>Ga0247727_10007042_pt1 | contig 21702 bp, 24 predicted proteins | sample WisWelCaveWW1625_FD_202498 | JGI IMG/M metagenome (GOLD analysis project Ga0247727, IMG submission 202498) | Biofilm microbial communities from Wishing Well Cave, Virginia, United States - WW16-25 | ecosystem: Environmental > Aquatic > Deep subsurface > Groundwater > Cave microbial mat | place...
TCCTCGCGTCGGAATCGTGCTCTAGCGTCGGGGCAGCAGCTCGGCCGGAATCGGGTTGCCGGGCCGCTCGCCGTCCCACGTGGCGTTGGCGATCCACCACCGCGTGCCGTCCCAGAACAGCTGGATGCTGTTGATGCCGCGGCCCGTGACCGGTCCGGTCTCCGTGCGGCGGGACTCGTAGCTGCTGAACACGTGCACGATGTTGCCGAACCGCCGCTCCACCCGCCCGATCTCCCGCTCGAAGAACCCGTTCTCGACGAAGAAGCGGTCGCTCTGCGCGATGTACTGACCGTGATCGGTGATGTTGGCCACGGGCCGGCCATCGCGCAGGCTCATCGCGACGAACCGGACGCCGGGAATGTAGAGCGAGCTGTCGCGGCCCCACTGGCGCGGCTGGCCGGCGGGCCCGGAGATGACGTCGTAGAACGCGCGGATGATGCCGTCGAGCGTGGCGACGTCCTCGGGGCGGGCCGGCGTTTGCGCGTGGACGAGGGCCGGGGAGAGGGCGGTGAGCATGAGCGCGAGGCGCAGGGTACGAGTCATCCGTTGACTCCCGAATCGTGTGGTGACGTCAGGTGCATCGGTTCGCTCGCTCCTTACCTTCAAGGGCCGCGAGCGCGAACGAGTATGCGAGGAACAAGCCGCCGAACGCGAGCAGCGCGACCAAGCGGCCGGGCATCCCGACGCCCGAGGCGGCACCACGGGCCGCCGGCGAGGTCAGCGCCACGACGACGAAGAGAATGGCGGCGTGGAGCGCGGGGCGCCAGCGCCCGAGCCGCAGCGGGAACGCGAGCAGCAACAGGCCGCCGAGCGCGCCGTAGAGGGCGCCGACCGCGACGACCTCGAGCGAGCCGCCGAGGGAGAATCCGCCGGAGCCGCCCGAGGCGAGTGCGATGCCGCGCATGAGGACGCGCCCCCCGACGCTGAGGATGAGGGTGCCGCAGGCCAGGCCCGCCAGGGTCGATCGGACGCCACGGCGCCAGGAGGGCACTACGCGGGCGTCCGGGGCGAAGCCGAGACTGGCGGAGCGAGGGCCCGCGTCATCCGTGCCACCGGCACCGAGACGCCGTCCGGGAGGTGCAGCTCGAACCGCTCGGTCACCTCGAAGCCTAACGCCCGGTAGAGCGGCTCGCCGGGCAGGGCGGCCACCAGGGTGAGGGATCGGAAGCCCGCCGCCGCGGCGGCGCTCGCGCAGGCATCGAACAGGCGCCGGCCGTGACCCTGCCGCGCGGCGTCGGGGTGGACGAAGAAGGCGCGGATGCGTGCCGGCTCCGTGGCCGGGTCGAGCAGCGGGTCCTCGTGGTCTTTCATCTGATCGCCGCCGAACAGGGTGCGCCGTTTGCTCCAGCCGCCCGCCGCCACGAGGGCACCCGCCCCATCGGCGACGTAGTAGGTGCCGTCGGTGATGAGCTGGGTGTCGGGCCCGAACACGTGGCGCAGGAGGCTGTCGACCTGGGTGGGCGTGTAGAAGCCCACGCTCAGCCCGCGGGCCGAGACCTCGATCAAGTGCTCGATAGCGCCGAGGTCGGCGGTGGTGGCGGGCCGAAGGTGAGTCGTGTGGCCCGACCTATGCCCGGAGGCTCACAGATCTTCCAGCCGCACGCCCCGCCCCTCGCCCAGGGCCACCCGAGCCTCGGCGACGCGTCGCAGGAACTCCGGGTGGTGTTCGAGCCGGTACTCGAACCAGTCATCCTCAGACTCGAAGCCGATGAGCACGCCGGCCGGCCTCCCGTGTCGGGTGATGATGATCTCTTCGTCCTCAGCGAGGCGAAGGTACTTGGACAGGTCGTCCTTAACCTTCGCGACTGCCACCCGCCTCATCAGGTATGTCCTCCGCTTCGAGCCCCTGGACTCTCACCCGGAACGTAACGATTCCGCCTCGCGAAAGGCCTCGCCCAGACGGTGAAGCGCCGGCTCGGCCAAGACATGTCCTCAAGGACAAACGCCCTTGAGGGCGTGCCGTTGCCGAGCCCGGGCTTCAGCCCGTGGGCTCCAAGCGTGGTCACGGATTCCCCTCGACCCTCACGCGGAACGCGACGCTCTGATGCGGCGGGTCGGAGGGCGCGTTGGCGCAAGGCGACCACTCCGAAGCAGTGCGCCGCGTAGAGCATCGCTGTGACGAGCCTACGACAATGGCTTGCGGACGCGCTCCCGCACCAGCCGTTCGCCAAGGTACACCTTGAGGAGCGACTGATAGGGCACGTCCTTCTCGTTGGCGAGCGCCTTGAGCTCCTCGAGCATCGACACCGGAAGCCGCAACGAAATGGACATCGTCGAGGGCTTGAGATTGGGCAAGGTGGGCTCCGCCGCCCGGCTCCAATCGAAGTAGTCGGTCGCGTCGTGCTTGGCCCAGAAGCGGCGCTCGGCGTCCTCGGACGCAAAGCGGGGCAGCGGCTTCGTGGGCGCCTTCCTACGCTTGCTCATAGGTCCTCCGTTCCCGCCGGCTCATGTCCCGCGCCGAGATCACGCGGATGAGCGTTCCGCGGATCGCGAAGATCACGGTCAGGAGCCGCCCGGCGTTGGTCCGGCCGAGGGCCGCATAGCGGACCTCGTGCGCCGAGTGCGTCGCATCGGGGGCAACCAGGATCGGGCGGTTGAAGAACACCTGCTCGCATTCCGCCTGGGTGACCTGATGCAGCTCCCAGTTCTTGTCGCTGTTGCCCGCGTCCCACTGGAAACCGGAGCACTCGGACAGGTCATCGGGGAACCCGGGCACGAGGGAAGTATATGATAACCATATACGGAGCGGCAAGGGCGGCGGCGGGATGCCTTCGGGTGGCACCGCTTTGCGGAGCGCGCCCAGGCGCTGAAGCGCAGCCCTTCAGGGCGTGCCGTTGCCGAGCCCGGGCTTCAGCCCGTGGGCTTCAGCAACGGGTCACGGTCGCGGTGGGCGCCTAACCGGGCTTGCGCCTTGCGGCGGGTGCTCCAGGTCCGCGTAGTACCGGCGCGGCCCAGGAAGCAGAAGAGGGAGTTGATGGAACGCGTAGCTGGCGTGTCCCGCCGGGTGCCCCGGCGCCGCCTCGTGCAGGAACCGTCAAACTTAGCTCGGCCGGCCAATCGCCGGAACCCGTTGGGAAATCAGAGTATAGACATGTCGGCGGCTATGGCTGTTGACAAATATTGTTATACACATAAATTATGGCATATCAAAGTAATACTTAGATGGAGCGTAAGCTATGCCGAGCATCGAGGTTTCTCAGCCCCACTTCGAGAGGCTTAAGCAGCTAGCCGAGCCCCTGGTTGACACGGCCGATTCCGTTATCGGACGTCTCCTCGAGGCCTACGAGCTCCGCCGGAATGGACGAGCTGTTGACGGCGTGCCCAATCCGAGGAAGGAACGAGGTCCGGGGGCGAGGGCTGTGCCGCGGGACCGGAAGCGAGCGAAGAAGGGTGAGCGGACGCCGACCGAGGAATTCTACGAGCCGCTGATCGGAGTCCTGCATCAGGCCGGCGGGAGGTTGGCGGCGGTGGATGCGATCGACTGTGTTGGACAGGCGATGGCAGATCGGCTCAACGACGTTGACTTGGCGAGACTCCCGAGCGGTGAAGTCCGCTGGCGTAACAGTGTCCGTTGGGCGCGACAGCGCTTGGAGGAGGCAGGAAAGCTCGACGGAAAGGCCCCGTACGGCGTGTGGAAGCTGACGGATGGAGCCCGGAAATGACGCGTCGCGTGCCGATCCGGATGAATGTCGCCAATGCCCTTCAGTGGCTTGGCACGCTCTACCGCAACCCTGCAGATGCGATCAAGGAGCATGTCAGCAACGCGGTGGACGAGCACAGCAAGGCTCAGGTCAGTGACTGCGCGGTAGGCTGCTGCAGTGTGGTCTTCCGGTTTGAGAAGCGCCAGGTCGAGATCGCCTACCCGTACGGGATGACTCGGGAAGAGTTCGAGTCGGTCTTGCAGCGAGTCGCTGATTCGGCGAAGCGGAACACCAAGGTTGCACAGATTGGGCAACTGGGGATCGGGATCTTCAGCTTTCAGCAGATCGGCAAGAAGTGCACGTTTCTATCGCGCAAAGATGATACGTCGCCGACCATCCGGGTCACCCTGCGTGAGGGATGGGACGAGGCGGAGTTCGACGCTGCTCGAAAGCAGGAATCCCTCGACAGACCCGGAATCAGAATCCTGATCTCAGAGCTCAAGTTCGATCCGACGAAGCCCCGAGGCCCCTTGGCGGCGGAGAGGGTCACTCGACTGATTGCCGAGAAGTTCGGGAGTCATTTGGCGGGAGGTCAGCTGGCGGTGGAGGTGTGGGTTGGGTCGCGACGCCACCTGGTCGAGGCGCCGAAGATCGACCTCCCACGGATCGGCCGTGGTATCGAACGCGTGCGTCTGCGTGGCAGCAAGGAGCGAGTGGCGAGCCTCTCCTTCTTCTATGACCCGTCAGGAAAGGGAACCGTTGGTATTCGGCACGCCGGTGTAGTGGTGATCGACGACTTGAAGCTGTCAAACGCCTACGGCCTCGAGGCCAGCGTATATGCAGAAGGGTATGTCCGGGGGTTTGTCGATGCGGATTTCCTGCGCCCTCTCCCGGCGCGAACTGGCTTCGAGGAGAACGAGGATTGGGTCGCTCTGCTGGACGTTCTGGATCGACACCGCCGTCAGATTGAGGCGGAGGTGGAACAGTTCAGAAGCGAGGAGCGTGAGAGAGCGCTCTCTGAGATTCAGCGCCAAGCTGTGCAGCTCGCGCGGGAGATCCTGGATCTCGATGCCTTCAAAGACTTGGAGCTGCCGGGAGGGCTGACCAAAGCGCGAACGGCGAGCGAAGACGGTCGCCTCCAACCCACGGGCCGAGAAACTGGCGAGAGATCACACCAACCAGGGGACCATCCGGAGTCCCAGGGCCCGCGGATCCGGTATCGGGAGGTCGCTTTCGAGGAAGGGTCGAGGCGGCACAGCAGATACAACGGCGGAATTGTCGAGGGAAACACCCTGAACCCGGATTACCATGAAGAAGTGGCGGCCGGAACTCAATCGAAGCTCGGATACGCGACACTTCTGATCGGCAAAGAGGCAATCGCGTTCAACGACAGGACGGGCGCCACCGAGGAACAGCTTGAGAAGCTGCTCAGCTTCTATTTCACCCTAAAGCGGCGAATAGGGACGAATGGGACGCCCGGCTCGCACGCGCACGGCGCAAGTGGACGCGGGAGGCCTAAGCGCGGTGCGCGGAGCCCTGCCTAATGGGTAGTGCGCATTGTTGCATGCGAGCTGGCCACAGCTCAAGCAGGACAGTGGCATGCCAGTTGAAGGCCCCAGCGCGTAGGCAATGTCATGGGCGGCGTAGGGGCGAATCACTCCCGTGTGGCGATAGTACTCTCTCTGAATCAACGCTCTATCTCAAGGCTTCCGCAAGCGTGCCCGGGCATTGAGCGTACAAGAAAGAAGGGGCCAGCTCCCGCGGGCCCCCGTTAGTGCCTGAAAAGCCGACCGGCGGGCTAGTGCGCCGCCGCGCCCACCGGCTCGAAGCTCATCTGCAACACCTCGCCGATCGGCCCCAACGCCCACTCCAGATCCTTCTTCTCGACGTTGAGCGGCGGCGCGAACCGGACTACCAGGTCGTGCGTCTCCTTGCACAGGATGCCCCGGTCCGCCAACGCCTCGCAGTAGGGCCGCGCCGGACTCGTCAGCTCGACGCCGATCAGGAGACCCTTGCCACGGACGTCCTTGATGCTCGGCGACTCGATCTTCCGCAGTTCCCCCATGAACCACTCGCCCAACTCGTGCGCGCGGGCGGCGAGCTTCTCGTCCACCAGCACGCTGAGCGCCGCACGGCCGATCGCGGCCCCCAGCGGGTTGCCGCCGAACGTGGAGCCGTGGTCACCGGGGTTGAATACGCCCATGACCTCTTCGTCCGCCACGAACGCGCTCACCGGGTAGAGGCCGCCGGAGAGGGCCTTGCCCAACGTCATCGCGTCGGGCCGCACACCCTCCCACTCGCAGGCGAACATCTTGCCGGTACGGCCGAGTCCGGTCTGGATCTCGTCGGCGATGAACAGCACCCGGTTCTTGGTGCAGATCTCGCGCACCCTCCTGAGATACCCGGCCGGCGGCAGCAGCACGCCGCCCTCGCCCTGGATCGGCTCCACCAGGAACGCCACGGTGTTGGGCGTGATGGCCTTCTCGAGCGCCGCGGCATCGCCGTACTTGATGATCTTGAAGCCCGGCGTCAGCGGCCCGAACCCGTCCTGGTACTGCGCCTCGGTGGAGAACGAGATGATCGTCGTGGTCCGGCCGTGGAAGTTGCCCTCGCACACGATGATCTCGGCCTTGTCCGCCGCCACGCCCTTGATCTTGTAGCCCCACTTCCGCGCTGCCTTGATGGCGGTCTCGACGGCCTCGGCGCCGGTGTTCATCGGCAGCGCCCGCTTGAAGCCGGTCAGCGCGGTGAGCTGGGCCAGGAACGGCCCCATCTGATCGTTATGGAACGCGCGCGAGGTGAGTGTCACCCGGTCGAGCTGCGCCTTGGCCGCCGCCACGAGCCGCGGATGGTTGTGCCCCTGGTTGAGCGCCGAATAGGCCGACAGGCAGTCCAGGTACTTCTTGCCCTCGACGTCCCACACCCACGCGCCCTGGCCCTTCTCGATGACCACGGGCAGGGGCTTGTAGTTCTTCGCGCTGACGGCGTTGACCTCGTCGAGGTACTGGGCGGTGGTCTTCTTCGGCATCGGGCAGCCCCGGTGGCGGTGAATAGCTATTCAGCAGAACGCATAAAAATACAACGCGCGGGCGCCCCCACAAGCCGCCCGCGCCGAGCTGGGCGCCGCCTCAGGACGGCGACAGGATCTTGAACATGCCGGTCCCGCACTTGGGGCAGGTGCCCTTCAGCGCCGGCCGGCCGTTGGCCATCTTGATCTGCTTGGCGTTCGCGATCTCGCGCTTGGCCTTGCACTTGACGCAGTAGCCCTCATTCGGACTCGACGAGGACTTGCCGGCTGCCTTCTTCTTTGCGGCCACACCTGTCTCCTGAGAGAGGGGGAACGGTCCCGGAAACCGCCCGCAATATAAAGCGGCTGTCCGTGATTGACACCACCCTGCAAGCCCGCGAACCTTCCCGGGCCCATGCCCCGCATCCGAACCTACAGCGACCTCGCCGAGCCGGACCGCTCCGGCATCCTCACCCAGGTCACCGCCCAGCGATCCCGGGTGGCCGCCCGGCTCGCCACGGTCCGCCACGTCGTGGCCGTGGCCAGCGGCAAGGGCGGGGTGGGCAAGAGCTTCGTCACGGCCGGCCTGGCGACCGCCCTGGTCCGCTCCGGCCGCGCGATCGGGGTCCTCGACGCCGACCTCCAGAGCCCCACCGCCGCCCGGATGCTCGGCGTGGCCATTGGGCGCCTCGAAGTGACCGGGGACGCCGTCATCCCGCCCCGTTCGGCCGACGGGATCCGGGTGATGTCGAGCGACCTGCTGCTCGCCGAGGGGGCGCCCCTCCAATGGAAGGAGCCGGCGCACGAGCGGTTCGTGTGGCGTGGCACCCTCGAGACCGGGATGCTGCGCGAGTTCCTCTCCGACGTGGAATGGGGCACCTTGGACGTCCTGCTGGTGGACCTCCCGCCCGGCGGCGACCGACTGGGCGCCCTCATCGAGCTGGTCCCCCCCCCCGACCTCGCCGGCATCGTCGTGGTGACGATACCCTCGGACGCATCGCTGCGCGCGGTCAGGCGCGGGGTGCGCGAAGCCCGGGACCGCGGCGTCCGGGTGCTCGGCATCGTCGAGAACATGGCCGGCTACGCGTGCGGGAAATGCGGCGAGGCCTCGCCCCTGTTCAGCGGGGATGCAGCTCAACAACTCGCGAAGGACGCGGACGCCCCGATCCTCGCCAGCATACCATTTGATCCCGCCATCCAGGTCTTGACGGACAGCGGCCAGCGGACAGCGGCCAGCGCCTCTTCGGACAGCGGCCAGCGGACAGCGGCCAGCCACTCGCTCAGCGCAATGCAGCAGGCGGTGACCACGTTGCTCTCCAGGCTGGCTCCGTGAAGTTCCTCTGCATCGAGTGCGACAAGCAGATGACGTTCGAGGAACGCGAGCTGCCGGGCGACGGCACGCTGGCGGCGACCTTCAAGTGCCCGAGCTGCGGCCGCTCCGTCGCGATGCTGACGAACCCCATGGAAACACAGCTCGTCTCCTCCCTCGGCGTCGAGATCGGCGGCCGCACGGTGCCCGCCCAACCGATGGAACTGGTGCGGACCCGGGTCGAGGGCGGACGAGAGGATGCCTTCGCCGACGACGCCTCTTCGGCCAGCGGCCAGCGGCCAGCAGCCAGCCCGTCTGCGGGCCGGGTCACATGGGATGACGCGGCGACTGAGCGGCTGTCGCGGGTCCCCCCCTTCGTTCGTGGCATGGTGAAGCGCATCTACGCCGACTACGCGGCGGAGCGGGGAATCGCGCGGATAACTCCTGAAGTCATGGACACCGCGCGGCGTGAGCTGGGGCTGGAAGGCATGTGACCAGCGGGACAGCGGGACAGGGGGACAGCGGGACGGACACGACCGTCGAGCGCACGGTTGCGGGGCTTCGAGTCCGCATTGACCGCACCCTCTGCGTCGGGTTCGCGGACTGCATCGAGCTGGCGCCCGAGGCGTTCGAGCTAGACGCGGACGGCATCGTCGTCTTCACGACGCCGGAGAATGTGGAGCGCGAGCGGCTGATCGAGGCCTGCGAATCCTGCCCGGTGGACGCCCTCACGGTATGGGACGAGACGGGGACGCAGCTCGCGCCGAGCTGACGGTCCGGGCCCGCGGGCTGGCGGCACGCTTCAAGGGCCGCGGGGGCCGCCTCGCGCTCGACGGGTTCGACCTCGATGTCGCACCCGGTGAGATCGTCGGCCTGCTCGGCCCGAACGGCGCCGGCAAGACCACCGCGCTCCGGCTCCTAAGCACCGGCCGCCGCCCATCGGCCGGGTCTCTTTCCATACTGGGGCTCGACCCCAGCCGCCCCCGTCGCGCGATCCGCCGCCGCACCGGCATCGCCGGCGACGAGCCGGTCCACGTCGCGGCCCTCACGGGTTGGGAAAACGCCCTGGGCTTCGCGATGGCGGCGGGTCTCTCCCGCGCCGAGGGCGAGCAACGGGTCGGCGCGCTGCTCGACCGGTTCGGGCTGTCGCCGGACGCGCACCGGCCGGTCTCGGAGTACTCGCTGGGGATGCGGCGCAAGCTCCTGCTGCTCGAGGCGCTGGTCCACGAGCCCGCGCTGCTGATTCTCGACGAGCCCACGGCCGGCCTCGACGTCCAGGCCCGCGCGCTCCTCGCCGATGTACTCAAGGAACGCGCGCGCGCGGGAGCGGCCGTGGTCCTCGCCACCAACGACCTCGCCGAAGCCGAGCGGCTGTGCGATCGGGTGGTGTTCCTCCACGCCGGGCGCGCGGTGCTCGAGGGCCCCCCAGCCGTGCTGATTGCGCGCCTCGGCGGGAAGACGCGCTTCGAGTTCACGCTCGTCGCCGCGATGGCCCCCGACATCCGCGTCAGCGGGGTCGAGATCGCGCTTGCGACGGCCGGCAAGCTCGTGGCGCACGCCACTAATGGCTCCTCGCCGCTTCCGGCCCTGTGCGAGGCGATTCAGCGCGCCGGCGCGGCGATCGTAGCGGTCGCCGTGCGCCGCCCCGGTCTCGATGACGTGTTCCTCAAGGCCACCGGCCAGGAGCTGGCGTCATGACGGCGGCGGTGTGGTGGCTCGAATGGCGGCAGGCGATCCGCCGCCCGCGGGTCAACCTGTTCAGCGTGCTGGTCCCCCTGTTCCTGGTGGCCGCCGTGGCCCTCGGCCGGGCGCCCGCGCCCCACGCCGCGCTGGTCTACACGATGCTGTTCACGTTCTTCGGGACCTTCGGGGCCGGCATTCCGTGGGCGCGCGACGTCGAGCGCGGCTGGATTCACCGCCTGCTGCTTACGGGCATCCACCCGGCCGCCGTGGTACTACAGCGCTGGGCGGCCTCGGCGCTGCTCGATCTGTTCCAGCTGCTGCCGTCGCTCCTCTTCATCATCGTTGTCTACGGCGCCGATGGCGGCGCGGCGGTGCGCCTGATCGTCGGTGTGGCCGCGGGGCTGTTCGTCGCAAACGCGCTGGGCCTCCTGGTCGCCTCGATTGCGCGGTCGCTCGCTGAAACAGCACTCCTCGCCTCGGTGTCCGCATTGCTGCTGCTCCACGCCGCCGGCGTTTTCCGCACGCCCTTGCCCGGCAGCTTCGCCGAATCGTTGCAGCGTTTCGTGCCTTTCCACTACGTCCACGACGCGATTCGCGCCGCGGTGGGCGCCTGACCGTGCGTCACCGATGCATGCGATTGCAGCAAGTCCGTCCCGCTGTCCCCCCGTCCCGCTGTCCCGCTGCTCTCGGTGTTGACAGCACTCACGAGCGTCCGATAACTTCGTCCGGATTCCCACCCGACCAGCGAACGAGGCGAGTCCGAGCGTGACGATGTATTCGGAGATATTCGTCCCGGTAGACAACTCACAACATTCGGATTGGGCCATTGATCGTGCGATCGAGCTGTGCCGGCGATCGGGAGGACGTATCACCGGCAACCACGTCTACGCGGCACGGCTCCACGACGTACGGTTCCGGCAGCTCGAGACCGGCCTTCCCGCCCAGTTTCAGACCCCCGAGGAGATCAAGAAGCAGCGCAAGATCCACGACAAGCTGATCGAGAAGGGCCTCCAGCTCATCGCCGACAGTTTCCTGGACCAGATGGGCAAGCGCTGCGAGGCGGGCGGCGTCGCCCTGACCCGGCAGCTGCTCGAGGGGATCAACTACGAGGAAATCGTCAACGAGGTGAACCGCGGCGAGGGCCGACTGCCGGGGCTGATCGGCTTCGACCCCAACCGCGCGGCGGGCTACGACGGCGGCGACCGGACCCGCAGCGACGTCAAGCTCGGCGACGACGGGCGGATCGTGGCGGAAGAGGAGGACCAGGCCGCGCGGCTCGTCGGCACCTCCCAGCGCCGCTACGACCTGGTGGCGATCGGCGCCCACGGCCTCGGCCGTCAGCATTTTTCGCAGCTCGGCGGCGTGGTGGCGCGTGCGCTGCGCGGCATCGAGAAGGACATGCTGATCGTCCGCGACGACACGCCGCTCGACGGCGGCCGCGTCATGGTGTGCGTGGACGGCTCGTCCTACTCCTACAAGGGCATGCGGTCCGCGCTCGAGCTGGCGCAGGCCTTCGGCTGCTCGCTCTACGTGTGCAGCGCCTTCGACGTCGAGTACCACCACGTCGTGTTCCGCAACATCAAGGACGTGCTGTCGGTCCAGGCCTCGAAGGTGTTCAAGTTCGAGGAGCAGGAAGAGCTGCACAACAACATCATCGACAAGGGACTCCTCAAGCTGTGCCAGGCCAACCTCAAGCGGGCCGAAGTGATGGCGCGGGAGTTCCCGGACGTCCCCATCAAGACGCAGATCCTCGTCGGCAAGCCATTCCAGGTGATCATGCAGTGGGCCGAGGAGATCAAGCCGTCGCTGCTGGTAATCGCGCGGCATGGCGCCCACCGGATCGACAACACGGACCTGGGCTCGCAGGCCGAGAACCTGGTGCGGCTGGCGCCGTGCAACACGCTGCTGACGGGTACGGTCGGGATCCGGCCCGAAGACATCCCGTGGATCGAGGAAGACGGGCAGGCGGGCCTGCCGTGGGCGCCCGACGCCGAGCAGCGGATCCTGCGGGTCCCGCCGTTTGCGCAGGGAATCGCCCGGCGGGCGGTTGAAGAGTACGTCCTGGAAAAGACAGGGGAAGGACGGGAGGGAGGGGAAGGAGGGGAGGGGGGGGAAGGAGGGAACGACAACGGCAACGGCACCACGACTGCGTTTCTGCCCACCGTAACCAACAAGTGGCTGGATGAGGCGATCAGGAAGCTGCTCCCCACGCACATGCAGCTGATCATGGGCATCGGCAATGCGGAGGAGATCGCGCGCGCCGAGCTCAAGGCCGAGGAGCAGATGGCGAAGACGCTCGTCCTGGGGAGCGAGATCGACGCCGAGCCCGCCGGCGCGATGGTCGAAACGAAGTGCCCGGTCCCGCCGTACCACACCGCCACGCGGCCGCGCACCACGGCCGACCCCGCCGTGTGGACCCTGCAGGCGTTCGAGCGCCTCAAGACCGTCCCGCTCATCGCGCGGCCGCTGGCGCGCGGGGCGGTCGAGAAGTTCGCGAAGGCCCACGACATCTGGCGCATCACGACCAGCGTGATGGACGAGAACAAGCAGGCGATGATCGAGGCGGACGAGTTCGACGCCGAGACGATGATGAGCATGTTCCGCGAGCTTCGCGCCAAACAAATCCGCGCCGAGGCTGAAGGGGGCGATGCGTTGTCGCCGGAGATGCGGCGGTTCATCGAGGAGGCGAAGGCGTCGGGCGTGACGCGGTGTCCCATCCGGGACATCGAAGAGAAGATGTCGGCCTGCCCGGTGGACCTCAAAGCGATGAGCCCCGCCGACGCCAGGGCGGCGATCGAAAAGGTGATGCAACAGGAACTCGAAGGAGAGCCGACCGCATGACGGACGTGAAGATCCCCGCGGCGACCCGCCGGATCGAGGTCGTGGACAACACTGCCCGCCTGGTCGAAGACGGCGCGGTGACCCGCGAGCTCGAGATCAAGGCGCTGCCCGACCAGTTCACCCAGTGGCAGCTCGAGTACAAGCGCCGCGTGTACGACGCGATCGAGAAGAACGAGTACGTCGCGTTCAACGCCGGCCACCTGCCCGTGGTGGGAACGTGGGACGACCAGAAGATGGTCCCCAACCTTGCCAACAAGGGCGTCGGCTTCACGCCCAAGGACGAGCACATCCCGCACTACCTCAAGCTGGTCGAGGACGCGGTCGAGAAGATCCAGGCGCTCCCGCCGCACGCGGTAGACGAGACGCGGGCCCTGCGGATCGGGACGGCGCGCGAGTTTTACGCGCACCCCGAGCACATCGACTGGCGGCGCCTCGGCCTGCTCGAGATCTTCGAGGGCGACACCTACCGCAATCTCGCGCGCCGGCCGTTCGCCTCGGTGCTGTGGACCGGCCAGAGCCCCGTGTTCGTGAGCTTCCAGGTGGACTGCGCGGTCGAGATCATCCCGACCGACGATCCGCGCTACCGCTTCTCGTGGGCGATGCGCCGGCTGTTCGAGTACGAGCCCTTCCACGTCGTGCAGACGATGTTCCCGTACGCCTACACGTTCTGGGTCTACGGCTGGCACGACAAGACGCCGCGGCGCCGGTTCAAGTGAAGGAGGCGGGGGCGGCGGACCTGCGCGCGCTGCTCACGGCGGTGCGGCGCGCGGTATCCTCACCGGCCCGACTCTACCTCGTCGGCTCCACGTCGCACCTGGCCGAGGGCTGGCGGCTGCGCGTGCCGAGTCTCGAGCTGGCCGGCGGCCCCGGGGGGGGCGCCGCGATGCTCGAGGGCCGGGTGCGTGAGGCGGCCGACTCGCTCGGCCTCGCCGTGACGTGGGAGTCGCCCGCCGACGTGATCCCGCTGCCCGCCAACTGGGAAGACCGCGCCCGCGTGTCGCCCCACGACATCGCCGGCGCCGACAGCGCGCTCGAGGTCCGGCACTTCGATCCCTACAGCGTGGTGCTGCGGCTCGTGGCGCGCGGCGACGAGCCCGACTACGTGGCGGCGCTCGAGTACGTCAAACGCGGCTGGGTCGAAGCGGCGCGGCTCGAATCGCTGTTCCTCGATGTCGTGCCGCGGTTCACCCACGCGACCCTGGCGCAGGATCCGGCGGAATTCCGGCGCAAGTTCAGCGGCCTGCGGCAGCTCTACGCGCGCGACGCCGCGTGGCGGCGCACCTCGGACCCTGCACTGACGGATCAGAGGCTGGCCTCGCTGTGACCTCCGCGCTGCCGGCCTTGCTCGAGACGGAATCGCGCGAGACCGACGCGTCGTTCATCCCGCACGTGGTCGCCTGGAACCTCACGAAGCGCTGCAATCTCAGCTGCTCGCACTGCTACATCTCGGCCGGGCCGTGGGCAAAAGCCGAGGGCGAGCTGGACCCGGCCTCGTGCCGGCGGATCGTGGACGAGCTACTGGCCGTGAATTCCTCCCCGATGCTGATCCTCTCCGGCGGCGAGCCGTTGCTGCGCGAGGACCTGCCCGCGCTGGCCTTCTACGCCGCGGGCAAGGGCGCCACCGTGGTGGTCGGCACCAACGGCACGCTGCTCACCGACGAGCGGATCCGGATGCTCAAGGCGTCCGGCGTGTCGGGCGTGGCGGTGAGCGTGGACTCGCTGCGCGCCGGCTGCCACGACGCGTTCCGCGGCCGCGCGCATGCGCTCGAGCACACGACCGACGCCCTCGCGCGGCTGCGCGAGCACCGGCTCGACGTCGTGGTCCAGACCACGGCCACGCCGGACAACGAGGCCGAGATTCCGGCGCTCATCGCGTGGGCCGCGGTGCAGGGCGCGGTGTGCTTCAACCTCTACTTCGTGGTGCCCACCGGCCGGGGCGAAGCGCTCCAGCCGCTCACGCCCGAGCGGGGCGAGGCGCTGCTGGCCGAGCTGGCCCAGGACGAGCGGCGCTACCGCGGCACGATGATGGTGCGCGCCAAGTGCGCGCCCCAGTTCATCCGCCACGTGTACGAAGCGGACCAGGACTCGCCGGTCCTCAACTACCGCACCCGCTGCCCCTGCGGCATCGACTACTGCCGCATCACGCCGGACGGGCACCTGACGCCGTGCCCGTACACGCCGGAATCGGCGGGCGACCTCACGCGGCAGTCGTTCGGCGACATCTGGCGTGGTTCGCCGCTGTTCGCGGCGCTGCGCGGGCGCGACCTCGGCGGCAAGTGCGGCCGGTGCGAATACCGCCGGATCTGCGGCGGCTGCCGGGCCCGCGCCTTCGCCGTGACCGGCGATCACCTGGCCGAGGATCCCGCGTGCGTCTACGAGCCGCCGGAGGGCCGGCCGGTGATCGAGCGGCGCGCGATGACCTATGGGGGGGGCGCGCCGGCGCAGCCCAGCCTGGCGTGGAGCGCGGAGGCCACGGAGCGCATGCGCCGCATTCCGTCGTTCGTGCGCGGGGTGGTGGTCAAGCGGGTGGAAGACTACGCGCGGGAGCGCGGTCTCGCGGTGATCACCCCCGAGCTGCTTGCGGAGATCCGGCGCGCGATGCCGATCGACTTCTCGAAGCGCCTCCCGTTCTTCCTCAAGCGCGACGGCGATGACTGAGTTCCTCGCCTTCGTCCAGGCCGCCGCCGACACGACCGGCGCCTACAGCCGCTTCCCGCTCATCGGGGGCCGCGGGGCCGTGTGGATCGCCGCCGAGGTGCACCTGATGTTCGCGGCGTTCGTCCTGGGCGTGCCGATGTTCGCCGTGATCACCGAGGCCGTCGGCATTTTCGGCAAGGACGAGAAGTACGACCGGCTCTCGAAGGAGTTCACCCGGCTCCTGCTCGTGGCCTACAGCGCCACGGCCATCTGGGGCGCGGTGCTGACGTTCTTCCTCACCACGCTCTATCCGCACTTCTGGACCCATATGGCGAGCCTGTTCAAGGTCTCGATGTGGATCTACGTCGGGCTGTTCTTCATCGAGTCGTTCACGCTCTACCTCTATTACTACGGCTGGGACCGCTGGAAGACCGGCCGCGCCAAGATCGGGCACTGGACGCTGGGCATCCTGCTCAACGTGTGGGGCACGTGCGTGATGCTGATCGCCAACGGCTGGCTGACGTACATGATGTCGCCGCCGGCCGGCGTGACCGCCGAGACCCTGCCCGAGCAGGTCGGCCTGTGGAACGCGATCGCCAACGCCACGTGGATGCCGATCAACATCCACCGCTTCATCGCGAACGCGGTGTTCGGCGGCTCGATCGTCGCCGCGTACGCGGGCTACCGGTTCCTCGCCGCGACGACGCCCGAGGAGCGCGCCCACTACGACTGGATGGGCTACGTCGGCAACTTCATCGCCATCTCGACGTTCATCGTGCTGCCGTTCGCCGGCTACTGGCTGGGCCGCGAGATCTACGAGTTCAACCAGCAGCTCGGCATCACGATGATGGGCGGGTTCATGAGCTGGCTGTGGATCCTGCAGGCGTTTCTGATCGGCATCCTGTTCCTGGCGGGCAACTACTATCTGTGGGTGGGGATGGGCCGCATCCCCGGGGCCGAGCGCTACGCGCCCTACACCAAGTGGATGCTGCTGGTGCTGGTGCTCGGCGTGATCGTGTGGGCCACGCCGCACACGATGATCGGGAGCCGGCAGGAGCTGGCGGCCATGGGCGGCGCGCACCACCCGTTCCTCGGCGTGTTAGGCGTGATGAGCGCGAAGAACACGGCCGTCAACCTGATGATCCTCACCACGTTCCTGTCGTTCCTGCTGTACCGGCGCGCCAACGCGGAGCCGGTCGTGCCGTGGGCGGGCACCGGCATCGCCGTGCAGGCGGTCATGTTCGCGCTCGCCGCGATCGTGGTGGTGTTCTTCGGCGTGTACGGCTATTTCGTCTCGGCCATCGTGCGGATCGGCTTCAGCGTCTATCAGGTCGGTGCGGTGCTGGCGACGATCGTCGGGGTCACGGCGATCGACGTGTTCCTGCTGCGCGGCGCCAGGTCCAGGGGCGAGATCCGGTGGGGCCAGATGCCCGAGCGCTCGCAGTACGCGCTGTTCGCGCTCGCCGTGACGTTCACCTGGCTGATGGGGCTGATGGGCTTCGCCCGCAGCGGCATCCGCCAGCACTGGCACGTCTTCGAGGTCATGCGCGACACCAGCGACCAGGCGGCGACACCGGCACTGGGCTACGCCTCCATCATGATCAGCGTCTGCGTCGTGGTGTTCCTCGGGCTCGTAGCGTTCATCTTCTGGCTGTCGGAGCTGGGCCAGAAGGGCCACGCCGCCGAGCACGCCGCGCTGCCTCCCCCCCCTCGCTCGCCGGCCGTGATCGCGGCCGCGGCGGACTGAGCCACTCCCCCCCATGTGGCGCACGAACGTCAAGATCCTCGCCCTGGTGGTCGGAATGCTCGGCGCGTTCATCCTCGTCGCCAACAGCATTCCGCAGATCCAGTCCGAGGTGCCGGAAGCGCTGGACCTCGGCGACGTGACGCCGGAGGCGCTGATCGCCGCCGGCGAGCGCGTTTTCAACGGCGCCGGCGGCTGCACCGCGTGCCACGGCCTGGGTGTGCGCGCGCCGAACCTGCTCATCGACGAGCGCGGTACGGGCACCATCGGCGCGCGCTGCGGCAACCGGAAGCCCGACACCAGCTGCAAGGACTACCTGCTCGAATCGCTCACCAACCCGGGCGCGTTCGTGGTCCCGGGCTACCAGCCGATCATGCAGGACATGAGCCGCACCCTGCCGATGGACCAGGTGTGGGCGGTCATCGCGTACCTCGAGAGCCTCGGCGGCACCGTGGACGTGACGGCCGATGACGTGCGCGCCAGCCAGCCGAGCGGCGGGAGCGGCACGCCGGGCGGTGCCGGCGGGCCCACCGCGAGCACCGACCCCATGGAGATGATCAACGCGTTCGGCTGCATCGGCTGCCACGTGGTGGGCGGTTCCGGCGGCCCCGTCGGTCCGCCGTTCGACGGCATGGGCGCGCGGCTCACGCGGGACCGGATCCGCGAGGGCGTCCTGAACCCGGCCGCCACCGTGGCCCGCGGCTACGAGGCGATGGCCGGCACGATGCCACCCACGTTCGGCCAGCAGATGACCGCCGCGCAGCTCGAGGTGCTGGTGAACTTCCTGGCGGCCCGCCGGTGACCACGCCCTCGACGCGCGAGCCCCGGCTCCGCCACCCGTTCTGGCAGGCGGTGGCGCTGCTGGTGGGCTCGTACCTGCTGTTCAAGTTCGGCATCCCGTACCTGCCGCCGCTCGTGGGCATGAAGAGCGCGCCGATCCCGAACAGCGTGCTGTTCCAGTTCGTCGTCACTGCGCTGGTGGGTATCCTGCTGTACGTCAGCGACAACGAGGCGCGCTGGACGAAATTCAAAGAGCCGATCCACGCCGCCCTGGTGGACGCCGACAAGAAGGCGATCCGCGGCGGGCTCCTGGTGGTGCTGCCGCTGCTGGTTGGGTTCGTAACGTACCGGCAGATGCGGCCCAGCCTCGAGGGCGGCGCGCAGCTCCGCTCGATCCATCCCGCGCCCCCGGGCACGATCACGTTCCGCGGCCGCACGCTGACGCTGGCGGGGCTCGAGAACCCGTTGCGCGCCACGGGAGGGGGGGGGGGCGACACGCTGCAGCACATCGAGGTCGGTCGCCGCGTCTACTATCAGAACTGCCTGCCGTGCCACGGCGACCGGTTCGACGGCCAGGGCCACTACGCCTACGCGTTCAACCCGGCGCCGCTCTCGTTCGCCGACAACGGCACGATCGCGCAGCTCCAGGAGAGCTACGTGTTCTGGCGCGTGGCCAAGGGCGGCCGCGGCCTGCCGCGCGAGGGCACGCCGTGGAACTCGGCCATGCCGGCCTGGGAGGACTTCCTCTCGGAAGAGGAGATCTGGTCCGTCGTGATGTACCTGTACAACCACACGGGCTGGAAGCCTCGGACGTGGGAGCACGCGGAGGCCGCCAATGAGCCCTAGCAAGCGGGCAATGGGCAACGGGCAATGGGCAATGGGCCCGCGCCGCGCCCTTGCTTATTGCCTATTGCCCATTGCCGCCGCTGCCCTCGCGGCGCTCGGTCCAGCCCAGAGTCCGCAGAGCGGCGCCGATGATCGGGGCCGCGCCGTGTACGTGAAGTGGTGCGCCGGCTGCCACGGCGACCAGGGTCGAGGCGACGGCCCGGCCGCGCGCCACCTGCTGCCCAAGCCGCGCGATTTCACGCGCGCCGTCTACCAGATCCGCACGACCGCGAACGGCGAGCTGCCGCGCGGAGCGGACCTTCGCCGCGTGGTGGATGACGGGATGCCGGGCACCAGCATGCCGGGCTGGCGCACCACGCTGTCGGGCCAGGACCGCGAGGCGGTCGTGCGGTACGTCCGGTCCTTCTCGCCCGCGTTCGCGGGCGCGGAGCCCGCGGCGCTCGACTTCGGCGGCGACCCGGGCGGCGGGCAGGCCGCGATCGATTCGGGCCGCGCGCTGTATCGCGGCATCGAGTGCTGGAAGTGCCACGGCGAGGCGGGGCGGGGCGACGGCCCGTCGGCGCCGCGCCTCGAGGACGACTGGGACTTCCCGATCCGCGCTGCCAGCCTGACGGAGAACTGGCTGTTCAACGGCGGCGGCGACGTCGAGGACATCTATCGCCGCCTCTTGACCGGCCTGGACGGCACGCCCATGCCGAGCTTCACCAGCAGCGTGGAGGGCGGACAGTACGCCTTCGCGGACTTGTGGCGGATCGCGCACTACGTGCGCAGTCTCTCGCCCGCGGAGCCGCCGCGTCCGGCGGACGTCGTGCGCGCCGCGCTCGTCGCCGCGCTGCCCGCCGCGCCGGACGACAGCGCCTGGGCCGCGGTGGACCGGTTCTGGGTGCCGCTGGTGGGGCAGGTGATCGTCAACGCGCGCTGGTTCGCGCCCACGGTGAGCGGCGTCTGGGTGCAGGCGGTGCACGACGGCAGCAGCCTGGTACTCCGCGTGTCGTGGACCGACCCGTCCGAGAGCCCGGACTCGACGTGGAACCTCTGGCGCACGCGAGTGGCGGCCCACATGGCGCACGACGACTCGGCGGCCGCGGCCGACCCGGCGCCGCTCCCCGACCGGGTCGTGGTGCAGTTCCCGCTGCGCGTGCCGACCGGGATGGACCGCCCCTACTTCCTGGCGGGCAGCCCGGACGAGGCGGTATATCTGTGGCAATGGGAGAGCGCCCCGCGTGCGGCCGTCGAGGCCACGGCGCGCGGTCTGGACGCCGTGAGCCCGCTCGCGGCCTCTTCCGACAGCCTGCGCGCGGCCGCGGTCTACGACCGGGGCGAGTGGCGGGTGCAGCTCACGCGCAGCCTCACCACGGCCGACTCCACCGATCGGCTGCAGTTCGTGACCGGACGGGCGATCCCGATGGCGGTGTTCGCCTGGGACGGCTCGAACGGCGAGGCCGGGACGCGGGGAGCGGTGGGCTCCTGGATCAGCATCTATCTGGCCGAGCCGGGCCGGGCGGGCACGTTCGTGTGGCCGCTCGTGATGATGCTCGCGACGGCCGGCCTGGTGCTGCTGGTGATCCGCCGGGCGCAGCACGCCGCGCGGGCGGCGGGAACAGCGGGTCAATCGACGATACGCACACCGGACACTGCGGAGGCAGTATGAACGCGTGGAAGCTGGTACCTCTCGGGACGATTGCGGCGCTGGCCCTCACGGGCTGCGGCGGCGGCGGCGGTGAGAGCGGCACCGGCGGCACGCCGGGCTCGACCGCGGCCGTGGCGTTCCCGGTGGACACCACGACGGCGGCCACCATCACGGGGACCGTGCGGTTCGCGGGCACCCGTCCGACGTTGGCCCGCATCGACATGAGCGAGGAAGCGACCTGCGCGGGCAAGCACCCCAACGGGGCGTTCGACGAGTCGGTCGTCGTCAACAGCAACGGCACGCTCGCCAACGTCTACGTGTACGTGAAGGAGGGCCTGAGCCCCAGCCTCACGTTCCCGGTGCCGAGCGAGGCCGTCACGATCAACCAGGACGGCTGCGTCTACCACCCGCGCGTCTTCGGGATCCAGGTCGGGCAGACGCTCAACATCCAGAACAGCGACGGCCTCCTGCACAACATCAAGGCGGTGCCGACCATCAACCGGCCGTTCAACATCAGCCAGCCGACCAACATGACCACGACGCGCACGTTCACGACGCCGGAGATCATGGTCCCCCTGGAGTGCAACGTGCACAGCTGGATGAACGCGTTCGTGGGCGTCACCAATCACCCGTACCACGCGACCACCGGCGCCGACGGGTCGTTCACGATCCGCCGCCTGCCGCCGGGCACCTACACCATCGAGATCCGGCACGAGCGGTACGGCGCCTCCACGCAGCAGGTCACCGTCGGCGCGAGCGAGAGCAAGACGGTCGAATTCACGGTCCGCGGGTAAGACGCGATGACCTGGTGGTATCCGACGCTTCCGCCCAATGCATCGAGCTTCGGTGGGGAGATCGACTCCCTGTTCTACATCATCCTGTACATCACCGGAGCCGTCTTTTTCCTCACCGAGATCGCCCTGGTGTGGTTCCTGTTCCGGTACCGGCACCGCGAGGGGCGCAAGGCCGTTTACATCGAGGGCAACACCACGGCCGAGATCGTCTGGACGGCGATTCCGGCGCTCATCGTCGTGGCCCTCGGCCTGTTCAGCCAGCCGCTGTGGTCGCGGATCAAGGTGGACATCCCCGCCGATGCGATCCCGTTGCGGATCACGGGCAAGCAGTTCGAGTGGCACATCAAGTATCCGGGTCCCGATGGCCGGCTCGACACCCCGGACGACTTCACCAAGCGCGGCGAGCTGCACGTCGTGGTGAACCGGACCTACTCGTTCATGCTCGGGTCGGAGGACGTGATCCACAGCTTCTTCATCCCGGTGTTCCGGCTGAAGCAGGACGCGCTGCCGGGCACGAGCATCCCCGGCTGGTTCCGGGCCACCGAGACCGGCCAGTGGGAGATCGCGTGCGCCGAGCTGTGCGGCCTCGGGCACTACCGCATGAAGGGCCGGGTCTGGGTCCACACCCAGGAAGAGTTCGATCGATGGCAGGCGAGCCAGGCGGCGACGCCGGCGGCACCGGCGGCCGATACCACCGCGACGCCCCCCCCCCCCCCCCCCCGGGGGCGCGCCCGGGGCCCCCCCCGCCCCCCCCCCCCCCCCCCCCCCCCGCACAACACCAAAGATTCTG
>Ga0247727_10007043_pt1 | contig 21700 bp, 12 predicted proteins | sample WisWelCaveWW1625_FD_202498 | JGI IMG/M metagenome (GOLD analysis project Ga0247727, IMG submission 202498) | Biofilm microbial communities from Wishing Well Cave, Virginia, United States - WW16-25 | ecosystem: Environmental > Aquatic > Deep subsurface > Groundwater > Cave microbial mat | place...
GGCGTTGCCAGCCTTCAGAGTCGATGAAGCCCTGGAAGCCCGTGTCCAGGTCGGTGGCGTTGTGCTCGATGTTCAGCTTCGCCGCCTTGAGTTGCGGCGGGTCGTTGTCGGCTGCCGGGGGCGGGTTCGTCCCGAAGACCGCGGCGGTGGTGAACTCGCTGGAGGACAGCGTCTGGTTGCCGCTCTCCTCGATCGCCAGCACCTCCCACGCGTAGTCCGTGTTCGGCTCGAGGAACCCTTCGGGGATCGTCACGCTCGTGACCGATGGGAGCAGATACGCGCTGAGTCCCAGCTTCCCGATCATGTGCGCGTCGGGGGTTGCGATCTTTTCGATGATCAACTGGTAAGAGATGATCGTGACCGGCTGCCCGTCGATGCTTTGCGTCACCGGGGCCCAACTGAACACCAGTTCCTCGTCGTGATCCACGGACTGTTGCTCGGTGGGCGTCAGCAGGCCCGGCCCCGCGGGGATCAAGTGGGTCAGCCGCGCCGTGCCGGATGTCTGCCCCAAGCTCTCGCCATCCTCGATCGCCGGGCCGTCGATCGTGTACGGCCCTGCCGGCAACTTCGCGAGCATGTCCGCGATCGAGACCTCCACATTTTCGGGCTCGACGGTCTCGAAGAACAGCTCGGTCAGGCCCAGGTCGGCCAGCTCCCCGTGCCCTTCGAAGGTGAGGACTACTCCGCCGCCGGGACCGAAGACATCGAGCCGTTGCCAGCCTTCGCTGTCGATGGCGCCCTGGAATCCCGTGTCCGCGTCCGTCGCGTTGTGCTCGATGTTGAGCTTCGCTTCCTTCAGTGGCGGGGCATCACCGACCCTGAGCAATTCGACGACGAACCCTGGCACGCCCGCCGGGTCGAGGTCTTCCTGGATCAGCACAAGCCCGCTGCCTGCCGCGTGGTTCTTGTTCTCCAGCGCGCCGGGCTCCAGCGCATTGGTCTCGCGGACCACGACGACGTTGTTGAACGTGCCCAGGCCCGTGGTCAAGGTGAGAGTGGTGTCGATGATCCTGCCGACGTCGATGGCGTCGTCGAGCCGCGCGAACTCCTGATAGTAGTGGTCGCCGACTTGTGGGTTCGCCCACATCTGAATTCCCGGCAGTGCGCCGTTGACCCCGGCGAACCACGAGCCGTGGTCGTTCGTGTCTACCAGGTTCCCTCGCCGGTCGTAGATGAAGTTCGTCACGTCCTCACCCATGTACCAGGTGTTCCCGTCATCGTCCTGCGCGAAGGTGTCGATCGTGTCCTCGACGAGCACCCCGTTGAGGAACGACCGGTCACGAACTTCCCGCACCTCGGTCCCGAAAACGATTCGCGTGGTCGGGAGTACGTCGATGACGACCCGCTCGACGTTCCCCTGGTCGTCCGTCCCTTCGTAGATGAACTGCGTTCCGACGAGGAAGTTGACGTTGGGGTTGGAGATGTTGGTCGGATCGGAAAACGTGGCGGCGCCGAAGTCGGCCAGCAAGGGCGCATCGTCCAGCTCGATTCCAGTCAGGGCGCCGTCTTTGGGTCCGAGCGGCGCGAAGTCTCTCGATGTGCCGCCGTCCAACACGTCGGCCGCGCCATCTTGGTGGAGCGACAGGCCGTTGAGCAGGAAGGCGTGGTCGGCGATGTCCGTGGGGTATCGCACGGCGTCCACACGCCGCAGGAACGACCCGCGGCCTGACCACTCGCCAAAGATTTCGAGCAGGTCCGCGTCGTCTGGGAAATCGCTGAGGCCGCCGATGAGGATGTCCTCGCCGGTGCCGCCGGAGAGCGCGTCGATCCCCGCGCCGCCGATCAAGATGTCCTTGCCGTTCCCGCCGTCGAGGCTGTCTTGCCCATCGTCGCCGAGGAGCAAATCGTTGCCAGTGCCGCCGGTCAGCGTGTCGTTGTTCGCGCTACCGCGCAGTGCATCATGGCCCGTTCCGGCGTCGATGGCGACACCGATGCCGGCGCCGGCGACGTTCTTGTACGATCCACCGCTGGCATTGACGGAGTCATTCCCATTCCCGGAAAGGATCCGGATGGCGTTGACGCCGGTGAACAGCGTGCCGTTCGCCACGCCCGGCGCCTGATTCACGACCACCTGTCCGTTGTTGCCGTTGGCGGAGATCGCGACCACATCGTCCGCGCGGGTGCCCGTGATTTGGAGCTGCCCTCCAACCACCGCCGCGCTGAGCAGCGATCGGACCTCCAACTCCTCCAACGACGGCGCCCGACACGCGCTCGCCCCGGACCTCTTGCTCGGCTTGCCGAGCCACCGCCGCAGGTCCTGGAAAACCCGACTCAACATTCGCTGTGTGTTCATCTGTCGTAACATGGCTCAACTCCCATTCTTGAGTGTCAGAACATGCGCCGTCTCAATCACCCGCGAGCTTCGTTCCATTGCTCGTCCTCCAAAGGAAGTAAGAAATTCGCGGGTACACATCAGAGAACGCAACGGTCGACCGAAACCGAGCGCGGAAAGTAGCTCGAATCGCAATATTGCTCGGCCCTGCGATTGCACTGGGTCGGTGTGAGTCTAGGATATCGCGCTGTCTTCTCGGAGAATTCCGTGAAACCCAACAAGTGCATTCCCGCACTTCCCGTTCAGGACATCGGGAAGGCCGTCGCCTGCTATGCCCAGCAGCTGGGTTTTCTGTGGGATGTGCAGAAGGAAGACTTCGCACGGATGGTCCGCGACGATGTGGCGATCGACCTGTGGCTCGTGTGCGATCAAAGCTGGAAGATCAGGCCGGCTTCGCCGCAATGCTGGCCCGTCGTCAGCGGCGCCGAGAGCTTCCTGGCGGGCACTGAGAGCTGCCGGATCGAAGTGCGCGGCGTCCACGAACTCTTTGCCGAGTACAAGAAAAGCGGCGTACTCTACGGCCCCGACACCTCGGTGGAGTTGACGCCGTGGGGAACGCACGGGTTTCCCGCGCTGGACCTTGAGCGCAACCCGGTCTCGTTCTACAAGGAATCCTGAACTGGTCAAGGCTGGAACGATCCCGCGAGGATAACGGGACAGTTTTGATTTCACTGCCGGTTTTGCTTCCTCAGGCGTACGCGAGGACGCATCGTGGACTCCAGACCGCGAATCCCGGCGCGCCGGGATTCGCGACGCCGCTTCAGCTACGTCACGAGCACTGGTGGCAAGCACTCGCGAATCGGCCTGCCTGGAATGGAAGTCAAGGAAACCGATTGCGCGGGTGACTGGATTCTTGAAGTGATGCTCATGGAGTGACCTCTGGCCCCGTCCCACGCCCTTTTTCTCGCGCGAGTATTGTCAAAGCACGAGACGCCGCAACCTTCGCAGGTTGATCACATCGAGGTCTTTCCCTTTCTCCACGCCTTTGGGAGTTTCCAAAACCATGGGCGTGCGACGGAACCGGGCGTCGTTGAGGATGTGGCGGAACGGGGCGAGGCCCAGGTGGCCGCGGCCAATGTGTTCGTGACGATCGACTCGGCTACCGAACTCGCGTTTCGAATCGTTGAGGTGGAAGGCCTTGAGAAGTTTGACGCCGATAGCTCTGTCGAATTCGCGCATGGTGGCTCGATAATCCGCGGACGTTTCCATGGCGTAGCCGGCCGCGAATGCGTGGCAAGTGTCAAGGCAGACGCCGAGCCTATCCGGGTCGCGGACCTGGTTCAGAATCGCGCCGATGTGCTCGAAGCGATGGCCCAGATTTGTCCCCTGCCCGGCGGTGATTTCAAGCAGAATCTGCACGGTCGCGCCGAGAGTCTGACGGTGAATCTCGTCGAGAGCATTCGCGACACGCGACAGCCCCGCTTCCACTGAGCTTTCAAGGTGCGAGCCTGGGTGCGTGACAAGGTACGAAAGACCGAGTAATTCGCTGCGGTGAACTTCGTCGACCATGGCATCGATCGATCGCTTCCACATCGCGTCGTCCGGGCTGGCGAGATTGATCAGGTAGCAATTGTGCGCGGTCGGCAGCCGGATACCCGAATTGCGAATCGCGTCACGAAAAAGCCGCGCATCTTCGCTCGTCATCGGCTTGCCGAGCCATTGGTTGTTGTTTTTCGTAAATAGTTGCACGGTGTCGCAGCCGGCGGCTTGGGCTGCCAGCACCGCGTTAAGGTAACCGCCGGCGATTGACATGTGCGCGCCCAGGGGCGGACAACGCCGGCTCGATTTCTGGGGAGTTTTCAAACTCGGCACTCGTTAAGCGGTCACGGTCGACATTTTTCACGCATTTTGCTCAGCGTTTCAGGGTCTCTCGAATCCGGCCCCATTTTTTGGTGTGGTCGTCTTTTTGGATCCAGGTGTTGACGTCCACCAGCGGCACTTGTTCCCAATACAACGGCTTCCAGCTCCTTGGCGGGGCCCCCGCTGCGGGATGGAGATCGACGATGAGTTCCTTGACCGTCGCCTTCGAGAGTTTCGCCGGCTTGGCCCGTTCGTAATCGCGATCGAACGGGTCCTTGAGTTGAACTCGTTCGGGAAGCATCCAGTGGGTGCCGATGCCTCCGCGCAGCCGAAACACCGACGGCATTTCCAGCACCTCGTACTTCACGTCCTCCGCCTGACCGCCCAGTGCAGTGTACTTCATGCGAATGTCGTCCAGAAGTTCCTTGGCGAGTTGGCTGGAAAACTGATCGGACGCCCCCATTTTCGAGCCGATGCCGCGGTCCTGCGAAAAGTCCACGCTGCCGGCCGACGCCTCAGCCACGAGAATGTGAATCACGGGTAACTTGTCGCGAGAGTATCGCTTATTGGCGGTTACGGCGTCATCGAGCGTCCGTCGCAACGTGAGCAGCAGCGCGATAATGCCGCGGTTTTCGGCGGCCCCGCCGTCTGTGACCCAGAACTTTTCTAGCTGATCGATACTCACGTCTGCGTTGGAGAATACGGGCGGAAAATTGGCACTGAGCGCAGCCGCAGACATCAGACGAACCTTGGGCAGCGAGACCACTTCGATAGGCATGCCCCAGCCGAACGACTGAACTTTGGTTCCGGTCCGAATCAGTTCCGTTTCCTTCACGTTGCTGAACATCAGGATGCCACCGGCGCATTCGGGACTGGCAAAATCCCACCTGTTGTTCATCGCGTCCCACTGGCTGACGCCCGCCAGTGTCGTGTTGAAGATTACGCCGACCGGCAAGCGTTCCAGCGTACCATGGCTGGTTTTGCCTTGGGCGAGCATTCGCCGCTCGAAGCTCTCGCGCAGGAGCACGCCCAGGCGCTCGCCTCCGGCAATGCGCATCTCGATACTTCCGCGGATGACATCTTCGATGTACGGGTCGCACATGCGATTCAGAAAATCGCACCACACGAGGCTGTCCTTTTGTTTCACCAGTGCATCGTAGTACGCAACGAGGTAAGCGATGGCCGCGCTGCCGCCAGATACGCCGCTCATCAATCGCACGTCTTTCAGCGCGTCGATGTCCGAGAGTCCGTGCAGTACCGACGCGGCATACACGGCGGCCCGCGTTCCGCCTCCGGAAGCCGCAAACAAGACGGCCCGAGGCCGCTGCGCGATTTCACTCTCGCGTTCCGCCTCGGCAAAAAGGCTGTTGGTGAGTCCGGCAAAACCGGCCTGTTTCTCATCCTTTTCCACAGGCACCTGGGACGGATTGGTTACTCGCGCCGCCGAGAGCGGCAAAACTGAAACAGGGTCTGCAAGCTGAAAACATTTCCAAACGGCACCGACTCCGAGACCGAGAACCAAGTACAAAAACAGAAAGTAAAATTGGACCCGCTGCCGCAAATCGCGCAGCCGAAACTTTTCTTCCAGCTTTCTGGCTCTGGGTTTCTTGAAGTTCGCCCTGAATACCAGTGCGTCGAATAAATCCACAGTGCCATAGGATTCCCAACACTCTCCGACCACTCCCTGCGTAACTCCGTACTGCCCCACAGCGACGAATCGTGACCCGTGAATCTGAACAAAACGATTGTCCTTAAGCGTCTTGGTTTTCAGGAGTGGGTTGGCCTGGTTGGGATCAAACGGATAGTCCACCTGCGAACGAGTATTCTCCAGCGCATCGGGAAAATGCGGGTCGAGGATTGCCAGAAGTCGCTCGCACAACGAATAGCTGATCCAGGCATCGAAAAACCAGAGGGCTGTGTAGGCCGCCAGTATGCAGGCGATGGCAAAAGTGGAAGGTGTGGAGTCCAGCGGTGTCGAAACATAATCGAACTGCGCGAGCCTCAGGGCGGCCAGCAGAATCACGATCAACGAGACGACGACCGCTCCGCCGCGCAAGAACAATCGGTTCACGCCCTCCAGAAATTCCTCAAAGCGATAATAGGTCGTGCCGAATCCGAGAACGACGACGCCAATCGCACCGCCGAGCCATGCCTGAAATACTATGTGCTCGCGACGGGCTAACAGGACACAAAGGGCGGTTATGAGCAAGAGCTTGAGAAGGTGCCGAACGGAACCACGTAGCATGTTGCGAACGAGTTGCCAATTGTCTACTTGCGGTAGTGAAGGAATGACGAACAATTCGGCCCGTTCCAGTAGCAACTGAAACCGCGTGGTGGGCACCTTCTTGCTGAACTTTTGAACGAAACCGCGGACCAGTCTTCGAGCAATGCAGCCGGGAAGGAACAAAAGGACAATTGCCATGCTCGCAAAATAGGGAATCAAGATATGGCGGAACATCTTTGGATCGGCCTCAGCCGCATCATCTCCCGCTCGCCAGAGGACGAGTCCAGCCACGCCGAGGATTACGCAACATTCAAAAACGCGCAGAGTTCGCTTTCGAGAGAAAAACATGGCACCCAGCCAGCCTACAGCAAGAGCCCCGGAAAAGAGCAGAACCGGCTCGACGCCGCGATAGTGCAGTGACGGGCTGAAGACCAGAAAAAAGAGGATCGACGCAAACGGCAGGATCGTGAGCGACGGATAGCCGGGGATTCCCAACAGCGGCTCGATCAGACTTCCGTGCGTTCGATTGAGCGCGAAATCCGCCTTGCGAACCAAACTGTTCAGGCCCTTGATGACGCGGTTTTGCCAATTCAATTGGTCGGTGGGCATAACATATCTCCAGACAAGTACGGATCGGTTAACTCTACTCAGCGTTCTATTGCGTTTCGCGGCGACGGATTTCTCCGACCAGCCGGTCCAATACCTCGCGTGCCTTTGGCGTCTGTTCAGCGTCGAGCATGATTGAGCCGACTCGCTGGTGACCACCGCCTCCCAACTCGGCGCAGATCTCGCCCAAATTCACGCAGGGGAATTCGAGCCAAGGATTCCTCATGGCCGTAATCTTGGCTCGATGGCCCGAACGAACGATGCCCGCGGAGAACCTAGCATTCGGCTGAAAAACATAGGGACCGTAACGCGGCACCATCGTCTCGCCTTCGTCCACGTCGAATACGACGATGTCGCTCGGCTCAAGGCTGACCGCGGTGGCCAAGCGATCGAGCCCCGCCGCCGTGCGCGATTTCACGTCGTGATACCGTCTTTGGACTTCGGGTTCTTGGGCAACCTGACTTAGCGTGTGCTCACGCAGTGAGCGAACCAGCCGTTCGCAATACGCATTCTGGTTTCCCATGACCAGACTGGCGTTGATCATCATTGCTGGCTCCTCGGAATATACCGCCTCTTGCACCGATGCGTAGCGGGCAGCATCAATTTTCTCAGCCCAGGCGACCAACTCGTTCCACGTCGGTCTTCCGAATTCGAATCGCTGTGAAAAATGCCTTGCCAATAAACCCGTGCAAGAACCGGCTTGCTCATCGTAGACCGAGTATCCGCTGGCCTTTCTGGCATCGTGAAGGGTCCGAAGCGACTCGGTCAGAAAAGCGGTTGGATGGTGGTCGGCCCAAAACTGGGAGCCGGGGTGAAACAGAAAATCGACCACGGCGCTTGGCTCACCGAGATGAGTATCGAGCCAAGTTGACCGAAGGTGATAATTTACCGCGTGCAACTCGCACGCGACCCAGCCGGCGCGGCCTTCCAGGAAGTCGGTGGCCAACACTGCCGAACAAATGCCGTCGAAACACGGAGAGTGAAAGTAAACGTGGCCGGTCATCGTCCCAAATCCTTCTTCTCGACGACTCGCTGCAATAATCCAATTGCAAGAGACAGTTTATCATCGCCGTGGTCGCGGGCACAGGTTTGAATTGATCTACAAGTCAATTCCAGAGTTTCCCCCTGATTGACACTTCATGGCGGTCTTCCCTACTATGGCCCAAGTGCAAACGCAAGCCAACTCCACCGGCACCTCACCGCCATGCCGTGCGGCCGTCGCCTTGTTCTTGGCGATCTCGTGCCTCTATCTCCTGCTGGCTCGCGGACGAATCACGAGCATCGACGAGTGGCATGTGTACGGAACCGCGGAGTCACTAGTCGAGCGCGGCTCGTGGGAGTTGAGGCTGCCGGGCGCGGAACCTGCCTCGGCTGAGGATGGAAATACGAAATCGACCGTTCGTAGATTTTCGCGATATAGTCCGATCCCGTCCTTGCTCGCGGCGCCTTTTATTCGTGCTGCGTTGCCACTGGTGAATCGCTGGCCCGAACCGGCAGTACAAAAATTTGGTGGCCTGCCGGACCCGTCGGGTTCCACCAATCCCCCACTCACCCGCCGAGACCTTCTTCAGGCGGTCGCTACGATTCCGTCGGCGGTGATCACCGCTGCAACCGGAGTCGTGATTTTCGTCGGCTTGGTTCGATTGGGTGTGGCGGTTGGAGCGGCCTTGGCCACGGTGCTGGTCTTTGCACTGGGGACGCTCGCGCTGCCCTATTCGGGGAGTTTGTATGTGCAACCTGTGGCGGCGTTCGGTCTGATCGGTGTGGTGTTCAGCGTCGTGCGGGCCCGAGATGCTTGGATGGTAATTTCCCTGTGGTTCTTGCTGAGTGTCCGACTGGAATGCGTGTTCTTGGCCCCAGCTCTCGCTCTGCACTTGGTTCGATATCGCCAGCCGGCTGCGAGGCCACTCGCGTGGCTATGCGTCGCCCTGGCCGCCGGCGTGGGTACGAACATCGCGATCAATTGCCTTCGCGGCGATCCGCTGCTGGTGGGCGACTATGGCGGCGAGGCGTTTACGACTCCGGTGCTACTGGGATTGCACGGATTACTGTTTTCACCAGGGAAGGGCCTGATCTGGTTTGCTCCAGCGGCCGCGTTGGGGTTGGTGTTGATGCCGAGTTTATTTCGTGGTGTTCCGCCGGTCGGTCAGCTCGCCGCAGGAATTAGCGCAACGCTGCTAATCATGTCTGCATGCTGGTGGACGTGGCATGGCGGGTGGAGTTGGGGTCCACGACTGATACTGCCGCTCATGCCCGTGCTGGTTTTGCCGTTCGGTTGGGTATTTCAGAGCTGGCACGAACGATCTGGAGGCATCCGTTGTCTGATCGTCGGCATAATCCTGGTGAGCATTGCGGTTCAAATTCGGGCGGCCATGACGGATCCCACGGGCGATCGGACCGCGATGGGAATGTTGTTGGGCGGTAACGAAAATGAGTCCATATACATTCCCCAAGTGGGACCGTGGGGCGCGGCGACTCAGGGTAGCCCCGACCTCTTTGTGTGTCGGCTTTGGAGTGCGATGCCGCGGTTACGCCCGGCATTGACTGTAATCATCGTGGGCCTGGCGCTGGCCTGCGCGAGTTTCACGTGGTTCACGCTGCATTCGGTTCAAATTAGGTTGGTTCACCTGCGCGAGCTAATGCCACGGCCGCGGCCCATCGAACTTCTAGGGCTTGCCTTGGCCCTACTCGTGACGGCGGCTCCTCCCCTCGTTTCGGGGCTCCTGCATCAATCGGCCCCCCGCCCGGCGTCAATCATCGACCGTGAGTTCCCTCGGCAATACGACGGCATGAGTTGGGAACGATCGGGCCGGCGATTAATCGGAAAGTTGTACATTCCGCTCAAGGGCGACTACCTGTTCTATCAACAGGGCTGGCCGGGTACGCAGTTTATTCTCGACTCTCGTCCGCTGCTTCAGGGCGTCGAGGCAGGCATATCCGCAAAACTTGTGCAGTCGCTCGACGTCGGCTTTCACAAACTGGAAATCGAGGGTTCGGTTTCCGGCCACTTCAACATCTTGTACTGGACCACACCGGGCAACGCTCACTACAAAGAGCCGATCCCGCGGTGTTATCTGGCCGGTCCCGGCGCGGCGTGGCGTGAACGGGCTGCGATCGCGGTCGAGAATTGGAATTGGATCGTGTGGGTTTTGGCGGTTGTCGGTCTGCTTTACCTGCCGGTTCACCCCTCTTGCTGCGCGGGAGAGCCAAGGGGTAGAATCGTAGCGGGTCAAAAATAGTGCGTGTCGGGACGAGCAATGCATTTCATCAACTGAGGTCATAAGAAGGCGAGGAACTTCTCATGCCGTGGGGATGGATCCTGAGTGGTGTTGCTGGCACAGTTTTCATCGTCGTCGTGCTCGGTTGGCGACCTTTCAGTGCGGCGCTTCGAGAGATTCGGACCGAACGTGCCCGAGAGTTGTTCCATCTGCAACGCGAGCGGTTAGAGGCAAAATTTTTCGATCTCGCGTCGAGGGCGGATAAGCCGCGCGGGCTGCGTTGGGTGGACGCCGACTGGGAGGATGCCGTGAGCCTGGTGCGCGAACGCCGATCGGGCGACATGGTTGCCCTCGTCGGCATCACGGTCAGTTTTGAAGCGGTACCGGGCGGGGGCATGGAGGACAATCCCAACGTGTCCAATCTGCGAGACGCGACCGCCGTGTTCAATTACGTGAGCGGCCAATGGATGACCGAAGGCCGTGCACTGTTCAACATGAGCCCCGACGTCGCGATCGATCGCTACAACGATCAATACGAACCTGTGCCGACGCCCGAATCGAATCACTAGCACCGTAGGTTGGCTCTATGAGCCGACCCGGTGCGGCTAGAGAACATCGGCTTGGAAAGCTATCCTACAGTTCCGATGACTCGGTTCCCGCATTCACAACAACCGCCCGTCCGACCGGAATGAAAGGGAGTCATGAACCGCGACAGATTTCGAGCCAACATCCTGGAACTCATTCGCCGCACTTCGGCGTTTTTGCCGCCAGACGTGGAAAATGTGATCACCCTGCAACGGCAGCTCGAGTCGAAAGGTTCCAAGGCCGACTTCGCGTTGGAACTCGTGGCCCAAAACATCGGCCTGGCCAAGGCCCGATCGTTGCCGATCTGCCAGGACACCGGAACGATTACTTTTTACATCGAAACACCGGCCGGCGTGGATCAGATTGGTTTGGCTGAATCGTGCCGCGAGGCGGTCCAGCAGGCTACTGCCAAAGGGTACTTGCGGCAGAATTCCGTAGATAGCATCACCGGCAAAAATTCAGGCGACAACATCGGACCCGGCAGTCCCGTGTTCCATTGGGAACAGACGCAAGAAAAGCACATCGACGTTCGGTTGATTTTGAAGGGCGGCGGCTGTGAAAACATGAGTGCCCAGTACAGCCTTCCGGCCGAAATCGAAGGCAAGCGGGTCGATCGCAATTTGGAAGGCGTACGTGCGTGCATCCTCGACGCTATCTGGAAGGCCCAAGGCAAGGGTTGTGGGCCGGGGTTCCTCGGTGTGTGCATCGGCGGCGATCGCGCGAGCGGTTATGAATTCGCCAAACGACAGCTTTTACGGCTGCTCGACGATACCAATCCCGACCCGAAATTGGCCGAACTAGAAGCCCGCGTCATGCGCGAGGCGAACACGCTCGATATCGGTCCCATGGGCTTCAGCGGTCGATTCACCGCCGGAGGCTGTAAGATCGGTGCCCTCAACCGCCTGCCGGCCTCGTTCTTCCTCACGGTCGCCTACATGTGCTGGGCCTATCGGCGGCGCGGTGTGGTGCTCGATCTCGATGGCAACGTGGAAAACTGGCTCTATCAAGGCCCGCACGAATTTGAACGCGAGCAGGAGGCACCGGATCTCAAGCTTCCGGCGGGCGAAGTGGTTGTGCTTACGACGCCGCTCAGTGAATCCGATGTGCGCCATCTCAAGGCCGGCGATATCGTGCTTTTGAACGGCACCGTGTTCACCGGTCGCGACGCGGTCCATAAATACCTGCACGACGGCGGGGAACTGGAGGTGATCCGTGGCGGCATCATCTACCATTGCGGCCCGGTGGTTTTGCAAGAAGGCAACCACTACCGCGTCGTTGCCGCTGGCCCGACGACCTCGATTCGCGAAGAGCCATATCAGGCCGACGTTATTCAGCGGTTCGGTCTCCGGGCCGTGATCGGCAAAGGAGGCATGGGCCAGAAAACGCAAAAGGCTTGCCAGGAATTTGGCTGCGTGTACCTGCACGCGATCGGCGGCGCGGCCCAGATTTACGCCCAGTGTGTCGAGCGAGTACCGAGCGTTCGGCTCGAACAGTTTGGCAGCCCCGAGGCCGTCTGGGAGTTTCAAGTCAAAAACTTCCCTGCCGTCGTCACCATCGACGCACACGGCAACAGCCTGCACCGGTCTGTGGCGAAACACTCAAAGGAATTATTGGCGGCCACACTTTAAGTCAATCACCCGCTTCGACGCGCGAATGCCAAAAAAGCCAAATCAATCTCCGCATCTTCGTGCCATCACCGATGGAGTTTTTGCTCCGGTCCCCGAAATTGAACTAGGCGGCGGCACGGATGCAATCGCCCGTCAGCATTCCAAGAATAGGCTCACGGCTCGCGAACGGATCGACAAGCTGCTCGATCAGAAATCGTTTCGGCTGGAACTCGGATTGTGGGCCGGCTACAAGATGTATGAATCGTGGGGCGGTGCTCCATGCGCCGGCGTGGTCACGCTAATTGGCCGCGTTGCCAACCGAACCTGCATGATCATCGCTAATGATGCGACGGTAAAGGCGGGCGCGTTTTTTCCTCAGACGGCTAAGAAGGTGTTGCGGGCCCAACGGATCGCGATGGAAAACCGCCTGCCGCTAATCTATCTCGTGGACAGCGCGGGCGTATTCTTGCCGCTGCAGGACGAGGTCTTTCCCGATGAAGACGATTTCGGTCGCATCTTTCGCAACAACGCCGTGATCTCGGCCGAGGGCATTCCGCAATTCGCGGCGATCATGGGCAACTGCGTGGCCGGCGGCGGGTATCTCCCGGTTCTCTGCGACAAGCTGCTCATGACCGACGGCTCGGGGTTGTACCTCGCCGGGCCGGCCTTGGTGAAAGCCGCGATCGGCCAGGAGGTGTCTAGCGAAGAACTGGGCGGCGCCTTGATGCACGCATCCTTGAGCGGAACCGTGGACTACCGCGAACCGAACGACAACGCCTGCCTGGACCGGCTGCGCCGGCTCGTGGCGCACTTACCGGCGGATTCGACCGCGTCCAGTTTTGCTCCCGACGCTGCTGCAAATCCGGCCCGCGACCCAGCGACTGTTCACGATGTTTTCCCCGCCGATCCGCGCGCACAATACGATATTCATGCAGTACTCGACTGTATCCTCGACGCCGGCTCATTCGACGAGTACAAGGCCGAATATGGCAAGACGATCGTCTGCGGCACCGCTCGACTCGGCGGTTTTCGAATCGGAATCGTTGCCAATCAGCATCGCAATGTGAAGCCGGCCGACGGCCCGATTCAGTTCAGCGGAGTCATTTACGTAGACTCGGCGGAAAAAGCCGCCCGATTCATCATGGACTGCAATCAGGTTCGAGTGCCGATCGTCTTCTTTCAAGACGTTAACGGATTCATGGTGGGGCGTGATTCGGAACGAGCCGGCATCATTCGGGCCGGGGCCAAGCTGGTAAATGTCATTTCCAACTCGGTCGTGCCCAAGATCACGATTATCATGGGCGGTTCTTACGGCGCAGGCAATTACGCGCTGTGCGGCAAGGCGTTTGACCCGCGTTTCTTGCTTGCCTGGCCCACGGCGCGATACGCGGTGATGGGTGGATATCAAGCAGCCCAGACACTTCTTGAAATAACCGTCGCCGCCATGCGCCGTGACGGAAAAAACCCCGACGCAGACGAACTCGATTCGCTGCACCGCAAGATCTCCGCCTCCTACGAAGAGCAAACCGACATTCGATACGCCGCCGCTCGCGGATGGGTAGACTCGATCATCGACCCTGTCGATACGCGCGAGACTTTCATTCGTACACTGCAGGTTGTCACACGCCACGATTCGGGACGCCCATTCCGCACCGGCGTACTTCAGGTTTGAAGGGTTGACAGCCTCATGAGCCGCGGGGTACGGTGGGCAGCATTGTGATTTCTCCCCGGTGTAACCCACCATCGAAAGGAGTGTCGAAGCATGCGATTGGCAGACTACTTCAGCCTAGCCACGATTTTTACATGTCTCGTTGCTGGATGCAGTCCTGGAAAGTCGGGGAGTTCTCCGCCACCACCGTCGCAAACCCCGGTTACCGCACCCGACCAAAAAGCCGAACCCGATCCACTCACTCCGCAAGGTGAGGGAAACGTGCGCAGGACAGAGCGCGATTGATAGGCCGCTGTCTGGCCCCCCCAGATTAGAACGAAGTATTACTGATCGGCTCGCCGCCGGCTCTTGTGCTGATTGCCTGCCAGATTACGAAGTCTACGTTACTTGTTACGAACTTGACTGCTCCGTCCATCATCAGCAGGTTCACGCCGCCCGGATGGTACGACGACGGGCCCCACACTCCGAATCGAAGTTCGTCGGATACCGAATTGCACCGTGGACCGTTGGGGGGACTGCCGTGGTTGTAACCGACGAACCGCGGGTCTGCTCGGTCCCATTGAGCACCCATGCGTCGCATGTAGACGCCCGATGCGGCGGTAGGAACCGCCAGTCCTGGAGCGTCGCGGCACAGATCATATCGGAGCTTCGCCAGACTCTGGCCAGCCGGGGCCGTGGTCACCTTGGGAATCATCGCGTTCCACTGATTGAATGGCGTGATCGGTGAATAGTCGGACCCAAGCACCCCCTCGGATGCACATGCCGTGTTCGCCAATCCATCCGGAATCTCTGAGACTTGCCGTCCGATATTATCTCTTCCGATGAACCCGTCGTTTGTATCCTGCAGCGAACCCTGACTGAATCGATAAGTGTTGCGTGCTTCGTTGGAACTACCCGGATTGGTAATGGGCTGCGATGGGCACAAGAATAGTTCGATGTTCGTTGCTTTGGCGGTATTGTTCGGCGTATATGTTGTCCTGCACTGCGTTCCTAGTGCACCACCGCTGCTGACAAGGTTTCGATTGGAGATTGAGAAATTGATTGCATTGAAAACTTGAGCGTTTTCCATGAACTGAAGGATCTGCGACTGGGCCGACCAGAGCCCGTTGCACCCGGGGTGGACCGGGCGGTTCTGAGCAAGATTGGCAACGTGTCGGGTGTTGGCACCGGGAAAAACTCGGTACGTCGACTCATAGTTGTGAACGGCAAGTCCAATCTGCTTCAAATTGTTTCGGCACTGCGTCCGGCGAGCGGCCTCCCGCGCCATTTGAACCGCCGGAAGCAGAAGCGCAATCAAAACTGCAATGATGGCAATCACGACTAGGAGCTCGATCAACGTAAATGCGGAGCGTCTTCGGTTCATGATCTTTCCTCCTGGGATTCTCTCCCCAAAACCTTGGATTTGAAGAACGAGTATTGAACGGAGTGCAATGAACTACACCTCCAGGTCACCTAGTCGCGTGGCGACTACATTGAGGGCTAATGGCCAAAATGCTGCCTTGTCGAATCCTCAAAGTCAAGCCTAAAGTTCGCGGAGCTTCAATTTTGCGGCGACCGGTTCGATTCGGTCCGCGACTGATTCAGTCTCACGAATTTCCTGGCTTGTGGGGCTTGAGATTCTCGAATTTCTGAACCATGATCGATGGGTCCCTTTTCGGAGTCGCCAATGAAGAATCGACTTCCGTCGCTTTCGTTTCTGACCTTCTTGATTTTCCCAATTACTGGGGATGCGGAACAGTTTCAAACGGCGAGCCATCCACAATTAGTTAGAAAGTTCTTCGGAGAACAGGACGGATTGCCGACCGAGCCGGTTCGGGCAATAGCCGTGACCAACCGCGGCAATGTGTTCGCCGCAACCGCCGACCAACCTTGGCGGCTCGACGGAGATCGGTGGATGATCCAACTCGGTCCGACGCGAGTCACCGCCCTGTCTGCGTCGGCTGGCGAACGCGAGGCCTTGGCGGGCAGCGCGGATGGCGTTTGGGTTCTGGCACATGGCCGCTGGCAAAAGGACGAAGGCAGTCCCGCCGGCGTTCTCGCGTTCGCGGGCGAACCAGGCGACGTTTCATGGGCGCTAGCCCCCAGCGGTGTCTGGCGACACACCGATCGGTGGCAGCTCGTACACGCCTTGCACCCGAGAAAAATGAGCCACCCGGCCAGCCTGCTGCCCCTCGGACCTGACGACGTTTGGGTTGCCTGCGACACCGGACTGTTCGGTCTCATGGGCAAACGAAAATACTGGTTGGAAATGGAAACCGGGCCCGGACGTTTGCACACAACTGACGTGCGAGCACTCGCGAAATTGGACAATGACCATCACCTGATTGCAACCGATCAAGGCCTGGTCATCACCAATGGCACGAACGGCTGGCAAACCATTACCGGCCAAGACGGCCTCCCAATCCTCGAATTGAAGTCGGCAACCGTCGCCTCAAACGGCACGGTCTGGTTGGGTAGCGACCAGGGGCTAATCCGATGGCACTCAGGCCGATTCACTTATCTGGCAGGCAAACGTTGGCTTCCGAACGATCGCGTGAGCGCACTGGCGACGGCCCCGGACGGGTCGGTTTGGGTCGGCACGGAGAACGGAGTGGCTCACATTTACGAACGCCGGCTCACGCTGGCCGAAAAGGCGGCGATCTACCAGCGCGACTTGGAGAGCCGCGATCGCCGCCATGGCTTCGTCACGGTCATGCACTTGCGCGAGCCAGGCGTTCTGGCCGGTGCCACGCAAGAAATCAGCGACAACGACGGACTCTGGACTTCGCTCTACATCGCCGCTCAGTCGTTTCGGTTCGCAGTTCAACAGGACGCGAAGGCCCGAGCGCAGGCATCTCGTTCGATGGCGGCCCTGTTGCGGCTTGAGAGCATCACCGGAATCCCCGGCTTCCCCGCCCGGGCGATCGTTCACGTCGATGAACCGGCGTTCGCCGCACAATCGATCGGCGCAAACTCGGAATGGCACCCATCCACTATCGAGAAAGGTTGGTACTGGAAGGGCGACACATCGTCCGACGAACTCGACGGCCACTACTTCGCCTGGTACGTCTTCAACGAGCTGGCTGCCGACGAAAAGGAAAAACTTCAGGTCCGAGCCACATGTAAACGAGTGACCGACCACATCCTCGACCACGGCTATTACCTGGTGGACCACGACGGCAAGCCGACCACGTGGGCTGTGTGGGCCCCGGAGAAGTTGAACGACGACCCGAAATGGTGGCAAGGCCGCGGGCTCAACTCCCTGGAAATCCTCTCCCACCTCAAGGTCGCCCACCACATCGTCGGCGACCCGCGTTACGAACAAGCCTACCACGACCTCATTCGCAAACACCGCTACGCCTTGAACGCACTCCACGCCAAGACTACCGTCGGCCACGACGACCAGTTGATGTTTTTGGCCTTCTACCCGCTGCTTATCCTGGAGCGAGACCCGGGGCTCCGAAACATCTACCTGACGAGCATTCGCCGCGCGTGGAACATGGAACGAATCGAGGCCAACCCGTTGTGGAACTTAATCTACGGTGCCGGCACCGGCGAGCCGTGCGACGTGGAAGCTGCCGTCCAATCCCTGCGCGAAATCCCGCTCGACCTCATTACTTGGAAAGTCCAAAACTCGCACCGCGCCGACTTGCGGTTCGACCCTGACCTGGAGGCCCGCGGAATCAAACAGCTTCGTGAACCACTCCCCTTCACCGAACGAGCCATCCACAAGTGGGACGGAAACCCATTCGTCCTCGACAGCGGCAACAACCTCGGCGAAGGAGACCCCACGATCTGGCTACTCCCATACTGGTTGGGCAGGCACCACCGGTTGATCGAATAAGGGCCACAAACAAATCGGGGACTGGCTTTGAGTCTTCGAAGCGTCTCGCCCGTCTTGTTAGCAGAGTTTGTTTGGCACGGAGTTGTTACAATCGCTGCTCGATCTCCCATAGAAAACGCTTGCGATTGCTGGCAGACCGCCATGCGAATCATCCATTGCTTTTCAATTGTGACTGCAGTCATCGCGACAGTCCTGCTCGGCGGGTTGCGATGTGATTCCAATGCCCACGGAATTCTCGTCATGGATTCCGGCACTCAAGGTCAAGTCGCGGATGCCGTGACCCGCATCGATGATCCAGTGACGGAACGGGAAATTGTTCCGATCATGCTCTTGCGGTGCGCCGTGTGCCATGGAGAGCGGCGGCGCGAGGCGGACCTGGATTTGCGCAATCGAGCGGCGATGCTGAAGGGGGGCAAGTCGGGAGCGGCGATTGTGGTGGGCAGCCCGGACGAGAGCTTGATTCTCAAAAAGATCGTCGCCGGTGAAATGCCGCCGCCGACAAGGCTGGTCGAGGTTAGCGTTAAGCCGATGGAAGCGAGCGAGCGCGAGTTATTGCGGCGATGGATTTCCAGGGGCGCGCCGGAATCTTCGGATGTGCCAATCGTCGCCTCAGAGTCCTTCGACAAACCAGTCAACGACACGGACCGCCGGTTCTGGTCGTTCCTGCCACCGCGAGCCTTCAGAGTTCCCGAAACTCAACACCGCGAACTCGTGCGGAACTCGATCGATGCATTTATTCTGGAGAAGCTCGAAGAAAATGGACTGACATTTTCGCCCGAAGCGGACCGCCGCACGCTCATCCGTCGTGCCTACTTCGATCTAACGGGCCTGCCGCCGTCGGTTGACGATGTGGAGCAGTTTGTAGTCGATCCGGATGCACAGGCGTATGAACGGCTCATCGATCGGCTGCTCGTCTCGTCGCGCTACGGTGAGCGCTGGGGCCGGCACTGGCTCGATCTGGCGGGCTACTCCGATTCCGAGGGCGTTCAGCACTCGGACCCGATTCGGCCGAATGCCTGGCGATACCGCGACTATGTGATCCGCGCGTTCAATGCCGACAAATCGTACGCGCGATTTCTGCTGGAACAGATCGCCGGCGACGAACTGGCCGAATACGAAAACGCCGAAATCACACCGGAGATCTACGACAACCTCGTCGCGACGGGTTTCATGCGCATGGCGCCCGATGGCACATTCGCCGGCATCACGGGGTTCGTGCCGGACCGGCTCGACGTGATCAATGCCCAGCTCGAAGTGCTCAGCTCGGCGGTGATGGGCTTGACGCTCAAGTGTGCTCGCTGCCATCCGCACAAGTTCGACCCGATCTCGCAGCTCGATTATTTTCGGCTGGCCGCTATCTTCAAAGGTGCCTTGGACGAACACGATTGGCTGAAACCGACCGACGAAGGGCAGGGGACGAAGTCGGTGATGGGCACTCGCGAGCTGGCCTGCACGTTGCCGGAGGAGCGGCGCGAATGGGAAGCACTTCAGAAAAAGCTGGACCAGGAAGTGGGGCAGGCCAAGGCCGAACTCGATCGGATGGCCGCGGAATTGACCGCAAAGATCCAGGAATCGCGTATCGCAGCGCTGCCGCGCGAGCTGAATGACGATTTGCGAAAAATGCTCGTCACGCAACCGGACCAGCGGGACGCCGTGTTGAAATACCTTGCCGAGAAGTTTGAAAAATCGCTGCGGCCTGACCGGGCCGAATTGGCAATGCTGGACGCGGAGTTCAAGAAGTCGTCGGAAGCAACCGATCATCGCGTCAAGGAACTGGAGGCGAAGCGCAAGCCGGAACCGAAGATCCGCGCGCTCTGGGATCGAGGGACACCGTCACCCACCTATTTGTTGAAGCGTGGAAATTATCTGACCCCCGGCCCGCTCGTCGCACCAGGCCTTCCGGCGGTGCTGGCGAGCAGCGAAACGCCATTCGTGTCAACACCGCCGTGGCCCGGTGCAACCAAGACCGGCCGGCGACTCGCTTTCGCACGCTGGCTGACTCGACCGGACAACCCACTCACCGCCCGCGTCATGGTCAACCGCATCTGGAAACATCACTTTGGCACTGGGCTGGTAGCGACCCTGGACAATTTCGGCAAAACCGGTTCGACACCGACTCACCCGGAACTGCTCGATTGGCTTGCGACGGAATTCGTGCGCCAGCAATGGAGCATGAAGGCCATGCACCGATTGATCATGAACTCGGCCGTCTATCGGCAGGGAGGAGAGGCAGTAGGCAGTAGGCAGTCGGGAGTAGGGAATACGGAAGATGGAAGAATCCCATCGGCAGCCCTACTGCCTACCGCCAACTCCCTATTTCCTTCCTTCCCCCTGCGGCGGCTGGAGGCAGAGGCACTTTACGACACGTTGCTCTCGCTCGCCGGGCGATTGGACGAAACGCCGTTCGGTCCGCCTGATCCGGTCGATGCGAATGCGGACGGGCTCGTGACCGCTCGGTCAACGCCGAAGGGCTGGCGGCGCAGCATTTACATCCTGCAGCGAAGGACGCAAGTTCCAACGATTCTCGAAACGTTTGATCTGCCGCGGATGGGGCCCAATTGCGTCGAGCGGTCGGAATCGACTGTGGCACCGCAGGCCCTGCACCTCCTGAACAACCGAATGGTTCGCGAGTTGGCCGACTCGTTCGCCCGCCGCATTCGCAACGAGGTGGGACACGAGCTGGATCGACAAATCGACCGCGTGTACCGCGTGGCACTGGGTCGGCCGCCGAGTGGGTCCGAGAAACAGTTGGCTGTCGAGTCGCTGGCTCGGCTTTCGGCTGAATGGGAAAAGGCCCTGAGCAAGGAGGCGGCCGGCAAATCGGCGGGGCGGGATTCGGCGAAGCAACAAGCGGCTGATCGGGCCCTTGGCAATTTCTGTCATGTAATGATGAACTCGGCGGAACTGCTGTACGTTGACTGAAGGAGATTCCGTGACATGTTGACCCGTCGTGGTTTCTTGGATCGCGTGGCAGACGGCCTTTTCGGTGCGGCGCTCGTGTCGTTGCTTCGTCGAGAATCGGTCGGCGGGCCACCGGGTGAGAGTTTCAAATCGGTGGACGATACTGTTGGGTTGCGGAGGGTCTATGACCTGCGTCCGCGACGACCGCATTTTGAGCCTCGGGCTCGATCCGTCATTCACCTGTTCATGAACGGCGGGCCCAGCCAGATGGACCTGTTCGATCCGAAACCGGCATTGGACGAACATCACGGCCGGTCGTATTTCGAGAAGATTGCCGGCGAAGTCGAGAACCCGCAGGCGGCCGGTGCCATCATGCGGAGTCCGTTCCGGTTTGCCCAGCACGGACAATCGGGCATGTGGGTGTCCGACGCCATGCCGCATCTCGCCCGGCAGGTCGATTCGCTGGCGATCATTCGATCGATGCACACGACGAACCTGACGCACGAACCAGCCCTGTGGCAGATTCACTCCGGCCAGACGCTGCCCGGCTTGCCGTCGATGGGCTCGTGGGTCGCGTACGGACTTGGGAGTGAAAATCAAAGCCTGCCCGCCTATGTTGTGCTGGATGATTCGCAAGGATTGCCTATCAACGGCGTGCAGAACTGGCAAGCGGGTTATCTGCCGCCGGTTTATCAGGGGACGCGATTTCGATCGACCGGCGTGCCGGTGCTCGACCTGAAGCCGACGTACGAGGAGCCTGAGTCGGTGATTCGGCTGGAACGCGAGCTGATCGGTTCGCTCGATCGGCTTCACCGCGAGAATCGGCCGGGGCAATTGCAGCTCGACGCGCGGATCGCGAGTTACGAGTTGGCAGCGCGAATGCAATTGGCCGCATCCGACGCACTCGATCTGTCGCAAGAATCGCAACAGACGCT
>Ga0247727_10007044_pt1 | contig 21700 bp, 13 predicted proteins | sample WisWelCaveWW1625_FD_202498 | JGI IMG/M metagenome (GOLD analysis project Ga0247727, IMG submission 202498) | Biofilm microbial communities from Wishing Well Cave, Virginia, United States - WW16-25 | ecosystem: Environmental > Aquatic > Deep subsurface > Groundwater > Cave microbial mat | place...
TCATCCAGGAGAAGTGCGGTGGTTATTATGTCGAGTTTGCCGTCTGAATTCACGTCATCGACAATCAGGTCTGAAGGTGAGTATCCTGCCAGAAAACGCAAGGAATTCTGAAAAGTGCCGTTACCGTTTCCGAAACGAACAGAAACGTAATCAAATCCAAGAGAAATGGTATCGAGGTTTCCATCAAGATTGATGTCGGCGATCTCCAAGGCAAGACCGCCGTCGTTACTGGATTCCATAACTGGCTGAAAAGAAGCGTCCCCATTTCCGAGTAAGACTGAAAGCGTGAGCGAGTTTGAGGCAAGAACATCGAGCTTTCCATCCGAATTCACGTCTCTAACTGCAATGGCGCCTGCAGCAGCGCCTACGGTGAATCTTCTCTCTGCCTGAAAGGTTCCGTTGCCGTTTCCAAGAAACAAGAGAAGAGCGTTAGCAGAAGCAACTATATCGAGATGGCTGTCCATATTCACGTCGGCAAGGACTACTGATTTTGGTGGGCCGAATGTGTTAAATGTGACTCGAGGACCGAATGTTCCATTGCCGTTGCCGGGCAAAACTGTGATTGTAGAGGAAGAATCATTAGCTGCAATTACATCCGCCTTTCCATCATGATTGATGTCTCCAATTGATAATGCGGCTGGAAAGCCACCAGTAGAAAATCTTTTTTGTGGCTGGAAAGACCCCTCGGGCAATCCGAGGAAAACGGAAATATCAGAGGAAAACGTATTGGCTGTGACAATATCCTTGAATCCGTCATTGTTTACATCCGCCACCTCAACGGCGGAGGGCCCGCCACCCGCTGCGAGTTTTTCTTGCGGCAGGTAGATGCCATCTCCAGATCCATAAAGTATGGATACATTATCTGTTGTCTGATTGCTGATCACGAGATCCTGAATGCCGTCGGCGTTAAAATCTCCTTTAGCTAATCCGGTGGGGCGCGTTCCAACGGTAAAGCGTTCCGGATTATTAAACGAGCCGTCGCGTTCTCCTTCTATGATGCTGACTGCATTGGCGGAATGAACGGTTGCGAGATCAACAGTCGCATCTCCTGTAAAATCCCCAGAGATTGAGCCTGTTCCTGAAAGAAAAGATCCGGAGTCTTGAAAGGTGCCGTTACCCTGGCCGAGGAAGACGTAGACGAGTCCAAAGGCGCTGTAAACGAGATCTGAAAAACTATCCATATTGAGATTGACAATGCTTGGAATAGCGCTTGTCAATGGAGAAGGAAACTGAACTCGTGGCTGAAAAGTGCCGTTTCCATTTCCGTAGAAAATCGAAAACGTGTCAGTGAATATGTCGGGATTGCTGTCACCATTCAAGTCTCCAACAACAGCACGGGAATTCAGTGTGCCGCTGTCAAGTCTTATTGCTCCCTGAAAGCTTCCGTTCCCAAGCCCGAGGTACACAAGAAGCGCACGTCCAGCGATCCACGGCACAATCAAATCCAGTTTTTGATCCAGGTTCAGATCTGCAACAGCGAGTTTGATTCCTGAATCGCTAACACCGGTGAACAGGTTGGTTGGAGCGCGAAATGTTTTGTCGCCTCGACTAAGGAAGACGACTACATTTCGAGCGCCTACATTAATTACAGCGATGTCTGGAAAGCCGTCATTGTTGAAATCACCTGTTTCTACTGATACTGACCGAAAGCCGCTGGACAGGAGAACCTGGGGTAGAAAAGAGCCGTCCCCGTTACCGAATAAGACGGAAATATTATCGTCCGCCTGATTCACGGTTACGATGTCGTAAGCACCGTCAACATCAAAATCGGCAGGTGCAACCCAGACCGGCTGGTTTCCTACAGCCAGGCGCTGTTGGGGTTCAAAGGTGCCGTTCCCAAGACTGAGCAAAATGGAGATGTCGTCTGAAGATTCATTTACCGTAACGAGATCAATATCCGTATCCTGATTAAAATCGGCAGCAGCATACCAGACAGGACGATCGCCAACATCGAAAAGCATTCCCGGATACAACGTGGGCACGACTTCACGAACTACAACTGAACCCATATCAGTTACACCGTCAACCAGTGAGATCACTGAAGCAGATCGACCTTGCATTAGTTGAGGCTGTTGCACTTGAGCGCTCACGCGAATAAACCGAGGGCAGGCGAGGACATTATTGAGAGTAAAGCTTCCATCGGCAATAGCAATAGCGGAAACATTACGTCCAGGCACTTTAACTTCCGCACCCGCGACAAGTGCGCCTTGAGGATCAATCACCCTGCCGGTTACAGTCGTCCTTTCGATCACAAGCGGGTCGCAGCCTGAAACAATCTCCGTGCGGTCGCGAACGCCGTCTCCATCCGTATCAGGATTACCGGGATCCGTGAAGGCCGCGACCTCCTCTTCATTGGTCAGCAGATCACCGTCCGTATCTTCATGTTTATCAAGGATTCCATCCGAATCGGAGTCGACACGAAGCGGGTCCAGACCGATCCTCAGCTCAAGTCCATCCTTCAAGCCGTCTGCGTCCGTGTCGGAAGACGTCGGATTCGTTCCTCTTCCCAGTTCTTCTCCGTCCGGCAGTCCATCTCCATCGGTATCTGCTTGAATCGGGTTTGTGCCTTGAGCTACTTCGGTTCCATCCAGGAGTCCGTCACCGTCCGTATCCGCAACATTCGGCAAAGTAGCGTTCAGGAATTCCTGCAAATTCGTAAGGCCATCGAGGTCGGGGTCAAGAGCAGCATCGGCCGGATCGTTCGGATTCAGCCCGTTTTCAACCTCATAACTGTCCGGAATTCCATCCCCATCCGCATCATTTCCTACTAATACTGCAATAACGACGGTCCCGACAGTGCCTTCATTTCGCGCAGAGATGATTGCGGTGCCGCCCGACATGGCCGTGGCAACCCCTTCTGCGGTCACTGAAACGATGCCGCTATTGCTGGATGTGTAACTGCTTCCGTCCGGTGAACCGCTGATGTCTCGAACGGTACCGTCCGGAAAAACGCCTGTAACTGTGATCTGCGAAGTCTCTCCGAGACTGCCCAATGAAGCAGGGTTGGATGCGACCGAAACCGAAACAGGCGGAGTTACCACGGCCGTTAAGTCAATATTTCCCACAACGGTGAGCTGTTGTCCCTGCGGAAGTAAAAGACCCGATTGACCGCGAAGCGTTACTCCGTTCTGAGTACAAAACAATCGAACTCTGCCGTATCCGAGATCGGTAGGAACATTTGCCAGCTCAAAAGCCCCACTCTCCGGATCTACGCTTACCGTCCGGTTGAACACACTTGCTGTACAAGCTTCATACGGACGGTCCTGTGCGAAGACTGACCCGCAAAACAGTACTATCAGTGCAAACTGAATTGCTGTTTTAATGCCACGTGTTACAATCATTAGCGATCTGCCATAACGTTCGGAATCATTGAATAATCTATTCCGGCTGATTTGTGTAAAGGTATTGTCCTTCTTTGATATACCATTCCTTCCATCTGTTTACGTATTCTGAAGGGTTCTGGTGAAAAGCCTCCGGTTTCGGATACCACTCTGCCTCTTTCTTATCCAGGATACTGGCCAGCGCTTTAATGGCTCCGTACTGAGCCTCTTCATAAGGGTCGTCCAGTAGCGGTATCAAATAAGGGATGCTTTCCGTCCTGCCTTCGTCACGAATCGCCAGGGTAACGCGATCTCGCATAACTCGATCTTTTGATTTGGTGAGTTCGTGCAGTGTAGCCATTTTCTTACGCTGCTTCTCGTCAAGCTTTCGCTGCCCCTCTTCACTGCCGTATTGTAACCGGCCTTGTGCAGCCCACCACTCTTTCCATTTGCTGGTGTATTTGCTTTCATTCGCCTTAAAATAGTCGGAGCTTGTTGCCCATTCACCGTTCATCCGCTCAGTGATTTCAGCAAGCGCCATCAAAGCCCCATAGCGAATGTGTGAATCCGGATCATCCAAAAGCGGAATCATGTAAGGTACACTCGAATGATGGTGAATCTCCCGTATGGCTCGAACAGCACTACCTCGCAGCGAACTGTCACTCGATTTTGTCAGTTGATTAAGCTTGGGTAATTGCTTGATATCATGTATTTTGCCGATAGCGTGTATAATTTCATATTCTAAAAGCGGATCTGGTCCATTTATGTAGGCTATCGTTTCCTCAAAATGGCTATAATCTTTAAACCCCAAAAGAGCAAAATAGATCTCCCCTCTAATCCTGCTATCTTCATGAATCAAAGATTCCTTCAGCCTGGATGCAATATCGGATTCTCCCATTTCCCCAAGAAGCCTTATGGCAGTTGCAATGACAATCGGATCTAAATCGCTCAGAGAGGCAACTAAATCTGTTTTCAACTGCGACATTGGGTCGTAAGGAGGCTCTGCCGGCACCGGCAATCTGGAAATGAGTCTACGTTCGATTGGCCAGTCCGAAATCGCAAACTGTTCATTCTCAATCTTCAGAAAAAGCAGATTGTATTCACCCTGGCTAAAGCTGTGGTGATCCTGCTTGATGATTCTAGTAACTGGGTTTGATTTGCCTTTGTACACGAAGTCGATTCTGAACTGGATATGATCAGGCTCCACTTTGAGTACCTCTCCCCGGCAGACAACAACAGACTCTTGAATTAATGTCGGAAGCCGCTTGTAGATAACAATGGTTGCAAGGCAACTCTGCGGAACGATTGTTAACGTAAAAAATGCAATTACTATGGCGCATTTCATGGCAGACACCCAACTCCTTCGTTGATGACGTTCTCATGCCTTCCATGATCGATGTAATAAACTTGATCGTTAGTTTGAACTAAATGCCCGGTTCCCGATGTTGTGCTCCCATATCGCCACATCTGAGTCAGGAAGAAGATCTTCCTTACGCTCAACGGCGTTCCTGGTGGTGGAGGAGGAACGCTCTGTGGCGTCGCTCCAGCGAATGCAAAACACGTTTTATCTTCAAAGGAGCCAGTCTCAGTGAAAAATCCGTTAGGCGCTTCGGCAAACCCCCAGTCATTTGGCTCCACATCAGTCCTTTGACCTCGGGCCTCATTGATGCCTATGTTTGTTACAACTTCGTCCAACTGAGTTTGGATTTCGTACACTATTACTGATTTGTATCCGTCCGTGCCTACTGCATCACAACCCGGAGCCGAACCTGTATCATTGTATAGTTTTCCATTCCGCAATTGAGGCACGAGCTTTGACGGTGTGCGAACTTCGAGCTTGTATTTGTGGGTAAATCTACCTTCAGGATGAATATGGATCAGGGTTACTTCAACATCTTTAGGATCATTACTGGGACAGGTGCTTCGGATACTTACGGTATTTGTGTCGTTTTTTGTAATCTCATCGCTGCCGTTTTCAAAGTCAACTTTGTTACTGCCCTGGCTGATAATCCACCTGAAGTTGCCCACAGGTTCCGCAACCGTTGCGGTAAGGGTAACTTCCGTGTCTCCATCCATAAACCCGGGAGGAGTTGGTTCGCCCTGGAAGTGCCATAGTTTGCGCGGTTCCTGCTCAATACTCGGTATGACAACAACATCCTCGGAGGCGGATGCCGCATGGGATCCGGCATCGGAAAGTGTCGTGTAAGTGGTTTTCACAACGGCTTCCCCTCCCACTTCGAAGTCGACGGTGGTTGCCTTGTCGCTATTGCCGAATGGAAAAGTTGCGATGGCTGAGGGTGTTACACTCCATTCATAAAGGCCGGAGGACTCCGGACAACCTGCGTCACTTTTATCCAGGCTGCCTGAAGCCTGTAGAGATAACTGCCCAATCTCCAGCGTATCCGGAGCGCCCAGGATTCTTACAGCTACATTTTTCAGACACCCCGGCGGGGGCGTTGGCGCTGGCAAGTAGCCCCAGCCAGCTTTGCGGATACCGACTCCGGGATCGGATGTGATGATGCTTCCGTCTTCGCTGACGCTCGCATTTCCCATGCTGACGAATTCGCCGAGGTCGTGATCGAACGAAAAAATATCGACGACTGCGCCGGGTTTCAATCCGTATAAATTTGGATACGAAAGTCGAGCCGGAGGATCGAAGCGCGCTCCTGCGGGTTGTACAGTCCAGGTAAGTCTTGGAGCCGCGCCTGAGATTGGAGGCATCGGGACTTTGTCGAAATGGACCTGAGTCACCATTGCGCGGCCAACTCTGGAGCCGTCCGCAAATGTCGCGGAATTTGCAAAGACGGTCAGGGAGAATCCGGGAACGTCCTTCATCGTCAGAGTCACATCCTGAGTTCCACCTACTATTTTCGAATTCTCTGTATCCAGCGGCAACAAGTAAATCGGCATTTCGACTGTGTTGTTTTGTCCGGCAATCGTGTTCAATTCAAATTCCAGGTGCGGCCATTCTCCGGCCCTCAGGGCTGTAGTACCGTCGATTTCCAGATGGATCGCTCCGACAGGCGCACTCACAATGGTGAACTGGCCCTGATCGTCTGTAACTGCCTGGAGCGTTGTTCCTTTGATCCGCGCTGTAACTCCTTGAATCGGGACGTCGGTGTTGTCCACAACGATGCCGCTGACTTTCGTATCTTCAACTCGGCCGGGACGAACCGCTGAAGCGACGAACGCTACCGGGTTTCCACTCATTCCATCGAATCGCGCAACAAGCGTGTTGTTGTCGGTTCCTTCTTCAGGTCCAGGCGTGAGCACTATCGAAGCGCGCCCATCATCATTTGTGTTAACCGAAAGCAGGGATTCGCCATTGATATTGCCGGCGCCTTCAGTGACTTCGAATGTAACCGGAATTCCGTTTAAAGGATTGCCTGCGAAATCCGTAACGACAACGAGGAACGGCTCGGCCAACGGACTGCCGGCAATTCCTCTTTGCCTCATATCAAGCACTGGCCGGATGGCGGCCGGAGGTCCAGGATTAGCGCTTGCACTAAAGACGACTTCACCGGCGAAACCCACGGCATTGACTCGAACTCGATGGTTTCCCAAACCACTGTGTGTTCCCAAAGTGAAGTACGTTTTTGCCTGACCAACAGCATCCGAGGCAAGCGTAATTCTGCGTCCCTGTTCAGATGCTGTGGTGAGATTTCCATCGCCACGCTCTACAGCAAAAGTTACAGGCCGTCCCGAAACGGGATTTCCTTGCTGATCTTTTATTAACACAACCAGAGGCAGAGGCAAGGTTGTGCCAATTACTCCGGTCTGGTTGTTTCCTGAAACCGATTGAATCACCTGTCCTGCAGGAGGATCCTGTAAATAGACCGTGATGGAATGGTTGCCAAGATTCCCTTCACTGTCGCGCGCCACTGCGGAAATGACGTTAGGTCCGGGTTTCAAAAGCAGGTCCGTTAAAATAAAGCTTCTGTTTATAACCTGCGCGGGCTTACCGTTTACTGTTACTATCGCATCCTCTTGATTAACGGTTCCGGTTACGACATCGTTGATCGATCCGGTGACGGTTATCGTTTGCTGTGTCTGGATAGACCCAACTGTTGGCGTTGAAATGAATACTGTTGGAGGAGTCGAATCCAGGATCACTGTGATGCCGGATGACCCGACGTTTCCGGAACTATCCTTCGCAATTGCTGTGATTAAGTTTGACCCTTCTCTTAATGGAACGCCTGACGCAGTAAAGCGACCGTTGGAAACAGGCGCAACGATCCCGTTCACCAAAACTGTTGCCGATGAATCATCGATTGTCCCGGATACCGTGACAGGCGTCGCGTTGAACGAGGTCAGATTAGCCGGAGAAGTAATGTCAATTGCAGGTGAAACATTGTCTCCGGCAGGATTATAAGTTAACGAAAGACTGGAAGTCGCAACATGTCCTGCGAAATCGCGCGCTTCGATCGAAAGAGAATTGATTCCTTCCGTTAACTGTACATCACACTGAAAAATCGCTGCCGAAAGAATTGCCGCTGAACCGTTGCATCGAACACTCTCAACTCCGGAAATTGAATCTTCAACCAGACCCTGGATAGATATTTGAGAGGAAGTTGCCGTACTTCCATCCTGAGGCTCGGTTACCGTTATCTGTGGTTCTCCTTTATCGATATTCACAACTTTTTGAATCGTCGAAATATTGCCGGCCAAATCAGTGCTGCTTCCGGTAACGACCTGGTTCGCGCCTTCAGAAGAAAGGGTAAGGGGCGGTGTAACATCGCCGATTCCGGATAAGTTGTCTGATGCAGAAAACTCAACCGTGACATTCGTCCCGTTCCATCCAAAGGCATTTGCCGGAGGGTTCAAAACCGGCAAAAGGGCAGGGGCGGTTCGGTCGATGCTCACGGACACAGTCACAGTTGCAACATTATTGGCGGAATCTCGTCCTGTTCCCGTCACTATTTGGTTTGAACCTTCAGTATTCAGGACAACGGGAGCCGAACAAAAAGAAATTCCGCTCGTTCCATCCGAACAGTTGAAACTAACGGTGACTGATTCCGAATTGTTCCAACCCGCAGAATTTGGAGCCGGATCGATCACAGCCGTTATAACGGGAAGATCCACATCCACGCCGACAATTACCACGCTGATCGTACCACCCGGTTTACCCCTTGCTTCTATACTGATCGAATTATCTACCGCAAGCGTGATTTCCTTCTCCACATACCCCGTGTTTTGATTGAACCCTGAGCTCCAACTACAATTACACCGTTAATGGTGAAAATGGAGCTTGAAACTCTTTCAGCCAGACTATCCTGCAATCCGTTGTATATCTGAAGGGTGTAGGTCGTCTGAGGATTCAAAACTGAAAACTGAGAAGTAATCGTGTCGGGTGTACTTGAGTCCCGCACGAAACTCTGAGGACCGAAAACGGTGAAGGTCCCGGAAAAGCACAACCCGGCTATCATTATCAATAATGAAGTAAGCGCGCCGACTCGAATGCGAATCAAAATTAGGCCCCTTAGATCTGTTACATTTTTGTAGTGTTCGTCATGTTTGCATATCCAGCATTCTCTGTCAAACAGGATAACGATTCACGAATGTGACGCAGGAGTTATCGCAATATATTGACAATGGGGAGAATCGAAAATATAAGAGTACGCATGTCTAAGTTCTCAAGAAGGTCCTTTTTGACAATTCTGAGCTCCACATTAATACCTGCGGCCATCGAAGGTCGCACTGAAAATGAGCCGGTGTGCAAGTTAGGCCCGGCAATTACGAAACAGAGATTGGCAGACGCATACAAGGTGCGGGTGGATGCTGCTGCGTACGAAAGCAAGTTCGCATTTCCACTTCACAGTTGTAACGGGGATGAACTGAGGTATCCGTCAAGACTCGGTAATTTTTCAAAGACTTTGGATCATAACGATCTGGGAGAAGTGCAGAGCCGGTCGTATGATGCGCTATTGCGTGCAATCAGCAGCAACAGGCATGAAGATTTTGAAGAGATACCGGTCAGGGGAACCGTCAAGCTGGCGAATCCACAGGCAGCTTATTCTTTCGATTTGATAGGTCCGGATTGCCAACAGCTTTCAATCGCACTGCCACCATCTTTTGAGACACTAGAACAGGCCGGTGAAATGGCGGAGGTATACTGGCACGCGGTGCTTCGGGATATACCTTTTGAGCAATATGAACAAACCCCACTTTGTTCAGAAGCGTCTAAAGAGCTTTCGAAATTTCCGGGATTTAAAGGGCCGAGGGCTCAAGGCGGCGTTACTCCATCCACACTATTTAGAGGTGAGACAGCCGGAGATCTGCGCGGTCCTTACATTTCGCAGTTTCTCTGGAAAGATGTCCCGTATGGCGCGGTTAAACTGGTGCAGAAGATGCGCACTACTTTACCTAATTCCGATTACATGACAGATTATTCCTGGTGGTTGGCGGTACAAAACGGAATGTCATCGGGAAATGTGGCGCTGGACAGCACTCCGCGTTACATCAGAAATGGACGGGACCTGGGTGAGTACGTTCACAAGGATTTTACATATCAGGCGTTTTTGAATGCTTGTCTGATCCTACTGCGTATGGGGGCTCGGATGGATCAAAGCAATCCCTACTTGCTGTCACACTCTGTGATTCAATCGGGCTTTGTGACGCACGGCCCGGCCGACATCCTGCATCATGTCGCTGTGGTAGCAAATCTGGCTCTAAAGGCAGCCTGGTTTCATAAATGGGTGGTCCACCGGAGAATCAGACCGGAAGAGTTCGCCGGCAGAGTTCATAACCTGATATTGAAAAAGGCCGAATACCCAATTGCACCACTCTTATTGAGTTGCAAAGCTCTCGACATCATTCACGAAAGGACGCAGACTTATCTGCTGCCGATGGCCTATCCGGAAGGATGCCCTACTCATCCTTCGTATCCTGCGGGTCATGCGGCCATCGCAGGCGCTTGTGCGACAGTATTAAAGGCTTTTTTTGATGAAGACTTCATCATTCCTGATCCCGTGATTCCAGGCCAGGAAGGCCAGGAATTGATACCGTTGAAAATAAACTTATCGCTTGGCGGTGAACTGGATAAGCTTGCATCTAATATTTCAATCGGACGTAACTTTGCCGGCGTTCATTGGAGATCCGATGCGGTTGAAGGTATGAAACTCGGTGAAGAGGTTGCGATCCGTTTCTTGAATGAGATGAGATTTACTTCCAGCGAACTCTTTCAGGGGTTCAATCTGACGAAATTCAATGGTGAGAAAGTTCGTATTTAGCTGCTGCCAACGGCACGATGTGTTCAGGAGATGAGCTATTTGCCGAGCGAGGAAACGATGCGGGAATCGACTGATTTCGGATAAGGATCGTACCAGTAAACTTGCCGGCCTGCCTTTCATGGCGGAATAAAGCGATGCTTGCCTTCCATTGAACACGAAGAGAAGCAGGAAGCATGCTTCTCCGTGTTTCTGTTGCAGATAACGAATTTGGATGTCTTCGACTTTAGCAAGTCCTCTGCGGTGAAATAAGATAAACTCTTGATGCATGAAATTGACGGCGAAAACGGCTGACAAATATGATCTGTACATAAGGAGCGTGCAAACTCCGGAAGCGGATGCGCGTTTTTTGTCGAAACGTTTTCGCAGGTTGACCGGGCGGCCGTTGCGTCTGCTTCGGGAGGATTTTTGCGGAACCGCCAATTTACTCTGTGAATTCATTCGACTTCACTCCGAAAACAAAGGCATCGGTGTTGATCTCGATCCGCTGCCTCTGCAGTGGTGCAGGGAAAATAATTTCCTAACGCTAAAACCGAACCAGCAAAATCGCATTACCCTGATTCAACGAAGCGTACTGAGTGTCAAAACTCAGCCTGCAGATCTGGTGGTCGCGTTCAACTACAGCTATGCCGTCCTGTTTACACGACCGTTGATGCTTCGGTATCTCAAACAAACGATGAAGGCGCTTCGTCCGGGTGGTGTTTTCATGCTGGATGCCCACGGTGGAAGCGCTGTCCCGGTGGAAGACCGTGAAGTTTGGGCTCTGGACGGGTTTCAATACACCTGGGAAGTCAGCAGCTTCGATCCCATATCGCATGAGATCATCTGCAAGATTCATTTTGCTTTTCCCGATGGTAGCCGGATCAAAAATGCCTTTGTGTACAGGTGGCGATTGTGGACACTTCCCGAACTCCTCGAATTGTATGATCATGCTGGATTTAGAAACGTACACGTTTTGTGGGAAGGCACAGATCCTCACACCAATCTGGGAAATGGAATTTTGAGACGTGTATCAAAAGGCCGCGCGGAAGGCGCATGGTACGCAATCGTTGTTGGACAAAAGCCGGATGCGTCTCTAGCGAAGGCGGTGCCTGATTCGAGCTATGGTCTTGGGCAAGTTAAACCTTGACGGATGGGGAAGAAACGTTCGGCTTTGTTCTAGAAGATTCCATATTTCGCGCGTTTCTTCATCAATTTTAGAAATGACTTTTGTCGATAGTAATTTCCTGCCGGAAGCGCTGTCATCGTGAAAGAGATATTTTCCTTTTATACCGGCGAACTGCGCGGCTGAATAAAACACACTGGGATCTTCCACCATGTCTTCATACTTCACAAATGCGACGCGATCCTTCCAGCCGGGGTTGATTTCAAAAATCGATCGATTCCGCCTGTTCCATTCCTCAAGATATTCCTCCAGAACTACGTGCCAGATGAGTGTAGCTGAGTAGTATGTGTTCACCGGATCCCGATGTATGTGGAGAATGCGGAAATCATATTCGCTGTATTCCTGAAGTAATTCCTGAACACTTCGCTTTTTTGTTTCAGAGATCGGTTTGAGGAGGACAGGTTTGTCGTTGAGCAAACTCTTTCTTATTTCAGGCTCAGGGCGCAGAAAGAAATTGATGTAAATTTCACTGTCGCCGCTTTCGTTGCAAGCAAGAACTTTCGGGGCCTTTGCAAGGCTGTCAAAAAGAGCATTCGTTCCGGAGCGCTGAACTCCCAGAATCATGACTATTCTATTGGTACTCATGACTTCAGGTACTTTCTGAAGTAGTTCAGCGCGCGCGACAGGTCCCTGGGAATCTGAGCTTCCAGCACAAGAGTTTTCTCTTCAGACGGTTCGCGAAATGAGAGCCGGAAAGCATGGAGGCTGAGTCTATCCAGAAACGGCTTCTCCTTACCTTTTTCTTTGTAATCCTTTTTCAATTGCGAAAGGAAGAAGGCGTTTGCCTCACCGTACAGCGGATCGTACAGCAGCGGGTGTCCGATCGACATCATGTGTACGCGAACCTGATGCGTCCGGCCCGTCAACGGCGTCACCTGCGCATACGTGCAGGTACGAAAGCGCTCAAGAACTTTGTACAACGAAATGCTTTTCTTTCCCTTCTTGTGAAGGGTCATCGTACCCGGCTTGTGTGAAGATTCGATGAGCGGTTGATTGATCATCCCTTCGTCTTTTTCCACTACTCCTTTTACCAGGGCCAGATACGTCTTGCTGACGTCACCGCTTTCAAACTGCTTGCTCAAGTGAGATTGCGCCTTGATGTTTTTAGCCAGAACAACAACGCCGCTGGTATCCTTGTCAAGTCTGTGAACAACGCGAATGTTCGGATGAGTCACACCCCCATTCCGGCGCAAGTATTCCCGCAACATATCCTGAATGGTCGGTATGCTGGGATTCCACCGGTCCGGCGTAACCAGCAAACCGGACGGTTTGTTGACCGCAATTAGATTGTCATCCTCATAAAGGATATCCAGTGTGATCATAGTTTTGAATTCTTCAGTTCTGATATTCTAACCGAGCATTTCAAAATGTGTATTGAGACACGGACGAGAGCACACAAACAACAGACAGATCTCGACTCTGACACAGGCAATTTGTCACTCGCGGCACAACTCGCTATCTTTATTCCTGGTAACATTGAATGGACTTTCAACTGACGACGGATTATACACCGCGCGGCGATCAACAACAGGCGATTGATCAACTGTGCTCAGGGGTCACGAACGGTGAAAAACACCAGACGCTTCTCGGTGTAACAGGGTCCGGCAAAACATTTTCGATTGCTTCAGTCATTGACCGCGTTCAAAAGCCGGCACTGATCATTGCTCACAACAAAACCCTGGCCGCGCAATTGTATCAGGAGTTCAAACATTTTTTCCCGAATAATGCCGTCGAATATTTTGTGAGTTACTACGATTACTATCAACCGGAAGCGTATGTGCCTGCGACCGACACATATATCGAAAAGGAAGTTTTAATCAACGAAGAAATCGACAGGATGCGGCTTTCCGCCACACGATCTCTTTTCGAAAGAAGAGACACGATTATTGTAGCGAGTGTGTCCTGTATTTACGGTCTCGGTTCTCCTGATTCCTTTTTTTCGATGTTGCTTTCCGCGGATGTGGGCGCGCGCTACCCGCTGCAGGAAGTATTGCAGCGGCTCGGAGACCTGCAGTACCAGCGGACACACGGCGAGCTCACGCGCGGCTATTTTCGCGTGCGCGGAGACATGATCGAAATCTTTCCATCTTATGAAGAAAAATGCATACGGATCGAATTGTTCGATGACACCATCGAAAGCATCATTGAATTTGATCCTGTTTTGAACCGGAAGATTCGTGCCCTGAGAAGGACTGTGATCTTTCCCAGAAGTCACTACGTCACCCCTGTGGACAGGCTGAAACGCGCTATGGAAACGATTCGTGAGGAGCTGAAGGAACGTACGGCGCAACTGGAGCTGGCAGGCAGGTTGCTGGAAGCGCAGAGGGTCCATCAGCGAACCATGTACGATCTGGGGATGTTGAAAGCCACCGGATTCTGCCACGGTATCGAAAACTACTCACGACATCTTGACGGCCGCAAACCCGGCTCACCGCCTGCAACGCTCACGGACTATTTTCCCGAAGACTACCTGCTGGTCATCGATGAAAGTCATGTAACTGTTCCGCAACTTCGTGGAATGTACGAAGGCGATCAATCGCGCAAAAAGACTCTCGTAGAGCACGGGTTTCGCCTTCCTTCAGCTCTCGATAATCGTCCGTTGAATTTCAGCGAATTCCACGATCGCGTCAGGCAGGTGATCTATGTTTCAGCCACACCGGGTCCGTACGAATTGCAACAATCGACCGGAGTGGTAGTGGAACAGATTGTACGCCCAACAGGGTTAACGGACCCGGAAATTGAAATCAAGCCGATCAAAGGACAGATGGATGATCTATTGCATCAGATTAAAGACCGGGCTGCGCGAAATGAGAGGGTGCTGGTTACAACGCTTACGAAGAAAATGGCTGAAGATTTGACCGAATTCCTGTCGGAATATGGAGTGCGAGTGCGTTATCTGCATTCTGAAATCGACACGCTGGACCGGGTTGTAATCCTCCGTGATTTAAGACGCGGACTTTTCGACGCACTCATCGGAGTTAATCTTTTACGGGAAGGTCTTGATCTACCCGAAGTCAGCCTGGTTGCCATTCTGGATGCGGATAAGGAGGGGTTCCTGCGGTCCGCCAACAGTCTGATTCAAACATCCGGACGCGCCGCGCGAAATCTGAACGGACATGTCATCATGTATGCTGATATCATCACACGATCCATGCGGGAGGCGATTTCTGAAACGGACCGCAGACGAAAAGTACAGCTTCAATTCAATCTGGATCACGGGATCACTCCGGAATCCGTACGGAAAAGGATCGATGAAGGAATGTCCGGAGTTGAAGATGCGGACTATCTTAACGTTTCTGTAGTCGATGATGGTGATTTATCGGGAATCCATTCTATTCATCAACTCCATGAAATGATCTCACAAACAGAAAAAGAAATGTTGCTGGCTGCCGCGAAACTCGAGTTTGAACACGCAGCCGAATTGAGAAACAAAATCAAACGACTCAAAGAGCTCGAACTCAGAATGTAGAGCATGCGTCCGTCACCATAATCGATCCCATGCAAAAATCACAAACGAGTCTGGCTGAACGCGTAAAGCAGCTTCCTGACAGGCCCGGCGTCTATCTGTTCAAAAACAAAAAGGGCCGCGTAATCTATGTTGGAAAAGCAAAATCGCTGATCCAGAGAGTCAGATCTTATTTTCACGATGCTGCCGGCGGACCTCTCACCTACTGGATGATCGCCGAGGCAACGGATGTCGATTTCATTGTCACCGACTCACCGGTCGAAGCCCTGATGCTGGAAAACAACCTGATCAAACAAAACCAGCCCAGATACAACATCCTACTGCGGGATGATAAAACGCATCCATATATAAAACTAACCGTGCAGGAAGAGTTTCCCCGCGCGTATATTGTGCGAAAGGTCCGAAAAGACGGCGCCGCCTATTTTGGACCGTTCATTCCCGCATCCCTCGCAAAAAAAACTCTTAACTTAATCTATCGTTATTTTTTGCTTCGACAATGCCACATCAAAATCACCGATGAGCCGCAACGACTCTGTCTGCTGTATTACATCCACCGGTGTCTGGGTCCTTGCGCGCAAAAGTCAACTCGCGAAGAATACACGCATGCGGTGGAAGACGTAAAAATGTTTCTGGAAGGCAAAAAGGAAGATCTGCTGGACCGGTTACGTCGAAAAATGTTCGAGTATTCGGCCAGGCAGGATTACGAGCTGGCTGCAAACTATCGCGATCTCGCTAATACTGTAGTAGAACTCAACACGCGCCCGAAGTTGATCTCTTATGAGCTGGAAGATGCGGACATTTTCGGCTATGCGCGGAATGCCGAAAACATCTCTGTTCAGATTTTCTTCATGCGAAACGGACAGATTGTGGGCCGGCACGAATTCTTTTTTGAAAGCAAGCTGGTAACGGATGAAGGAAGTCTCGTTTCCCATGTTCTGATGCAGTATTACAGCATGCCGAAATTTTTGCCCCGGAATATCTATGTACAACGCGATTTTACTGATCGGAACACCGTAGAACTGTGGCTCAGTGAAAAGAAAGAGAAAAGGGTGCGAATTTATGCGCCCACCCGCGGCAAGAAAAAAGATCTTGTGAAGCTCGTCATCAAGAACGCACAAATCGGATTGGAAGTAAACTCCAGCGCGGGAAGGGTCCGGAGTTACGAAACCTTGAAAGCGCTTCAAGAAACCATTAACATGAGCACTCTCCCGTACCGGATTGAGGCTTTTGACATATCCAATATCCAGGGAAGTCATTCAGTGGCCTCGATGGTGGTGTGGGAGGCCGGGCGACCGAAAAAGAGTGATTACCGGAAGTTCCGCATTCGGACTGTGGTGGGTCCGGACGATTTTCGCTCCATGGCAGAAGTGATCGAAAGGCGTCTGCATCACAGCAAAACCGGAGAGCGCGCCGCCGCGCACGCCCGCGAAATCGATGTGGAGCGTCCGGCGAGCAGGGAGAAAAACTTCCCGGGCCGCAAACAGGATTGGCCCATGCCGGACCTCTTGATTGTTGACGGCGGAAAAGGACAGCTGAATGCAGCGCTTGAAGTTTTGCAACGAAATGGAATGGATTCGCAACCTGTGATGGGACTGGCCAAGAGAGAAGAAGAAATATTTCTTCCGCATCGATCGGAATCGATACGTCTGGATGAACGTTCGCCGGTGCTGAAGCTCGTTCAGCAAATCCGCAACGAAGCCCATCGCTTCGCAATCACGTTTCATCGACAGCTTCGCACCAAAAGGTCGCTGGAAACTGCACTGGATGGTATTTCTGGAATCGGACCCAAACGTAAACAGACTTTGCTGCAATACTTCGGCAGCCTGCAAAAAATCCGTCAGGCGACAAGGGAAGAGTTGCGTGAGAAAATAGGTATCGTTCACGGGAACAAACTGTATGAACAACTGCATCCCGAAACGAATTGACCTCCGAACCTGTAGGGCGGGCGTCCCTGCCCGCCATTTTCATTGTCGAGGACTCACTCCGGCGGGCACGGAGGCCCTGTGAAAAAATCGATCTGTGGGAGCGGGCGTCTCTGCCCGCCCTATGACTTCTCGACCAGAAAACGGCAGGCAGGGACGCCTGCTGCCACTGGTATGGGGATTTGTGCCCGAACAAACTGAGGACCAGATGAAGATTTACACCAAAACGGGAGATTCAGGAGAGACCGGATTGTTTCGCGGTTCGCGCGTTGCTAAACATGATCCGAGAGTGGAAGCCTATGGAAACGTCGATGAATGCAACGCCCTGGCCGGCTTATGTCTTTGTCATGTCGAAAGTGAGAAGATCCGGACCATTCTCACGGCGTTGCAGCATGAACTCTTTGAGATAGGCGCAGATCTGGCAACGCCGGAGCAGCAACAAAACGACAGCAGCTTACGAATCAATGCGGCTATGACTCATCGTCTTGAACAAATCATCGATGATGTAGAGACGGACCTGCTTGCATTACATCAGTTCATTTTGCCGGGAGGCAGTTACGGAGGAGCGTTGTTGCATTACGTTCGTACCGTATGCCGCAGAGCTGAGCGAAGCGTCACCCGGCTTGCAGAATCACAAAAGGTTAACCCTGAAATCATCCGTTACTTGAACCGGCTTTCTGACTTGTTTTTTGTTCTGGCTCGCGCAGAAAACCAGAATAGCGGTTCCGCCGAAACAACATGGACAAAACGCACCACTTAGATGACGAGTCGCGCCAGCGTGGCGTGATGACATCCGATTATCATCAGGACCGGCTGAGCAGTCCCGGACCCCGCTATCGTTTTCAACGCAGAGGCCAGGAAGTCGCGCGAATTCTGCGAACCTTTGCGAGACCGCGTCCGCGGATCCTGGATGTGGGAACAGCCGACGGTATGTTGCTCGATCTTGTGTGTGAGGAAGTCAGGCCGGCGTTCGCAGCGGGCATGGACCTTTCCTGGGGCCTTCTCAAGGCAAACACATTGAAGAATCCCATCCTTCAGGCGGATGCAGAAAAACTGCCCTTTCCATCTCAATCCTTTGATGCAGTCATCGCCACCGCAATTATTGAGCATGTACCACATCCGGACCAGTTTGTTATGGAAATCCGGCGGGTCCTGAATCCCGATGGTATTTGCGTGATCACGACGCCCGTGCCGCTCTTCGAAGAAATCGCTTCAAAACTCGGATTCCTTAAAGAGGATGATCATCAGGAAACATTTAACTTGAAGAAATTAAAGGCGCTTGTGGCGGAAAAAGAATTCAGAATTCTGGAAGCGGAAAAATTCATGATGTCGCCAATCGGCTTTCCAGCCGAATTGAAAATCGAACCGATCATGAAAAAAATCGGCCTCGGTCTGCTTTTGCTGAATCAGCTTGTCGCGGCAAGAAAGATGTAGCCTCGTGGATTCCTGCCGCACTTGATCAACACCGACCCGGACACGTGTTCAGGAAGAAATGAGGCACGCTACTGTTTATATCCTGTCTGCGTTTTGCGGTTCAGATAGTCAAACAGTATGTACTCACCCAGATTATACGGATTGGTGAAGTACGCTTTACCGCGGCACATTTGAGAAAGCTTCTTTACAAAGGCAACAAGATCACAATCGGAGGCAAGCATAAAAGTATTGATGAGGATTCCACTTTTCCGGCATTTGGCGGCCTCTTCGAAAGTGCTTGTGACGATCATCGGATCCAGACCAAACGCGTTTCGGTAAATTTGACCGTTCTCCATCGTGATTGCAGACGGTTTGCCGTCCGTAATCATGATGATCTGTTTCATGTCTTTTCGCTCGCGCGCCAGAATGCGTTGAGCCAGACGTAAGCCGTCCCGTGTGTTCGTGTAATACGGCCCGACTTTTACGGTCGCCAGCTTCTTTAGCGGAATCTCTTCGGCGCCATCATGAAATAGAACAACATGAAAGGTGTCTCCGGGATACTGCGTGCGGATTAAATGTGCCAGCGCCATTGCAACCTGTTTGGCCGGCGTAAAACGGTCTTCACCATAAAGAATCATGCTGTGGCTGCAATCCAGCAACAACACCGTGGCGCAGGAGCTTTGATATTCAGCCTGTTGCACCATCAAATCATCCGGCTCCAGCGGAAATGGAATCTTCAGACCGGCCCGGCGAATACATTTTAATAATGTAGAGCTAATATCCAGGTTTAACGTATCTCCGAACTCGTATTGCTTGGGAGCTTCCGCCGCCTCAACGCCCGTGGAAAGATGATGCGTGTCGTGCCTTCCAAGGTTGCTCTTTCCGGCGGCGCCCATCAGGTCCTTCAGTTTTTTGAAGCCCAGGAAATCAATGCTTTTGTCTGTGAGCTCGATTCGTGAATTCATCGGGTCCGGCTGATTGGGATGGACGATCTCGCCCGGCTCATCGGTCATCATCGGGGCTTCCTGATGTATAAAGCCCTCCTCCTCCAGGCGTTGAAGAAGGTACCGGATCAGGCGATGCATTTGAGCTTCTTCCAGAGTCTGAGTAGCGTCCCATTGAGACATCTCTTCCATTAACATGTCGTACAGGTCCTGCATCGTGAGATCGTGGGATTGAGAAAAGCGGCTGTAGAAATCGTCGAAACCGGATTGGAGCAAGTGTTCCGACAACTTCTCCATGAGATCTTCCAGTGACAGTTCCGACCAGTCCTCAAAATATTTTGTGTACGTGGTGAATTTCGCCATCGGCTTAACTCGTTTCAAGCCCGCGAGGGACCCCGGAGATTGTCCATCCGACGAAAGCAGTCATCAACAACTAACCGATCTAATTGTAATGCTTTTTTGCACGGTCGTAACCTTGAAAGATCTGTTCCTGTGTTTTTTTCATAGCGGTGTAAAATCCTTTGTCTTCGCTACGACTGATTTTCTTTTGCGCACAAAGCCCTTCCAGGATGAACTCGCATCCCGCTACCAGAAGTTCTTTTTCGCCATGGCCATCCAATCCGAGAAGCGAAACCTTTTGAGCCAGGGTTGGTACGCGCTGAAAATCTGCAAGGCAATCACTTACACAGGCTGTATGTTTCACCCGAAGTGTCCCTCCGTTTTCAAACCACTGAATGATCTCTCCCAGTTCTTCTGCAGGACCGAAATACTTCATAAACGTCTGACCGATAGCGCATCGAATAATGTCGCGGCTCACCTGTTCGGCTCCGCGCAGTTCACCTTCATATTCGAGTTCAATCTTGCCGGTAATCGAAGGAAGCGCTTGAAAGACATCGGTAACTCTTGCAACCGGATTCTCTTCATTAAGAATGGCGCGGCGTTCGGCATTACTGACCACGTTTTCAAGACAGGTGATCGGCAATCGCTGAGACACACCCGATTTCTTGTCGATTCTCTTGTCCTTTCGCGCCTGAAATGCGACTTCTTCTACAATTTCGCGAACGAACAACGGAACCACAGGCGATTTACTTCCACGATCCGTCCAGGCTTCCTGCTTCGTAATTTGAATTGCCTCTTCGATCGTTGCCGGATAATGAGTGTGAATCTCTGAACCGATTCTGTCTTTCAGCGGAGTGATAATTTTACCGCGTGCCGTGTAATCTTCGGGATTGGCCGAAAAAAGCATCATGATATCGAGCTTCAGCCTGATCGGATATCCCTTGATCTGGATATCCCCTTCCTGCAGTACGTTGAACAGGCCAACCTGCACTTTGCCCGCCAGATCGGGCAATTCATTGATTGCAAAAATACAACGGTTGGCTCGAGGCACAAGACCGTAATGAATCGTTAGCTCATCAGACAACTGCAAGCCGGTTCGCGCCGCTTTGATCGGATCCACATCGCCGATCATGTCGGCAATTGTCACATCAGGAGTTGAGAGCTTTTCTACAAATCTCGCCGATCGATGTATAAACCGTACGGGTGTATCATCTCCAAGTTGTTCGATCGTTTCCCGGCACTGTCTGCAGAGTGGCCGGGTGGGGTGGTCGTTGATCTCACAACCGGCGACTGCAGGAATCCATTCATCCAGCAGATCGATCATCTGGCGCATGATTCGGCTCTTCGCCTGTCCGCGAAGCCCGAGAAAAATGATGTTGTGACGTGACAGGATTGCGCTGATGATCTCCGGAATTACGCTGTCGTCGTACCCGACAATTCCCGGGAACAGGACTTCATTGTTTTTCAATTTCCGGATCAAGTTTTCCCGCAGTTCATCTTTAATCGTCCGGTTCGCCGCTTCACTCCAGTTGCTTCGCTTCAATTCTCCAAGATTCTTTGATAAAGGCATTCCCGCTCCTGTAAACAAGTCTTCATCCAACGCATTGCATCCTTAAAGCATGATAGTCTTTAGGTTATTGCATTGAACCACCGAGCTATTTTCGGATTAGGTATAATTCTAAGCTTCGTTGTTGTTGATGACAAGGAGAACTGAATGCGCATAGCGATTTACGGGGCTGGAGGCGTGGGTGGCTATTTCGGTGGACGCCTGGCAAAATCCGGACAGAATGTAACTTTTATCGCCCGCAGTAAACACCTTCAGGCTATTCTCAATCAGGGATTGCATGTGGAAAGCCACAAAGGCGATTTTGTGATTCATCCGGCACGGGCTGCGTCAACCCCGGA
>Ga0247727_10007045_pt1 | contig 21696 bp, 16 predicted proteins | sample WisWelCaveWW1625_FD_202498 | JGI IMG/M metagenome (GOLD analysis project Ga0247727, IMG submission 202498) | Biofilm microbial communities from Wishing Well Cave, Virginia, United States - WW16-25 | ecosystem: Environmental > Aquatic > Deep subsurface > Groundwater > Cave microbial mat | place...
TCTCACTTGTGCGTCGGTAGCTGTCATCATCCACTCCCTTTTTGGAGCAGTTTACTGGCTACCTGGCTTGTTTTGGTGAGTGTTTCTAATTGTCATCACTGAGTAATTCTAATTGTCGTTAAGCGCTCAATTAGGTGACAGTCACTTGCGAAGTGACTGTCACCTAAGTTTTACTTACGGCCTCATATCCGGCGGGCAGGTCTCCGTGTGCAGGTATCGCAGGCACTCGGCGGGGGTGAACCAGCGAACTGCACTGCTCATTGCGTTGATGCTGATTGACATGCCCTCTTAGAAATTTTATACTTGTTCCATGACCAAAGACCTGATCCATGATGCTGTCAAAATTGCCCTCATCAAGGATGGCTGGACGATTACGCATGATCCGTATGCGATCCAATATGAGGAAGTAAAATTGGCAGCAGATTTGGGTGCAGAACGCACCCTGGCCGCAGAACGCGGGGAAGAAAAAATCGTGGTTGAAATCAAAAGCTTTGTGAGCCGTTCGGAAATGCAGGATCTTAAAATTGCTGTGGGGCAATACATGATTTACAAGGGGTTGTTGAAATTTATGGCGACTGACCGCAAACTGTACCTGGCGGTCAGTGATTTGGCTTTTGAGGAAACTTTTTCCAAAAAAGCCGTTCAAGCCCTTCTCAGTGAATACGGCATTGCCATGTTTGTGGTGAACATCCAACTTGAAGAGGTGATTCGATGGATAAACTGGTGAAATATGACCAAATACTTAAAAAGCTGTTGAAGGCCCACGCAGCCTCATCCAAACAAACCGATGTTCTTTACCCTGAGGTTCAAGTGATTATTGACAGCCAGCACCACCATTACATGTTATACCGCGTCGGTTGGTTCGGGCGGCAGCGTGTACGGGCCGTTCTTCTTTACATTCATATCCATGAGAACAAGATCTGGATCGAGGAAGATGGAACCGAAGATGGTGTTGCGACTGATTTGCTGGATGCTGGTGTTCCAAACGAAGACATTGTGCTGGCTTTTCACCATCCCGACGTGCGGCCTCTTACCGAGTTTGCGGTGGCGTGAAAGATAAAAGGTGGGGCGGCTGGCGACCATAAAACCGTTTGCTGAAATTATGGGCGAGGCGCTCCAACTTAGGTGACAGTCACTTGCGAAGTGACTGTCACCTAAGTTTTACTTACGGCCTCATATCCACCGGACAGGTCTCCGTGTGCAGGTATTGCAGGCACTCTTCCGTTGTCAGCTCGCGCGTCTCCGCTTTTGCCGCACGATCAACACCGCGCTGGGCAGGGCCGCCAGTAACGCGAAAACCAGCGGCATCACGCCGACCACCCGACCATCGGACGGGGCCGACCCGGCCGCCGGGGCGGGCGGCAGGCCGAACTGCTGGCGCTCTTCAGAAGCAAGTTCGCGCACCACACAACACTCACGGGTGTAAGAAATCAAATCCTCGGTGGACTGCCAAACGCGATATATTTCAACCGACGCTAATACACCTACACCAGTCAACCGCGTGCCATCTGGCGACCAATCCAACTGAAATAGAAAATCGCCAACAGGTACCGAGAAACTGAGCAACACTGCGCCTGTTTCAGCATCCCAAACTTTAACCACGCCATTCGCATCCCCGGTGGCGACGCGTTGCCCATTCGGCGACCATGCCGGAAAGGTAAGTCCACCGATATGCTCTGTGAAGACAAGAGTTTTTTCCCCGGTCTCGGCATTCCAGATGGTCGCGCCATTGCCGCCCCAACTGGTGGTGAGAATTCGATCCCCATCCGGTGACCAATGATTTGCCAGGCAAAAGTCTACATGGTCGCCAAAGGATAAATCTGCGGTGTTGTCCACATATCCACCCAGAATCGGATCACCGGTGGCGGCGTCCCATATTTGGAGAACTTGAGGGACTGAACAAGTCGCTAAGCGTGTTCCATCTGGTGACCAGCGTCCAGCTGTCCCCACATCACTCGTGACCCGAAAGGAAAGGTATTCCTCACCCGTGCGAGCGTCCCAAATCCTCTGTGTGGCCGACCCTCCCACAGTCGAGATTCGGGTCCCATCTGGCGACCAACCGCCGCCGAATAAAGAATCCCGGTTATTGAATTTCCCCCACGGCTCTCCCACATGACCAGTGAAGGTCAATAATTCCTCCCCAGTGTTCGCGTCCCATACTTTTGCCAGGTTATCCCAACCCGTGGTCACAATTTTTGAACCGTCTGGCGACCAAAAAACATCTTGTACCCAGTCGGTATGTCCAACAAAAGTAAGAAGTGGTTTACCAGTTTGGGCATCCCATATCACTGCCGTTTTATCTAAGGCGGTAGTAGCGATGCGTTTGCCGTCGGGTGACCACGATACCCATTGAATGCCCTCTTGCGCTCCGGAGAGCGTCAGGGTGGCCGGCGAGGCATCCCAGATCCTTACCGAAAAATCAGGCCCAGCCGTCGTGGCCAACGATTTTCCATCCGGTGACCAGGCAATGTCAAAGGGTGCCGAGGTGCGACCTTGCAGGGCAAACGCCTGTGTCCCAGAAGAAACGTCCCATACTTGAGCTAATCCAGCGGCATTCGTCGTGGCCAGTTGCAAACCGTTCGGTGACCAAACGGCTTGCCAGACCGGACTGGCCAATCGTATATCAGAAAGTTCTTCGCCGGTTGCGGGGTCCCACACCCTGACGGTGCCATCTTCACTGGCGGTTGCAATCCGTGTCCCATCCGGTGACCAGGCCACACTCCAGACCCAGTTCGTGTGCCCCGAGAGCAGAAGCCGTTCCTCGCCCGTCTCTGCATCCCAGATTCTGGCTGTTCCATCGTCGCTGGCGGTTGCAATCCGCGTCCCATTCGGCGACCAGGCCACCATCTTCACCCAGCCGGTATGTTTAGATAGGGTGAACTTTTCCTCCCCCGTCACCGCGTTCCACACTTTGGCCGTGCCATCCTTGCTGGCCGACGCGACCCAAGTTCCATCCGGAGACCAGCCTATCCCCCATACCTCATCGGTGTGGCCGGAGAACGTGATGATTTCCTTGCCGGTGGTTGCATCCCATACTTTAGCAGTCCCCTCTAAGGCGGCGGTGGCGATGCGGGTCCCTTCCGGTGACCATGCCAGTTCCCGCACGCCTAGTGTGAAACCCGCATCAAACGCAAGATGAGCAGACATATTGAGCAATTCCGCGCGAGTCTCCGCATCCCATATCCGGAGGGTGCCGTCCTTGCCAGTCGTGGCGAATCGGGTTCCGTCGGGTGACCAAGCCGCATCTAACACCGTGTCCTTGTGCCCGGTAAGGATGTGACGAAGCCGGAACTCGCGCACAATCTGCCCCAACGCCTGTTCCGCTTGCCAGGTGTAGGGGTAGTTCTCAAGCGCTTCCAGCGCCAGTAGCACCGACCGTTCTGGCGACGCGCCATCCAATTCCAGCCTGGCCTGAGCCGCCAGACCGATGCTTGCCTGCCGCAGGGCTTCCTGCCCGGCTTCTTCCGCGCGCACGCGCTGGCCGTTCGCCCAATACGCCAGCCCCCCGCTGATGACCGCCGCCAGCAGGAGCACCCCGACCAAGGCTTGCAAGACCCGCTGAACACGATGTTTTAGTTTCGCCTCGCGGGCCTGCCGTTCGGCTTCGGCGCTCTGGCGGGCGCGGCGGGCGTCCAGGCTGGCATCGAGGAAAGCGCGCTCATCGTTGGTCAATGCCAGGGTCGTTTCTTTCGCCCAGGTGTCCAGTTGGGTGAGCCGGGTGCCGCGCAGGAGCAGGCCGGCGTCGCGGCCCGCGTTCCCCCACTCGGCGGCGGCCTGGCCCAACAGCCTTTGCAGACGCACATCGGCGCGGCTGTCGGTCAGCCAGGCACGCAGGCGCGGCCATTCACGCAATAAGGCTTCATGCGCCACTTCAACCGTCGGGCCGCGTGTCACCGGGTCGGTGTCGAAGGTGAGGAGGCGGGCGAGGCCGAAGGCGTCCATGACGGCGGGAAATCCCCCCTCACCCCGGCCCTCTCCCCGAAGGGGAGAGGGGGCTAGACTCCCTTCTCCCTGGGAGGGAGAAGGGCTGGGGATGAGGGTCGCAACTTCGGCGCGGAGCACCCTGCGGCGCGTATCTTCCACGCCTTCGCCCAGCGTGACCAGACGCAGGAATAACTGGCGGGCGCTGGCTTGCCCGGCTTCGTCCAGGGCGGCGTAGGTTTCCTCGGCGCGGCGGCCCAGCGCGCCGAGCACACCGCCGATGGCGTCGTAAGCGGCCAGGGTCAGCTTGCGTCCGTCGCGGCGCTCAAACAGTTCGGTCAGGGCGTATTGCAGGAGCGGGAGCGTGCCGGGCTGGTCGCCCAGTTCGCGCACGATGCGGGCGGTCAGACCGGGTTCGAGCAGGAGGCCCGCTTTTTTCGCCGGGGCGGTGATGGCAAGTTCGATTTCGTCCGGCGTCAGGGGCAGGACAAACTCCGTGCGCTGGCGGAACAGTTCGCCAAAGTCCACGTATTGCAGGGGGCGGTCGGTAAAATCAGCGCGCAGGGTGGCGATGATGTGCAGGCGGCTGCGTTCATCCAGTACCGCCGCCAGCAGGCTTTCCAGGAAATGGGCGCGGGCGGCTTCGTCCTGCACAAGCGTGAACACTTCTTCAAACTGGTCAATGACCAGGACGAGTTCGACGGCGGGGTCAGCGGGCAGGATGCGTTTGATGGCGCGCACCAGGCCGCGGGCGTCTTCTCGCAGTTGGTTGAGCAGGCTGTCCGGCGGGTTGACGGCGATGCGCAGCAGGGCGGCTTCGAGTTCCTCCAGCGGGTGCGCCCCGGGGATAAAGTCCACGATGAACCAGTTTTCCGAACCCGGCAAGGCGCCGCGCCGGATGGCCGGGATCAGCCCGGCCCGGACGACGGATGATTTACCACTCCCACTGGGGCCAGCGACCCCGAGGAAAGGCGTCAGTTCCCCGTCTTCGGCCAGCCTCCCCAGCAAATCCTGGATGAGCGCGGCCCGCCCGAAAAAGTCATCGGCATCCGCCTCCCCAAAGGGGCGCAGACCCTTGAAGGGGGATTCAATCCCCGTGGGGTCAATGTCCCCTGTGAGGCCCGCCTCCTGCCAGGGGAGGGCGTCCATGGCGCCCGCCGCGCCCGGCAGGGCTTCCCGGACGGCGGACAGCAGGCTGGGGATGTCGGGATAGCGGTCTTGCGGGTTTTTGGCGGTGGCACGCTGGATGATCGGGTTGAAGGCGGCGGGCGCGTGCGGGTTGTATTCCGCCAGCGAGGGGAGCGGCTCGTTGAGGTGCTGCATGATGTAATCAATGGGCGTGGGGCCTTTGAAGGGCTGGCGGCCGGTGAGCAGTTCGTACATCATCACGCCGAGGCAGTAGATGTCGGCCTGGGGCAGGATGGATTCGGAGCGGATTTGTTCGGGGGAGATGTAGGCGGGGGAGCCGATAAAAGCGCCGGCCTGGGTCTGGTCTTCGAGGTTGGGGCTGCCCAGGTTTTTGGCGATGCCGAAATCGGCGAGGTAGGCGTTTTGGTCTTCGTCGAGCAGGATGTTGGCGGGTTTGAGGTCGCGGTGGATGACGCCAAACCGGTGGGCGGTGTGCAGGGCGGCCCCGATCTGGCCCAGGATGCGCAGGAAGAAGTCGAGCGGGAGCGGGCCGTTTTTGAGCGGGTCGGTCAGGCAGCCGCCGCGCAGCAGGCGCATGACGAGGTAGGCCGCGTCCGGTTCGCGCCAGTAGTCGTAGAGGGGGACGATGTGCGGGTGTTCCAGCCGGGCCACGAGGTGGGCTTCGGCCTCAAAGCGGCGGATGAAGTCGGGGTGGTTGGCGTATTGCGGGAGGATGATCTTGACGGCGACTTCGCGCTCCACACCCGGCTGGACGGCGCGGTAGACTGCGCCGAACCCGCCGGAGCCGATGCGCTCACCGAGGTCGTAGCCGCGCACGGCGCACCCGGAGAGGTCTTCGATACCGATTTCTTCAGGGAGTGGCGGGGGCGTGGGGATGGCGGGCGGTTCGGGGGTATGCAGGGCGGCGGCACGCGCAAAGCGGACAAAGTCGCCCCGTTCTTCCAGCGGTATGGTGAGGGCCATCGCCAGCCGTTCGGCGATCTGCACCGACGGGCGGAGGGCGTCCCCTTCGATTTTACGGAGGGTGACGGTGGCGCAGCCGACGCGGGCCGCCAGTTCAGCCTGCGTCAGGCCGAGGGTCCTGCGGTGTTCCTTGAGTAATTGGCCAAAGGAAAGGTCGCGGTTCATGGCTTTTCTCCCGGAGGGGTGGCCCTCCTGAACCCGCCAGGGTGGGCGGGCTTTGTGAAGGAAGCCAGCCACTTGCCTGGTCAAGTGGGTTGCTTCGGGGAATATATAGCCGCCCTCTGTGACAGGTGTGCAGGCTTCAGTTGTAAAAAAAACGAAGGAATAGGCAATTCGCCGAAAGTCTTTTTGCAAACCGCAGCGCGGAAACGGCGAATTGCTTAGTAATCGGGCGAGATAGCAGACTTCAAAAATGAGAACACTTTCGCCCGATTACCTAGCTCCGGTTTCAGTGTACAAGATTGGGGGCTCGAATACAAGCGGGAGAATCGTTTTATATCGGTTTTTGTATCGGTTTCCTGACCCGCCAAGATGTGGGGGAAATCCCAGCCTGGTCTGTAACGATCTTTTGCCAAACTCAAGGTGATCAGCTCGCCCCGTGCTTTACCAACGCTTCCCTGGGCTTGAGGCCAGCCATTTGAGAGTGTTTCTTAAGCCTGCCAGAAGGACATCTACCACGGCGTTACACGGAGAAACAGGGAGTTTTTTTTAGGGTTTTCTCCGCGATCTCCGTGCACTTCGTGGTGAAAAAGCCTTTAAGAAACAGTCTCTTATGGACACGACATTTCGAATCTGTACAATTGTTGTCATCCTTCGCTCCACTCAGGATGGCAAATCGAACGAAGTTTGAATGTTTTCTCTATTAGCCAACCGCGGGCACAGCCAGTTCGAGAATACCCGAAGTCTCCAATGCTGCTAAAACTTCTGCCAATGGCCGCTGCGTCTGCGGACCATGTCGGCTCAGGATTTGCCGTTGCAGTTCCCGCGGCGTTAGCCGCGCCAACCGCAGGTAAAGCGGGTCGGGTTGGTTGGGATACCGGTCGAGGGCAAAGGCAGCCGGGTTGCGGATGCCATGCTGCCGGTTGGCGTACCCGTAAAGCAGCCAGGCAAGCATTTGGGGGGCTTGCATGGTTGCGGTCGCCAATTTGTGTTTGACTTCCCGAATGATTTCCGGTTTGATACCGCCGGCCTCGAGAAATTCAGGGATATCCCACTCCCCCACCCCAACTGGTTGTTTCCCATTGGCGAAAGATTCCGTGTCCGAAACTTTTTGTGGCAGTAGCTGGTCAATCAGGTGTTGCAGGTTTTTCAGAGTTTGCGGGGTAAAGTATTTATTTAGTGCTTTAAGCTGTATAACTTGCGCGTTGACCTCTGTCAAACTGGCGCGGCGACCTGCGTCTACTGTGTCAAACTCGCGCGGCAAGTTGGCTGGTTCTGGTGTCAAATACGCGCGTTGAGCAGGATGAAGACTGTCAAATTCGCGCGTTGACCCCTGTAAAATTTGCGCGGCGACCTCAGCCTCCGTGACACAATCGGTAGAGAACGCCAGCGCAAGCCATTCGGGCCGAACCAGACGGGCGGTTAGATGCAGAAGTTGAAGCAGGCCCGCATAAAAAGCCTGGTGTTCGGGGAGCAGGACCTCATCGAGGGCCACCTTGAAAGCTACCTCGGTTCCACCTTGCCCTGCTGGATGGTGATCGATGTGGACGTGTTTTTTTTCCAGGAATAGATCGGTGAGCTGGCGGATGTCTTCATACCGCCCGGGAGCGGTCTCCGCTACCGGAGCGCCCAGCGGGCGTAGCTGGTCTCGCACAGCCGGGGAGAGCCAGCGCCCGATGGTGTCGGTTTCCGTCAGGCCAAGGAGGTTGGCAAGCGGGGCATAGCCGTTGCGGTAGTGGACGGTGTCGCGGATTTCCCCCGTCTCCTTGTTGATATAGCCCCGGTCGCGCAGCACCGTCACCAACCAGGCCGGGCCGTGACCGAGCCTGGGCAGCCAGTGCTGGAGGAAGTAGTGGGTGATCAGAAGGCGGTCGCTGGGAGGCAGGAGGCGGGTCGCCAGCCGGTCGGCGAGCAGGACGAGTTGAGGATAGCGGGCGTCACTAGGGGACAGCCCGGCCTGTTCGAGGACGACCTGCTGGACATTTTGCGGTCTGGGCAGCCGGGTGCGCTGCTCAGCGGTCGGTGCGGGGGCGGGAAACGGGAGCAAGCGGCGGCGCTCAACGGTGAGGGCTTCAGCCAGGCAGCCAAGCGGATCTTCGTGGAGACCGTGGGCGGTCAGCCAAGTGCGCAGGGCGTCAGCGTCCCCGGGCGTCAGGGGCAGGGCCAGGTGGAAGCGGTAGCGATTAGCCGGATTGGGCAATCCGGGGACCGGTGTATTTTCAAGCGGTTCGATAAACCAGCGCAAGGGATCGCACGGGTTCTCGCGCAGGCGTCGCAAATGGTTCTGGACGGATTGGCGTGTCATCCCGGAAAGGTCGGCAAGCTCGTTGCCGGAGGCGGTAAAGGCGGACTGGTAATTGTGATCCTGCAGGGGCGTGCGGTGGCAGCTGTAAAAGGCCTGATGCAGGGCGACCAGCAGCCAGCCGCGGGCATGGCGCAGTTTGGCATTCTCAGGGTCGAGGTAGGCCAGCCAGCGCAGCAGATAACCAGGCACCGCCACGATCCGCTCCGGGCGGATTATGGCCTCGCGCACGGAAGCGTAATCGGTGAGGAGGTGGTATTCCTGCTCCGGGTCGGTCTCCGGCGGCTCCAGGCTTTCGTCCGGCTGCTTTGGCCCCGCCGGATGCACGACAAACTGGAGGCGGATCTCTGCCTGGTTGGTGATTCCCCGCAGGCTGCGTTCCATTAGGGCCTGCAGCCTGTCCGCCACCCACGCCCGTGTTTCCTCATCAGGCAGGGCCACCGTGTAGCCCTCGCTACTTGCCTCCAGAAGCCGGGCCTGCCCCAGACGCAGCGCGTAGGTCTGGCGCGGCAACTCCTGTTGCAGCTCTTCGCTGAGACGATGCCAAGCCTGGTGTGCGTCGAGGGGGGACATTTTTACGTTGGGTTGGATACTGCACTAAACAGGTTGTGAGGTAAAGACGCCGTCTGGTAAAATAAAAAGGCAGTTCCAGAACGTACGCGTCTCTGGGTACTGCTAGCTGGTGACAGGAAGGCTGACTTTGGCGAGTGCTGACTTCCTGCCCCACTCTCTAACCGGTCCAACTTGGGCCGGTTTTTTGTTGTCGAGGCCCTGACCGCTGCTGTCTTTGTGATAGAAATCACGGTGTTATCAACAGAGGCGGTAAATAAGTAAATAAGTAAATAAGTAAATAAGTACGAAAGTGCCTGAATTATTCCTCTCCAAAGAGCTTGTCTGCCACAGCCACCCAGTTGTTGAGATTGTCTGGCAGTGCCTCAAAATGAACTTCCAACAACCGTAGCGCCAGACCCATAACTTGATTCCGGGCGACCTTGCCTGGGTGCAGACGTATCTTTAGGAGATACGTCAGTTTTTCAATAATCCGGCGCTCATCGTCGGTCAGGGTGATGGATGTTTTGGCGCGGCTGATGGGTTTATGCGGCCGCCCCATGCCAATGTGACGTTGGGGCAACTGCTTGACCCCCGATTCGAGGTCATACAATTCGGCCCACGGGTAAAGGGGTTTATCAGTCTTCGTCATTATTTTGTCCTGGTCTCTGACTGTAAATGAGGATGGCTTCGTCAACTTCGTTGATATCGGCGATGTTGGCCCGGCTGTTGGCCAACAGGCGCAACACGACACCGCACAGAACCACCAGCGGCCGCGGAACGCCTTTGGAAAAGGCATATAATTGCTCGAGTGCTGCCTCGGAAAACATGGGCTCAGGCCGACCGGCCACAGTCAGGCGGAAGTTGATCAGCCCAACCATCTCAACAAACGGCAACGGTCCAAGCGTTTGCCAGTGCACGACCCGGCCATGCACGGCCGGTTTTTGCACAAACAGTTCCTTGATTTCCTGTTGGCCAAAGAGGATGATCTGGATCAACTTTTCGGAAATATCAAAGTTGAGCATATTTTGGACGGCGTCCAGGCTGTCAGGCTCCATAAACTGGGCATCGTCCAGGATGACGACCGCGTTGAGCCCCGTTTTGCGGAGCTGCACTAGGTGCGATTCGAGACCGCGCAGCTGGTCGATATAGGAGCGCCGGCCGCGAATGCCAAAGGCGGCCGAAATATCACGCGCGCAATCCATTTGGGTCGAAAAGGCCGAGGTATGAATGTATACCGGGGCAGCAGTTTTATCCTGAACGGCCAGCTCATACAAGCGGCGGGCGAGCGAGGTTTTGCCGGTACCGATGTGTCCCTCCACTACTGCCAGCCCCTCGCGCCATTCAATAATGTCAAGCAGGCGTTCGAGTACGTTGTGGTGGTTACGGGACAAATATAAAAAGCGGGGGTCAGCCGAAGACCGGAAGGGATGCTCCTTTAGGCCGAGCAAGCTCAATTGGCGGGGTGTCAAGCGATTGGACGGGTAATTAATGGCCATGTGGTGCTCCTGAAATGTCCCAGGTCGAAAATCTACTCGTTATTGTACATGAGGTGGGGGTGTTTGGCAATCATCAGCCTAGCTGGTCTTGGAAATCCTTATTATATCCCCGCACCATCAAAAACTACCATCACATTGCATATAACACTTAAGAAACCCAGGGTAAATGGCTATAATACACAAAACAGGTTGCTTGATGGGCCTTGTTCAGGTAAAATTCAGGCAGCAAATATGGACAGGCCTGGGTTGAATACAACCGCTAAAAACGAACGAATGTTCTACCTACGCTCCATCCGCACCCCGGGGTGCGGATGGGCGTGGCACACGCTGTCCACGCCACTGTGCGCCCCTGCCCCACTGGAGGCGGCATGAGTATCGTGGTCGCAGTTACCAACCAGAAAGGCGGCGTCGGCAAGACCGTGTACACGATCAACTTGGCGGCGGCCTTTGCCCTGATGCTGGCGCAGGAAAAGACACAGTTGCCGGGCCGCGTGCTCCTGATCGATATGGACCCGCAGGCTAATGCCAATGCGACCCTGGCGGGCGGCATCTGGCAGGACGCCACACAGCGCGTGGATGTCGCCGCACCCTTCACGTTGGGGGACCTGTTGATGGACGCGATCAGCGCCGACCCGCGCAGCGGCGTGCTGACCTCGGCCCTCCCGCTCCATGGGCGCGGCAATCTGGATTTCATCCCCACCCAAAAAGGCAAGATGAAGGCGGCCCTCCATTACCTGGATGCCGAGCGCTATAATGGCGACCTGCACCTGCGGGAGATTCTCGAGCTCCTAGCCAGCCGCTACCGCTTTATCTTTATCGACACCCCGCCTTCACTAAACTCGTTGACCCTGAATGCCTTGGTAGCCGCCAGCCACGTGATCGTGCCTGTCAAGCTGGATGGCTTTGCCTGGGACGGTTTCAATGACGTGCTAGCAACCATTGAATTGGTGCGCCGTAATCGCAACCCACAGCTCAACTTGCTTGCGATCCAGCCCTCGCAGTGCAATTTTCGCAAGGCAGGAGAGGCCGAGTTGTACGAGTCGCTGCGCCGCCAGTACGGGCGCAACGTCCTGCCTCCCTTCAGCTACCGGGCGGATTACGATTACGCCAAGGAAGAGGGCATGGATATCTTCAGCTACAAACCCGCCCGGGACCGCACCCGCCTGGCCGGCAAGGCCGAGGCGGCCAGGGAATTTGCCCAGATCGCCCAGGCCGTGCGCCAGCTGATCAAGTAACGATCCGCACCCCGGGGTGCGGATGAGGACTTAGCATGGTTAAAAGAACGAGCAAAAACCTGAACACCCGAACCTCCGCGAGCGCCCAGGCCGACGCCTATCAGGGGCAAGCCGGCGAGAACGCGGCGCCCAGACGCAGTGGCGGTGCGGCGCGCGTGATTGCCGTCCCGCTCAGCCAGGTCCGGCCCGATCCGGCTCAGGCGCGAGTCGTCCTGCCCCCCGACCTCTACCAGGATTTCCATTTCCCTGCTGAGGGGCGCGGGAAACTCGACTGTTACCAGGTGGCCGGGATTTTGCTTGAGTCAAGTGCGCATGACGCCGGCATGCAGCGCCAGGTAAACGGCTTGGTGGAATTGGGGGATTCAATCGTAGCCCACGGCCAAATTGAACCAGCCACCGGCTACCGCCTGATTACAGCCGGGGGCGATGAAGTCATCCGGTTGTTGGTCGGTGAGCGACGCTTCTGGGCACTGGCGCTCCTAGCCGTGCGTTTGGAACTGACCGCCGAGCCGACGCTCGACCTTCTTCTCAAGGATGGCTACAATCTCGGTGAGCAGCTTGCTGAAAACTTGCAGCGGGACGACCTGTCGGCGGTCGATCTGGCCAAAGGCATCGCCGCCCTGCTGCTCGCGGAATTGGGGCAGGAGCCCAACGCCCCCCGCCCCGATTACCTGGACTACTTGCGCCAGGTGCTTACGATCCGCAAACTGCCCGCTGGCAGTTGGGAGGCCGTCCAGCGGCAGATCCCGCGCTCACGCCAGCACCTGAGCCGCATTTTGAACATTCTGCGCCTCCCCGATGAACTGCTTTACCTGGCCTCGATTCACAAGCTACCGGAGAAGACCCTGCGGGCCGTCCTGGAGGCCGACCCCCCACGCTGGGATGACTTGATCCGGGCCGCCCTCATCGAAAACTTTACGGCCGCCGAAGTGGCGGAGGCCGTCAGCTACGAGCGGGCGCCGGTGAAAACTCAGAAAACGCACAGTGGCGTGTTGACTGTCCACCAGAAGGCGGCCTCCCGCGTCCTTTCTCTGGTCAAACTTACCCACCAGAATGAATTCGGCCATAATTATTTAGAAGTGGCGGGTCTCATCTCAGCCGGCTTGGCCGACTCCGCTGATGTAACGCGCGTGGGTGAACGCCTCATGGCGCTGGGTGAAGCCGTGCTCCAGACTGCCGAGCGCCGGCACCGCTAGAACAACAATCTGCGTCGGCGCCAGACCGCGCAGCCCGGTGGTTGACCATCCCTGGCTAGCTTGGCTAGCTTGGCTGGCCTGGCTGGCCTCCCACCCCGTTGAGAACCGGAAATTATAGGTGGTTGAACCAGTGCCATGAGCACCCCGGGGTGCGGATCAAGGGAGGGCGCTTATGACCCTCCCCTCTAAGTTGTTTGAATCATTCCCGCGCACAAGGAACTTGCATGAGTACACCTGATGAATTACCCATGGTTGAGCCCGTTTCCCAGGGTATTCTGACCTTGGAGCAGTTTGGCATCAGACTGGTCACCGCCGAGGTGACGGCGCAAGGCCAAACCAAGGGCTATGTCTCGATTAATTCGCTCTGCGATGCCTTTGGGTTGGACAATCGTTCCCAGCGGCGTAAGGTGACCGACCCCAACTCTATTTACCGCTATTTTGCCGCCAACATTCACATCGACCTGGGTAGCGGCGGGCCGCAAGCCACGCTTTGCCTGGATGCGCTGGCCCTGCCCTTTTTCCTGGCCCAGATCCAGACCGGGCGTGTCGCCGACCAGACCAACGCCGAGGTACTGCGCCGCTTTCAATTTGAATGCGTCGGGATTCTGGCCGATTACTTTGGGACGGGTGAAAAAGGGGAGGTCGATTACCTGCAGCGCAGCCTGTTTCTGGCCAGCTCACAGCAGCTGGAGTTTGAGCGCCTGCTGGACGAGCGTTTTGTGGAGGCCAAGGAAGCATGGCTGGCCGAGGTGGATGAGAAACTGGAGGGCGCTCGCGCCGCCTTTGTCTCCATTCGCTCGGAGGTCCAGCGCCTGGGCGGGCTGGTTACCCCGCGCGAACGCATCACCCCGGAGGAGATTGGCATGGTACAGGAAATGGTCAAGCAGCTGGGGCTCTTGTTGGAGGAGCGCGGCGAGCACCGTCCCTACCCCGGCATCTACGCCGACATCTTCACTCTGGCCGGGGTTAGCAAAACCGAGTTTATCGCCCGGGAGAAGCTCTCCCCTGTCATCACCTTCCTGGATGAGCGCATCCGCGCCGTACGCAAATCACTGCAGAAGTAAGGGGGGACAAGGGGATGTTCCCACTGCTTACATTACCATTATCATAGGTGCCCCTGATCGGCTGCGGCCGGTCTTTTTTTGCCTGTGTATGGATGTCTGTCTGAAGGCAAACAGGTGGGTGGGCGGTAACAAAAGCCAAAGGTGGTTGGTCCGCATCCCGGGGTGCTGATCAGACTGGCTTGGCCCAGAGTGAGCGGGGTGGGGGAGGCACGCCAGGGCCAGCCGTTTATCCGGGTTTCACGCCAACTCATAACGCCTGAAGGCGGAATAGTGAAAAAAATCACAAAACATCCGGCGCTATTGTCTTGGTAAGTACGAACCGACCGCACATCCTCGGGCGGGAATGGCCCCCGCGAATGCCTTATATGCCTTTGTACGGGCTATACAAGGGTATTACAGCCCGTATAGGTAATATTGGCCGTTGGTTGCGTAATCCGGGCCATGCCGATCGCGGATTCCGGCGCATGTGGATCACTGATTCCTGCGAATGCCGATCAGGTAAGTGGTAAAAAGGGAGGGGGGAAGGCTGGATAAATTCAACCAAAGGGGACATCCTCTGCAGCCAACCAGTAATGAGGAGGCAGAGATGTGACAAGTGAGTCTATCCATGCGAAAAATTGAAGAAACCCTGCGTTTGAAATTTGAAGTGGGGCTGAGTGGGCATTCCGGTGAAAACGATCAGTGATTCCGGTTGATGCCGATCACTGATTTCGGCGCATGCCGATCAGGCTAACTGGTAAAAAGGGAGGGGGAAGACTGGATAAATTCAACTGAAGCTCAGGATGATTAAATCATGACCACGGTTGGTTACGCCTCCCTCAACCCGATGCACCTCGCCAAAGGTCTCGAATTTCAGGCCGTAGCGGTGATGGTCTGTGATGATGAAGTCATTCCCCTGCAAACCCGGATCGACCAAGTGACAGACACCTCAGACCTGGAAGAATTCTACAACACCGAACGGAACCTGCTCTGCGTCGCCTGCACCTGCGCCCGTGATCATCTGCTTGTCACGAGTGTGGAACCGGTGTCAGAGTTTTTGGATGATCTGAAACTGTGAGGCAGGGGGAGAAGGCAGAAGGATGAAGGATGGCGTGGGATAAGTTAGTCGAATAATCGAATAGTCGGGGTACTCGAGTAGTCGGGTCGTCAAGCATGCATCACGCGGGAGTTGGCAAGCCCACGAAGCCATAATCAAAAAAATACCCCGCGCGCGCGGGTATTTGCTTGTTGTGTTATTCCGGGCTACACATCTTCCATCAATTTTGCGAACTTATCCGGGGCAACAGAAATCTCCCGCAGAATTTCACGGATAAGTGGTCGGGCAATATCCCTATGCCCATGATTGGGAAGTGTGGTCGTCTTGCCGTCCGGGTGGCGATAAAAGCCGCCTTTGGGCGAAGCAATCTCCAGATTCGGCCAGACAGATTGCTTCGTCGCCAAAATCGCTCCTCGCAATGACCCAAAAATTGTGCGTGATGCTTCTGACCAAGACACTTATTGGGGAGTTCTTACTTTCTGCCTTGTAATTATGTTCCGACCCCCAAAGGGTGATCTTGAAGTGCATCCCGACTAATGGACAAACCAATTCAAACCCGGACATTATTTGCCATGTTGAGTACATTCGTTATTCTCTGCGTAAACTCCGCGAAGCATCCCTGCACAGATGCTTAATGCAAGAACAAGGGACATTTTAGGATGAGCTCAGGTGACAGTCACCTGCAAAACTGTTCAGCATGGCTAATTTCAAGCAAGGTGACTGTCACCTCATCCGAATATGTTGTTTGGAATTGCATTAATAACGGATCGCCGTAGGGATTCTTCACTTCGTTCAGACCTGTCCTGAGGAACGTCGAAGGAATGACAATTCGTACGGATTCTAAATATTTCCTCTATAAGCGCCGACGATCACCAGGTGCAGCTCTCCCGGACCGTGCATTCCAAGGATCAATTGCATGGCAATGTCTGCGGTTCGGCTTGGGCCGCTAATCACAACCTGGCTCGCCTGCGCGCGAAAATCATCCGGCCCATTCCTGTGCTGGAGTGCAACCCAGGTTTCAAAGTCGGCAATGATTTGCCCTGGTCTCACAATGGCAATATGGACAGGCGGCAGGAGCGAGGCCACGCGCGGTTTGCCAACGCCCGTAGCGATAACCAGACTGCCGGTCGCGGCCAGGCAGGCATCCACTCCAGTTACACCGATCCGGGCGGAGGCTTCCCTCGCCTGGGTGGCCCGGATGCCTGAAGTTGCCAACGCTTCCGCAAAACCGGGCAACCCGATGTGCTCTAAACCCCAGCTTAATATCAGCCTGTCCGCGCCGATGATACCCAGGACGGTCTGGATGGCATCTGTCCCGGCGGCGGGTTGATGAATGATGCAGGCCAGTTTTTCAGCCTGTTCGATAAATTGAGCGCGCAACCCGGCGGGCGATTGCCCACCGAGCGGAACCATGGGCAAATGCCCGTTGGATGGCTTAACGGCCACGGCCAAGGGTTGGGCAGCACGCAGGCGATCCAGAATTCGATCCCGGCTGGTACTCATGTTCCCCGCCGCTCCCGCCACTGCTGGCGGAAGGATTTTTTGGCGAACGGAGGGAAATCCCGGAATTTGGACCATCCCCTCAGGGGGCCGGGAAGTTTACGGGGTGCGCGTCCCCCCGTGAGGGTGCGCGCTGCCCGTCCGCCAAGCTCAAACAATAGCGGGGATTGATTTCCCAGCGCCCACAGTTTCAGCCCCCATTTCCAAATGCCTTCCGCATGGCCCTGCTGGAACAAATCATCCCGCAGGTCGAGCAGCATCCGGGGCAGATCAATATCCACCGGGCAAACCTGTTTGCAGGCGCCGCACAGGCTGCTGGCGTGGGGGAGCGGCCTGGCGTTTTCCAGGCCGTTCAGTAGAGGCGTGAGCACGGCGCCCACGGGGCCCGGGTATACCCAGCCATACGCGTGCCCGCCGGTCGAACGATAAACCGGGCAGGCATTCATACATGCTCCACAACGGATGCAGGTCAGTACCTCCGCATACTTTGTCCCATAAATTTCACTCCGGCCATTGTCCACGAAAATCACGTACATTTCTTCCGGGCCGTCGGTTTCGCCGGAACGGCGCGGGCCGTTATACATGTGGGTATAGACGGCCAGCGACTGCCCGGTCGCGCTGCGTGGCAGGATTTGTGTAAGCGTGGCGTAGTCAGCCAGCGTCTCAACAATTTTCTCGATCCCGACGATGGCGATGTGAATCCGGGGGAGGCTGGTGACCAACCGGCCATTCCCCTCGTTCGTCACCAGGCAGACAGTTCTGGTTTCAGCGATCACGAAATTTCCGCCAGTGATGCCCATATCGGCGGCAATAAATTTTGCGCGCAACACCTGCCGGGCAAACCGGGCCATCACACCCGCATCATCCGTGGGCGGCATCTCCAACTGTTGGATGAAGAGGTCGCGGATGCTCGCCAGGGATTTGTGGATGACGGGGGCGACGATATGGCTGGGGGTTTCGTGTGCGAGTTGAATGATGTATTCCCCCAAATCGGTTTCGATGACTTCAATCCCCTGGCCTTCCAAGGCATGGTTCAATCCGATTTCTTCGCTCACCATACTTTTGCTCTTCACCACGCTTTGCGCCCCGTGTCGGCGGGCGATCTCCAGGACAAGCCGATTCGCTTCATCGCCGTCCTCCGCCCACAGGACATGTGCACCGTTGGCGGTCAGGTTGGCTTCGGCCTGTTCCAGCAATTGGGGGAGGCGGCTGAGGGCGCGCCGTTTTGCCTGGGCCGCCTGCTGGCGCATGGCCTCCCCATGTTCCTCGCCAGATTGGAACATCCCGATTAGTCGCTTCTGATAGGCCGTGGTCGTCCCTTCGTGAACGGAGCGGCGCATCTCGTGATCCAGCAGGGCCACCTGAGCCACAGGAATAAACGCATTGGAAGTCACTTTCATTTCGTTTTATCCGGGAGGCCCGCGGCCAGGATTTCTGCGATGTGCCGAACGCTCTTTGAAGATGCTTGTCTGGACAGGCCGCCGTTGATGTGCATCAGGCAACTGGCATCTCCGCAAACAATCGTTTCCGCGGGGCAGGCCTCGATCTGGCTGATTTTCCGCTCAAGCATGGCCCCGCTCACATCCGCCATTTTGACACTGAACAGCCCGCCAAACCCGCAGCACACATCGCTTTCCGCCAACTCCCCAACCACCGCATTTTCCGTGCTCCCCAACAAAGCCCGCGCCGCTCGCCCCAAACCCAGCATGCGCAACCCGTGGCAGGCATCATGGAAGGCAAACACATTGCGCGCCGGCAAGCGGAGGTGTAAATCCGTGATCCCCAGACCATCCACGATAAATTCTGTAATTTCCCAGGTGATGGCCGCGACCCGCGCGGCCTCCGCGCCCCACAGGGGGTCCTCGGCGAACAAATCGGGGTATTCATGCCGCACCATGGCCGCACATGAGCCGGATGGGGTCACGATCACTTGTGCGTCTTTGAATGCTTTCAGGAATTGGATCGCTACCTGGCGCGCGTCGGCGCGGTGGCCGGCATTAAATCCGGGTTGACCGCAACAGGTTTGATTGGGAGGAAAATCCACCTGCACGTTCAGGTATTCCAAAATATCAACCACAGCCCAACCGGTAGCGGGATAGAGCATATCCACCAGGCAGGTGACGAATAGGGAGACGCGTTTTCCCTGGGGGTCTTCTCGTTTGGGGAGGGTCATGGCTTTACTCGCAACGGATATTTATGGGGGGATTGCCCCTGTTGAGCCCGGTCAGGTTTTTGGTTCCTGCCACTGATTTTCGGGGCGTGGTGGAATTCGTCCTTGACATAGCTATCCTTCTCCAGTAATATTTTATCATCTTGCTTCAGTAGATGAAATAAGCTACGAATTATTTGTGGTTTCTGTGTCAATAATCGTGGAGTTGTTAAAAATTGAGTCGAAAATTCGTTACCAATGCGACTGAAACTCAGATTATCCGGCATTTGCGCAAGGCTGGACAATTGTCGAGAAGCGAACTTGCAAACATGTTAGGTTATTCGCGGGCGAGCATGACGGGTTTTGTCAGCCATTTGATGGAAGTTGGTGTTTTGCGGGAAGTTGGCGAGGGCGCCTCTCTGGGTGGGAGGCGCCCTTTGATTTTAAGTGTCAATGGGGATTACGGATATATCGTCGGGTATGACATCGGTGCAACCAGCATTGATCTGGCTCTCGCCAATTTCCGCGGGGAAATCCTTGAGCATTGTACCGAGCCAGCCGATGTGCGCGATAACGCTGAATTGGTCTTGAGGCGTTGTGCGCAAGTCGGGCTTGAAATGCTGCAACGGCGGGGTGGACACCCCGATCAGGTGGTGGCCGTGGGCGTTGGTGTCCCGGGGCCGGTGGAATTTGCAAAAGGGGTGTTGATTGCCCCTCTGCTGATGCCGACCTGGGAGAACTTCCCCATCAAGAAATACGTGGCACAATCCTTTGAGAACGCAACGATCGTGGTGGATAATGATGTGAATATTATGGCCCTTGGGGAATTGCACTCCGGCAGGGGGAAGGAATTGACGGATTTTATTTGGGTGAAGATTGGCACTGGAATTGGCTCCGGCATTATCGTAAACGGGGAAATTTATCGAGGTGCGAACGGGGTCGCTGGGAATATCGGGCACATTGAGGCGAATCCTGCCGGCCCAATTTGCCGATGCGGAAACCGGGGCTGCCTGGAAGCGATGGCAGCCGGGCCGCCCATTGCCGAACGTGGTAAAGAGGTAGCAGAGGCAGGGCGCAGTGACTTTTTGGCGCGGCGGTTGGAGGAGGGCAATGGAAAGTTGAGCGCGACTGATGTGGGGGATGCCGCGGCAAATGGGGATGCCGCCGCAATTGAAATCATCCGTGACAGTGGCCGGCTGATCGGCTCTGTATTGGCCGGTTTGGTGGAGTTTTTTAACCCTGAAGTGATCTACATCGGCGGCGGCGTCAGCAAGATTGGCTTTACCTTTCTCTCATCCATCAGGCAGGCAGTTCTGCAGCGGGCCAATCCTCTGTCCACGCGCGATTTGCATGTGGAGTATTCGCAATTAGGGGATCTGGCCGGCGTGGTGGGAGCCATCTCGCTAACCTACCCGCACATCTTTGAGGCAATCGGATGAGACCCGATATTGAAGGAGGTGACTTGCGCATTTAAGATTTCCCGAAGGCTTCTTCCCCCAATCTTCAACCCCCAAGATACTTTCAATCAGGAGAAAATGATGTTTAAGCAAAAGTTTGTGCTGATTATGCTCGTCCTGCTGGCGCTCGTGCTGGGCGCCTGCACTTCTGCTGACGCCACTGAAGCCCCCGCGGCCGAAGCGACCGAAGCCCCTGCCGAAGCGACCGCCGTTACCGAAATCAACATTCTCTGGGCCCAATGGGATCCCGCCGATTACCTGCAACAGATGGGTAATATGTATGAGGCCGAAACTGGCATCAAAGTCAACATCATCCAGGAACCCTGGGGCACTTTTGGTGATCGCTTCTTCACTGAAATGGCCGCCGGTGGCGATGCCTGGGATATGGTCGTTGGCGACAGCCAGTGGCTTGGCCAGGGTGCCACCCAGGGACATTACCTGGACATCACCGAATTTCTCGTTGGCGAAGGCATTGACAAAACCGTCACCCCCGCCACGCTTGCCTCCTACGGCGAATACCCCGCTGGCTCCGGCACCTACTATGCCTACCCCACCGAGGGTGATGCGGATGGTTGGGCTTATCGGAAAGACCTGTTCGAAGATCCCGCTGAAATGGCCGCGTTCAAGGAAGAGTACGGCTACGATTTAGCCCCCCCGGAAACCTACGAACAACTGCGCGACATTGCCATGTTCTTCACCCGCCCGGATGAGGATCTGTACGGGCTGGCGATCTACACCCAGGCCGATTACGATGCCCTCACGATGGGTGTCGAAAACGCCTTCTTTAGCTTCGGCGGCGAATGGCAGGATGAGAACAACAACGTTCTCGGGGTAGTCAACTCCCCCGAAGCGATCGCCGGCGTTGAGTTCTACCGCTCCCTGTACGAATGCTGTCAGGCTCCCGGCCTCAGCAACGCCTTCTTTGCGGAAGTGAACGACGCCTTCATCGGCGGCAAAGTTGCGATGGCGATGAACTACTTCGCCTTCTTCCCCGCCCTGGTGAACCCCGAAGTCAACCCCAATGCCGCAGGCACGGGTTTCTTCGTCAACCCCGCCGGCCCCGGTGGCGAGCAATTTGCCGCCCTCGGCGGTCAGGGTATGACCATCATCTCCTACATCTCCCCGGAACGCCAGGCAGCTTCCATGGACTTCATCCGCTGGTTTGCGCAGGAAAGCATCCAGGTGGAATGGGGCCGTGTGGGCGGCTACACCTGCAACATCAATGTGCTCGCTTCCGATGAGTTCCTCAATGCCACCCCCTACAATGCGGCCTTTGCAGAAACCATGACCTTCGTCAAGGATTTCTGGAACGTCCCCGTGTTTGGTGAGCTTCTGCTCGTCGCCCAAACCGAACTTGGCAAGTACATTGTCAATGGTGAAGGCACCGCCGAGTATGGCTTTTTCAAGAAAGCTTGACAGGTAGACAAAAAGACCCTCATCGGTAAAATGGTTGTGTCAAAACACCCAAAATACCGAGGAGGATCACCATGGAGTATAGCACGCTGGAGGCTTGGCAG
>Ga0247727_10007046_pt1 | contig 21695 bp, 22 predicted proteins | sample WisWelCaveWW1625_FD_202498 | JGI IMG/M metagenome (GOLD analysis project Ga0247727, IMG submission 202498) | Biofilm microbial communities from Wishing Well Cave, Virginia, United States - WW16-25 | ecosystem: Environmental > Aquatic > Deep subsurface > Groundwater > Cave microbial mat | place...
GGCAGGAACATCGGCGTTTGACGGTCCAGATTGACGAATCGTGCAGGCATAATTGACTGATCCTCGCGCCCGCCTTCTCATTCAAAAGTTTTTTAAAATCTTTCGCTAAGTCCGACAGGCTGCTAGGGATATCAGCGAGCCCAGACCCAGCGCGAAAAAGACCCTGACAATCAACCGCGCGACGAACTGCGATGTCCTTTCGGGATAGTCCTCCAAAAAAACCGCCGAGTAGCAAAGGCCGGCCAACGCCAACGCCGCCAACAGGGCCAGCAGCCAAATCGCGCGTCGGACACAACGCTCGTCGTGCTGAATCTGGGTGATCCTGTCATCCAGCGCCCGGCGCCCGGGGCTTTCGTCATAACGAATGCAGTGCCGCAGAAAAGCCGTTAGGTTGTCGTGCTATGAAAGACACCCAAATCTTGCCCGCGTGCGAGTCAGCCACCGCACCTTTCCAATCCCAAACGAGTCCGCCCCATCGTATTCTCGTGGTGGATGACGGCATTTACATCCGCCAACTCAGCACAGAAGTGCTGATTCACTCCGGCTAGCAGGTGGACGCCGCCGAAGTTGGCGCCGCCGCCTGGCAGGCACTCAATATCGACAGCTACGATCTTTTGATCACTGACAACAAAATGCCGAAGTTGTCAGGCGTTGAACTGGTCAAGAAGGTGCGTTCCGCCCGCATGGCCCTGCCGGTCATCCTGGCGTCGGGAATAATGCCCACGGAGGAGTTGAACCGGCATCCATGGCTGCAACTGGCCGCCACGCTGCTGAAGCCCTTTACCGGCGAAGAGTTGTTGGGAACGGTGAAAGAAGTTCTGCGCGCGACCGATGGTCCCCGCGAGCAGATCGCGCCGCCGCCAATCTGGGAAGGCCAACCATCAGCCGCGGGTTTGCAGCTATGATGATTCCAATCCCCGGTCCAGCGTCCAGTTGACGCTCCGCCAGCCCGGACTCTCGTGCCGGGGGCTGAACCCACGAAAGCCTCACATGGGGTAAACACCCCATAGCTCCCGCACGGACTCCCGGCCATACTTCAAGCCATGAAGACCAATTGCAGGAAGAAACCCCTGACGTTTGGTGGGTTCATCACCGCTGCGCACGACGCTTGGGGTAAACGTCGGGCCAAAGGAATTGTGTGGCTCGCCGTCAACGCGCGCCTGGTTAAGTTTCAAGGACCACAACGCTTCGCGTTTTCCGAGCGGAGTTTCAATTAGATTCCCGATTTTATGAACACTCTCCTTAACGCTCGTTCCGCCGGAGCCGAAAGGGTTAACCTTCGCCACGACGACGTCGGGGGCGTCTGGAAAACAAACGGAAGTCCTCCGAATCAAGGCCGCTCCGCATTGAGTTGGCTGAAGGCGACCGTCCGAACGATTGACGCCCGACGTGATGACCTCGTGTTAACGCATTGGAAGAAGGTATGGCGGTCAATGCAGGACGATGGATGGGGCGGTGCCGGGCTGGATTCACCAAGCCTCATCCGGGATATCCCAGGTTGAACTTTAATGCGCGCAGTCACATTAGATAGAACAAGACCATCCTTGCACGAGCAGGCACGGGTGGTGCGGGATGAAGTGTTCGGACGCCGCGTCTTCGTGCGCGGGGTCGTCGAAGTGTCCAGCTACTGCCGCCAGAACTGCCATTACTGCGCGATGCGCCGCGACAATCGCTTGCTGAAGCGCTACCGGCTCGCCGCGGACGAACTTGCCGAGTTGATCATTCATCACCGCCCTGCGGTGATCACCGACATTGATATTCAAGCGGGCGAAAACTTCGTGACGGTGCGCGACGTAGTACTGCCGCTGGTGCGCGATCTGCGTCGCCACACCAATCTCGGCATCACACTCTGCCTCGGCACCCTGTCCCCGTGTGAGTATGACCAACTCCGCGAGGCGGGTGGCGATTACTATGTGATAAAAGTTGAGACGGGTGTCGCCGGCCATTACCAGTTCATCGGAGCTCCCGGGACGTTGGCCAAACGCGTCACGGCGATTTGCTATCTCGCAGGCACGGGCTGGAAAGTGTCGTCGGGTTTTATCGTGGGTCTCCCCCGGCAGACGCCGGCGCAGGTGGAGCAAACGCTGGATTTGCTGGCAAATCTGCCGCTGGCGGGTTGCAGTGTCAGTCCCTTTGTGGCGGGCGACCAAACGTCGTTTGCCGGTGCTTCGTGCGGCAACATTGATCTGACCCTTGATTGTGTGGCGTGGATGCGACTGGGCACGCCGCACTGGATCATCCCGGCCGTCAGCGCCATGCGGCTGGTGTCCGAGGACGGCTACGTGCGCGCCTTCCACGCGGGCGCGAATCTGGCCACCATCAATCTCACGCCCCGTGCCGTGCGGGCGGATTATCCGATCTACAAACGCGACCGCATCATCATGGACGAGGAGCGCGTCCTGTCGGCCATCGCTGAGGCCGGCTGTGAACCCAGCCGCATCGGCATTGCGGAACATCTGCGCAAAAAAAATACTTTGGCAACCGGGCGCGTGTCGCGTTCCTCCGAGGCGACTTCGCGTGCATTCGCGGCCGCCCACAGTGACACTCGCCCTTAGCTGCCGATCCGGCTCTGCGGCCCCAAATTTTTCGGGGTCACCGGGCGACAAAAACCCGACCGCGTTCGCAACCTGGCCGTTTCCCGGTCTTCCCCCTCCCTTCGCTCGCCGACTACGTTCACCGCGACCTGCCATGTTGGAAGTTGGATTCAAACAATCTCCGGTGGGGTAAACACCCCATAGCGCCCACCCGGTTTTCCGTGCTTACCTCCCGCCATGAGCGAACAACGATTCTTCGTCAGCCAGCAGTCAGCCGCGGCACAACCGCCGCCGCCGCCGAACACGATCCGAACCGGAATCCAAGTCAATTGGAACGAAAGCGCAGCCAGGACAATCAAGATTCGGCGCCAGCATATCGAGATGGCCACGAAGGCGCGCGTCATCCATTTGACACAATGTTGTCTGCTACTACGCGGCGCGCAGCTTGCGTTGGAGGCCGAAGCCCAAAGGGATTTTCGCTTCAAGGCCAGAAAGGCGAGCGACTTGAAAATCCAACCGGTGCGGAGAATTCGAAGTTCGGCGCTGGTGGTCCTGTCGTCATGCCTCTTGCCTTTCTTGCCACCCACCTGGCCTTGCGCAAAATCTTCGCCGCGCCACGGCCAGCGCCCGGCCTGAAACTCCCCATCCGATTGCTGTGATCATCCCAGCCTGCTCGCCGGGGCTGGATTCATAGATGTTTGGTAGGGTTACACCCCATAGCACAGCCCCAGCCCAGGGCGTAGCGTCCTCCTTGCGATAAAACGAAAACCCAACTTTGAACAACAATTATGAAACACAAATCATTACTCCTCGCCTTCCTCTCCGTCGCCGCCTTCACGGTGGGTTGCGATAAGGCGGATACCGCCTCGCAACAACTCGACAAGGTCCAGGAAAAGACCGCCGAAGCCGCGCAGGATATGAAGGATTACACCTTCGCGCAGAAAGCTGAGTTCGTCGAAAAAATGCAGGGCCAGTTGGCCGAGATCAACAAGGACCTGGACCAGCTCGCCGCCAGGATCGAAAAGTCCAGCGACGCGGTCAAAGCCGAAGCCCAACCCAAACTCCAGGCGTTGCGCGATCAAACGGCCCGGCTGAACAAGCAGCTTGACGACGTCAAGAACGCCACCGAATCCACTTGGGATAGCGTAAAAGCGGCCTCCAAGAAGGCGTATAACGAATTGAAGGACGGGTTCAACCAGGCCCGCCAATGGGTGAGCGAGAAAATCGCGCCTTGAGAGCTAAAGAAGAATTTTATGAACCAAACCAGACAATTAGTCGCCGGTAAAATCGGAGTTGTTTTATGCACTGCCGTCTTCGGGGCGCTGACCGGATGCACCACCTACGTAGAGCAGCCGCGCCCTCGCGAAGTGTATGTGCCGCCGCCCGTGTATGTGGAGCCGGCATCGGTACAGGTGAGAGCCTCGTTCGGCTCGGTTGGCGTGGTGATTCGCAGCGAAGACGATTTTTATGAGCCGCTCAGCCCGTATGGACGATGGGAAGTCGTCGGCTCTTACGGACGCTGCTGGATTCCCGGCCGGATTGAAGCCGGTTGGCGGCCTTATTGCAACGGGAATTGGCAGCGCACCGACGCCGGTTGGTATTGGGCCAGCGATGAGCCGTGGGCTTGGGCCACGTATCACTACGGCCGTTGGGATTTCAGCGCGCGATTTGGCTGGTATTGGGTGCCGCAAACGCAATGGGCGCCGGCCTGGGTTTCGTGGCACGAAGGCGGCGGTTACGTCGGCTGGGCGCCGTTACACCCGTCCGCGAGGATCTCAGCGAGTGGTTCCGTGGCGTTTAACATCGCGCTCATCGCGCCGCGGGCCTTCGTCTTTGTCGAGCCGCGGCGCTTCTTGCAACCTGTCCGTCCCACAACGGTCGTCGTCAATAACACCACCATCATCAACCAGACCGTCAACATCACGAACATCAAAGTCGTGAACAACACCGTCATCAACGAAGGGCCGCGCACTCAGATCATCGAACAGGCCAGTGGACAAAAGGTTCAGGCCGTCCCGGTTCGCGAATTGCGTCGCAAACAGGAAGCGGAAGTCGTCGCCCGGCAAGGGACAACGTCACCGGGCCGTGAGAAAAAGGAAAAGGATGTTCAGACTCCGGTCCGCAGCGAGGCGGCGCCTCGCGAGACGGAGTCGCAACCGGAGTCGCAACAACGCGCGAAGGAATCAGCAGCAAAAGCTCAGGAACAATTGCAACGAAATGGCAAGGATGTGGAAAGGGCGGCTCAAGTGGAATCCCAACGACGCGCCAACGAAGCGGCGACGAAAGTTCAGGGAGAAGCGCGCAGCAAGGCCAAAGGGGCCGAGACGAAAGCACAGGCGGATTCGCAAAGATCCGCGAAAGAAATGGAACGGATGGCTCGATTAGAGTCGCAACAGCGCGGCAAAGAATCGGAGAAGAAAGCTCAGGGCAAACCAGAACTGCGCCCCAAGCACGAGCAGATTGCCAGTGAACCAGGCGGAACCAACACCGTGAAGAAAGCGCAAAAGAAAAAAGGCAAAGGGAAACCGCCACCGCCGGAGGATCCGCCGGTGACACCTCCAGCGTCCCCGTAGCGTTTAGAAATGTGCGCGGTATGGAGGCCGCATCAAGGGCTTCCAGCTTCCAGCTCGCAGCCGCGCCTTGAAGCGAATGGACAGTCAACAAATAGTTACTACGAAAGAAAAAAAAGATGGAAACCTATGGAATTCAGGTCGGTACAAATGGAACGAAGTGGACGCGAAAAGGGCTAACCCTTGCGGTGGCGGTGATGTTCATTGGCCATAGCGCGACGGCAGTCCAAGCGCCAGTGGCGCTTGGTTCGGCCGCTAAGTTCACGGTTCTGTCTGCAACCACGGTCACCAGCACCGGGGCCACCACGGTCAATGGGAATCTTGGGGTCAGCCCAGGTACGACGGTGACTGGATCTCCGACCGTGAACGGAACGATGCACTTGGGCGATCCTACCGCAGCCCAAGCCCAAGGCGCCTCGACCACCGCGTATAACGACGCCGCGGGACGGCCCGGAGGTGCCGCGGTGTCCGGAAATCTTGGTGGGCTAACCCTTACCACCGGCCTCTACACATCCACGTCTTCGCTTGAGATCACGTCCGGCGATCTTACCCTCGACGCCCAGGGCGACGCGAATGCGGTCTTCATCTTCCAGATGCCGACAACATTCATCACGACCGTCGGTCGCAAAGTCATCCTGAGCGGCGGCGCCACAGCTTGCCATGTCTTCTGGCAAGTCGGCAGTTCAGCGACCCTTGGCGCCAGCTCCATCATCAAGGGAAACATACTGGCATACACCTGGGTCACACTGAATACCGGAGCAACGCTTGAAGGCCGGGCGTTGGCGCGGAATGGCGCGGTTGCATTAGACGACAACAGCATTGCCACCATTCCCAGCGGGCCGCCGACGCCGGCGAGCTTCGGCCCCATTTCCCGCGCACCCGGCGGCTTGGTGACCCTCAGCATCAACAACACCCCGTGCCTCACCCTCACCCTGCAAATCAGCGCCGATCTCACGAGCTGGACGACGCTCACCACGCTGACCCCGGGCGCCAGCCCTTATGTTTTCACCGATACCACGGCGTCGGGCGAAGCCAAGCGCTTCTACCGTGCGCTTTATGAACTATGAATGACACGACTTGCGACGGTTTAACCCAGGGAGGCTCTCTCCCCATCCAGCGCGAAGAAGTTGTTGTCGGTCTATCCGCCAGCGGCAGCCTGAATGGCCTGCATAACGAATTTCCCCCTCGTGTGAGGGGGCGGCGGGTGTTGGTGTGAATCGTGTGAGCACCAACACTCGCAAAACGGAAAGAATCATCATGCAAACAAAATTCGCAAACACAGATCAACCACCAAAGAAGGAGAATTCCATGAATAGAACCAAATGCTCAAAAATCGGATTCGTGTTCGGCGCCGCGCTTTTGGGAGCGCTGACCGGATGCGTCGGCTACGTGGACAGGCCGCACCACGCGAGAGTGTATGCGCCGGCCCCTGCGGTGTACGTGCAAGCCGGGGTCGTGGTACAGGACAACTACGTCTATTACCCCGGTTACCAAGTCTATTACAGCGGTAACACACGCCAATACGTCTATCTGGACGGCCGCTCGTGGGTAACGCGATCCGCGCCGCCACGCGTCTCGGTTGACGTGCTGTTGGCCTCGCCGTCGGTGGCGCTCGACTTCCACGACGCTCCGGCGATTCATCACGCAACGGTTGTCCAGACGTATCCGAAACATTGGACGCCGCCAGGCTGGAGCCACGGCAACAAAGGAGGCAACAAGGAAGGTCACAAGAAAGATAAGAAGGGAGGCAACTAAGTATGAACAACAAAAACTTTTCCAAAATGGGAAATCAGCCAACGCCAGAAACGCAAAAGGGGAATCCCATGAATAAAACCAAACGCTTGATCGGTGTGATCGGATTCGCCCTGTGCAGTGCGCTTTCAGGATACACAACCTACGGACAATCGTCGGTATCGGTTGGGGTAAGTGTGCCGCTGCCATCGGTGGAGATTCGCGCCGAAAGCGATTTTTATCAGCCGCTTACCCCGCACGGGGAATGGGTCGTGATCGGCTCCTACGGACGCTGTTGGAGACCGGCCCGAGTCGAAGTTGGTTGGCGCCCTTACTGTAACGGCTACTGGCAGCGCACGGACGCCGGCTGGTATTGGTTCAGCGATGAACCGTGGGCCTGGGCCACGTATCACTATGGTCGCTGGGATTTTAACGCGGAATTTGGCTGGTATTGGGTGCCGCAGATCCAATGGGCGCCGGCCTGGGTTTCCTGGCACAGCGGTGGCGGTTACGTCGGTTGGGCGCCGTTGCAACCGTCCGTGAGAATTTCGGCAGGTGGGTTCGTGGGATTTAACGTGTCCCTCATCTCGCCACGGGCGTTTGTCTTTGTGGAGCAACGCCGGTTCTTGGAACCCATCCGCCCCGCCACGGTGGTCGTCAATAACACCACCATCATCAACAAGACGACTGTCATTACGAATACCAAAATCGTCAACAACACAGTGATCAACGAAGGTCCGGCCACCACCGTCATCGAAAAGGCCAGCGGACGAAAGGTCGAGGCGGTCCCGGTTCGGGAACTGCGCCACAAGCAGGAAGCCGCGGTCGTCAGCCAGCGCCGGGCACCGACGGCGAGTGAAAAGCAGGTCCAGGCGCCGGTTCCCAATAAGGCTGAACCACGCGAACAGAAAACGGTTGTCGCGGCCGCGCCACCGCAAATTCTGAAACCGGCCGCAGTCACCGATGAGTCCGCCGCGCCCGCCCCGAAGACTGCCAAAGCACAAAGCGAGACACGCAAGCCGGTTCCCCCCCGCTCCGGAATCCAAACCCGCGGCCAGGCCTGAAGGCAATCATCCTGCGGCGACTAAACAATCCACCGAGCCGAAAGCCGACAAGAACCTCGAACACCAGAAAAAGTCCGCCAAGCCATCGAACAAGAAAATGCAGCGGCCTGCCAAGGAAAAGCCGGCCGCAGTTGAAAAAAACGAAGCGAACCCGCCGGCGGACAAAGACCACGGGAAGAAACCCTAAGAATAGTTGTAGTGAGGTTGGTAATCGGCCTCTTGCAGTAAACAAATAAATATCAAAAACGAAGAAAACACCTGTGAAAACAACACATCGAACAAAACCGACCCATGTTATGAACGAACTGAAAAAAGATCCTATTGGAGCCCTGTCCAAAGATGCCGTCGCCGCCATGATTGTGGGCCGGCATGGCATGAACGGAATGAAACGGGTCCTGATGGGCCTAGCCCTCGCGGTTGCCGCGATGTTCCTGCATCATGAAGCCTCATGCGCGAATCTGAGCGTCATGTTCAAGACGGACATGGTGAACAGCGGCGTTGATCCTGATGCCAGTGGCAAAATCACTGGAACAGTGATCCGTAACGCGAATTCCAGCAGGCAGCAGCTCAGGCTCACGCTCGCCAAACTGGATCCCAACGCGGCGTATCAGTTGATCGCCTTTATGGGCGACGAGCCCAACCCGAGGAGCGTCGCTGAGTTCACCACGGATCCGAAGGGCGCGTTTACGGTCACCTACTTACAAAGGTGTCCGGGTAACTCAAGTCGAGGCGGGCAACCGCTCCCGGATGCATTGGATCCCATCAGCCGCATCCATCAACTGGACATCGTCAAATCCGGCAACGTCGTGCTGACCGGAGTGATAGGAAGCGACATCAAATCAGACTGCACCGCGGCCACCGTGAGTTTCACCGTCCCTGCGAACGCTGCCACCGGGGTGGCTGTCAACCAGGCCATCGCCGCGACTTTCAGTGAGCCGATGAATGCTTCCACGATTACTCGGAGTTCATTTACCTTAAAGAAAGGGACACAGTCTGTTTCAGGCACCGTGACCTACACTGGCACCACGGCGACCTTTACGCCCACAAGCCCTCTCGAAGCCAGCACCACATATACGGCTACGATTACAACTCGGGCCAAAGATTTGGCCGGCAATGGACTGGCCAGTAACTTTGTCTGGAGCTTTACAACCGGCCCGGCCCCAGACACCACCGCCCCAACCGTGAGTTCAACTGACCCTGCGAATGCTGCCACCGGAGTGGCGATCAACAAGAAAATCGCCGCCACGTTCAGTGAAGCGATGGACCCTTTAACCATCAACACGCTGACCTTCACCCTTAGGCAAGGGGCAACTCCTATCACCGGCACGGTGACTTACGCCGCCGTCGGCACAACGGCGACCTTTAGTCCAGCAAGCGACCTCGCATCTCTCACGACATTTACCGCCACGATTACGACCGGGGCCAAAGACCTCGCCGGCAATCCACTGTTAAACAACTTTGCCTGGAGCTTTACCACAGGTGCGACCGCGGACACCACCGCACCCACCGTGATCGCCACCGTCCCGGCCAACGCCACCACCGGTGTGGCGATCAACCAGGCCATCAACACCACGTTCAGCGAACCAATGGACCCTGCAACGATCAGCACTGCCACTTTTTTGCTGACCGGACCTGGCGCAACTCCCGTAACCGGAACAGTTGCCTATGACGTCAGCAACAAAATTGGCACCTTTACGCCGGCGGGCAATCTCGCCGCCAACACCGTCTATGGGGCAACGATTACCACCGGAGCCAAGGACTTGGCGGGCAATGCATTGGCAAGTAACTTTGCCTGGAGCTTTACCACCGCCGCCACAACGGCGGGTCAGACACCGGTCGTCCTTGGATCAGCCACGGCGTTCGTGGTTCTGGCTGGCTCCACGGTCACCAGCACCGGTGGTACCACGGTTAATGGGGATCTTGGCGTGAGTCCGGGAACTGCAGTGACCGGGTTTCCGCCCGGAGCAGTGAACGGGACGATCCACGCCGGTGATTCTGTCGCAGCCCAGGCTCAACTCGACCTGACCACCGCGTATAATGACGCGGCTGGACGAACAGTCGGCGCAGTCACTGTGGCCGGAAATCTCGGCGGTCAAACCCTTACTCCCGGCCTGTATAGATCCACCTCCTCGCTGGAGATATCTTCGGGAGATCTGACGCTCGATGCTCAGGGCGACGCCAATGCTGTCTTCATCTTCCAGATGGCCTCCACATTGACCACGACCTCCGGTCGCCAGGTGATCCTGAGTGGCGGCGCCAAGGCGGCGAACATTTTCTGGCAAGTCGGCAGTTCGGCGACTTTGGGAACGGCCTCTGTCTTCAAGGGAACCATCATGGCCGATCAAGCCATCACGCTGACGACCGGCGCCACGCTGGACGGCAGGGCGCTGGCACGGATTGCCGCGGTTACCCTGGACTCCAATACCGTTGGATTGGGAATCCCAGCCGACACGACCCGGCCCACCGTAAGTTCCACCGACCCTGCGAATGCTGCCACCGGAGTGGCGATCAACAAGAAAATCGCCGCCACCTTCAGTGAGGGGATGAATCCTTCAACGATTAGCACAACCACCTTTACCCTGAATCAAGGCGCAACGCCTGTGGCAGGCGTGGTGACCTACGTTGGCACGACGGCGACCTTTGCCCCGGCAAGCGATCTCACCCCCAATACCGTTTACACCGCCACGATTACAACCGGAGCCAAGGACCTGGCCGGCAATTCACTCGCAAACAGCTACGCCTGGAGTTTTACAACCGCGGTCACTCCAGACACCACCGCACCCACACTGACCCTCATCGTCCCTGGCAATGCTGCCACCGGCGTGCCGATCAACCAGCACCTCAGCGCCACCTTTAGTGAGGCGATGGATCCTTTAACCATCAACACAAGCACCTGTACTCTGAACCAAGGGGCAACGCCTGTGGCAGGCACGGTCACCTACGCCGCCGTCGGCACAACGGCGACCTTTGCTCCGGGAAGCGATCTCGCCCCCAATACCGTTTACACCGCCACGATTACAACCGGGGCCAAGGATCTCGCCGGCAATCCGCTGCTAAATGACCTTGCCTGGAGCTTTACCACCGGTGCTGCCGCGGACACTACCGCGCCTACCGTAATCGCCACCGTGCCGGCCAACGCCACCACCGGTGTGGCGATCAACCAGGCCATCAACCCCACGTTCAGCGAACCAATGGACCCTGCAACGATCAGCACTGCCAGTTTTTTGCTGACCGGACCTGGCGTAACCCCCGTAACCGGAACGGTCGCCTACGACGTAAGTAGCATGATTGCGACCTTCACACCGGTAGGCAATCTCGCCGCCAACACCGTGTATGGGGCCACGATTACCACCGGGGCCAGGGACCTGGCGGGCAATGCATTGGCAAGCAACCTTGCGTGGAGTTTTACGACTGCCGCTACAACGGCGGGTCAGGCACCAGTCGTCCTTGGATCAGCCACGGCGTTCGCGGTTCTGGCTGGTCCCACTGTCACCAGCATCGGGGCTACCATGGTCAATGGGGATCTTGGGGTGAGTCCAGGTACTGCGGTGACAGGATTTTTTACGGTTGATGCCGGGCCAGGCATAGTGAACGGGACGATCCACTCTGGTGATTCTGCCGCAGCCCAGGCTCAACTGGACCTGACCACCGCGTATAATGACGCCGCTGGACGGACCGTCGGTGCCGTGACCGTGGCTGGAAATCTCGGCGGGTTGACCCTCACGCCCGGCCTCTATAAATCCACCTCCTCGCTGGAGATATCTTCAGGGGATCTGACACTTGATGCCCAGGGCGACGCGAATGCGGTCTTCATCTTCCAGATGGCGTCCACCTTGACCACGACCGCCGGTCGCCAGGTGATCCTGAGCGGCGGGGCCAAGGCGGCCAACGTCTATTGGCAGGTCGGCAGTTCGGCGACTCTGGGAACGACTTCGGTGTTCAAGGGCACCATCATGGCCGATCAATCCATCACGCTGACGACCGGCGCCACGCTGGACGGCAGGGCGTTGGCACGGATAGCCGCGGTTACGTTAGACGCCAATGTCGTTGCACTTCCTGCCCCGTAGGGGCACGTGGAACTCACTCGCAAACAACCCAACAAACAAAAGAAAGATCCTATATGGCTAAAAAAAGCAGAGGCGGTCGAATGACTGCCGCCAAAAAACGGGCCGCCAAAGGGCGTGGTGGAAAACGGATGGTAAAAAACCGTCCCGCAGGTCGAAAGATCATGAGTACTTGAGAGCACATCCAAGTTCGCGGCAGGAAAGGTGCAAAGGGTTCGCTCGGAGCGTGAGCGGCAACACCATTTCCTGCCGCGAGGGGCTTTTATAACAAACCAACAAGAACAAATGAAGGAATCGAATACTATGGACAAACAAACACAAGCAGTCAGCGACGCCATGGGCACGCTCGCCGAAGATGCGCGCGCCTTGATGGCCGCCACCGCCGACGTGGCCGGGGAAAAAGTCGGGGAAGCCCGCAAGCGTCTCGCCGCCGCACTGGAACGCGGCAAGGAAATCTATGGCCGCGTCAAAGAGAAGGCGGTCGAAGGCGCCAAGGCGGCCGACGAGGCCGTGCATGAGCATCCTTATCAAGCCATTGGCATCGCCTTTGGGGTCGGGGCGCTTCTCGGCTACCTCGTCTCTCGTCGGTGCTCCCGCAGTTGCGATTGATCCCGTCATGGAACCGGCCACCGACGACCTCGGACAAATCGGCGCTTCGTCGAAGCGTTTCGCGCAACGGCTGCTGACCATCGGCGAAAACCGCCTCGAATTGTTGATGGTGGAAGTGCAGGAGGAGCGCGAGCGGCTCCTCCACGGCGTGCTTCTGGCGCTCGGCGTGGCAGCCTTTGGTCTGCTTGCCGGGCTTACGCTCACAGCCACCATCGTGGTCTGGTTGTGGGCATGGTCGCCAGTTGCCGTGCTGCTGACCTTGACCGGCCTCTACGGAGCCGCCGGGGTTTGTCTTTACCGGCGACTTACCGGACTCTTGCATGACTGGCAGACACTTTCCGCCACGCTCGATCAACTCCGAAAGGACCGCGCATGTTTGGAAGAGTCCCTCGAATGAATCCGCTCGAATCGCGGAAACGACTGTTGATTGCGGAAAGTGAAATCAACCGCGCGCAATTGCAGGAAGAATGGGAGGCGATGACTAACGGAGTCCGCAGCCTCGCCGACCGCGCCAAATCCTTCGCTTCGATCGCCTCATCAGCCGCGGTGCTGCTGGCGGGCTTGGCGGCCTTCCGGCGTGGCAAGTCCGTGGACGCCGACGCGAAACCTTCCTGGCTGCAAACGATTCTCAAAGGCGCAGGTCTGATTTCCACCCTCTGGCTTGCGTTTCGTGCGAAAGGTCACGATCAAGAAGACAAGGAGACCGACTCGCGCGCTTAACACCGACTTTCTGTGGTTACACTCCGAAGAACTCTCCCCGTGGCAATCGGCCTGGTGTTGAGCAGCGCTTCAATGGCTCGGGCACAAATTGATCCTTATCCACGCAGCCTGCTTCAACTCGGCTACGACCAGTCTCTGTCTGGTCAGGGACCCCAATCGCTCTACGCCTACTATTACTACAACAATCCCGAGTTCCGGCGCACCAACGTGGCGCTTCGTCTGGCCGTGGCCCCGGTCTATCTCGACGGCGAGATCGGCTTCCGCCAACTCCTTCCCAAAACCGATGTCGGCATTGGCATTAACGGCGGCGGCTACGGCGAAAATTATTACGAAGTGCGCCAGGGCCACTACTTCAAAGGCGAGAGTTTCGACGGTCATGGGGGCGGCGTTTCGCTTAACCTCTACCACCTGATCAACCCCGCTCACCTCATCCCGCTCAACGTCGTGGTGCAAGGTGGTGCCCATTACTCGACGTATTCCGAAACGGACAAAACCGATGATCAATTCAAACTTCCCGATGACCGTGTGAGCACCTTCGCTCGCGCGGGCCTGCGTTTCGCGGGCAAGGAACCGATGCTCTACGCCGATCTGGCAATGGAAGTGTCCATCTGGTTCGAGCGCCAGTGGCGGTTTGACGACAACACTTACGGCTTCGCCGGTGACCCTCGACGAGTCCAGCCCACGACGGATCTCTACTGGCTCTATGCCGGCTTGAGCTACGCGTGGACCAACACCGGAAACCAAATCACGTTTGCGGTGACGGCGGGCGGATCGGAGAACGCGGATCGCTTCAACGCCTGGCGACTGGGCGGGGTCTTGCCGCTGGCCGCCGAGTTTCCGTTGACGCTGCCCGGATATTACTACCAGGAAATTTCCGCCCGGCGGTTCGTGCACCTCAGCGCGGCTTACGTCGCACCGCTGTCCGCCGATCATCGGTGGCAACTTCGTCTGGGTGCCGCGAGTGCGTATGTTGATTATCTCCCCGGACTCGAACAGCCCGGCCACTGGCACACGGGCGTGGGCCCCAGTCTCTCCTTCACTTCACGGAGCGAGGTGTGGCGGGTGATCCTGCGCTACGGCTACGGGTTCAACGCGCTCCGCGACGGCCAGGAAGGCGCGCACAGCGTGGGCGTGCACTATCAATACGACTTCGAGCAACGCAAACTTCGGCATGCAAAAGCTAAACGCACTACCAACGGCGACTGAGCCTTTCGACTCCTCGGCCAAGACGCTCGATGTACCGGATAAAAATGCGCCCGGCAGCGAACCACCGTCCGCTCCATTGAGCGCCGCCGCGGCGACTAAAACGACATCCGTGCAAATCGTCTTGCTTGTGCTCGGCGTCATTGCCTTTCTTTACTTCGCCCGTCCCGTGGTCTTGCCTGTCTTCCTGGCTTGTGTGGCGGGGATGACCCTGAAACCGCTCATCCGCTGGTTGTCCTGCTGCCACATTCCGCCGGCGCTCTCCGCCGCCGTCGTACTTTGCTTGCTCGTGTCCGCCATCGGGATTGGCTTCTTCCAATTGGGCCGCCCGGCGTTGACGTGGATGAATGAAGCGCCGCAACACATGACCGAGTTGAGGCAACGGGTTCTGAAAATCTTCCCGCGTCTCGCACGTTTCAGTCGCGCGGCCGCGGCGGTGAACAACCTGGGCGCGACGGAGGAGGAAAAAAAGAGGAACAAAAAAAGTCGCCGACGGTGGAGGTCAAAGACAGCCGCGGCACCAGTTCAATCCTGAACTGGACCGGCACCTTCCTCGCGGGCGTAGGCGAGACGCTGGTGTTGCTCTACCTGTTGCTGGCCTCGGGCGACTTGTTCTTGCAGAAACTGGTCCACGTGATGCCCACGCTGCGCGACAAGAAGAGCGCGGTCGAAATCAGCCATGAAATTCAGCAAAATATTTCCAACTACCTGTTTTCGGTCACGCTGATCAACATTGGCCTGGGTCTGGTCGTGAGCGGGGGCCTCTACTTCATGGGCGTGCCCAACGCCGCCATGTGGGGAATCCTCGTGGCAGTATTAAACTTTGTCCCCTACTTCGGCGCCGTCGCCGGAGTCATCCTCCTGGCCAGCGTCGGGCTGCTCACTTTCGACACACTGTGGACGGGACTCCTGCCGCCCGCCTGGTACCTGCTGCTGCACACCTTGGAGGCGAACCTCATCACACCGGTCTTGCTGGGGCGCCGCTTTACGCTCAATCCCGTGGGCATTTTCGTTTCGTTGATATTCTGGATGTGGCTCTGGGGTGTGCCCGGCGCTTTGTTGTCGGTGCCGATCCTGGTTTCAATCAAAGTCGTTTGCGACCGCGTCCCCGTCATGGCGCCCGTCAGCGAACTTCTCTCCCGGGGAGCCGACAACATTCTATCAGTGGGTCCAAAGGAATCATTCTCTCGCAAGAATGGTGATCCAGGCTGACGCGCGGATCAGTTTTCAGACGAGTTGCCCTGAATCATCCACGGTAGGGTTACACCCCATAGTGCAGGACGATCCGGAGGCGTAGCTTGGCGTGGAAAGACAAATCCAAATCGCAACCCGCAACCGCAAACCAAACACAAAATATGATCACCCTGACCAAACGCATCGTTGTTCTATTATTCGTCACGGCGCTCCTGGCCATCGTCGGCATGGGCTGCAACACGGCCCACGGCTTCGGCAAGGACGTCTCAAACACGGGCGACTCAATTCAGAAAGGTACCCGATAACCACTGCACGTGCTCGAACAAGCGCGAGATTGACTTCTTTGGTTCTGTGGCGAACCGGTGACGGTGAACTGAGAAAGCGCTGTGTTGGTAGAATTGACCGAAGCGGCGGATGAAGCCCGGAATCCCATCAGGCGCGGGATTGCCCGGTTGGGGGAAATGGTCTGGGCGCAATGGGATGAAGTGCGGCATGCGGCGGCCGTGATTGGAACCGTGTTTTGCGTTGCGGTCTGGCCGCGCTACTGGGTGCGCACGGTGCGAAGGGCGTTTGCGCGGCAGGTTCTGGCCATTGGGTTTGAGTCCGTCGGGTTTGTTTCCGGGGTGGCGGTCTTTGTCGGCATCGCGGTGGTGGTGCAACTGGCGTTCTGGATCGGCGAAGCCGGCCAATCACAACTGCTCGGGCCGCTGCTGGTGACCGTCGTGGCGCGCGAACTGGGCCCGGTGCTGATCAACATCGTGGTCATCGTTCGCTGCGGCAGCGCCATGGCGGCGGAATTGGGCATTATGAAGATCGGCGGGAGAATCCACGTGCTCGAGGCGCAAGGCATCGCGCCGTTCATTTATCTCGTCATGCCGCGCGTGCTGGGTGCGGCCGTGTCCACGTTTTGCCTGACGGTGATTTTTATTCTGATCGCTTTGGCGAGTGGCTATTCGTTCGGGGTCATGCTCGGGAAAGGACCTCCAGATTTGTTGCCCTTCGTAAACAGCGTGTTCGGCGCGGTCAGTTCCAAAGATATGCTCAACGTCGTCAGCAAAAGCATCCTGCCCGCCCTGTTTGCCAGTGCCTCCTGTTGTATCGGCGGGCTGGGTGTCAGCGGGTCGGTGTTGGCGGTGCCGCAAGCCACGCAACGCGCCCTCGCCCGTTCCGTCGCCGGATTGTTTGTCATCTGTGCGGTGGTGTCGCTCCTAACGTATCTCTGACGATGATCGAACCGGCCAACATCCTGAAACTTCACGACGTGTCAATCACAGCGGACAACGCCAGCGGGCCGGGCGTCGGCAACTTGAATTCATCTCTCGCAGCGGGTGAGCTGGTCGTGGTGTTCCTGGAAAAGGAACCAGCGCGCCGTCTGTTGGCCGATGTCGCCGAGGGGTTGGTCGCGCCCGCGCAGGGGGTGGTTACGTTTCTTGGCGAAGACTGGCAAGCGATGTCGCCGGATCGCGTGGCGCAGCAACGCGGCCGGATTGGCCGCGTGTTTGAGGGCGAATGTTGGTTGAGTGATCTCGACGTGGATCAAGACATCACGCTGGCCGAGCGGCATCACACGCGCCGTGTGCGAACGGACATCGAAGCCGAGGCCATCCAGCTTTGTCATGACTTCGGTCTGCCGGAGTTGCCCTGCGGCCGTTCGTCGGGCATCCGCCGGCAGGACTTGCAGAAAGCCGCCTGCGTGCGCGCGTTTCTGGGCGCGCCGGTTTTGCTGCTCCTGGAGAACCCTGCGTCCGGTCTTTACGCCGACCTCATCGTCCCATTGCTCAAGACGGTTCGCGCCGCGCGCCAACGCGGGGCGGCGGTGATGTGGACGACGGATCAACTCGAGGTTTGGAACCATCCTGAACTGCGCGCGACCACGCGATGCCGGATGAACGGTTTGCAGATGCAAGTGATGGACGAGGCAGAAAGACCGGCTTGATGAAAAAGCATTTCCAGTTTCGGCACGTCAACGAGATCACCGGCACATTCGTCATTCTCGTCGTCGTAGTGCTGATTGCAGGCCTCGTGTGGACTGGCCGCAGCCAGCGGTGGTTCAAAAGCAACGTCAACGTGCGGATCGTTTTGCCCGAAGACGGCGCTGCCGGAATCCGGCAGGGATCGGAGGTTTACTTTCTGGGTACTCTCGTGGGGAGCGTCGCTGGGGTCGAGGTGGTGGATGAGAAGGGCCGTATGGAAGCCCGGGCGAAGATCCGCCGCGACTTCTTCCTTTTCATTCGCGCCGATTCGTTTGCGGTCGTCAAAAGGAAATTCGGTGTGGCGGGCGATTCGTTTTTTGAAATCACGCGCGGCGAAGGCCAGCCGTTGCCGGAGAAGAATGCCTCCATCGTCTGCAAAGAACAGTTTCAAAGCGCGCTGGAGGCGGCCGTCGAGGAAGTCCGCCGCGAGTCAATGCTCGTGTTGAAGAAAGTCAACGGCGGCCTGGATACGTGGACCACGCTCGGCACGAATCTGATCATCACGCGGGAGCGATTGGACCAACTGGTCGGGCGGGTGGACAGCATTGCCACTGACGTTCAGGCGGGCAAGGGCACGGTGGGAAAATGGCTGACCGATCCCGCAACCGCGGACGAGTTGAAGGCGCTGCTCGCCAACGCAAACCACTCGGTGGATGAACTGCAGGGCACGCTGAAAAATCTGGAGTCCGCCAGTGGCAACATTCAGCGAGCCAGCACCAATCTGCCCGCCATCAGCGATGCCCTCCGCCTGGAGGCTGAAGATCTTCCAGGGCTGGTGTCGCAAACGCAGATTTCGATGCGCGAACTGGAGCGGTTGATTGAAGCCATGCAACGGCACTGGCTCGTGCGCAAATATGTGAACCAGACAAACCCGCCGCCGCTGCGTCCGCTGTCCGAAACCGCCGTGCCGGAAAAGAACCCGGTGAAAGTGTTCCCTTCGCCGAAGGATTCTGCGAACTGAGATTCCAAACGTCGGGCCATGTTGATCCGTCATCGCTACTATCTGCTGATCCTCGCCATGCTTTTCGGCATCTGGTGGGCGGCGCTGGCGATCCACCCGTGGCACCGCAGCACCTGGCTGTTGGAGAACTCGCTCGCCATCGTGGCGGTTGCCCTGTTGGCGGTGTTTCATCGCCGGCTCTTGTTCTCGCGCGTATCGTACACTTTGATGTTCGTGTTCATGTGCCTGCACCAGGTGGGCGCGCATTACTCCTACTCAGAGGTGCCTTACGATGCGTGGCTTCAGAACCTCACCGGACGGACGCTTAACAGCGTCATCGGCTGGGAACGCAACAACTTTGACCGCGTCGTGCATTTCAGTTACGGCCTGTTGTTCTCGTATCCGGTGCGCGAAATCTTCCTGCGCGTGGTCAACGTGCGCGGGTTCTGGGGCTATTTCCTGCCGCTCGACCTGACGATGTCCACGTCCATGCTCTTTGAATTGCTGGAGTGGGCCACGGTCGCGGTGTTCGGCGGTGGACTCGGCCAGTCGTATCTCAGCACGCAGGGCGACGAGTGGGACGCGCACAAGGACATGGCGCTGGCCAGCCTCGGCGCGGTAGTCGCAATGTGCATTACCGCCGCCATCAACTGGCGACTCCAGCGCGACTTCGCCCGGGAGTGGGTCGAGAGCCTGCGGGTGAAACACAAAGCCCCGCTCGGGGAGGACGAGATGGCCCGCATGGCACGGAAGCGGAAGTGAGCCGGGCCGAAACGCTTCGCTTGCAGGCCGGCTGCCGCGACCCAAGCCACAACCCCGTTGTCGTTGAAGCACATCGGACCAGGTTTCCCACGGTTGCGAGGCGCGAACAACCTTGGGCTGGACCAGTTTTCGGGGAACATCTCCAAAAATGCGCGGTAGGGTTACACCCCATAGCGAAGGGCCAGCCCGCGGCGTACCGTGCTTCTCGTGTAAAAACCAAACGACGTACAACAGAAAGAAAAAAGCATAATGAAATTGAAATCAAACTACCCGCTCGCGCTCTTGGCAGCCACGAGCGCCCTGTTAGTCACTACGGCGCCACTGCGCGCTTCCGAGACGGACGACCGCATCGAGGCGTCCGCCAAAAAGTCCTACGTGTTCAAAACCTACCTCAAGGACGATGCGATCAAGACCGAGTCCAGGAATGGCGCCGTCACCTTGACGGGAACCGTCGCCGAAAGTTCCCACAAATCATTGGCCGAGAATACCGTGGAGAGCCTGCCCGGCGTCAAAAGCGTGGACAACCAACTGAAAGTCAAAGGGGAAAACCACGCCGAACACTCGGATGGCTGGCTGAACACGAAGGTGAAAACCACGCTCTTGTTCCATCGCAACGTGAGAGCCACCAGGACGGACGTGAATGTGAAAGACGGAATCGTCACCTTGAGTGGCGAGGCCACCAGTCTGGCCCAAAAGGAATTGACCGCTGAGTACGCCAAGGACGTTGAAGGGGTCAAAGAGGTAAAGAACGAAATGACAATCGCCAAGGCTCCGGCCAAGCCGGACCAAACGATCGGTGAGAAGATTGACGACGCCTCCATCACGGCTCAGGTCAAATCGTCATTGATGTCTCATCGCTCGACCAGCGCCCTCAAGACGAAGGTCGAGACGACGGATGGCGTGGTGACGTTAAGCGGCATTGCCAAAAATGCCGCCGAAAAGAGCCTGGTCACCAAGCTCGTCAACGACATTGACGGTGTGAACAGCGTGATCAACAACATGACCATCGCCGCGCCGGTGGCGGCCAACTAAACCAGCCGATTGCTGCTGGCTGGCGCGGAAGCGCGCCGGCCGGAGGAGCCGGAGAACTGCGCGGGCAATGTCCCGGCGCAGTTCGCCGGTTAAAAATCAATTCAACATGAACGCAGAACTTGTCATGCAGGCGCTGGCGAAAGTCGGCAACGCCAACACGCTGGTCAATTTGATTTCACGCCGCGTCCGGCAGCTCAATTCCGGCGGTGGCGGGTTCAGCCGTCCCTTGGTGGCGAACACCGAAAACCAGGGCGTGGCGGACATCGCGTTGCGCGAAATCATCGATGAGAAAATGGGTTGGGAACTGCCGGAATGGGTGGAATTGCCGCGACCGGTGAACCGGAAGCGCGTCGGCATCAGGTCGGGGATCAAGGCCCTGCGCGGCGGCTCCCAGCAAGTCCTCAATGCCGTCGCCGCGTGAGCAGTGCCGGGGCAGGACCTCCCACGATGCTTGGTAGGGTTACACCCCATAGCGCAGGGCCAGCCCGCGGCGTACCCTGCCTGCGGCGATAAGGCCGATAACGAAAGAAAACCAAACATGAAAACGACACACTCGGGGACCATTGAGACGGTCAGAGACAAGATTGTTGCGGCAATCAAGGGAACGGGCGACATCGTCCAGGCGACAGTGGATGCCGTTACTCAAATTCTCGCCACAACGATCAAAGATACGGGCGAGGTGGGAACGTCCGTGACCGATGTCATTGCCAACGTTGCCAGTGGCGCGATCCGTGGCGCGGTGCAGGTCGGGGCCGACCTGGGACATGCCGCGAAGGGGGTCATGCTCGGAGTGCTCCACGGCTCCAAAGAAGCTGGCACGGCAGTTCTGGATACCATCAGCCACACCGCCCATGTTGCCATCCGGGATACGGCTGAGGTCGGCGGCGACGTTGAAGCCGCTGCCACAGGGCTGGTTTCAGGGGCGATCGAAGGCGCCAAGGAATTGGGGGTCAGTGCCGAGGAAGCTGCGGCGGCGGCGGCGGACGGAGCGTTGAAAGCGGCTGGCAAAGTGGGTTCGACGACGGTTGAGACAGTTCGCAAGGCCGTGATCAAACCCATCAACGGCGTCAAGGTCGTGCTGAAAGAACCTGAGATGGCCGGGCTAGGGACTGACTAAACTGGTGAAGACTTGCTGGCTGGTGCTGGTGTGCCAGTCGCAGGCTTCCAAATCAAACTGAAAGGAAAATTATGTTATAGGGCTATGCACTTGATTCCCCTAACCCCAATCGGTTGTAGTGGTCGGCATGGCCGAATACCCTCAAACCGTGTTGGAATTCAACGATCGCTTTCACGACGAAT
>Ga0247727_10007047_pt1 | contig 21686 bp, 12 predicted proteins | sample WisWelCaveWW1625_FD_202498 | JGI IMG/M metagenome (GOLD analysis project Ga0247727, IMG submission 202498) | Biofilm microbial communities from Wishing Well Cave, Virginia, United States - WW16-25 | ecosystem: Environmental > Aquatic > Deep subsurface > Groundwater > Cave microbial mat | place...
CCGCTCGCCCATCCTCGTCGAGCAAAAAGGCGACGCCGCCCGTCATCCCCGCCGCGAAGTTGTAGCCGATGGAGCCGAGGACGATGACCAGCCCGCCGGTCATGTACTCACAGCCGTGGTCGCCGACGCCTTCGACGACTGCCGTCGCGCCGCTGTTGCGGACGGCGAATCGTTCCCCGGCCCGCCCGGCGATGAACACTTCGCCGCCGGTTGCGCCATATAGCGCCGTGTTTCCGGCAAGCACGGGAGATTGGACGCCTGAACTGCGGCGGGAGGTTTGAAGTTGGGGGTTTGAAGTTGGTAGTTTGATGACGATGCGCCCGCCCGCGAGGCCTTTGCCCACGTAGTCATTTGCTTCGCCGTACAAGGTTAGGTTCAGCCCCGGCACGCCAAATGCGCCAAACGATTGCCCGGCGCTGCCATAGAGCGTTACTTTGACAGAGTCTTCAGGCAAGCCGATGTCTCCGTATCTCGCGGCAATCTCGCCGGCCAGCCGCGCGCCAAACGCGCGATCACGATTGGTAATGTGATACATGAGACTTTCGCCGCGCAGGAACCGCCAGGGGCGGGTGAACAAAGCCAGTTGTTTGCAATCTGCCAGGAGTTGTTCATTGAGCGGCGAGGCTGAAGGGACGCGATTCGGCTCACCCGTGTAACGCCGGGGCCCCTCACCCGGCGGCGCGAGCAAGAGGCGGCTGAGGTCCAGAGGCCGCTCGCGCGGAGCGGCCATCTGCTTCAACAATTCCACCCGGCCAATCGCTTCGTCGAGTGACGCCAGCCCAAGGCCCGCCAGAATCTCACGTACTTCTTCGGCCACGTGCAGGAAGAAAGCCATGATTTGTTCTGGAGCGCCGTCGAACTTGGCCCGCAGTTCCGGGCGTTGGGTGGCGATGCCAGCCGGGCAGGTGTTGAGGTGGCAGGCGCGGGCCATGAGGCAACCTTCGGCCACAACCGCCGCTGTGCCGAAAGAATACTCGTCCGCGCCAAGCAGGGCAGCGACGAGGACATCCCGCCCGGTGCGCAACCCGCCATCGGCTCGCAAACGCACACGCCCCCGCAGACCATTCTCGCTCAGAACATACTGCGCCTCAGCCAGCCCGATCTCCCACGGCACGCCGGCATATTTGATACTGCTCAACGGCGACGCGCCCGTGCCGCCGGAACTGCCGCTGATCAGAATGGCGTCCGCCCCGGCCTTGGCGACGCCTGCGGCGATGGTGCCTACTCCCGCCTGCGCCACCAGTTTGACCGAGATGGTCGCGCGCGGGTTGATCTGCCGCAAGTCGTAAATCAACTGCGCCAGGTCTTCGATGCTGTAAATGTCGTGGTGCGGCGGCGGCGAGATGAGCGTCACACCCGGAGTCGCGTGGCGGATGGCGGCGATCTCGGCGGTGACTTTGTGGCCGGGCAATTGCCCGCCTTCGCCGGGCTTGGAGCCTTGCGCCATTTTGATTTGCAATTCATCGGCGGAGACCAGGTATGCCGGGGTTACGCCAAAGCGCGCCGAAGCCACTTGCTTGATGCGGTCGTTGCTCTCGCCGTAGTAGCGCGTCGGGTCTTCGCCGCCCTCGCCGGAGTTGCTCCACGCGCCGAGGCGGTTCATGGCAATCGCCATGGTCTCGTGCGCCTCTTTGGAGAGCGCGCCGTGCGACATGGCCGCGGTAGAGAATCGGCGGACGATGTTGCGGCCAGGCTCTACAAGGTCGATCGAGATTGGACGCGAAGCGTGGACGCGAAGCGTGGAGATTTCGAGCAGATCACGTACGTCCACGGGCGCTCGCGAATGTTGAAGTTCGCTGTAGCGCTTGTAAGCCGCGTGCCCTTCAGCCCAATGGCCGTTGAGCGCGCCGGGGGCGCGCACCGCGTCATGCAACGCGTGGACAATCGTCGGGCTGAAAGCGTGCAGTTCACCCTGGCGCTTGAATTTGTAGAAGCCGGGGCTGTCGAGCGCGGGGTTGCCTTCCGCGTTGAACGCGGCCCGGTGCCAGGCCAGCACGATACCGGCGATGCCGTCCAGGCCGAGGCCCTCCAAATGGGAGGCCGTCCCGGTAAAGTAAACATCTACCACTTCACTGCTCAGTCCGATAACCTCAAAAATTTGCGCGCCGCAATAAGCATCCACGGTGCTGATGCCCATCTTGGACATGATCTTGAGCAGGCCGTGTTCGGCGGCGTGGACGTAACGTGCCGCCGCCTCTTCGGGGGGCATCTTGTCCCGGCCTATCTGGGCGGCGGCGGCCAACGCCAGGTAGGGGTTGATCGCCGCCGCGCTGTAGCCGACGAGGGCCGCAAAGTGATGCACCTCGCGCGGCTCGCCGCTTTCGACCACCAAATCTACTTGCACCCGCAAATCTTTCCGCAGAAGATGATGATGAACCGCGCCCAGAGCGAGGAGCGATGGGATGAAAGTGTGTTCGGCGTCTACGCCCCGATCGCTCAGGATGATGGCTTGCGCCCCGGCCCGCGCGGCCTGCTCGGCTTCGGCGCACAGCCGGTCGAGCGCCAGCCGCAATCCTGGCGCGCCATCGCCCGCCCGGAACAGCGTTGAGAGAGTCTCAGCCTTGAGTTCAGGTTCGGCCTTGAGGGCGGCCAACTGGGCGTCGGTCAGAAAGGGGCTGTCCAGTTCCAGCAGGCGGGCCTGCTCTGGCGATTCGGCCAGGAAGTTGCCGCGCGCGCCCAGCCGGACGCGGAGCGACATCACCAGTTCTTCACGCAGAGGGTCAATCGGCGGGTTGGTCACTTCCGCGAAGCGCTGGCGGAAATAGCCGAACAGGGGGCGCGGCTTGTCTGAAAGCACCGCTGGAGAAGTATCGTCGCCCATCGAGCCGATGGCCTCGGCTTTGTTTTCAACCATTGGACGGATCACCATGACCAGCTCTTCGTTGGTGTAACCGAAAGCGGCTTGTTGCTGAAGGAGGAAGGATGAACGCTTCGCGTGAAGGATGACAGCGCGCACCGTTTCTTCATCCTTTCGTAGTTTGCGAAGGCCGTGTCGCACCCAAACGCCATAAGGCTTCCGCGCGGCGAGTTCGGTCTTGATTTGACCGTTTTCCAGGAACAGGCCGCGTGCGGTATCTACCGCCACCATCTGACCGGGGCCGAGTTTGCCTTTGGCGAGAACGCGCGCCTCGTCCACGGCCACCGCCCCGGCCTCGGACGCCGCCGCGATCAATCCCTCGTCGGTGACGACGTAGCGGCACGGGCGCAGGCCATTGCGGTCGAGGGCCGCACCGACGGTGACACCGTCGGTGAAGACCAGGGCCGCCGGGCCGTCCCAGGGTTCGGTCAGGCAGGCGTGGTAGGCATAGAAGTCGCGGACGGATTCAGGCAAATCTGGGAGCTTCTCCCAGGCGGGAGGGACAAGCATGGTGAGCGCGTGCCGGATGTCGCGCCCGCCCATCATCAGCAATTCGACAGCGTTGTCGAGCATCGCCGAGTCGCTGCCGCCGGTATCAATCACCGGGCGGACAAGACCTGACAGGTCTGCTTCGCGCCCCTTCGCTTCGCCAGGGGGTGCTTCGCAAAGACCTGTCAGGTCTAATAGCGGCTCGCGCGTCTTCATCCAATTGATGTTGCCTTGCAACGTGTTGATCTCGCCGTTGTGGCACAACACGCGGAAAGGTTGGGCGCGTTGCCAGGTGGGGAGCGTGTTCGTGCTGTAGCGTTGATGGAAGACGGCCAGCGGCACTTCGTAATCAGGGTCTTGCAGGTCGGCGTAGAAAGCCGGAAGTTGAGGGGCCAGGAGCAAACCTTTGTAGACGATGGTCCGCGAAGAGAATGAAGGGACGTATGCGCCGAGAGGGCGGGCGTGGCGCTCGAAGTGTTTGCGGGCGAGGTAGAGGGAATGTTCGAATTGGTAATTAGTAATTGGTAATTGGTTAAGGATTATTGCCTGCATGATGCGCGGCATGGTCGCGCGCGCGCGCTCGCCAATGGCGTCGGGGTGGGTGGGGACTTGGCGCCAACACAAGAGGCGGAGGCCCTGCGCGGCGAGCGCAGATTCGGCCAGGACCATACACTGCTCGGCTATATCCGGCTGAAAGAAGAAAACGCCGACGGCCAGTTGGTCCGGATCAACCGGATGACCGGTAAGCCGTTCAGTTTCACGGGCGAAGAGGCGGCGCGGGAGCGGGGTGAGCACGCCTGCCCCGTCGCCGGTGCGCGCGTCGGCAGACAATGCGCCCCGATGTTGCAGGTTGTTCAGCGCCTCAAGCGCAAGACTCAGGAGGGTATGGCTTGCGCGGCCATGCTGGTCGGCTACAAAACCGATGCCGCAACCGCCGCGATCGAAGCGAGGGGCATAGGGAGAAGATTGGAGAGGGAAGGGATGAGACAAGGGAACCTCCAGGCCAGGGGCGGCGCAGGATAATTAATGCATTAGTCTATGCCGGAGACTTCCTGCTGTCGCCCCTAAACCGGGCCATTCCCTTGCTACCCTATTAAGGTGAGTACAACCCGCACAAAAACAGTGTTGGTTCTATGTGTATTCTGCGAATTAGTAGTTATATTCCTCTAATCTCCCGCCGGGGCCGTCAGGCCTGCGGGCGCACCGGACGGCTTACGACCGTAGATCTCCGCCTCGGGCGCCGGTTCCCAATCTTTGGGGTAACCCTCTGCGCCCATCTCCGGCACATCCAGACCGGCCAACTCGTCGGCGCGCGAGGCGCGCAACAACTTGAAGGCATCCAGAACCTTGAAGAAGAGGAATGACAGGCCGAAGACAGTCACGGCAATCGCGCCTGCTTCTGCTACCTGCGCCAGAATCTGGGTCACGCCGCCGTACAGCAGGCCGGTGACCGGCGCGGCGACGCCGTTCCAGGCCGCCGTGTCCGGGTTGCCATTCGCAAAAATGCCGACCGCTAACACTCCCCACATCCCATTGAAGAAGTGAACCGGCACCGCACCGACCGGATCATCAATCTTGGCTTTCTCCAGCCAGACCGATGCCAGACACACGAGCACACCGGCGACCAGGCCGATGGCGACCGCCGCCCAGGTATCCACGAAGGCGCACGGCGCAGTGATGGCGACCAGGCCCGCCAGAATGCCGTTGACCGACATGGACGGATCGGGTTTCTTGGTGGCGCCAACAATCCACATGTACAACATGGCCGTCACGCCGCCCGCCGCGCCCGCCATCAGCGTGTTCACGGCGGCGATCACCGCCAGGTTGCGGAACGCGCCGGTGAAGCCCAGCGCCGAACCGGGGTTGAAACCAAACCAACCGAAGAACAGGATGATGGTTCCGAGGACGCCCATCGGGATGTTGTGGCCAGGGACGGTGTTGGGTGAACCGTCTTTGTTAAACTTGCCGAGGCGTGGCCCGAGGACGATCGCGCCTGCTAGACCGACCGCGCCGCCGATCATGTGCACCACGCCGGAACCGGCGAAGTCCACTGCCCCGTTTCCCAGGCCCGCCGTTCGGCCCAGGTTAGCCAGCCAGCCGCCGCCCCACACCCAATTGCCGACGAGCGGATAGATGAACATGCTCACCCACAAGCCCATCAACACAAAGCCGACAAACTTCAGGCGCTCGGCCATCGAGCCGGTGGGAATGGTGGCCGCCGTGTCCATGAACACCATTTGAAACAGGAAGAAGGTCAACACACCGAAGTTGGCCCCCAGGCCGCCAAGCATGAAGCCGGTCAGGCCCAGCACCCCGGAGCCGCCCACGAGCAGTGGTTTGTCCAGCAGGCCCGACCAGTCGCCCAAGGTGATCGGCGAGAAGGCCCAGGCTCCCAGGCCGTTGACATCGGGATAGGTGTAGTTGACGCCGCCGAATTGCAGGGCGAAGCCCGTCAGCCAATAGCCGACGGCCCCGATGCAGAACACCATCATGTTCATCATCATGGTATGAGCCACGTTCTTGTTGCGGGTGAAGCCGGTTTCCACCAGGGCAAAGCCGGCCTGCATGAAGAATACCAGGAAGCCCGCAATGAGCACCCACAGCACGTTCAAGCTAACAGTTGTGTCATCCATTGTTTATTATCTCCTCTGAAAAGTAGTGTCAATAGACCGCGAAAGTTCGGGTGGCAGTTCGCGAAGCGTGCCGCCCGCGTCGCGAACAGTGATCACTCACCTTACGCACCGTCACACCCGCGAAGCTTGTCCCCGTGCAAACGGGGAACGGGTGTCCAGCCTTTGGACACTGGATTCCCGCCTTCGCGGGAATGACACCACGCACCGTCACACCCGCGAAGCTTGTCCCCGTGCAAACGGGGAACGGGTGTCCAGCCTTTGGACACTGGATTCCCGCCTTCGCGGGAATGACACCACGCACCGTCACACCCGCGAAGTTTGTCCCCGTGCAAACGGGGAACGGGTGTCCAGCCTTTGGACACTGGATTCCCGCCTTCGCGGGAATGACACCGGCGTGATCTGCGTAAGGTGAGTGATCAATTATTAGTACCACCCGGTTACGCCTTTCAGCATGATCAGCCCCGAGGCCAACACCATGACCAAGAGTGTTGGCGGCATAGCAATGAGAATCCATCGTTTCCAGCCGACAGGGCCATGGTGCTTCTCCATGAGCGAATAAGCCACCACGTTGGCCGAGGCGCCGATGGGCGTTAGATTGCCGCCCATGTCCACGCCCAGGGCCAACGACCAGACCATCAGGGCCAGAGCCGGCATTCCCGGCATTTGGGCGATGTCTTTGATCACGTAGCTCATGGCCAGCGCCAGCGGCACGTTGTCCACAAGCCCGCTGACCAATCCCGGTCCCCAGTGCAGGGCCATGACCAGACCTTGCGGGCTGTTGGCGGTTGCGCCTGCCAGCGAGTCGGCCAGCATCTCAAACAGCCGCGTCTTCTCCAGCCCGCCAATCAACACGAACAACCCGGCAAAGAACAACAAGCTCTCGCCGTCCACTTTGAGAATGACGGTTTTGCGGTCGCTGTGCGGCAGGGCCGCCAGCGCCAGCCCCGCCGGAACCAGCGCCGCAACTGCGGCATTGATCGGCAGGCCCGTCCACCCGGCCAGCGCATGATGGAAGACCAGCAATATCACCGCCGCGCCGAAGCCGATCAAGCCGATGCGGGTGAGGTGAATATGCAAAGGGTCATGGTGCATACTTTCAATTTCGCGCACCGTCGTCGCGGAGCGGGTCAGCGCGGCGTGGGCGTCGCGCAGGGTTTTGCGGTTGACGAGATAGAACGCCCCCAGGAGCACCAGCGCGGCCACCGCCGAAATTGGCCCGGTGTGGGTGGCGAAGTCGGCGAAGTTGAAGCCGAGGGTTGTGCCAAGGATCACGTTGGGCGGGTCGCCGACCAGCGTCGCCGCGCCGCCGGTGTTGGCCGCGCATACTTCGGCGATGATGAGCGGCACCGGGTCAATCTTGAGCAGGCGGCAGAGTTGCAGGGTAAGCGCCGTCAGGAACAACATCACCGTGATGCTGTCCATGAACATTGCCAGCCCGGCGGCCAGCAGCAGCAGGGCCACAAAAAGATAGGTGGGGTGGTAGTTCACCCGGCGCACTGCCGTCATCGCCAGCCAGGTGAAGAACCCGGCCTCGTGCAGAATCGATACCAACACGAACATGCCGAAGAGTAAACCGAGCGTTTCCCAGTTGATGTAGGTGAGCGCCTCCAGCGGGCTGAGCACGCCGAAGAGAATGAGCAATGCTCCGCCGCCGCCGGCCACCCAGTGGCGCGGGAATTTCTCGCTGGCGATGGCGACGTAGGCAAGAGCGAAAATTGTCAGGGCAATGAACATGCATGTCTCCTGTGCGACCCCTCCGCTATGCTACGGGGCGCTTCGCGAATAAAAAACGCCCTCGGCTTTGGGAAGCCAAGGGCGTCACGGCCCATACTCAATATCTGATTGTCGGGCGTGCTCATCCCGAACGATGTCGAGCAGTCTAGCAAGTCCTTGTTGTTTGAACAACCCCCAAATGGGCCATATGCTGAGTTCTACAAACCGGCCAGAATCTTGCGCGTCACTTCTCTCGTCGTCGCCTGACCGCCCAGGTCTTTTGTCATAACCCCAGCCACCAGGGCGGCCATCACCGCTCTCCTGACCCGCTCCGCCGCCTCGATGTAGCCGAGGTGTTCCAACAGCATTCCCGCCGAGAGAATCGCGCCGATCGGATTGGCAACGCCTTGCCCGGCAATATCCGGCGCGGAGCCGTGAACCGGCTCGAACACCGCCGCGCGCTCGCCCACGTTCGCCGACGGCGCAACCCCCAGGCCGCCCATCAGCGCGCTGGCCTCATCCGAGAGAATGTCGCCAAACAGATTCGTCGTCACGATCACTTCAAAGTTCTCCGGGTCGCGCATCAGCCGCATCGCCATGGCGTCCACCAGCATTTCGCTCACCTTCACTTCCGGGAATTCCGCCGCCACCTTCAGGCAGCACTCACGAAACAGGCCATCAGTGAGTTTGAGGACGTTGGCTTTGTGGACAATCGTGACTTGGGATTTTCTCTTCTTCGCCAGTTCAAACGCGGCCCGCGCGATTCGTTCCGACCCGCGCACGGTGATGACTCTTTCGGCAATGGCCGTGTCTCCCTCGCGGCGCTCACGCCCGGCGTACAGCCCCTCGGTGTTCTCGCGGACGATGATCAGATTGACGTTGGGCCGGGAAAATTTTCCGGGGAGCGAGAATGCCGGGCGCAGGTTGGCATACAAATCAAAAGTCTTCCGCAGAGCCAGGATCGGACTGCGGTAGCCGGGCACGCTGGTGGAAGGGGAGGCGGTCGCCCCGAACATCGCGACGCCTGCCGCTTCCACCTCGGCCAGCGTTTCGTCGGGGATGGCGTTGCCCGTTCGTCGAAAGTGCTCAAAGCCCGCCTGCGCTTCGACAAATTTGAAGCCCAGCCCAAGCGCCGCCAGCACCTCCGCCGCCGCCGGAATCACTTCTTTCCCGACGCCGTCGCCGGGAATGAGGACAATCGTTTTGTTCAAAGAGTTCTCTCCAAATCTGGTTACTACGCAACTACCAGAAACTGGCTAACCAACCCCTTGAGTGTCATATTCTCCGTAATGGCGTCGTGAGGAATGAGAGCATATTTCCATGGCTTGCCGCCGTTGCTCAAATTGTGTTGAGTGGCCTGAGCGCACCACCGAACCGCCGCATCTTTTTTGGCTAGCACTTCGGGATCATTCATATCGTCCCGCGCTTTGGGTTCCAACAGATAGATAACATCGGCGGCTTCGGCCACGAAATCGGGGATGTATTCGGGATGTTCGACGCCAAATTTGTAGTAAATTTGAAATTGGCCCTTCACCGGTCTAAACCATTTTAGCGCCTGGCGATCCAAGATGAGGGCCAGCTTACGTTCAGAGTCGGATTGAAACTTTTGAACGGAGTAGAGGCAACGCTCGAATCCGCCGAAGATCATTTGAGCGATGCGGCTTTTGTCAGTCACGGTTTGATGAAAGTCGTGAACCGGCTCGTCGGCGCGGGCGGTGTAGGCGCTCGGCTTGAGTTCGGCGAATCCTTTAGTGACCTCCACTTCATAGTCTGTCGCTTTTTCCCAATGGTGGGTTTGCATCTGGACGTGGATGAAGGCCGCCAGTTGTTTCTGGTGATAGATCAGCACGTTGCGCGTTTCGTCTTCGGAGAGATACGAGCGCAGATGCGTTACCATCTGCCCGGCCAAGTCGTAGAGCAAGTCGGCGTGATCGTCGTAAGAAATATCGTCAAAGTCAATCAGGCCGCGCACGAGGTAATCTTCCGGGCGTTGCTCGGGTTGCATCCCACCGCTAAAGATTAAGGTTTCCTGCTGGTGCGTGCGCAGATGTTGGATCAGCAAGTCGCGTTCTACTGGCTGATAATGGATGCTGGCGCAGTCGAGGGTGAAGGGCTGGAAGCCGGTCGTCATTTCACCTTTCGGCAAAACGAGGATGCGGGGAATATCAATGGTTTGGGCTACCACAAACTCGGTTGTCTTGGCGACGATGGCGGCGATATTGGGAGTCGGGGCCAGGCCGGGCAGGGCGGCTTGCGCCGGGGAGATGGACTGAGCCACTTCGGCCACGATCTGTTGTTGCACCTTGTCTTTCAAGAGATGGCCGGAAGAGGGCAGGCTTTCATATTTCTTGATGACTTCAACCGTCGTTTGTGCGATCTGGCGCTCGGCTTCGCTGGCGAACACGAGCGTGTTGGGGGCGGGAGAGGGTGTGGGAGCCCCCGCCGGTGCCAGCGGCGCAACCGTAATTTGGGCTGCGACATTGGATTGAGCAACCACCGTCCGCATCTTCTGCAAATCAGTCGTCGGGTCGAGAATCACTTGCTGAAGGCGGATGACGGAATCGGCGCGGTTGGCTTCGTCAATAATTTCCTGAAACTTGTCGTGGGCGACGATGCTCAACCGATCCACCGCGCTGACGCCGGTGCGTTTGCCATAGGGCAAACGCAGGCCGCGCCCGATGGATTGCTCAATGAGGATGCGAGCGTTGGCGGCGCGCAGGGGAACGATGGTATAGAGGTTGGTCACGTCCCAGCCTTCTTTGAGCATGTTGACGTGAATGACGATCTCGGTCGGCTCGTCGGGACTCTCCACCGCCAGCAGGCGGGTCACCATCTCGTCTTCTTCTGCGCCGGTCTTGCTGGAGTCGACCTGGATGACCCGCTCTTTGTAGCGCCCTTCAAAGAATTTGTCCGATTGGACGAGTTGCATCAACTGCCCGGCATGAGTCGTATCGCGGGCGATGATGAGCATGAAGGGTTTGACGATGCGCTGTTCGGTTTGCCGGGCGTAGGTTTCCAGTTCGACTTTGGTGTTCTCGTGCAGGCGCACGCCGTCTTGCAATTTGATTTCTTCAAGTTGCGCCGGGGTGAACTGGCCGGGGTTGAAGTTCTTTTGAGTGACGACGGCCGGTTCTTTGACGAAGCCATCTTGCATGGCTTGGGCCAGCGGGTAATCGACGATGACGTTTTTGAATGGGACTGCGCCCTTGTTCGTTTCGATAAAGGGCGTGGCAGTGAGTTCCAGCCCCAGGATCGGTTTGAGTTCGTTGATGGCCCGCACGCCCGCCGAGGCCCGGTAGCGGTGCGACTCATCCATGATGAGCACCAGGTCGGGCAGGTTGGCCAAATAGTCGAAGTAACTTTCGCCAATGTATTCGGACAGGCGCTTGATGCGGGGCGCTTTGCCGCCCCGCACTTCGGAGTTGATTTTGGAGATGTTGAAGATGTTGATGCGAACGTTGTATTCGAGGCCGGGCAGGCGCTCGCTGGCTGCGCCAGCGCTGGAGTTGTAGTTGTCGCCGGTGATGAGGAGCGGCGGTTCGGAGGCAAATTCGGCCAGGCCTTTGAAGACGTATTTGGGCGTGTTGGGCGTGAAGTCGGCGATGAGTTTGTTGTAGATAGTAAGGTTGGGGGACAGCACAAAGAAATTGCGGATGCCATGCGCGAGATGCAGGTAACTGATGAAGGCCCCCATAAGCCGGGTTTTGCCCACGCCGGTGGCCAGCGCAAAACAAAGTGAGGGGAATTCGCGCTCGAAATCGGTGACGGTGGGATATTCACTGCGGATGGCGGCCAGGGCCGCGGCGGCATCCACGTCTTTGCCCGGCAGGGCGATCTCGGCGACGCGATCCAGGATTTCCAGCGATTGTCGTTGCGGCGGGCGCAAGCTGAGGCGGCCGGCAATGGCGTTAACGTGGCGGTTCATTCTTCCCCCTCATCCGAGACCTCATCCGAGACCCTAAAGGTCTTTGAGACCTTTAGGGTCTGTTCATCAAACAACGAGGATTGCTTCGGCTCACTCGGCGCTTGCGGCAGGTTTTCCACTTGCAGGCTGTAATCATCGTGGCCCCACTCACAGCGCGAAAGCACGGCGTTGGGAATCTTCTTGAGGGTAAGGTTAGGGTAACGGTCGGCCTTGCCGCGAAAGGCCGAACACATGACCAGCAGGGTGCGGGCCAGGCCGACTTCGTCGCTCAACTGTTGCAGTTGGTCGTGGCTGAGGTTTTGGGTAGTGACGTAGATGAAGTCGCTCTCGGTGGAATGACCGTGTTGCCAGAAGACCGAATCGCTCGGCGCGTAAGTGAAGCCTTCAAGTTTGCAAACGGCTTCGGCGAGTTGGGCCGGGTTGTAGTCTTTGTTGATGATCCAATTCCCCCACTTGTCTTTCTCCAGCAAAGAGGTTGCCAGGCGATAGTAGCGGAAGCCGCCACCACCCTTCCATTCAACGGCTTTACTGACGCCGCCTTGATCGGTTCCGTCAATCACTTTTTGCAGGCGCGGGATGATATGGGTGTGGCAATGCTCGCCCAACTCCACCATGATCCACTTGCGGCCCATCTTGTGTGCCACCGCGCCGGTGGTACCGGAACCAGCAAAGGAGTCGAGGACCCAATCGTTAGACTGGGTGGCTAACTCTAAAATTCTCTGGATCAATTTTTCGGGTTTCGGCGTATCAAAAGACTTATTACCTTCGTAGATTGATTTCATCTCAGCGCTTGCGTTACGGGTGCTTCCCGCAAAATCGTATGGCCACCAAGTCTGATTTACAACCCCTTCTTTAACTTCTGTGAGGAATTTCTTTTCCATAGGGAACTCTGTGTCGCCGCTCTTGCCCCACCATATTCGATTATCCGCCTCTAATTCTTTCATTTTTTCAGGTGGCCTGCGCCAGCTACTACCTCTTGGAGGTAGAATTTCCCTGCCAGCACGATTTTTTATTGGGTAGTAGTCTCGATCACGATGCTCAACGCGGGTTAATGGCGTACCTAACCAAGGGCCTCTTGGGTCGTTGTCAGGATTGGTGTAGTTGGCCAATTGTTTCTCATTGCGCACCAATAAATTAGGCTTAAATGCATCTGACTTCTTATATGCAAGAATGTGATTGTGTGTTTGAGCGATTCCGGAACTATTGTTCCCCGGAGTATCTTTAGATTGCCACACAATGTTGGCAACAAAATTGACCCGCCCAAATAGTTCATCGCACAGAACTTTTAAGTAATGCACTTCGTTGTCATCAATTGCAATCCATATAGAACCGTCAATAGTTAAAAATTGGTAAAACAATAAAAGCCTATCCCTCATGAGAGAGAGCCATAAAGAATGTTCAATACCATCGTCATATTGTTGAAAAGCACTACCTGTATTGTAAGGAGGATCTATACAAATACATTTGATTTTGCCTGCGAACTCTTGCTCCAACGCCTTGAGGGCCAGCAGGTTGTCGCCAAAAATCAGGCGATTGTCAAAAAGGTCGTTGTCGGTGACGCGGCGGGCGGCGTGGTAGGACGTCTCAGGATCTTCGAGCAAAATGCGCGGTTCGAGGCGGGGGCGGTTGTCTTTGCCAATCCAGGTGAGTTCGAGTTTTTGTTTGCGGGTCATAATCTTATTCTGGTTTTGCAGGTTCGCCAGCGATCGGGACATCCACCTGAAGTGCCGCTGCTTCTCTATCGGCGATGGCTTTCATGACGCGCTCGGCCAGTGGGACGGCCCAGGTCATATTGCGCGACAAAGCCAAATAGCCAGTGTAGCCTCGGAACTTTTCGGCCTCATTGAAGATCAAAGTGGCGAACTCGTTGAGCTCGCGAGACAACGTCAGTTTATCATCTTCAGACAGCGCCAATTCGGGCTTGCGCAACATTTTGGACTTACGCGCAAGTATATGCAGAATGAAATATCGGGCATGTCGGTAAAACATACGTTCCGCATAGAGATAAGCCGCAGCCTCGTTACTCGCCAGAATGGAATTCAAAAACCGGAAAACTCTTACCGCCCTACATACCCATACTGCCGAGGCCGTGTCTTTAAACAATTGAGGGTAAATCGCCCCTTGGCGATCCCATATACGTCCGAATTCCTTCTTGGCTGTTACGGCATATTCGGTTTTACCACTGAAACAGGCGAGTGCAAGCGCGGCTTCTTCAATGGTTAAGGTGTTGTCGTCACGGCGAAGTGCCTCCTGAGAAGGTCTGTAGTGATATGTCACACCAGAAATAGCGAGCTCGCGCCGCAGTCTTTCTTGTTTGGGGTCGAGGGCAGCGAAATCCACGACTCGCACTTGGTTCTGATAGTTTCGTGCCTGCGTCACACGGCCCCCAAAATCATCCGCTTCTCCGGTAAGTTCGATGACTGTGATGAATACCTTCGCAGGGGAATCTGTAAGGTCCATGCTACCTGCTACGCTGGCAATAACGCCAACGGTCTGCGCGCCATTGACAATAGAGAATCCTCTTATTACAAACTCCCCACGCTCTGGTCTGGCTGTAGCTTTGGGCGTGATGGTGGTGCAGACCGCCGTCAATCCATTGTTGAGATAGAACATCTTATCCGGTTCTTCCCGCAAGGTTCGGGCAATTGCGCTATTTACGCCGAATAACCCCATGTAGTATCGGATGTTTCGCTCAAACAGCAACTTGCCGTGTTGGGCGAATAACTGCGCGAGTTGGGCAACTGATACCGGGCCGTAAAATGCGCGATATGGTGTGTCAGTCGCAAACCAATTCTCAAGCGTCAAGGACACATCAACGGTTGTTCGAACGTGTTCAATGGACAGCGCTTCATAAGCGCGATTGAGAGTGAATTGCTCACAAACTAGCCGAGGGGCGAACTTATTGACTTCAACCTGCAAATCGTCGAGCACTCGCTGGGGGTGCAAGGACAGGGTGTTGGATGTAAACGCCAACACTACGACTACTTTTAGGTCTGCGTCATCAAGTGCTTCTTCGATTTCGGCCAGTTTGTTTTGGAACTGTTCGTTGAAGCGCTCATACTGCCGAACCAGGAGATCGCGAACGCCGCCAGCAAATTTTTCGACGTCAGCTTGGTCAGGCCCTTCATCCTTCAACTTAAACTTCGACTGGACTAATATCAAATGGTGTTGGATACGATCATAGTGAATCGCATCGATGCCGTTATCGTCGAAATCGTCAATTACTGTTGCGGCAGCCGTCGCATCATCAATATCTGCCAGTTTACTTACTGCAAACGCCGCCAGGCTTTTTGATAACTTGTTTTGTTCAATTTGCGGAGGGGTATAACCCGGAAGTCTTGGCTCAGGCAGAAATGGAAAGAAGCGCGTTACTAAAACGCTCCGAAGTTGAATAAGCTTGGCATCTATCTCAGACATAAAGTCCTCAGCGAAGTTGCCAGCAAATCAAAAACAAAGATATGAGCGAAGTCGTTTGCTGAAGTTTGCCCTCAATCTCGGCAATGAGTTGCTCGCGACGACGATCAATCTCATCCTGCGCCTCAAACAGGGCGCGACGGCGGGTGTTGCGCTGGGCTTCGAGGGCCTTTACCTGCTTCTGCCCGGCCAACTTTTCTTCCAATGTAAGAGCGGCGGTAGCGGCCCGCCGGGCTTCCTTAATCTGCCTGTCCAGTTCTTTAATTTCCCGTTCCAGGCTTACCTTCAAGTCGTCGGCCCAGCCATCCAATTTTTCGGCCTCCGCCTCAAAGAAACGGGCGTTGCGCTCTGCGATTTTTCGCTGGATGGAATCTTGTCGTCCTTGTAGATAAGTTTCGAGTTGGGCCGGTAGAGTAATGACTGGCAACTCTTGAGTCACTTGTGCTGGCAGCGATAGCAACCGGCGCACAAGTTCTTCTTCCAGCAGTTCGCCGTTTTTGGTCAGGCCAGCAAAAATCAGGTGGTCTTCAGCCTGGTCAAGCGCCTCGACGGTGAACAAAGCCAGAGTCAGCGTGCCGCCCTGCCCTAACAATGGTTCCAAAACCGTCACCTTGCCTGCGTAGTGGCTGAGGTCGAAGGCAACTTCGGCGGGCGGTAATGCTTGCGCTTTGACCTGAGCCAAAATACGCTGGGCCAGCGGATGCCCAATCCGGTAAAGGTGGGCCTCGCCGGAGCGACGCGGCAATTCGTAAAGCCCCGGCGGCGCGTCACCGTTGAACGGTGAGGTGATCAGGCGAAAGGCTGAGTCGTTGATGAATTCGGCGTGAGGGCCGAGCGCATACTGGGTTAACTGCATCAACATGCGCTCAAATTGAGTCTGGTACTGTTCCGCTCTTTCTTTGCTAACGCGCAATTTCTCGCGCACTTCGTCGTCGAAGTTTTCCAGCAACTGCTGGCGGGTGTGGATCATCGCGTCGTTGATCTGCGCGCTGAGCTCGGCCTGTAATTCGTCGAAGGCGGTGTTGATCTCCTCCGGCCGCCGACACCGTTGATAAATCTCTACAATCCGCTTTTCAAAATCTACGCCCGACTCAATCGCCCCCAACACATCGTCGCTGGCCCCAAAGACGCCCTCGAAGAGTTGGAACTTATCCGAAAGCAGTTGAAAGACGCGCTGGTCGGCTTCGTTGTTCTGGTTGAGAAAGTTGACGACCACCACATCGTGCTTTTGGCCGTACCGATGGCAACGGCCAATCCGTTGCTCGACTCGTTGCGGGTTCCATGGCAAATCGTAGTTCACCACTAACGAGCAAAATTGCAGGTTAATGCCCTCGGCCCCGGCCTCGGTGGCGATCATGATCCGGCCTTCCTCGCGGAAGTAATCCACCAATGCCGACCGCATGTCAGCGGTGCGTGAGCCTGTCACTTGATCGGTGCCGTCGTGGCGCTTCAACCAGTTTGTATAAATCTGCCGGGACTTCCCATCGCTGTTACTGCCATTGAATAGCACGATCCCGTCCTGATAGGGCGTATCGGCCAGCACGCGCATTAAGTAGTCTTGTGTGCGGCGCGACTCAGTGAAGATGATGGCTTTGCGGTCCGCGCCCAGGCGGTCCGCCTCAGCGAAGGCTTTTTCCAGCGCAACTAACAGCGCCTTGCCTTTGGCGTTATAGGTGATCGAAACGGCGAGCTGGCGGAACTGTTCCAGATCGGCAATCTCGCGCTCAATGGCGGCGCGAGTCTCGGGTGAGAGCGGCTCGGTCGGCGTTGCATCTTCGACCCATTCCTCAGAGGTCTCATCGAGAGCTTCGTAGTCTTGATCGAGTTCTTCTTCCAGTGATTGAGGTGGTTCGTGGGCCTGTAACCGGGCCTTGAGCCGTCGAATAATCGTCTCCAGAGATCCCGCGATGGCAAACGAGGACGAGGCCAACAATTTGCGCAACACCAGTGTCATGAGTGAACGTTGACTGTTGGGCAACGCTTGGAGATTGTCGCGGCGTAAATATTCTGAAACGAGATGGTAAAGCTGATCTTCGCTCTCCTCTGGCGTAAACGGTTGCAGGATTGGCAACCGCTTCGTGTAGCGCACATATGGCAAAACCTGGCGGCGCAGTGTGCGGTGGGAAATCGGTTGCAGTCGGGCTTTGAGCGTTCTAAAGACGGCTGGATCGTTCAGGTAAGAAAATTGCTCGCGGAAGCTTTTGAGATCGCCAAACGTGCGCTCGTCAATGAAACTCACCAGGCCATAGAGTTCAAGCAGTGAGTTTTGCAGAGGGGTTGCCGTAAGCAGTAATTTGGGGAAGTCTTTGAGCGCCTGTTTGAGGGTGTTGGCAATGACGTTCGAGGGCTTGTAGACATTGCGCAGCCGATGCGCCTCATCAATCACAACGATATCCCACGATGTCGCGTTGACATCGCTGACTTTACTGCGCGCAAACTGATAGGAACAAATGACAATCGAGTCGGTGTAAAAGGGGTGGAAGTTGCCTTTCTTCACGGCTTCTCGATAGGACTTGGCTTCCAGAATGTAACAAGGCAGGAAAAATTTCTCGGTCAGTTCCTGATACCACTGTTTGCGGAGATTGGAGGGGGTGATTACCAAAATGCGCCGCTGACGCTCGGCCCACTTTTGCGATAGCACCAGCCCGGCCTCAATCGTTTTGCCGAGGCCCACTTCGTCGGCCAGGATTGCGCCCTTTGAGAGGGGGGAGTGAAACGCAAACAGCGCCGCTTCCACCTGATGCGGGTTGAGGTCTACTTGAGCGTCCACCAGCGCCCCGGCCAGTTTCTCGACACTATCGGACGGACAGCGTTTGGTCAGCTCGTGGGCGAAGTACTTCGCGTGGTAGGGAGTGAAATTATTCAAGACGATCAGCTTTGATGTGAATGGCGTGTTTCATCATTGCCCCTCTATGAGAAGTATAGAAGCAATGAGATAAGGCTGCAAGTTAAACGGATGGTACGGCAATGCCAGCCGCGTTGTTAGCAAAAACGTGATGCGCGTCAACCGTAACCGCATTAGGGCGAGAATCAAACCGCCCCAGCCAATCCAGCCAATATGGTCGGGGCGATATATTTTGAAGAGTTGTAAGTGGTTTAGACCTTAAGTTCCGAATTTTTGTCTTATCCCATATATTGGTCATCAAACTGGTCGTGCCAAATATATGGCGGTACTGCCTCTTGCTTATAGGCTGATCTCTATGCTATAATCCGCGCCAATTAATAAACGAAAGCCCCAAGCCTGCTTCTGACAGGTTGGGGCAGTTCCTGAAGGCTTTCGCCTTCAATCAAGAGCATTGGGATTGTAGCCAATTTCACGATCTATGTCAATAGTCGCTTGAATTTGACTTAATAAATCACATCCGAAGCCGGACCTGCCCATTGCTCAAATTTGGCAGTCATCCGGCTTCTTTTATTTGGATTCGACATGTCAAACTGCAACAGCAGTTAAAACTATGGCATTACAAGGAGACAAGGCCCTGATCATGATCAAAGATAAGCCGAGACCACCCCCGAACAACATCAGCGGAGTGAAATGCTCAGAACCCAGACAGGCCTGAAAGCAAAATCACCCCGCCGATATCGTGTAAGTTGTGCCAAGTGGGTGAGGCCTGCTTGGCGACAACTAACAACCGTGAAGTTTACTCCGAATCATAGTTTCGACAACTCACCTTCTGTGAGGCTGGGTCAGAAAGTCAATCAATTGTGAAACGCTTTCCGCTAGGCCAAACAGCAGGCATGTACGATAATGGGACGCAATTTCAACACAACAACCGCTGGCGGCAGTTTTGATGCTAAGACCATCGAAGCCGTCTGGAACAAAGCAACAACGGTCGCCGGTTCAACTCTTCGCCGAGACAAGTGCAGCGCACTGATTAGCCGAGAGAAGTATGGCAAGACCGAGCAGTACGGGTGGGAAATTGATCACATGAAGCCAGTGGCCAAAGGCGGTACTGATGAACTGGGTAATCTTCAGCCCCTCCGTTGGGAAAACAATCGGCATAAGAGTGACAACTATCCTGATTGGCAGTGCAAGCTGAAATCCTAGTTGGAGATGGCGAATAATGCAGTTTCAGCCGCCCTGACCGATCAGTCGGGGCGGCTAATCCTTAGGCCAATAACATGCAACCCCAAGAACTTTATTTTCGCGGCTCCATGGCCCAATACTGGAATGTGATCTGCGCCGAGTATCAGCGTCTTCACGCCGCTCTTGGCCGCGAACCTTTTAGATTTTTTCTCCACCAGGCTTGCTTAGCTGTTAAGATTTGCTTTTGGAATCCGGCGTCAACGGATACCCAACCGCTTCGCGTAAACGGATTTGCCGCACGCTATCCGTTTATCCGTTTCATATCCGTTGACACCGAATCAAAATCATTTTCTTAACCTCTATAGAAGGACAGCGATTTGGATGTGCTGGTCACCGTGCGCGGCCCCGTTCACCGCCGTCAACTGGCGCAAAAGATCAACCGCAACTTGCACGGCGTCGGCGCGTCGGTGGATATTGTCGTTGCCACGGAGGAAGATATCGCTCAATAGGGGGACAAATTAGGCGCCATTCTGCGCCCCGCTCTGCTGGAAGGGCAGGTGCTTTATGCCCGCTGGCCCCGCTGACCCCCATGCCTGGCTCCAACGCGCCTACAGCAACCTGCGCCTCGCCGAAAAAGGGCGCGGCCCGGAGATTATACTGGAAGACCTGTGCTTCAACGCGCAACAAGCCGCCGAGAAGGCTTTAAAAGCCGTGTGCCTGCATAAAGAACAAGACTTTCCCAAAACGCATTCCATCACGCGCCTGATTGACATTCTTGAAGCGAAAGCGGCTATGCAGGCTGAACAAACGGGTTGACCACCCTGACCCCGTCGTATTCCTGTCCGTCGTTCAAGTCTTCTGACCACACAACGCCGCACCCTAACCGCGCCGCGCTTGCCAGAATCATCGCATCCCAGAACGACAAGCCATACCGTTGTTGCACCGTAATCGCTTCTAACACGTCGTCCACGTTAGGCGCGTGAGTCGTCCACTGCCCCAGGTCGGCGATGATGCTTTTGGCGATCTCCGAATCGAGCGGTCTGGCAATCTTGCGGGTGACGTTGATGTAAAACTCTTGCAAGACTTGGATGCTCAGACAGCCGTTGTCATTTTTCCACAGCGCCTCCAACAAGGCCCGCGCCCGCTCATGCTTCGCCCCGGCTGATTTGTCGTGAGCATAAATCAGGATATTGGTATCCACGAATTGCAGATCATCGCTCATGCAAGGCCTCGCGCTTCACCGCCACTTTGCCACGTGTGCCCAGATCGGGCGCCTGGGCCAGCAGGGCCAAATGCCGGGCGCGCGCCCGGGCATAACCTTTTTCTCTGGCGATCAGGTTAGAGATCTCCTCAGTCAGCAAACGGGATACTGATATTTGCCGCTTGGCCGCGATTACTTTGATTTGCCGCAAGACTGCTAAAGGCAGAGTCAGCGTAATGTTTTGTGTCTCCATATGGGCCTCCATCAGCAAGTATATCAATTTCACGTTTTTTCGTGAAGGGCCAACCGCTTTATCCTGCCCTCGAAGATCGGCAGTCTGCCCAACATGTTAGAGCCTGCCTTTCGGTGATGATGATACTCGGCCTGGACTCTTCGGCAAATTCTGCTTTTTCACTTTTGTCAACTAACCTTGCTGCAAGCCAAATGATTCGTTTATTCGTTGGCTATTCGTTGTCCCGGATTCCAATCGGAAGCCTGAGTTTTCCCCGCTTGCGCTTTTTCGCTCGCCTGTTCTATAATTAAGAAAGCATGCTTACACCCACCGCCTCTTCTCCCCGCAAAAAAAGCCCTGATCCCGCCCGCAAACGTGGCGGGCAACTCGGTAATCGGAATGCCTACAAATACGGCTTCTATGCTCGCGCCTATCGAAAGTCCGAACAACTCGAAATCTCATCCTCCGGCAGAGGCTGCGTCCAGGACGAAATTAACCTCATCCGGGTTCTGGTTGCCGATATCGCCCAAGACATCCAGCCCGCCCAAAACCTGTCCTTTCAAGAGAATATCTCTACCTTGCATGCGGTCTCCCTGGCTCTTGCTCGTCTCGATAGCCTGCGCCATACCAACACCAGTTTAATTGAGCCGGATAAACGCCTGTTTGCCGCTTTTAAAGGAATAGGCTTCACCGAAGAAGAAATACAGGCGGGAATTGATGAAATGGATGGTATCCCTTCTACCACCCCGATGACCGAGGAACGCGAGGTTGAGTTACTTAAAGGAATGGGCTTCACCGATGAAGAAGTACAGGCGCAAATTGATCGTCGCCCTCCTCCCGCGCCGACCCCCAAAAAAGGCGCTAAGGCGCGTGGCGGACAGCCCGCCAATACCAATGCCCTCAAACATGGCTTCTACGCCTCCCTCTTCAATTCTGAAGAGCGGCGGCGCCTGGAAAAATTTGACCAACGCGAAGTAAACGACGACATTACCCTCCTCCGCGTTCTCATTAAACGTGCCGCCGCCTCCGTGCTGAATACCCGAAAAAACAGCCAACTGACATTAAGCCAGCGCCTCACCGCTCTGTTACACTGAAAGGTGTCGCTTTTTGAGCGCCTAATTGGGAAGAACGGAGTCGATCTCATCACCGCCGTCGTCGAGGCTGTGGGCCCTGTGGGCAACTGGGTGCTGTTCCA
>Ga0247727_10007048_pt1 | contig 21682 bp, 17 predicted proteins | sample WisWelCaveWW1625_FD_202498 | JGI IMG/M metagenome (GOLD analysis project Ga0247727, IMG submission 202498) | Biofilm microbial communities from Wishing Well Cave, Virginia, United States - WW16-25 | ecosystem: Environmental > Aquatic > Deep subsurface > Groundwater > Cave microbial mat | place...
ATATTACACAGGTGATGCTGGAATATTTCATCGGTCGCGTCCACGAACAGAGCGTTGTGCCGTTGCCGCGTCCGCGCGTGGTGGTCGGGATTCCGACCGGCGTAACCGAAGTGGAAAAGCGCGCGGTGTACGACGCGGTGATGGCCTCCGGCGCGCGCGTGGCTTATCTGATCGAGGAGCCGATCGCGGCGGCGTTGGGCGCGGGGCTGCCCGTCAACGAGATCAAAGGCAGTATGGTTGTAGATATCGGCGGCGGCACGACCGAGGTCGCGGTGATGTCCATGAGCGGCGTGGTGGCGTCGCGTTCGCTGCGCGTGGCCGGCGATGAAATGGATCAGGATATCGTTCAGTATTTGCGGAACAAATACAACCTGCTGGTCGGCGAAGGCATCGCGGAACAAATCAAATGGAGGATCGGCTCGGCGTATCCGCTTCAGCCGGAAAAGACAATGGAAGTGCGCGGGCGTAACCTGGTGACGGGTTTGCCTGAGAGCATCGAGGTTTCGTCGGTTGAGATGCGCGAAGCGCTGGCGGGATCGGTGCAGGTGATCGTGGATACCATCCGCGACGCGCTGGATGAAATCCCGCCGGAGATCGTGGCGGACCTGATGGACGTGGGCATTTGCCTGGCGGGCGGCGGCGGACTGCTTCAGGGACTCGCCGATCGTCTGACCGATGAACTCAAACTGCGCGTGTGGGTCGCGGAAGATCCGCTGACGTGCGTGGCGCGCGGCGCGGGCCTGGTCTTTGAAGATTTCGATAATTTGAGCCGCTACCTGGTCGGCCTGGAACGCGGCAGTACGCGTCACAACGTTTAAATGGTTCGCGCCGTTTACAATGGCGCAATTGATTCGCACGCTAACATGAGAAATTTGTTTTCACGCACGCTTCAAACAACAATCGTCTTTTTGGTCGTGGGGGGCATCATGGCGCTCGCGCTGGGCGGCTACTTTAGCGGCGACTCGAACGTTTTCACAGCCTCTTTGGTTACGGTTCAAACTTGGTTCTCCTCACGCTTTGTGGCATTGCAGGATTTTCTCACCGCGCCGCGCGATATCGCTACTTTACGTCAGCGCAACGCAGAACTCGAAGCCGAAGTCGCCGATTTGCAGGCACAGGTGATTCAACTACAACAGGCGGCCGGCGATACGCAAATCGTGGCCGCGCTATTGGATTTTGAAAGGGCAAATCCGCAGAATCAATATAAACTTGCGGCGGTGATCGGACGCGACCCCAGTCCGTTTTTACAATATGTGATCATCAACCGCGGCTCCAACGATGGGGTTCTGCGCGGGATGCCTGTAGTGACAAATCAGGGCCTGGTCGGGCGCGTCGACGCGGTCATCGCGGATGCGGCCCGCGTCCAGTTGATCACCGATCCCGCTTCGAATGTCAATGTCCGTCTCCAGAATGCCGAAGAGAACGCCGCCCTGACAGGCTCAGTCACCGGCGGCTTAACGCTGGACTTAATTCCACAGAATGTCGACGTCGAAGAGGGCGACGTGGTTCTGACCTCCGGCCTGGGCGGCGGATATCCTCCTGATCTGATCATCGGGCAGGTGGTCAAGGTTGGCGGGCGCGATTTGGATCTGTTCAAGCAAGCCACCGTTCAACCGGTTGTGGATTTCAACCGCCTCCCGATCGTACTGGTGATCGTCAACTTCAAACCCGTCGAGATCGCCCCGCTCCTCCCCAGCCCATAATACCGATGCGAAATTTAATTGCGGTTCCCGTAATCCTTCTGGCTGTCATCCTGCAATCCTCGATTGTCAGCCGCGTGACGCTGCTTTCAGGATTCGCCGATCTGCCGCTGGTCATGCTTGCGGCGTGGGCGTTGCAGGAGGATGTGGATACCGCCTGGCATTGGGCGCTCGCAACGGGCGCGCTGGTCGGGTTTGTTTCCGGCGTTTCCTGGATCGTTCCCACGTTGAGTTACCTCGTGACCGTAGCGCTGGCGCAGGCGCTGCAACGCCGGGTCTGGCAGGCGCCCCTGCTCGCCATGTTCAGCGTGACCTTTCTCGGCACAATCATTGGGAGTCTGTTATCTTTTGCGGCATTGCAGATTTCAGGCGTCTCGCTATCCATCAGCGACACATTCGGTTTGTTGACCCTGCCGATTCTCCTGTTGAACATGCTCCTAGCGATACCCGTATTTGCCGTGATGCGCGACCTGGCCCGCTGGGCGTACCCAACCCCGGAGGTTGAATGAGTTCGCAAAATATCAGTAAATATGAAGTCCCGCTATGGCGCGTATTGTTTGTCTATGGCGTTGTGATTGTCGTCGTCGGCGCGCTTGTATATCGCCTGCTTGCCTTGCAGGTCGCGGAGGGCGAATCGTGGACCAGCCAGGCGGTTGAGAATTACACAACAGAAATCAGCAACCCCGCCTCGCGCGGCATCATCTACGATCGCAACGGTTACATTCTGGCGCGCAATGTCGCTTCCTACAATGTCGTCGTCACGCCCGCCGGCCTGCCCGACGACGCCGCCGACATTCAACACATTTACCGCGCAATCTCAAACCTGACCGGCGTCCCAGTCGGGGGCCCCGTGACGGAGCAAACGCTGGACAACGCCAAATTGTTTTCCGTGTGCGTGCCGGGCCCGAGCATCGCGGATATGGTGGCGCTGGGCGAATCGCTGGCGCCTTATACGCCCGTCAAAATTTCATGCAACATCAACGAGGAACTCGCGCGCGTGATCCGCGAAAAAGCGGTGGACTGGCCCGGCGTCTCGGTGGAGATCGAACCCGTGCGCGATTACCCAACCGGATCATTGACCGCCAACATCATCGGGTTCCTCGGACCGATTCCCGCCGCGCTTGAAACTGCCTACACCGAGCGCGGCTTTATCGCCAACCGCGACAAGATCGGCTACGCCGGAGTCGAGACCTCTATGGACGACGTACTGCTTGGTTCAAACGGCTTGCGCGTGGTGGAAAGGGACGTGGCGGGCCAGGCGCGGCGCAACCTTGAGCGGCCCATTCCGCCCGTCGCGGGCAACAATGTCGTATTGACGATTGATACGCGCCTGCAAAAAGCCGCGGAAGCCGCGCTGGTGGATGAGATTGATTATTGGAACAACCGGTTCTATGGCTACATCCGCATCTCCAGCGGCGTGGTAATCGCCATGGACCCCAAAACCGGGGAAATCCTCGCGATGGTTTCGTATCCCACCTTTGAGAACAACCGCATGGCGCGTTTTATTCCGGGATACTACTATGAACAATTAAGCCAGGATCCTCGCACGCCGCTGGTCAACAACGCCATCTCAGCGGAGCTGCCGCCAGGCTCCACGTTCAAGTTATCCACCGCCACCGGCGCGTTTAACGAAGGCGTGGTTAAACCCGGCGACATTATACAAACGCCGGGCAGGCTGGTGTTGTGCGAAAAATTCCGTCCCACCGATCAATGTATTCCTGGAATTAATATGCGTAACTTCGTGGATTGGATCTACGAGCGCAACGGCGTCATCAACGAGACCGGTTTCGGCTCTCTCGACTTTTTCCGTTGCATCGCCTATTCGAGCAATGTCTGTTTCTATAAGTTGGGCGGCGGCTTTGAAGATGAAATCGAGGAAGGATTGGGCGTCTTTCGGTTAAGCGAATATGCGCGCGCCATCGGATACGGCGAACGCTCCGGCATTCAACTCCCCGGCGAAGAGGACGGGCTGATCCCAACGCCGAAGTGGAAGCGCATCAACACCGGCGAGAACTGGTCCACAGGCGATACCTATATCGCCAGCGTGGGACAGGGCTATGTGCTTGGCACGCCGCTCCAGGTGCTGATGTCCGGCGCGACGATTGCCAACCGCGGCAAGGTCATGCAGCCGACGGTTATTCGCGAGGTGCAGGATAGCGAAGAGCGCGTGATCCCAGCCTGGTTCGATCCGTCCGATTTTTCGGTCTATCTGTTTAAGCAGGAGGAGGATCAAAGTGGACACAAGGTGGAGTATTGGGTCAACCCAGCCAAACCCGAAGTCCGGCTGGACGCGCCGCCGCCGGGCAGTTATCAGATCTCCCCGTTCACTCCCAACCTGAAATGGGACGTGACTGTGGATCCAAGAATTCAAATCTATAATTGCGAAGTGGGTTATTGCGATGCCACCGGGCAATTCAAGGTGATCGAGCCGTCCACCATTGAGGCGGTTCGTACCGGCACGCGCATGGCTGTGAGCGAAGATCCGCTTGGCACGCTGCACGAGATATTCACTGAAGATTATCCGCTTCCCATTGCGGTGGCGGGAAAGACCGGCACCGCCGAATACTGCGACGACGTGGCCCGCATCGCCGATCGCTGTAAGTTTGGCTTATGGCCCACTCATGCCTGGACACTGGCATACGCGCCCTTCGACGATCCTGAAATTATCGTCCTCGCCTTCGCGTATAACGGCGGCGAAGGCGGCAGCGTCGCCGCGCCGATTGTGGCGCGCGTGATGCAGGCATATTTCGAACTCAAAGCCGTAGACCTCGCGCAAGGCGGCGGATAACGCTCATGCTATAATTTGCCCGCGCATGGATACCGCTGATGACTGAGACAAATTCCCTGATCCAAATCAAAGGCTTGCGCGACGGCTTGCTGGTCGCGCTGGACGACGCGCCCTGGGAAATCCAACGCGCCGCCTTCCTCGGGCAGGTGGATTCGCAACCCGCGTTCTTCAAGGGCGCGCGTCTGGCGCTGGATGTCGCGAGCCAGGTCTTGCGCGTGGACGATCTCGTTGAACTGCGCGATCAACTTTCGGAGCGCGGCATTTTTCTCTGGGCGGTGATCAGCGAATCGCCCACCACCGAGCAGACCGCTCAACTGCTGGGGCTCGCCACGCGCATCTCCAAACCGCGCCCCGAAGAGACGCGTCAATTCTCGGTGGAAGATTTGGGCGAGGACACCGCGTTATTCCTCAACCGCACGCTTCGATCCGGCACGCGCATCGAGTTCGCGGGTCATGTGGTGGTGTTCGGCGATGTCAACCCGGGCGCGGAGATCGTCGCCGAAGGGAATGTCATCATCTGGGGCAGGCTGCGCGGCATGGTCCACGCCGGTTCCAAAGGCAACAAGGACGCGGCAATCTGCGCGCTCGACCTCTCCCCCACCCAATTGCGGATCGCCGATGAATCGTCCGCAATCCTGAAACCGCAACAAAGCCCGAAACCTGAAATCGCGCGCATCAATGCAGAAGGAAAACTGCAAGCCGAATTCTGGTCGGTTGGATAAACTTGCTGAGTCGCCGTCCTCGGCGGCGGGGACGCCGCCGAGAGCAAATTTTTACAGGAAAACTTATGCCCGCACAAGTCATCACCATCACATCAGGAAAGGGCGGCGTTGGCAAAACCACCGCCGTCGCCAACCTCGGGGTCGCGCTGGCTTCAAGCGGGTCGAAGGTCGTTTGCATTGACGGCGATATCGGTCTTCGCAACCTCGATGTGATCCTCGGTTTGGAGAACCGCATCGTGTACGATATCGTGGACGTGATCGAAGGGCGCTGCCGCTTGAAACAGGCGATGATCCGCGATAAAAAACTGCCGCTGTTGCATCTCATCCCTGCGGCGCAAACGCGCGATAAGAACGCCGTATCTCCCAGCGACATGAACCGGCTCGTCAAGGATTTGCGGAACGAATGTGAGTTTGTGTTGATCGATTCGCCCGCCGGAATCGAACGCGGCTTCCGCAACGCCATCGCCGGCGCGGACCGCGTCCTGGTGATCACCAACCCCGAAGTCAGCGCGGTGCGCGACGCGGATCGCGTCATCGGCATCCTCGAAGCGGAGGATAAAGGTCCGGGCGCGTTGATCCTCAATCGTTTGAATCCGTCGCTTGTACGGAGCAAGGACATGCTTTCGCCGGACGACGTCCTCGACCTGCTTGCCATCGAGTTGATCGGCATTGTGCCGGAGGATGAAAACGTCATCATCAGTTCCAACCGCGGCTCGCCCGTCGCCTTCGATCAAAAGAGCCGCGCCGGTCAGGCGTTCAGAAATATCGCGCGGCGCCTCAAAGGCGAGTCGGTTCCCTTTATTGATTGGGAGAACCAGGGCGGGCTTTGGGAACGCATCCAGCGCCTGGCGGGGAGGAAGTAACATGAGCATCTTCGATAAACTTTTCGGAAGGAAACGCAGCGCCGACAGCGCCAAGGAACGCCTGCAACTCGTCCTGATCCACGACCGCACGGATCTGACTCCCGCCGAGCTTGATTCGCTGCGAGACGATCTGATCGCCACGATCAGCCGCCACGTCGCCATTGACGAAGACGCGGTGCAAATTGACGTGGAACACGATGGGCGCTCGCAGCGCCTCGTGGCGGATATTCCGCTCAAGCCCGCCGCGCGCCGCCGATCAAAGAGAGCGAAATAAATATTCCTACCGTATTCATGTCATTGCGAGGAGCGCCCTTTGCGACGAAGCAATCTCCTCGTAACGGGAGATTGCTTCCCCCGCGAGGCGGGATCGCAATGACATTGTAACCCCTTATGTTACGCGACATCTCATGGCGATATTTTGATTTCCTCCTGCTGGGCGCGGTCGTGCTGGCGATTGCGTTCGGCACGACCATGATCCGTTCCGCTGTCGCGGGCAACGAAGAGTTGTTGCCGCTGATCAACCGTCAGATCTATTTCGCGCTGGCGGGCATCGTCCTGATCTTCATCGTCGCCGCGATTGACTATCGTTACTGGATGTCGTTATATCGCTTCGTATTCGTCGTCATCAGCATCCTGTTGATCGCCCTATACCTGAACGCGCAAGCGGTGTTCGGCGCGGCGCGCTGGTTCCAGGTGGGCGTGTTGTTCGTCCAGCCGACGGAGTTCGCCAAGATCGCCGCCATCCTATTGCTGGCAAGATATTTCGATAAAACGCAAAACCAGCCGCGCGATTTGCGTTGGCTGATCTTCGCTTTCCTTTGGACGATTAGCCTGGCGATCTGGATTTTGCTCCAACCCAATTTGAGCAACGTGGTGGTGTTGACTGTGATCCTGGCTTCCCTGCTCTGGTTCAACGGCATACAGGTAAAGCATGTGGCGATCATCGGCGGGCTGGGCGCGCTTTTTCTGAGCATTATCTTTGGACTGACCTTTCTGGGCATCCGCATCCCCTTCCTGCAGGAGTACCAGCAACAACGGGTCGCGAATTTTATCCTGCCGCAGGAGGAAACCTTCGGCGAGACCTACAACGTGGATCAGGCGAAGATCGCCATCGGTTCGGGCGGTCTGTTCGGCAAGGGCTACAATCACGGCTCGCAGACGCAGTTACGCTTTCTCAAAGTACGTCACACCGACTTCATCTTTTCCGCCGTCGCCGAGGAGTTCGGGTTGGTCGGCGCGTTGCTGGTGATGGCGATCATTGTGTTCATTGTCTGGCGGTGTTTGCGCGCCGCGCAAAAATCCCACGATGTGGCGGGCATGTCCATTGCCTACGGCGTGGCGACGTTGATCTTCTTTCAAGGCATGGTCAATATCGGCGTGAATTTGAACGTTGTGCCGGTGTCGGGTTTGCCCCTGCCGTTCATCAGTTACGGCGGAAGCGGACTCACCTCCCTCATGCTCGGTATTGGGCTGGTGGAAAGCGTCGCCATGCGGCACAGGCAGATGGAGTTTTAGTTTTGCGCCCGTAGCGCGAGATTTATCTCGCAACGCAGGCGACATAAATGTCGCGTTACGCTACGGCACATATTGAGGAGCAGAGGAGTAGAGAATTGAGACTGGAGACTCGTCCTGAGCATGGTCGAAGGATCAGAGATTGGAGAATTGGAGGACAGGAAAATTGAAACCAGCACGCACACGCATGGCGCCATCGCCGACTGGAAGATTTCATCTTGGAAGCGCGCGCACCGCGCTCTTTGATTACCTGCTCGCGCGGCAAACAGGCGGACAATTTATTTTGCGTTTGGAAGATACAGATCAGAAACGTTTTGTCCCCGGCTCTGAAGAGGAGATCATGCGCAGCCTCGACTGGCTTGGCATCACTCCCGATGAAAGCCCAATCCATGGCGGGAAGTTTGGACCGTACCGCCAGACCGAGCGCCGCGAAATTTATCAGCGTTATGCCAATGAACTCGTCGAAAAAGGATTTGCGTATCCATGCTTTTGCTCGCCTGAGAGACTCGAACAATCGCGCAAGGAGCAGGAGGCGCGCAAGGTGGATCGCGTCCGCTACGATGGTTTGTGCCGCGCGCTCGATCCTGATGTTGCCGCAAGCCGCGTTGCTTCGGGCGAAAAATATGTGATTCGTTTCAAGATGCCGCAGAAGGGGACAACCACCGCGCACGACCATTTGCGCGGCGATATCCTCACCGAAAATAAATATCTCGATGATTACGTCATCCTGAAATCGGACGGCTTGCCGACGTATCATCTCGCCGCAATGGCGGACGATCACGATATGCAGATCACGCACGTCCTGCGCGGCTCGGAGTGGCTTTCCACGTTTCCTCTTCATGTGAACATCGTCCGCGCTTTTGGCTGGGAGGAACCGGTTTGGATTCATCTTTCTCTTTTCCTCAAGCCGAGCGGCAAGGGCAAGATGAGCAAACGCGAATCGGCGCAGGCAATGAAGGACGGTTATTCCATCTTTGTTGACGATATGAAGGATTTGGGCTACACACCAGAAGGCGTCTTGAATTGGATCGCGCTCATGGGCTGGGGCGTCGCTGAGGATGACGTGATGACTCTCGATCAAATGATCCAACGCTTCAGCATTGATTCATTGACTCCTTCGCCAGCCGCGATCAACTTCCAGAAATTGGATCATTTCAACGCCACGCACATCCGCCTTATGACGATGGAAGATTTGTCGGCGAGGATCAAGCCGTATTTCGTAGCGGCAGGTTTACCCGTAGATGATGAGGCGTTGATCAAGATCGCGCCGCTGATCCGCGAGCGACTCGTCACGCTGGATGATTGCCTCGCGTTTGCCAGTTTCTTCTTCAAGGACGAAGTGTCGCCGAATCCCGAAGAGTTGATCGCCAAGGGACTCGACGCGAAGCAGTCCGCGCAGGTCGCGAGAAAGTCTTATGAGATTCTATCCGCGTTGCCCGATCTAGCGCATCAAACGGCAGAGCCGCCGATGCGCGCGTATGTGGAGTCGTCGGGCTTGAACGCCAATCAAGTCTTCGGCATACTCCGCGTCGCGGTGACGGGACAAAAGGTCAGCCCGCCGCTGTTCGAGAGCATGGAGATCATCGGACGCGCAAAAGCCCTGGACAGATTACAAAGGGCAATAGGGATACTGGAGACCATGTAACCGGAGGCGACGATGAAACCCACAAAACGCCAACCCAGCGACCAGGCAAACAAGCCCCGGCAAATCCCGCAAACCGATAAGAAAACCGATAAAGTTTCCCAAAACGCTTGAATTCAACCCTGCAAAGCGCTATACTGAAAAACAATCCGGGGTAAACCACTCTATGAATTTGGATGACGCTTAACGCTTAAAAACGCTGATTCTTTTCGTTTATTATAATGAGTTGACGAATAAATCTGCGCCCCGCGGATAAAAATGGATGCTGCATCCCTTACAAGGAGGGAAATCCCATGCTTCCAGAACTCACCGACCGCGAAAATCAAGTACTTAGATTAATTGCCGATGGAATGACCAACAGGGAAATATCTTGCGGTCCCTCGATTGGCAAAGCGACACTTCATTAGGGGGTAAAGCAAATGAGCAAAATCAGAATTTCTTTGTTTGGCAAATTCCACATCGAGGCGGATGGGTCAATTCTAAAATTTGAAACTCACAAAGCGGAAGAATTATTGGTTTATCTCCTGCTACGTCGGGATCAGCCGCATACTCGCGAGCGTCTGGCGGATGCGCTATGGGGGGAAATAACGCCCGAACAATCGAAGAGTTACCTGAGGAAAGCTCTGTGGCAACTTCAGTCCGTCCTGGAGTCGGCCTGCGGGAAGGATATGTTGCTTGTGGACGCGGAATGGATTCAATTCAATCAGCACTTCGAGTGCTGGTTGGACATTGCCATTTTCGAGAAGGCGTTCAAGAGCGCAAAGGGAATCCGAGGGAAGGACCTTGATGACGCTCAAGTTCAATTTATCCAGGATGCCGTTGACATGTATCGAGGCGGGCTGCTCGAAGGCTGGTACCAGGATTGGCGCTTGTACGAACGCGAACGCCTGCAATATTTATATATGGCGATGCTGGACAAGTTGATGGATTATTGTGAAGGGCGCGGTGATTATGAAAAAGGGCTGGCATACGGGGAACGAATTCTTAAACTTGACAGGGCGCACGAACGCACCCATCGTTGGTTGATGCGCCTGCATTATCTGGCAGGGGACAGAACGTCCGCATTACGGCAATACCAGAAATGCGCCGCGATCCTGTGGGAGGAATTACAGGTCGAACCTGCCGAAAGCACACGCCTGCTCTATGAGATGATTCGCAAAGACAAGCTTGAAGATTCTCCCCAGCCTGTTGAAACGGAGAACGTCAATATTGATAAAGCGCCATTGAATACAGTATTGAACCATCTGAGCGCTTTTCACAAGGAATTGAGTCAGATACAAAGCAAACTTACTCAAGACATGCAAATCATTCAAAGAACGATTAAAGGCAATCGCCATTAGTTTGCAAGGCAGGGAATCGCCTCTAAAACGCCGCTCGATGCAAAATCGAGCGGCGTTTTGCATTGATAAGACTGGTACGCGACGGGATACGGTTATGGAACGCGGCGGGGTATGCCAATCTGTACAATATCTTCAACGAGCATCCTATTTCATTGACGGAACGCTTTTGGAGAATCCCATTTGTTATCTGTTGTCGGCCTTTGAGCCCCCTTCCATGTCCAATAATCTGGAACCCTATGAAAACATCACACGGGTCTTTTGGATCAAAATTGAATTCAAAGATAGTCAACGGAGAGGCAGACAAGTTCTCGGAGACATCAAAGATGTCATGAGTGGCGTGAAAAGCCCCATATGGGATTTGCTCGACATCATTGACTTTATAATCCCTTATATAGAAAAGATGGGAATAAGAATTAGCTGGTTTTGGCGGTTCACGATCTGGATGAAAAGAAACAGAAAAATCAGTCTAAGGAAATAAAGGAGAAAATAGAACTATGCCAAGATTCAGTCGCTATCAAAATGTAACTGTCTCAGATTATCCTAGGTTGCGTGAAAGTCTGGCTCCAGAATTGCGGAACCGGCCAGCAGAGGATATTGAGGCCTTATTCGAGAGTTACAATCTCTCCGCGGAAGATATAGAGGGTTTCTTCGACACTCTGAGAGACATTGGCCAAGCGGTGGTACGCGTTGCGCCCGCAATCCTTCCCGTTGCTGGGACTGTCGTTGGTACCGCTTTCGGCGGTCCAGCAGGAGCGGCACTCGGAGGTGCCTTGGGAAACCTTGCAGGTGGAGCAATTAGCCAAGCAACTGCTCCCCGCCAACCATCGCCACCTACTGCACCTAGCCCTCAAGGCATATCGTCGAGACTGATGGGACCTGGAGGCTTACCACCTGGCTCTCAAATTCCAGGAGTCCCACAGGCACCGCCTGGCACAGCGCCTGCTTCCGGCCAATTGCTGCAGACCATGTTCCGACCAGAAATGATCCAAGCTTTGATGCAGATGTTGCTCGGGCAGTTGGGTGGGTCGAATGTAAGGGTTGGCAACACGCCAGTGCCGGTCGGCGCGTTCACCAATCTTTTGGGTACGCTTGCAAATCAAGCTCAGGCCGAGTACAACATGGCGAACCCCAGCGCATGGGGAGGCATACCTGAATACATTCGCGACTATGCTGGCGAAGCGGTTGGCGATCCCGCTGTAGCCGAACATCGCGCGAGGGCTTTGTATGAAATGCTCCAAGAGACCAACGCAAAGCAAGCCAGCTATCCGCACATGCGGCGCTCTTACAACTACGCATATTCTGAAGGGAATGGCGAAGATGAAGTTTTCTATGTTGAGCTAGAGCCAGAAGACGTCTATGCGGAAGATGAGTTTTAGTGAGCTTCAATGGCAATGAATCTTAACCCCTTACTCTTGGAAGCACTTCGCTCACACTCAGGATCAGGCACAGATCCAACGCTCCAAGCGCTGCTTTCAGGATCTGACCCTACTGAAACTGGAGTTGCCATTCCCTCCGCGCAGGAGTTGCTCAGCCAACTAGAGAGCGCCAATCCGACCATGGGTTTGATTGCAAAATACCTTGTTGCACTTCGGGAGTCTAATAATGAGAGCTCTGCAGAAGCAGAGATAGAAGCCGAGGAGGAATTCTTGCAGGCGGGAGAGGATCAGTACTCGGCACAAGTTGTCCAGCGTCTCGAGCAACAAGTCGAAAAACTACGCGCTGAATTAGTACTGTTACGTGAGCGGAATGATGCTTTCGCAGTTGCGCTCGGCGCATGTTACTTGTGTTGGGGTGAAGACCCGAACTGTTCAATCTGTCTTGGTACGGGTCGCCCTGGTTCTGTGCTGCCGGATGAGCAATCGTTCGCGCAATTAATTGCGCCTGCGATCCGAACACTTCAAGCACAAAAGGAGGTTAGTCGGCCCAACTCCTAAAACGTTCCCAAAGCGAACAATTGTATCGCTGTATTCAACATGGAAAGACAAGAAAGGAGAAAAAAATGAGTAATGGATATACCAGCGAAAGCCTCGAGGCGATTCTCGAATCCCTTGAATCTGATGAGACTGACGAAGCGGTAAGGCGCCGCTCATCTAATAATAGACCGTCAGCACAGCGTACACCTTCCTACGGTGCACCCGTTAGGGAGCAACCTGTAACACAGAGACAGCTTAAGGAAACTAGCGATAGACTCGATGCTAGGATAACTACCGAGATCAACAAAGTGGATGTAAGAGTCACAGCCGCCGAGAACAAGATAGAACGTCAGACCGCCGCGATCAAGAAGGAAACTGAGGAGCGCAAGAGAGACACTGCTCGATTGGCCAGCCAAGCGCAGCTTTCTGCCCTCTTACCTCTTCTCCAGACTCCTAAGACGATCCAACTTAGTGGAGCGCTTGACAATCTACCAGCAAATACAAAGGTCCTCGTGGATGGAGGCGACAGTCTTAGCCTCTTACTCCCGCTCTTGCTGATGGGCGGCTTGGGCTCCGGTGGCGGCTTGGGATCGGGTAGTGGTAGTGGAGGCGGAGATAGTGGAGGTGCAGGTATGGGAGGCCTTGACCCTCTGCTTCTCGTGCTATTGCTAGGCCGCAAATCTTGATTTCCAGGGATTAGACAAAACGAGTATCGAAGGAGATAAATTATGCCTAGTATCCTTGGTTTGATGATTGCAGACGCGTTAGCAAGCCGTCTCAATATTACGAACTCGGACGCCTTGAATCGAATAAGAATTACTGGAGCCGTTGTAGGTGCATCTCCCGTGGGAATCATTGTGAGTGATTTCATAGCCCAGCGTGAGGCGCAGAGCCTGGTGGTTGCGCCGACTCCGGCTCCAACGACACCGACGACTCCAACGACCACACCATCAGGTTCAACACAGACGATGGTACAGGTGCCGGATGTCACTGGCATGGCAGTTGTGAGTGCGGAAACGCTGCTCAAATCTTTTGGCTTGAACTCGCAGCGCCGAGATGTGATTAGTAGTGATACGGTGCGGGATATTGTTATTGAGCAAAAACCTTCAGCAGGAGACTTGGTCCCCCAAGGGACAATAGTGATCCTAAGTGTGAGTTTGGGCTTCCTAGTGCCCGATGTCCGGAATCTATCACTTGCCGTGGCAACCACACAACTTCAGGCAATTGGCTTGCAGGTACAGACGATGCCTGAGCGCAACTCCTCCGTCCCCAAAGATGCAGTCGTACGGCAAGATCCGGTTCAGGGATCTTACGCCTCAAAGGGCGACACAGTAAGGTTGACTGTGAGCCTCGGCGCGAATATCGCAGTACCAGATGTTGTCGGTTTACCTGTTGCTGACGCCCAGAAACAACTTCAGGATGCTGGCTTACAATCCACGCTTTCGTATGGCACCAGTGGCAGTATTAATAAGGGCTTTGTCATCAAATCAGACCCGCTCTCAGGAACGCCCGTTGCATTCGGCAGCACAATAACACTGACGGTCAGCAGGGGAGAAGATTTTGAAATACCGAATGTCACCGGACAATCATTCGAGGATGCTGAGAAAAAGCTGAAGGAACTCAAGTTGCAGGTTAAGCGGGAAGATCAGAACAGCGATGTGGTGCGCGAGGGCTTTGTTATCAGCCAAGACCCTGTTGCAGGTACGCAGGTTTCACCTAACGGCCAAGTCACCTTATTAGTAAGTAAAGGTATTGCGACAGCGGATCTGCCGGACTTAAGAGGTGAGTCTTTTCGAAAGGCTCGTGAAACACTTCAGGATCTCGACTTTAAGGTCAAGCGCGTAGATATGGACAGCGACAAACCGAAGGGCACGGTTGTTGACCAGGATCCAAAGACAGGTAAAGTGGCGCCGGAAACGACTGTGACGCTCTCTGTTAGTACTGGTATTCAACCACCAATATAAATTGCACGAATGGTTGATTGATATTCGTCAGCTTTGAGAGTGACCTGTGGCGTAGACAGGTCACTCTCCATACAAACATCTGAGGTTCGTTCGATGGATCCTGAATTGTGGGAACTGCTCGAGGAAGGTAACAGCCAAGATGAGGTAGCTGGGATCATCCGGCTAAGACAGCTTGGAAGTGTCCCGCCCCAAGTGCGTGTGATCGCCCAATTTGGCGAGATCATCACAGTTCGGATGAGACGTGGCTCGATCCCCGCCGTTCGTGAGGATGCTGAAGTGGCGAGTTTCAAAGCGCCAGGTCCGCCGATGGGTCCCGAAGTAGAGTTGGATGAGACTGAACTTCTCGAAGTTTTGCCCGAAGTGATTAAACCGAGTGATGAACGGCGGCCAGCCTCACTGGAGGCTACTGGGCGCGGAGTGGTCATCGGCATCGTCGACTGGGGCTTCGATTTTGCACACTCTGATTTTCGGAATCCAGATGGTAGCACGCGTATCTTGGCGCTCTGGGATCAGCGCGGCAAGCCGCGGCCCGAATCTCCACAGCCGTATGGCTATGGTATCGTCCACACGCGCGAGGCGATCAATCAGGCATTCACATCAAGCAATCCCTATGCCGCGCTAGGATACCATCCCGCCGATGCTGACCTGGGACGTGGATCACATGGCACATTGGTCGCGAGCATCGCGGCGGGCAATGGCACTGGAGGCGGCCCTATTGGCATTGCACCCGAAGCCGAATTGGTATTTGTGCATAATGCCATGTGGGGGCAGGACCCTTCTGCGAAGCTGGGTAATTCTGTTACGCTGCTGGAAGCCATTGACTTTATTACGCGGACGGCGGCTGAACGCCCTTGCGCGATCAATCTCAGCATGGGACGCACCGGCGAGCAGCATGATGGAACAACACTCGTTGAGCAAGCCCTGGATGCCGCGCTCCGTGCGGCCCCTAGACGTGTGATTTGTCAGAGCACAGGCAATTACTTCACACGACGGCTGCACGCATCGGGGCAGTTGCGTCCCGCCGAAGAGCGAACGCTCGTCTGGGAGGTCGCCAAAGCTGACGTTACACCCAACGAGTTCGAGGTTTGGTATCCAGGACGGGACAAGATGGAGATCGAAATCCGCTCGCCGGATGGTTCGATTTCCACGCGGCTGAGGCAGGGTGAACGCGCGCCGCTAAATATGGACGGTCAAACCATTGGTAGAGCCTACCATCGGACGATTGAGCCAAACAATCTCGACAATCACATTGTCATTTTCCTGTATCCTGATGCTCCAGCAGGAGCATGGGATGTAACGCTGATCGCGACCGATGTAGTGGATGGACGCTTTCACGCCTGGATAGAGCGAGACGCCGGTTGTCCTAACTGCCAATCGCATTTCCGCCAAGAAGATGCTGATCCTACGTCTACTACAGGTACTATTTGCAACGGACTTCGCACTATCGCAGTGGGCGCGTACAATCCGCATCATCCCGACCAGCCTATCGCTTCATTCAGCAGTATGGGCCCGACGCGCGACAGCCGCCTCAAACCGGATTTGTGCGCGCCAGGCGTAGGCATTTTGGGCGCACGTTCCGCCTCGCGTGATGCAAATGGTCAAACATCGCTTTTGACGCGCATGTCAGGAACGAGTTTCGCCGCGCCACATGTAACTGGCTGTATCGCCCTCATGTTGCAAGTCGCGCCGAGACCCTTGCGGATTGAGGAGGTTCACAATTTGCTCCTCGCCAATACGCGTAAAGTCCATTTTCCCGAAGAAATACCTGGGCGGACAGGAGGCGGCTATTTGGACATCGAAAGGGCGGTCGAGGCTACGAGGAATATTGAGCGCCTCGGTCATGGGCTCAAATTGGCAGGTGAAGATAAGCAGGTGACCGAGATTCATGATGATCAAGAAATTAGAAATTCAGAATTTGTCGAAGGCAGAGCAGAGGATGAAGAGAAGCCCAAAGAAATGGCAAGTGACCAGAACACGTTTTACCGCATTGCGAGCGACAGCAATAGTACATCTATGGATAGCTGGCCCGGTAGGCTGAATCTAGATGACTGCTGTGCCATAAACTACATCAAGCATCAGGAGACTGCTGTTTCTGGCGTTGTTCTAGAGAGTCTCGTAGAAAATTCTTCCTCATCGAAAGAAGGTGTCGCAATGAAAATAGAACAAGAATTTGATGAAATGAAAGTTGAGATGGAACCAGACCAGGAAAATGTACGGGAAGATGGAATCGAGCAAAGTGAATCGGATGCGGAAGACCTTGGTCACCTTAATCCGGTCGGTTATATTCATCTATCCTCATTTATCAGGATTCCAGTATATCCCCTTGCCAACACATCCGCTTTTACCTCAATCAGTCTGGATGAAGCGCTTCAATTTGCCCTCCGTCAGACTGCTACGAATTCTTATATCACGGGCAGCCTGCTAACCGGGACCCAATACCAGGTCTTTCGCTGTAATTTTTCGGCATTGCCAACGTCAGTCATTGAATTTGAGACCAGCGAACAGATCGCTACATTAGTGCTGTTGGGAGAGTTCGTCTATCTGCCTTCGGACCCGTTGAATACCACGACTCGTTGGGTGAAACTCAACCGCCCACGCGAGTTTTATGCGCTGGCAGATCGTGACCGTAATCACCAACGCCGCCAGTGGGTAGACAAGATCAACCGAGCACGCGCATCCATTGCTATACCCGGTGTAATCGTTAATGAGGCCTGGCTGAATGGGCGGTCAATGCCAGAACTGCGCCTACTCCTGGCTTTTTTTGCCAGATCATTATTTGAAGTCCGAAATGTAAACGAGCCCTCCAGAAATTTCCTAGGAGCGGAAATTAGAGGAGTCACGCTGCCAGTGCGCCGCTTGCCGATCAGCGAACCGGACTGTTACCTGGCGGCGATAGCGAGCCGTGAGGGTTTGATGGAAGATGTCAACGCCTATGACCTTGGAGCTGGAGTCAGCCCAGGACCGACGCAATTCAATGCCATAGGTGGATTTCTATTCCAGTTCTTAGCACGCGTCTATGACGCAGATAGTTTTCTTTTCAATCAAGCTTTTAGCTCACTGAATTGGAGCATGCGTACCCATAATGGTCATCCCGACCTAGTGGTAAACGCTGGAGCCGCCAATGAAACTGTGCTTCACGGCGCGGCCGATAATGCGAATGTACGCCGCAATGTGGGCTATCTTCAATCGGGGACTCCCGGGAATACGGCCTTTAACCAGATCGACGCCGGTTTCCGGCGTAACCTGACAAGCGCTTTTCGTACCCTAGTCACCTGGCCGCACATCCAGGAATTCATCCTCGAAATTGCCGCCGGAGCTGAGTTGGCGCCAGCCTTGCCAATCATCCACCATCCTGATAACCATATCCCACCGCTGGACCCAGCCAATCCAGACAGAAATACTTATATCCTGAAGACACTGTTACTTTCCGCTTATGTGCGCTTCAGTGCGTGCCTGAGGCCTTTATTACGTGCTCTGCGCCACTGGGATAACCAGACAGATAAGTTGAGCCACTGGCGAGATGCATTGAATGATGAGTCAATTGATTGGGGAGTTTGCAACCGTTCGCGACGAGATCGGTTGATACAACGTCTGACCGCACAGGAAAGCGAAGCGCGACGTGTTTACGAGACTTTCCGGCGTGCTATGAGCGGGGCGACCGCTGAATCCTTGGTTTCGGATACTCCTGAGAGCTTGGAGTGGGCAGAGGCATACGAGACTGGCGAAGGGTCAGCAGAATATCAACCACTAAATCTAAAAGAGCAAGAGCTGGACTGTCGTTGTGGCACACGGCTGGTTGAATTGGCGGATGCAGCGATCACAAGCGGAACAATCCTGCCTCGGCCCTCTGCATTGCTTGAACAGATATTGAGCAGTGCAGGCATGAGGGAGGCAAGGGAACGCGGGGTTTCTCCAGCCGAAGTTTTTGATGGGTTTGTTTATCCAGGACGTGACGCGATGCGCAGTCACCTGGAACAATATTTCGAGATCGTGGCATTGCCCAATACACGCCTTGTTGGCGAGTTACAACCTGGTGACTTAATATTACGGCGCGGTGAGGGCGGCTTCGGGCACGTGGCCCTGATCGCATCGCCTGAACTGCGGCGTTATCCAGAGCTACTGTCAAATGGATTGACGCCAGAAATATTCTCTACTTGCAAGTATGTACAGGTAGTGGAAACGGGAACCTATCCGCACAGGCTCCGTGATGCATTTGCGCGCCGTGTTGTAGATGAACAGGATCGGCTGAACCATGACACTATGATTTTGCGCGTGCGGGACACCGCCGGTGAAAGCCTCTTTGCCGACGAGCAACAGCCTACAGGGTCGCCAATTCAACCGCTCCAACAGGTGTGCGGTTTCTTCGGTCCAAACGTCGTCGTTACAGAGGTCGAGCTGCGCCGTACAATTGGTGCCAATACGGTCGCCGAGAGGCAGAACTGGTTCAATGCGGCGGGTCAGATCATTTATGAGACACAGCCCTCCCAATTTGGATTGCTCGTGAGCTACTGGCTATCGAGTTTCAGCGCGATTCGGCCTACAACATTGCAGGTGTTGCAAGCGAATGCGAGAAGCTATAGCAATTATGGCCCTCTCCTGAACGCTACTACGTCGACACAGGTTAATACGGCGATTGCACGCGTGAGAGCAGATTTGCTCGTGGGTGCGCCAGATGCTGGTAATCCTGCCAACCTCCACAGCCTCGTTGACGAGGCCTTGAGAGGTGCCAGATTGTCCTATCTTGACGCGAACGGTGGGGCGTGGAGTGCTGTTTTTGTCGTCGCGTGCATTCGCGGCACCGCCATCCAGCTCGGTCTCGAGTCCATGATTGCCGGCAATCACTCCGGGCGTGACGAACTGCTTACCTGTACCTCCGCGCACAGGGTTTATGTGTTAGAGGCTTATCAACGGCACTTTGGCCCCAACCCAAGATATGGGACATACCACGCCTTCCGAGTTAACGAGCGAACTCCAAAAGTGGGAGATATCATCGTTCAGGACCGGCAAGCGACAAGCATCAACGCGGTGGTGAGGTTTGACGATATTCCAACCACGCTAGCAGGTGGATATAACCTGCATGGGGATATTGTAGTGGACGTCCCGGATGGTCAGGATTTCGTTGTGACCATCGGCGGTAATCTTGGACCTGATCGCGGTGGCAGTGTGAGGCGCCGCCGCTACCCCCTAGATGCCGACCGCCATCTCATCGTGGACCGGGTGCGGCTCTACACACAGGAGCGTGACAACGGTAACCTGCCCAACTTGCCACCGGCGAACAACGCGGCGGGCCTTAACGGCATAAGCACGGGCCGTATCTTTGCGCTACTCAGCCCGGTGGAGGTTTGTGCCGCAATACCCGGCCAGCGGGTACCCGGTGGGGTATTGGTATAACTGGTTACAGTTTGGACACATAGCGAATCCAGAGCGCATTTTCTCAATTTGGAGTACGCTACATAAAATCTTCTGGCAGATATGTCCGCCGATATCGTCAAACAACTACGTCGTAAAGCGGGCCCTAAGGAGCACTAAGCGATTCGTCAATTGTGGATCGATCACTCCATCATCTCCTCCAGCCTCTTCTTCACCCCCTCCCACTCCGTATCCAGAATGGAATAAAACACCGAATGGCGATATCGCCCGTCGGGCAGGATCATGTGATTGCGGAGCGCTCCCTCCCTGACCGCGCCGATACGTTCAATGGCTTTTTGCGAGCGCTCGTTGCGTAGGTCGGTTTTCAATTGCACGCGGATACAACCCAGCGTTTCAAAAGCATGTTTCAACAATAAATATTTGCACTCGGTGTTGACCGCCGTTCGTTGAAATTCAGGGCCGTACCATGTGCCGCCGATTTCGAGGCCGCGATCCTTGGGCGCGATGTTCAGGTAACGCGTCGCGCCCGCCACGCGTCCCGATGCCAAATGAATGGCTGTGAACGGCAGGTCCGATCCCGTTTCGGCGCGTGCAAGGATATCGCGCACCATGTTCGCGATGTCCTCTTCGGTGTTCATGGCCCCATATAACATATAATCCCAAAACGATTGACCGATACCGATCTCCGCCAGCGCGGGGATGTGGGCTTCGGTCATCGGTTCGAGGCGTACGTGGTTGCCTTGTAATGTAATGGATTTTACTTCCATTGATTGCTCCTGTGAAATTATGTCGTTGCGAGCAGGGCGCCCTTTCCGACGAAGCAACCCCCTAGCAACGGGAGACTGCTTCGCCGAAGGCTCGCAGCGACATTTAAAATTTCAACCAATCCTTTTCGGCTGTATCTTGCGTTGGAAGATAGGGCATCTTTGGACCATCAACGCCAAGATATTCACTCAACGCAGCGCGCATGGCGGTGCGATCATCCCACAGATATTCGGTGACGCCGAAACACATGGACTGTTCATGTCCCTTGCCGCAGGCTAACACGATATCGCCTGGACCCGCTAATCTCAATGCGAATTTAATTGCTTCACCGCGATCCGGGATTCGCCAAAAGGTCTCGCCTTCGCGTTCACCTTTGGACTTTGCGCCTTCTGCCATTTCATCAAGGATGCCATCCAGCGATTCGGTGCGCGGGTCTTCGGCAGTGAGCACGGTGAGATCAGCCAACTCCGCGGATGTCTCTGCCATCATGCGACGTTTTTCTTTATCGCGCAAGCCTGCTGAACCAAAGACTGAGATCACTCTGCGCTTCGTCTTCGCTACCGCTCCGCTCAGCGCGATGGGGAGAAGGGGAAGCATGGCGCGCGCGGCTTCTAATGTAACTTTCAATGCATTTGGTGTGTGGGCAAAATCAACGATGGATGTGAAGTTTTGTCCCATGTCAATGCGCTCCATGCGACCAGGGATTCCTTCGAGCGAGGCGATTCCGTGCGCGGCGATTTCGGGTTTTATACCCAATCCATACACTGTGGCGGTCAACGCGGCGAGACAGTTCGAGACATTATATGCGCCAACCAGTTTGCTCGAAACTGGAACGGCGAAGTCTTCGCTGCTTGCGATGAAATTGATTCCTGATGGACTATATTCAATATCCACCGCGCGGACATCTGCGCCCTCGCCCAATCCATAATTCAACTTGTTTACTTTGACAAGCGAAGCAATCCTGCGGATAAAGTCATTGAGAAAATCAAATGACTTCGGGTCATCGCGGTTGATCACCCCCAGGCGCGGATTCCCTTGCGGCTTGGGCAATGTCCATTCCAAACTTGAAAACAACCTCGCCTTCGCGGCGCGATAATTTTCGT
>Ga0247727_10007049_pt1 | contig 21682 bp, 17 predicted proteins | sample WisWelCaveWW1625_FD_202498 | JGI IMG/M metagenome (GOLD analysis project Ga0247727, IMG submission 202498) | Biofilm microbial communities from Wishing Well Cave, Virginia, United States - WW16-25 | ecosystem: Environmental > Aquatic > Deep subsurface > Groundwater > Cave microbial mat | place...
GCTCCAGGTCCACGGGCCTGCCGAGGGGAATCTGCTCGTCCTCGGCTGGGGGTCTACCTACGGCGCGATCCGCAGCGCGGTCGAGCGGCTCCAGGCGACCGGGCGGAGCGTCGCCCACGCCCACCTGCGTCACCTCAACCCATTCCCCGCCAACACCGGCGACGTGGTTCGGGCGTTCCGCCGCGTCCTCGTGCCGGAAGTGAACCTGGGACAGCTCGTGCTGCTGATCCGCGGGCGTTATCTGGTCGACGCCGTCAGCTACGGCCGCGTCCGAGGGAAGCCGTTCCGCATCGCCGAGATCGAGGCAGAGGCGGAACGGCTTCTCGCCGACCTGGACGGACGCCGACGATGAGCGACCTCGTCGATCGTCGCGCGGTCGCCGCCGAGCCGGCGCTCTCGGCCGAGAACGCCGCCGTGCTCGAGCGCCTGCAGGCGCTGCCGCTCACTCGAAAGGACTTCGTGTCCGACCAGGAGGTCCGCTGGTGCCCCGGCTGCGGCGACTACTCGATCCTGGCCCAGACCCAGAAGGTCATGCCGGACTTCGGCTACCCGAAGGAGAACATCGTGTTCATCAGCGGCATCGGCTGCTCCGGCCGGCTGCCGTACTACATGAGCACCTACGGTTTCCACACGATCCACGGCCGGGCGCCGACGATCGCGACGGGCCTGAAGGCGGCGCGGCCGGACCTCATGGTGTGGGTCATCACCGGCGACGGGGATGCACTCTCGATCGGCGGCAACCACCTCCTCCATTCGATGCGCCGGAACGTGGACATCACCGTCGTCATGTTCAACAACCGGATCTACGGGTTGACGAAGGGTCAGGCCAGCCCGACCTCGGAGTTCGGGAAGGTCACGAAGTCGAGCCCGTACGGCACGGTGGACTACCCGGTCAGCCCGCTCGCTGTGGCGCTGGCCGCCGAGGCGAGCTTCATCGCCCGCTCGGTCGACACCCACACGGAGCACCTCCAGCGGACGCTCGAGCAGGCCGGCCGGCATCACGGCTCGACGTTCGTCGAGGTCCTCCAGAACTGCAACATCTTCAACGACGGGGCACACCGCGAGTTCGCCGACCGCGAGGTCCGCGATGACCGGATGCTCGTCCTCGAGCACGGCCGGCCGATGACCTTCGGCAAGGACGGCGACCGCGGCCTGCGCCTCGCCGGGCACCGACCTGAGGTCGTCACCATCGGCCGCGACGGCGTGACCGAGGCGGACGTGCTCGTCCACGATGTCGCAGATCCACTGATCGCCTACATGCTCGCGACGATCTACTGGCCGGACTTCCCGGTGCCGGTCGGGGTGATCCGCGACATCCGGCGGCCAACGCACGACGAGCTGCTGACGGAGCAGACGAACCAGGCGCTCGCGGCGCGAGGTCGGGGGGATCTCCAACGGCTGCTCGACGGCGGCGAGACATGGACGGTCGAGTAGGCGCGCGCCGATGATCTGCCCCGTCTGCTCGTTCGGGAACTTCCCCGGGGACGACGCCTGCGCGAACTGCGGCGCCGACCTCTGGGCGGCCGACGTCCCGGAGGCCGCGACCGGGTTCCATGGCCGCCTGCTGGGCACCCACCTCGACGAGCTGGAGGCGCCGGAGCCGCGCCTGGTGGGTGTCGCGACGCCGATCGACGAGGCGCTCCGGCTGATGCACGATGAGGCCGTCGACTGTCTGCTCGTCATGGACGGCGATCGCCTCGTCGGCGTGTTCACCGACCGCGACGCGGTCCTCAAGGTGGCGGGACGGGCAACGCGCCCGGCGGTCGTCGCCGAGGTGATGACCCGCGACCCGGTGATCCTGAGACACGACGACCCGATCGCGGTGGCGATCCACAAGATGGCGGTCGGCGGCTTCCGCCACGTCCCGATCGTCGAGGATGGTCGGCCGACCGGCATCGTCTCGGCACGTGATGTCTTCCGCCACATCTCGGTCCGCCTCTCGTGACCGCGTGATGACGACTGCGTCCCCGGTCGCCGTGCTCGCCGACGACCTCATCTGGGGGACCCGGCTGGCTCGCGCTGTCGAGGCGGACGGGGGGCTAGTGTGGCCGGTGCGAACGATGGACGGTCTGCGCGCTGCGCTGGCCGACGGCTGCCGTCTCGTCGTCGTCGATCTGACCGCGCGGGCCTACGACGGGGTCACCGCGATCCGATTGGCAGCCGATTCGGCGGCCAGCGTGCTCGCCGTCGCCCAGCACGACGACGTCGCACTGCGGAAGCGTGCGCTCGCGGCGGGCGCCCGCCGCGTGCTCGCCTACCGCAAGCTGGCCGACGACGGCCCGGCGGCGATCGCAGGGTGGCTGGCGATGCCCGCGGCGGCGACGCGGACGGCGGCGACCCGGTGAGCGACACCGTGAGCGACGCGCGTGTCGCGGTCGGCCCGGGGCGCCCGGTCATCCCGGCCGAGCGCTACCAGCAGCGGATGGAGGAGGCATCGCGGTTGGCTTCCGAGGCCGGCCTCGACGCGCTGCTCCTCGGCGTCGGACCGGAGCTGCGGTACCTGACCGGCTACGGCGCGATGCCGCTGGAGCGGTTGACGATGCTCGTCCTCTCGGCCAGGGGTCGCGCCAGGCTCGTCGTGCCGCGCCTCGAGGTGTCGCCCGCGCGGTCGAGCCCAGCCGCGGCGGCCGGGCTCGTCGAGATCGTCACCTGGGACGAGACGGACGACGCGCACGGTCTGGCGGCATCGCTCGCCGGGACGCGCGCGCCGAGGGGCCGCGTCGCCGTCTCGAACGCGCTCTGGGCGCTCCACGTGCTCGGTCTCCAGCGCGCCCTGCCCGGCGCGGAGTTCTCCCTCGCGACCGCCGTCCTGCGCCGCCTCCGGATGCGCAAAGATGCCGAGGAGATCGCGCTGCTGCGATCCGCGGCACACGCGGCCGATCGCGTCGTCGAGCAGATCGCGACCGGGCGCCTCGTCGGGCGCAGCGAGGCAGAGGTCGCCCACGAGGTCCGCGAGCGGCTCGTCGCGGAGGGGCACGACAGCGCGACCTTCGCCATCGTCGGCTCCGGGCCGAACTCCGCGTCGCCCCATCACGAGGCGGGGGACCGCCTGATCCGGGCAGGTGAGCCGATCGTGCTCGATATCGGCGGGACACTGGGCGGTTACGGCTCGGATGTGGCGAGGACGCTGTGGGTGACCGGCGGCGGATCAGCCTACGGGCCGGACCTCGCGTTCCGAGAGCTATTCGCCGTCCTGCTCGACGCCCAGCGGCTGGCGACCGTGGCCGTACGGCCCGGCGTCGCCTGCGAGGCGATCGACGCCGCGGCCCGCGGGCACATCACGGAGCACGGCTACGGCCCGCAGTTCTTCCACCGTGTCGGCCACGGCATCGGCCTCGAGGCCCACGAGGAGCCGTATCTGGTCGCCGGCAACGACGAGCCGCTCGACGTCGGTTTCGCGTTCAGCGTCGAACCTGGCATCTACCTCGAGGGTCGCTACGGCGCCCGCATCGAGGACATCGTCGTCTGCGGCGCCGACGGCCCGGTCGTCCTCAACGAGGCCGGCCGCGACCTGTGGGTCGTCGACGGCTGAAAGCCGGCCCCGGGGTATCATCGCGGGGCTGGCCGCCCGCCCATCGGCGGCCCGGATCCGAGCGCACGATCATGACCATCCTCCAGCGGCGCCCCGGCGCCGCCTCCGCCAGACGATGAGCCGGCGCGCGCATCACGCCGGCCGCCGGCACGGCCGCCCGCATCGCCCGGTCGATCGCCGATCCGCGGCGCCGTCGATCCCGACGACGTCGGTCCCCGCGCCCGGGGCGCCGGCGGCCGAGACTCCGCCGGGTCCGATCGTCGCGGAGGTGGCCCCGCAGCTGACCGCTGACCCGCCGGCCCCCGGGCTCGTCTTAGCGGCACCGGAGCCGCCGGCCCTGCCGGCGATCGCCGAGCGTCCGCCCGAGGCGGTCGAAATGCCGCCCACGATCGCCGAACCGGCACCGGCGGCGTTCGTCCACTCGCCGTCGATGCCCGCCGCGCCTGCCGAGGTGAGCGGCCCGACCTGCACGACGCCGCAGCTGCGACGGTTCATCAAGAGCCGCGCCTACATCCCGATGCACGAGCTGCGCCGCCGCTTCGCGATCGACGGTCCCGAGGATGACGTCACGGCCGTGGACACCGCTGCCGGCCGGGTCTTCGTCGGCCTTCCCGAGCGCGAGGGCCGGATGCTCGGCGAGCTGCTCCGGGGCGGCGACATCGGTTATGAGCTGTCGCTCGACCCGGTCTCGCCGATCGTCGTCGGCGTCTACCCGATGCGGCCGGTGCCGCGGACGTAGCGACGCGCTCGTCGCTCAGCGGACACACCGCCCGTGCGACGCGAGACCGGTGCCCGGACGCACCGCTGACACATCGGCGGTCGCCCCAAACCTTGACGCACGTATGCGACACTGACAATCTCGCGTCGATCCCGCCGCACCCGCACGGGGGCGGAGCCGGCCGCTCGGGTCGGCAGCGTGGACGCGGCAACGGGCGTGCGGGACGCACCGGCGGCGTCGTTGGAGGAGGTTCCGTTGACCCGTCAGCGTCCCACGAGGTTCACCGCCGCGGTCGCCGCCGCGACCCTGCTCGCCCTCTCGTTGATCGGCGGAGCGTCGGCTGCCCAGCCCGGCTGGGAGATGACCGTCGTGAAGCTGCCGGATGCGGTCTCGCCCGGCGCCGACGCCGGCTACCGCATCACGATCGTCAACAACGGCCCGAGCAACATCTCGCAGCTCTACCTGACGGACTCGGTCGCCGCACCGGCGACCTACCTCACGAGCACGCGGGCAGGGTGTGTCCTGAGCCCCGTCCTGTATTGCGCGTTCGGGGCGCTCAACGCCGGCGACCAGATCGTCCTGACGGTCGCACACGCGGCGCCGTCGAGCGGTAGCTCGTTCGCCGTGACGTTCATGCTCAATACGACCGGCGCCTCGTTCAACGACAAAGGCAAGAACAGTCACGGCGACACGCTGACGCGGACCGTGACGACGGGTCTCGACGGTGACCAGAACTTCGCCGGTGGGTTCGTCGTCGCCACCGGGACGGTCGCGAACGGAAGCAGCCTCGGTCGGCGGAACATCCAGTCGACGGCCGCTACATCACCAGGAGCAGGGCTCCCGGTCACGGTCGAGGACGGCTCCGGGGTCACGTTCGGCTGCATCCTGTGCACGGGCACGCCGTTCGGCGAGTGGTCGGAGATCAACGTCGCGGAAGGCGCGTCGTTCGGCTCGGGCATCGAGATCGTCATCACGATCTACTCGAAGTCGGTTCCGAAGAACCTCGACCTCAGCAAGGTGGTCGTGTTCCACACCTACCAGGTCGGCGGCGTCGACGTGACCGACAGGATCGACACGGCATGTGCGCCGACCCCGGTACCCGACTGCCTGACCGCGCAGCTCCTCGGGAACGGCGACCTCGAGATCACCATCTGGACGCTCCACAACGGCGGCTTCAAGCCCGGCCTCAAGTAGCGGTCAGCGCAGCGATGGAGATCCGCAGCCGCGCTGCGGACGACTGGTCGCCCTTCTGCTCATAGAGACCCAGGGCCTCCCGCAGGGGAGGCCCTGATTCGTCGGCCCGACCCACGCTCCGCAGCACGTCGCCGAGGTCGACGAGTGCCTCCGCTCGCAGCTCGATGTCCTCGGTCGGCGCCGCGCGCGCCGCCGCCGCCCGGGCGATCTCGACCGCCGCGGCGGCATCGCCGGCGGCAGCGAGGACCTTCGCGCGGGCCGTCCGCCAGGCGACCTGCGACCAGACGTCGTCGTCGTCGGCGAGCTGCTCCGCCAGCGTCGATCGGGACGACGCCGCGTCGTAGTCGCCGCGGGCGGCGTGGACGTTCGCGAGGATGGCCACCACGGTCGACCGGAAGTAGCGCTCGCCGAACGCGGCCAGCGCGACGTCGTCACGCTTCAGCTCGGCCTCCGCGGCCGCCAGGTCGCCGGCCAGCAGCTCGACGCGGGACGATTCGATCGAGGTCGTGCTCGCCTCGAGGTCCGCTCCAAGGTCCTGGAGTGTCGCCTGGACGCGTCGGTAGGCGGCGCGCGCCTCGGCGAACTCGCCGTTCATCGCGAGCAGCTGCGCGAGGGCGCCGAAGACGTAGGCCTCGTTCTTCCGGTCGCCGGCGATGCTCTCGAGGAGCTCCCGGCAACGCTCGATCGCGAGCGGGACGGGTGTCGGACCATGGACGAGGACATACGCGATCGCCGAGGCGCTGCGTGACGCGAGGACGGGGTCGCCGGCGCTCGTCGCATGCTCGACGACACGGCTCGCTGCCAGCGAGGCATCCTCGAGCCGGCCGACCGTCGCCTGGCAGAGCATGATCATCCGCCACGCCCGCGCCAGGCTGGCGTCGTCGCCGGTGCCCTCGAGGCTGGCGATCGCCTGCTCCGCCTTCTCGATCGCCGAGGTCATGCTCGTCTCGCCCGAGCCGAACACCTCCGCGTAGAGGCGGATGACGGCCATCCGCGCCACGAGGTGATCGTCGCCGAGGTCGGCGGCGACGGCCGCGCCTTCGTCGAGCACCCCGGTCGCGTCCTCGAACCGGCCGAGCGCGATCAGCGCCTCGCCGAGGTCCGAGATCAGCTCGAGGCGGAACCTGGCCGCCCGAGGCAGGACCGCGCTCGCGCGCCCGAGGAGGTTCGCCGCGGCGGGACTGTCACCCCGAGCGTGGGCCCGCCGGCCGGCTGAGGCGAGCTTCGCCGCCGCGCGCTCGCCGACGGCGCGGGCCTCGTCGTCGATCGGGCCGAGCTCGTCGCGGTAGCGGTAGGCCTGCTCGAGGTGGTAGCCGAGGATCTCCTCGAACTCCGTCTCGCGGCCGCGCTCCCGGTTGACGCGTTCGGCCCATGTGACGAATCGCTCATGGAGGCCGACTCGCTCGCGCTTGAGGAGGCTGCCGTAGGCGGTATCGCGGATGAGCTGGTGGCCGAACCGGAAGGCCGGCTCGCCGTCAGGCGACTCGGGTCGGACGAACTGCTTGCGGCTGAGCTCGGCGAGATGGGTCGGAACCGTCGGCCGCGCCTCGTCTTCGACGAGCTCTGCGACCGCGTCCTGCGGAAAGAACAGGCCGACGACCGAGGCCGGCTCGACGACCCCGCGCTCCTCACCGGCGAGGTTGTCGAGGCGCGCCGCGAGCAGCGCATGGATCGTCGGCGGGACGACGATCGTCGCCCCCGCGTCGACCGCGACCCAACGTTCCCCGTCGCGCCGCAGCAGCCCGTCGTCGACGAGCATCGACACCATCTGCTCGACGAACAACGGGTTGCCCTCGGCGGCATCGACGATCCGGCGCGAGATCGTCTCGTCCAGGCCCGCCTCACCGAGCAGCTGCTCGATCATCCGCCCCGCTTCGCCGGGAGCCAGCGGCGAGAGTGTGATCCGGGCGTCGGCATGGGCGGTCGACCAGTCCGCATGTTTGTCGAGCAGCTCGTGTCGCGCCGAGCAGAGAAGCAGGAGGGGCGCCGCATCCACCGCGTCGAGGAGATGGTCGATCAGCTCGAGGAACGTCGCCTCGGCCGAGTGGATGTCATCGACGATGGCGACGAGGGGACGCTCGGCAGCGAGCCGCTCGACCAGGCGCCGGATGCCCCAGAACAGCTCGGTCACCGGGTACTGCCCGGTCGCGAGGCCCATCGCGACGGCGACCCGATCGGCGATCGCGTCCCGCTCCCGATCGTCGCGCTCGGCGGACGTCTGCTCGATGAGGCGCCGGACCTTGCCGACGGCGACGGTCGGGCGATCGCCCGTTCCGATCCCCGCCGCCTCGCGGACGATCTCGGCGATGGGCCAGAAGGTGATGCCGTCGCCATACGGCAGGCAGCGTCCGCGGACGACGTTGGCGGCGTCGCCGGCATGAGCCGCGAACTCGCGGATCAGCCGCGACTTGCCGACACCGGCGTCGCCGACGACGGTCACCAGTCCGGCCCGACGTCCTGTCCGGGTCTCTCGCAGCGCTTCGGCCAGCCGGGTCATCTCGAGCTCCCGGCCGACGAACGGCGTGTCCCCGGCCGCGCTCTTTGCGGGTCGTTCGCGGACCTCGACGAGGCGGTAGGCAGGCACCGGCTCGGCTTTGCCCTTGAGCGCCAGCGGCTCGATGGCGACGACGTCGATCTGGTCCCGGGCGAGCCGGTGGGTGAGCTCGCCGATGATGATCTCGCCCGCGCCGGCGGCCTGCTCGAGCCGCGCCGCGGTGTTCACGGCATCGCCGGTGACGAGCCGCTGGCCGAGGCTCGCGTCGCCGGCGATGACCTCACCGGTGTTCACGCCGATGTGGTTGCGGATCTCGAGCCGCCAGCGGCCCCGCAGGTCCTCGTTCAGGGCCGGCAGCGCCGCCTGCATCTCCGCGGCGGCGCGGATCGCCCGGATCGCGTCATCCTCGTGGCGGACGGGCAGCCCGAACACCGCCATCACGGCGTCGCCGATGAACTTCTCGACGGTCGCGCCGTGGCGCTCGAGGGCGACGCGCATCGCCTCGAAGTAGCGCGACATGGCATCGCGCAGCGCCTCCGGCGTCGGAGCCCGGCCGTCCAGCGGCGCCGGTTTCGGGTCGGCGAAGACGAGAGTCACCGTCTTTCGACTCTCGCGGAACGTCGGGCGCCGGGTGGCCGGGTCGTCGGCCCCGGGGCCGACCGCGACCGGCCCGCGCGACCGCACCGACACGAGCCGGAAGGCGACGTAGCTCCCGTCGCCCTTCTTCGGCTTGACGCGACCGAACGGCTCGGCCGACACGTGCTCCCGGACGAGGCCGTAGGTCGAGACGTCGAGCAGCGCCTCCAGCGGCGGCGCGTTCTGCTCCATGATCCCGGCGATCGTCACCGCGGGCCCGGTCAGGACATGCTGTCCTGCCTGCTCTTCACCGACGACGACCTCGCCGCTGCAGACGCCGGTCCGGTTGACGAGCCGGACACCCCACCGCCGCTCCAGCTGCTCGTTGAGGTTGGCGAGCACGGCCATGCTCTCGGCGGCCGCCTCGACCGCCCGCAGCGCGTCGTCGTCGGCCGGTGTCGGCAGGCCGAACACGGCGATGATCGCGTCGCCGATGTACTTCTCGATCGTGCCGCCGTGCGACTCGAGGACGAGCCGCATCTCGTCGAAATACCGGCCGACGACCTCGCGGAGCGATTCGGGGTCGAGCTTCTCGCCGAGTGCCGTCGAGCCCTTGAGGTCCGAGATGACGACCGTCACGAAGTGGCGGGATTCGCTCGTCGGCGGCATCGCGGCCAGTCTAGCCGGGTGGGGTGCGGGCCCGGCTTCGGGTGCTCGGGCGGCTCGGTCGCCCGGCTTCGGGCCGCTCCGTCCGGCTCTGGCGGCTCCGTCGGCTACGATGCCGTCCATGCCAGGCGCGCCCGACCCGGTGGCCCAGCGCGAGGTCCTGCGAGCCTGCCCGCTGTTCGCAGGGATGTCGGACGCGATGCTCGACAGCGTCGCCGAGTCGATGCGGCCGCGGCGGTATCGAGCCGGCGACACGATCTTCCACCAGGACGATCCCGGTGACTCCCTCCACGTCGTGGCGTCCGGGACGGTGCGGATCGTGCTGCCGTCGGCGGCGGGCGAGGACCCGGCGATCCTCGCGACGATGGGGCCGGGAGGGTTCTTCGGCGGGCTTGCCCTGCTCGACGGCGCGCCTCGCTCGGCGACCGCTGTCGCCGTCGGCGCGACGACGACGCTGGTCCTCCACCGCGATGTCTTCCTGGGACTCGTGGACCGCGACGCCGGCCTTCGGCGTGCGCTCCTCGCGACGCTGGCGGCTGAGATCCGGACCACCACCGACCAGGTGCACGACCTGCAGTTCCTCGACCTCCCGGCGCGGCTCGCGCGGCGCCTGCTGCGACACGCCGCAGGGGTCGCGGCCGCGGCGGACGGCTCGGTGTGCCTGCCGTGGCCGTACACCCAGTCGGAGCTCGCCGGGATGATCGGCGGCTCGCGACAGTCGGTGAACCGACTCCTGGCCGACTTCACGGCCCGTGGGCTCGTCCGCCAGGAGCGCGACGCGCTGGTCCTGCTCGACCCGGCCGGGCTTGGCCGCCTCGCGGGACTCTGAGGGGGCGCCCCGGCGCGCGCCCGCCCCGCGCGCCCCCGCCCCGCGCGCCCCCGCCCCGCGCCCGCCCGCGGGCCCGTCTCCGGGAGTGGGCGGTCCGCCACTCGATGCCCGTGGAAGCATCAGCCCCGTCCCCGATCGGATCTGCCGCCGGAAACCCAGACCTCATGCCCCGAGGGGCATCTACGGTGCCGAGCGGTGGTGGCGACCTGATCTGGCCCCGACCGCTCGACGAAATCGTCAGCTAAGTCATCGATGATCGGCGGTCGAACGAGCCGTGGTTCCGTGCGGCCATGCCATACATGACGCGCTCCAGTGACCCTCGGGTCGATGCCGCCCTGCGACGTCTCGGCATCCAGCTCCGCCACGGGCGCCAGATCTCGGGAATGAGCCAGCGTAGGGTGGAGACTCGAACCGGGGTCGACCAGACGACGATCTCCCGGCTCGAGAACGGCCTTGCGACCCGACTGCCGCTCGAGCGCCTCGGCCTCATCCTCGTGGCGATCGATGTCGAGCTGCGAGCGCGCCGCGCGAGCGACACGCAGAAGATGCCCGACGGGGCATCACTGGACGGCCGATCGGACGGGTAGTCGAACGGCGACCGACCGCTCGGATGGCAGATGTGCCTATGGGCATCACGGAGAGGACATCGACGCCGGGGGGGGGCGTCCGAGCGACACCGCCGGGCCGGAACGGTTCGCCGGCCGCCCGGGAGCGGGGCGCAGGGCAGCGGCCCGGGGCCGCGCCAAAGACTCACCTAACCCTGGCCGCGGGTCTCCGGGGCAGCAGCGCCAGCGGCCGAGCCGGCGACAGGGCGCCGACGCGTGCGCCGCAGGTCGCGCAGGTCCCGCTGGTCGAGCCGGGCAAGCCGGACGAGGTCGGCGTTGGCCGTCCGCGTCAACCGCTCGGTGAGCTTCGACAGGATCAACGAGCTGACGGCCGGGATGTCCATGATCGAGCGGAGCGCGGCGGCCGGCACCTCCATGACGACCGAGTCCTCGTCCGCCACGACGTTCGCGGTGCGGCGACTGCCGGTCAGCGCGGCGATCTCACCGAAGAAGTCGCCCGGGCCCATCGTCGAGAGCGCCCGGTACGCCCCGTCTGGCGAGGGGACGCCGGCGACCGCCCGGCCGGATAGGATGAAGAACGCCGTGTCGCCCGTCTCGCCCTCGCGCAGGATGGCGGTCCCGGAGGGGGCGTCGTTGATCGTCGCCCGGGCGATGAAGTTGCCGCGCCGCCGGGCGTCGAGCGCGGCCAGCGTCGGCAGAAGCCCGATGAGCCGCTCGATGTCGTCCGCGGCGGCCGCGCGACCGGTCGCGACCGACGGCGCGCTCGGCGCGGTCCGCAGCAGCTGGACGGCACGGCGCCACTCGGCAGCGGGCTGGCCGAGGCCCGGCAGGAACTGCGTGACGACGCCGGTCACGACGAGAACGAGCGACGCGATGACGACGAGCAGCCGGATGTCGACGTAGTCGGCCAAACCGGCGGCCGCCATGCCGAGCAGGAAGACCACGTCGCGCGACACGAAGAACGCCGAGAAGACCCGGCCGCGCATCTCGCGCGGCGTGTTGCGCTGGAGGATGAGCCGCCGCGCGATCGACGCCGGCGAGTTGAGGAACCCGGTGATCATCACCAGGAGGATGGCGATCCAGATGTTCGGGGCCAGCCCGTAGAGCACGCCGAAGACACCCATCAGGCCGATCGACAGCACCAGCCACTGACCCTCGCGCAGCCGGTCGGCGTACTTGGCCATGAGGAGGCTGGACGCGACGAAGCCGACCGATGTCAGGCCCTCCTGCAGGCCGTATTCGAACTCCGTCGCCCCGAGGATCTTGATCGCGAACGGCAGAAGCAGGACGTTCCAGAGGCCGAATGAGAAGAAGACCGGCACGCCGACGAGGAAGGCCGAGCGAAGCATCGGCGTCCGTGCCAGGAAGCCCATGCCCTCGCGCAGGTTGCCCAGCACGACGCCGACGGTCGTCGCCTCGGCGACCACGGTCGGCCCGATTCGGACGAAGTAGATGAAGGCGGCCGAGGCGAGGAAGGTGAGTGCGTCGATGTAGAACGCGAGCGTGATGTCGATCGACGCGAGGATGCCGGCGGCCGCGAACCCGATCGCCGTCGAGCCGAACGAGCTGATCGACAGGAATGCGTTCGCCGACGCCAGCTCCTGCTCGGAGGCGACATCCGGCAGGACGCTCTCGTGGGCCGGGTCGAAGAACTGCTTGACCGTCGAAGCGAGGAGCACGATGACGTACAGCGCCAGGAGGCCGAATTCGGCGACGGCGAGGGGGATCGAGGCGACCAGGACGGCCCGCAGGAGATCCGACGAGATCATGATCTTCTTGCGGTGGAAGCGGTCCACGAAGACGCCCGCAAGGAGGCCGACGACGAGGCTCGGCAGGGCCGTCGCCATGAGGACGAGGCCGACGCTCAGCGCGGAACCCGTCGCCTGGTAGACGAGGATGCCGGCCGTCAGGTCGGTCAGGCTCGAGCCGATCGTCGAGACGAGCTGGCCGCTCCACATGAGCGAGAAGTCGCGCCTGCGGAAGACCGCGAACATGCTCGGGGCGGCCGCGCCGGCCTGGGCCATCGGGTCCGTCCTCCTCGCGGCGCCCGCGCGCCGTCGCTCAGGCCCGCCAGTGTACGGTCCGTGTCAGCGGGTCGGGAGGCGCGCCGGCAGGGTCACACCTTCGTGCTCGAGCAGCGCCCGCTTCAGCGCCAATAGCTCCTTGCGAGTGCCCCATCGGTCGCCGCCATAGCCGCCGAGCGAACCGTCGCCTGCGATGACCCGATGGCATGGGATGGCGAGGCCGATCTGGTTCCGCCCGACAGCGCCGCCGACCGCCCGCGCGGCGCGGGGCTGGCCGACGGCCTGCGCGACGCGGCCATAGCTCGTGACAGATCCGAACGGGACGCGACGGACCACCTCGAGCACGGCCACGTCCCAGGCCGGACGGCCACGAAGGTCGAGCGGCAGATCGGCCAGCTCCGCGGGTCGGCCGGCGAGGTAGGCCTCGACGGCATCGGCGGCGCGCGCGAGGAGTGCCTCCGCCCGCGGGTCGCCCCGATCGGCGTCGCCACGCCGACGCACCGTTCTACAGAGGCGGCGCTCGAGCCACCGGACGAATGCGTCCGGTGGGCTGGCCAGTTCGAGCGCCACGAGGCCGCGCTCCGTGGCCGCCAGGTTGATCGGGCCCCACGGCCCGGCCAGGGTCATCGCGAGAGCGGCGTTCATCGCCGGACTCTAGCCTCGCTGGCGCGCCTGTGAGATACTCCCAGGGAGTATGACGAACGTGACGGCACTGACGACGACAGCGGCGACGCCGCCACCCACGACCGAGCTCGACCTGCCGATCGAGGGCATGACCTGCGCCTCGTGCGTGAACCGGATCGAGCGCTTCCTGAAGAAGACGCCGGGCGTCGAGGACGCGGTCGTCAACCTCGCGACCGAGATGGCGACGATCCGCTACTTGCCCGACGTGGCCGGCCGTGCCGAGCTCGTCGGGGCGATCGAGGCCGCCGGCTACGACGTCCGGAGCGTGCCTGCGCCGGCCGCCGGCGCCGCCCCCCTGTCGCTCGCCGAGGAGGCGGACAGCGGCGCCCTGGAGCGCGCCCGCGAGGCGCGAGAGTTGCTCGTCCGATCGCTCGTCTCGATCGGCGTCGCCGTGGCCACGATGGTGGCGATGTTCTGGCCGCAGACGGCGGTCGCGATGGAGGACATCAACCGGCTCATCCTGTGGCCGGCGACGTTCATCCAGTTCTGGGCCGGCGGTCGCTTCTACCGCGCGGCTCTGCGAGCCGCGCGCCACGGCGCCACGAACATGGACACCCTCGTCGCCGCCGGGACGAGCGCGGCCTGGGCGTACTCGGTGTTCGTGACGATGTACCCCGACGTCGTCCACGAAGCGGGGCTGCACCCGGAGACCTACTTCGACTCCTCGACGATCATCATCGGCCTCATCCTCCTCGGGCGCTGGCTCGAGGCGCGCGCGAAGGGCCAGACGACCGGCGCCATCCGACGGCTCATCGGCCTCGCGGCGAAGACCGCGCGACGCGTCATCGGGGAGCGCGAGGAGGACGTGCCGCTCGAGGCCGTCGTCGCGGGCGACCTCCTTCGCGTCCGACCCGGCGAGAAGGTCCCGGTGGACGGGCGGATCGTCGACGGCGGGTCGGCGATCGACCAGTCGATGCTCACCGGCGAGCCGATCCCGGTCGCGTTGGGGCCCGGCGACGAGGTCATCGGCGCGACGCTGAACACGAGCGGCACGTTCGTCATGCGCGCCACGAAGGTCGGTCGCGAGACGGCGCTCGCGCGGATCGTCGAGATGGTCCAGCGGGCACAGGGCAGCAAGGCGCCGATCCAGCGCACGGTCGACCGGGTCAGCGAGATCTTCGTGCCCGTCGTGCTCGTCGTCGCCGGCCTGACGTTCGCGGCCTGGTTCCTGGGCGGCCCCGAGCCGCGGCTGACGCTCGCCCTCACCGCGTTCATCACCGTCGTCGTCATCGCCTGCCCGTGCGCGATGGGGCTCGCCACGCCGACCGCCATCATGGTCGGCACCGGCCGCGGGGCCGAGGCGGGCATCCTGGTCCGCGGCGGCGAAGCGCTCGAAGCCGCCCATCGGGTGACCGCCGTCGTGTTCGACAAGACGGGCACGCTCACGCTCGGCAAGCCGCGTGTCGTCGACGTCGTCGGGGCGCCAGGCGTCGACGCGGCGACGTTGCTGGACCTCGCCGGCTCGCTCGAGAAGGGCAGTGAGCACCCGCTCGGGGCGGCGATCCTCGGCCGAGCTCGCGAGGATGAGTTGGGCTTTCGCTCGGTCCGCGACTTCGCGGCGATCTCCGGCCGCGGCGTCGAGGGCGTCGTGGCGAGCGCGGAGGGCGACCGCGCCGTGGTCGTCGGCAGCGCCCGGCTCCTCGCCGAGCGGGGCGTCGACCTCGGCCCGCTGGCCGACGCCGAGGCCGCGACCGGGGGCGGATCGACGCGGGCCTACGTCGCGATCGAGGGTCGCCCGGCCGGCATCATCGTCATCGACGACCCGCTGAAATCGGAGGCCGCCGCCGCCGTTCGCGAGCTCGCCGAGTCGGGCATCGAGGCCTGGCTCGTGACCGGCGATCGCCGGTCGACCGCGATCGCGGTCGCCGAGCGGGTCGGCATCCCGCCGGAGCGCGTCATGGCGGAGGTGCTGCCGGGCGACAAGGCGGCCAAGATCGAGGAGCTCCAGCGGCGCGGCCTGATCGTGGCGATGGTCGGCGACGGCATCAACGACGCGCCCGCGCTGGCCCAGGCGGACGTCGGGGTCGCGATCGGCACCGGCGCCGACGTCGCCATCGAGGCGTCCGACATCACGCTCGTCGGCGGCGACCCACGCGGCGTCGCCGCGGCGATCGGCCTGTCCCGGGCCACGATGCGGGGCATCCGCCAGAACCTGTTCTGGGCGTTCGGCTACAACATCGCCCTCATCCCGGTGGCGATGGGCGCCCTGTTCCCGGCGTTCGGGGTCCTGCTGAACCCGGCGATGGCGGCAGGTGCGATGGCGCTGTCATCCGTATCGGTCGTCACGAACTCGCTGCGGCTGCGTGGCTTCGATGCGCGGCCCGACGCGGTCCGCCACGCCTCGCGTGGTGTCGTCGCGCGGCTGCGCGAGGCGTCCTACCTCGCCGCGATCGCGTTCGCTGCCGTCGGCGTGGCCGGGGCAGCGATCGCCGCCGATCGCGGGATCGATGCGAGCGCTCAGCAGGTCACGGTGACCGCGCACGAACTCCGATTCGCTCCGGCGGAGGTCCACGTCCGTGCGGCTGGCTGGGTCGTCATCCGCCTGACGAACGACGACCCGGTGTTCCACGACTGGAATGTCGAGGGGCTGGCGAACGTGGATGCCGGCGCGCGGCCGGGCCAGACCCAGCGGATCCGCATCCGGCTTGACGCTCCCGGTCGCTATCGGATCGTCTGCACGGTGCCCGGCCACGCCGAGGCCGGCATGGTCGGGATGCTCGCCGTCGAGCCCTGACGGCCGTCTAGACCGTCCAGCCCACGGTGAAGCCGGACACCGCGGACATCGAGAAGGGGCCACTGGCTACCCTGACGCTGTTGATGTTGGAGTCGACAGCGGAGGATGGACCGTGGCCCCGGCCGACAGTTTGGCACGCCTGCGGAAGACGCTCATGGATCGCGCCGAGCGCCGCGAGGCGCCGGTGACCCAGCTGTGCCGGGAGGCCGGCATCAGCCGCAGCCGCTTCTACGAGCTCCGGGCGAGATACCGCCGCTACGGCGAGGCGGGTCTGCGGCCAAAGCCACGGCCGGCCGAGCGGCTCGACCGGCAGCTGCCCGAACCGCTCGTCGACGCGATCGTCGCCTACGCCGTCGAGCACCCGACCCACGGCCAGCGGACGATCGCCCTCGTCCTCGCCACGCCGCGCTTCGGCGGCTGGCTGGTGAGCCACGGCGGGGTGGCCAACGTCCTCCGCCGGGCCGGTCTCGGACGGCGCCTGGCACGCCTCGCCGCAGCCGAGAGCCTGGCCGCATCCGAGGGCGGTCCGCTGACCGAGCGGGTCCTGCGTGAGGTCCGCGCGATCGAGCGGGCGAAGACGGTCCACATCGGCTCGGACACCCCCGGCGAGGAGCTCTTCTTCGACACCTTCTACGTCGGCCACCTCAAGGGCGTCGGCAAGGTCTGGCAGCTCTCCGCGGTCGATGGCGCCTCGAGCTTCGGCATCGCTCGGGTCGTCGCCGGCGACAAGACGGCCGCGGTCATGGCCAGCTTCCTCGCTGACGACGTCCTGCCGGCCTGCCGGCGAGCAGGGCTGCACCCCGTGACCGCGACGACCGACAACGGCCCGGAGTTCGGCCGGGCGTTCGGCGAGGCCAGCCGGGTGGCCGGTGTCCGCCACCACCGGATCCCGCCCCGCTCGCCCAACCTCAATGCCTTCGTCGAACGCTTCCAGGGGACGGTCCTCCACCTCCACTACCGGGTCGCCTTCCGCTACCGCTACTACACGGCGATCGAGACGATCGACGCCGACCTCCAGGCGTTCCTCCGGTTCTACAACTTCGAACGTCCCCACCGCGGCTATCGGACGAAGGGCCGGACCCCGGCCAGCATCTTCTTCAGGGACCAACCTGAGATCCTTCAGCAGATGGGATGGTGCGACGATGACCGACATGCAACCTGACCTGTCCGGTCGGAACGTGGGCCGCAAGGTCTAGGCCGGCAGGCGGCCGCTCGCGGCGAGGTGGCGGAGGAAGCGCAGCCGCTCGATCTCACGACTCGTCCAGCCCGAGGCCACGGGTCGCAGCCCGACCGCAAGGGCAGCCAGGTTCGCCGCCTCGGGCGGCGTGCAGCCGGCCATGACCAGCCGCCGGATCATCGTCGGCACGGACGGCCGCGCGACCGGCTCGGCGATGGGCTCACCGATCGTCGCGTTCGTCTTCGTCGTCTTCGTGGCCTTCGTCGTCATCGCTCGTCCCTCCTTCGGACGGGGACGACGATCGGCCTAAGGCGCCCGGCCGCGGATCGGGCGGCCGGCGCCGAATGTGCGCGCCGGTGACTCAATCTCGCCGGCGACCGGCTCAGGCCGGGCCATACACTCGGGCGGTGACCTCACGAGGCCTCGTCCGGCGGACCTTCGCGTCGCTCGGCGAGCGAGACTTCCGCGTCTTCTGGGTCGGCCAGCTCATCTCGGTGACCGGGACCTGGATGCAGTCGGTCGCCCAGGGCTGGCTCGTCCTGGAGCTGACCGGATCGCCGTTCCTCGTCGGCCTGGCCGTCGCGGCTCGGTCGATCCCGGTGCTGGTGCTCGCCATCCCGGCCGGCATCGTCGCCGACCGCTTCGACCGCCGCCGCGTCATCGTCTGGACGAGCCTCACCGGCCTCGGCGTGAGCGGCGCGCTCGCCGCGCTCACGCTCGCCGGCCGAATCGACCTGCCGATGATCCTCGCCCTCGCCCTTCTCGGCGGCACGGCCAACGCGCTCGAGATGCCAGCCCGTCAGAGCCTCGTCGCCGAGCTCGCCGGGCCGCGCCGACTGGCGAACGCGATCGCCCTCAACTCGCTCCTGTTCAACGGGGCGCGGGTCCTCGGTCCCGCCCTCGCCGGGCTCATCGTCGCCGCCTTCGGGCCCGGCTGGGCGTTCGCCGTCAATGCGGCGAGCTACCTGCCGGTCGTCACCGGGCTGCTCATCATCGCGCCGGCCGCCGCGGATCGGCCGGTCGTCCGGGTGCGGGGCGCGGTCGGCCAGCTCTTGGCGTACCTGCGCACGGAGACGCGGGTCACCCTGCTCCTCGCCCTGCTCGCCGTCCAGACGACGCTCGCGTCGGGCCATCTCATCCTCGGACCGGCCGTCGCTAAAGCCCTCGGACAGGGTGCCGAGGGGCTCGGCTTCCTGCTCGCCGCGACAGGCCTGGGCGCGGTCGTCGCCGGCCTGCGCCTGGCCGCTTTCCCCGACTCTGGGCGCCGCTGGCCCGCGCTGCTCCTCGCCGGCCTCATCCTCGGCGCGGCGCTCGGCTCGCTCGCCGTCGTGCGGGCCTATCCACTCGCGCTGCTTCCCTTCGCCGCGGCGGGGCTGGGCATGGTGACCTTCAACGCGACGGCCAACACGATCATCCAGTCGAATGTGCCCGACGCCCTGCGGGGCCGGGTCATGAGCCTCTACACGATCGTCCAGCTCGGCCTGATGCCGGTCGGCAGCCTGCTCGTTGGCGCCATCGCGGAGCGCGCCGGCGCGCTGGAGGCCCTCGCCGTGGGCGGCGTCGCCTGGGCCGTCGTCGTAGCCGCCGCCTTCGGACTGGCGGGACGGCTGCGGACCCTGTGACCTTAGGCGACGAAGCGGCGGAAGACGGCGACCGCGTTCTGGCCGCCGAAGCCGAAGCCGTTGACGATCGCCGTGTCGACCCGAGCCCTGCGCTTCACGTTCGGGACGTAGTCGAGGTCGCACTCCGGGTCCTGGTTCTCGTAGTTGATCGTCGGCGGGATCCAGCCGTCGCGGATGGCGCCGATCGCGGCCGCCGCGGCGACGGCCCCAGCGCCACCGAGCAGGTGGCCGACCATCGACTTCGGCGACGAGACCGGCACGCGGTACGCGTGGTCGCCGAAGACGGTCTTGATCGCCCGCGTCTCGGTGACGTCGTTGAGCGGCGTCGAGGTCCCATGGGCGACGATGTAGTCGACCTCGTCGGGTGCCACGCCGGCATGGCGGAGCGCGCGGCTCATCGCCATCGCGGCGCCGCGGCCGGTCGGCTCGGGAGCGCTGATGTGGTACGCGTCGGCCGTCAGCGCGGCGCCGATGATCTCGGCCAGGATCGGCGCCCCGCGGCGCTGGGCATGCTCGGCGGACTCGACGACCATGACCGCGGCGCCCTCACCGAACAGGAAGCCGTCTCGATCGCGGTCGAACGGGCGTGAGGCGCGCGTCGGCTCGTCGTTGCGCTTCGACAGCGCGCCCATGTTGCCGAGCGCGGCGAACGCGATCGGGAGGAGCGGCGCCTCTGAACCGCCGGCGAGGACGACGTCGCATTCGCCGCTCGCGATGAGCCGCAGCGCGTCCTGGTAGGCCAGGACGCCGGAGGCGCAGGCGGCGACCTGGGTCATCAGCGGGCCGGTCATGCCGTACTTCATCGACACCTGCGCGGCGGCCATCGAGCCGGACAGGGCGGGGATGGCGAACGGGCTGACCTGCCCCGGCCCCTTCAGCCGGATCGTCTCCGCGCCGTTCACGACCTCCTCCATGCCACCGCCGCCGGTGTTGATGACGACCGCCGCTCGATCGCGCTGCTCGGGGCTCCAGTCGCTCGTATCGAGCCCGGCCGCCGTCATCGCCTCACTGGCGGCGGCCATGCCGAAGTGGATGAAGCGGCTCATCCGCCGTGCCATCTTGCGGTCCATATGGACGGTCGGGTCGAAGTCCTTCACCTCGGCCGCGATCCGCACGTCGAAGCCGGTCGGGTCGAACGACGTGATCGGGCCGGCGCCCGAGACGCCGGCGAGAAGATTCCGCCAGTAGCTCTCGGCGTCGTTGCCGATCGGCGTTACCGCTCCCATCCCGGTCACGACGGCGCGGCGGGCAGGGTCGTGGTCAGGCACCGGGCGTGTCCTTCGCGTGCATCGGGCTGCGCGTCGATTGTAGCGACCGAACGGTCAGGGCCGACCGCGGCGGATCGGGACGCTTAACGCCCATGTCGATCAGAGCGCGATCGATGACCGCCGGATCTTCTGGTGAACCCGGGCGCGCGGCCGGAGACGTCGCCCCAACAGATGTACCGACGGCCATCGATCGCAAGAGCCTGTCCATCGAGGTCCGGCTTCAGGCCTCCGCGCAGGAGGCCTCAGTCGCCGTCGTAGCGTCGGAAGATGACGGCTCCGTTGTGGCCGCCGAGGCCGATGTTGTTCGACAGGGCGGACCGGATCGGCATCGGCACAGCCTCGGTCGGCACCCACAGGTCGCACTCGGGGTCGTAGTCGCGGTAGTTGATCGTCGGCGGCACCACCTGCTCGGCGACCGCCTTGACGGTGGCGAATGCCTCGAACGCCCCGGCGCCGCCCATCATGTGGCCGGTCATCGACTTCGTGCCGCTGATCGCGATCGCGTGCGCGTCCCGCCCGGCGCGCGACCCGAAGACCGCCCAGATCGCCTCTGCCTCGCGCTTGTCGCCGAGCGGAGTCGACGTCCCGTGCGGGTTGATGAGGTCCACCTCGTCCGCCGGAACGCCGCGGCGGTCGAGCGCCATCTTCATCGCCCGCGCCGAGCCCGTGCCGCCCTCGATCGGTTGGATCATGTCCCAGCCGTCGGCGGCCGAGCCGTAGCCGACCACCTCAGCGTAGATCCGGGCGCCGCGCGCCTTGGCCAACTCGAGGTCCTCGAGGAACAGCGATGCGGCTCCCTCGCCGAGGACGAAGCCGTCGCGGGTCAGGTCGAACGGCCGCGACACCGTCTCGAGCGGCTCGCCCGGCCGCGGCTTGCCGAGGCCGCGCATGTTGCCGAAGCCGGCGAAGGCGACCTCGAGGAGCGGCGCCTCCGTCGAGCCGGAGATGACGGCGATGCAGTCGCCGCGGCGGATCGCCTCTGCACCCTCGGCGACGTTGTGGGTGCCGGTGGCGCAGGCCGAGACGACGCAGATGTTGTGGCCGATGGCGCCCGTCTCGATGGCGATCATGCCGGACGTGGAATCGACGAGCGAGTTCGCGATGAACGTCGGGGCGACGGCCCGCGGCCCGCGTTCTTTGAGCGCCTGCCAGTTGTCGACCATAAGCTGCTGGCCGCCGGCGCCGGAGCCGAACACGACGCCGACCTCGGTCCGGTTCGCGTCGTCGACCACGAACCCGGAATCGGCGAGCGCCTGCTTCGCCGCCGCCACGCCGAAGTGCATCTCGCGCTCGCTGCGCCGCACGGCCTTGCCGTCCATCCAGGCGCCCGGCTCGAAGTCGCGGACCTCGCCGCAGATGATCTCCCCGCCGAACGGCGTCGGGTCGAAGCGGCTCGTCGGCGCGAGGCCGGAGACACCGTTGACGAGGTTCGCCCAGGCGCTGTCGACATCGTTGCCGACGGGGCTGACGACGCCGAGGCCGGTGACGACGACGCGGCGGGTGTGGTCGGGGGGTCGCACGGTCGAGCTCCTTCGGGGGGGGCCCGGGGGTACCGGGGTCTATCTCAGCCGGCGGGCACGCCGGCGAAGGGGATTGAA
>Ga0247727_10007050_pt1 | contig 21680 bp, 17 predicted proteins | sample WisWelCaveWW1625_FD_202498 | JGI IMG/M metagenome (GOLD analysis project Ga0247727, IMG submission 202498) | Biofilm microbial communities from Wishing Well Cave, Virginia, United States - WW16-25 | ecosystem: Environmental > Aquatic > Deep subsurface > Groundwater > Cave microbial mat | place...
TTAAGCTGGACGGCGACGTTGCAACCATCGGCATCACGGATTATGCGCAAAGCCAACTGGGCGATATCGTGTTTGTGGATTTGCCGCAAGCCGGCGATGCCACGGTGCAAATGCAAATCTTCGGCACGATCGAAGCCGTGAAAACGGTTTCGGATTTATTCGCACCGGTGAATGGCACCGTGCTCGAAGTCAATGCCGCGCTTGCCGACAAACCCGAATTGATCAATCAAGATTGCTACGGCGAAGGCTGGATGATCAAAGTCAAACTCGCCGGCGCAACGAGCGGCTTGCTCTCGCCGGAAGAATATCAGCAAAAGATTGCCGAATAGCTTTCGGGTTATCATCTACGGTTTGAGTCTGCGGGGACGGGCTTTCCTTTTGTTCAAGCCTCGTGGTCTCGCGCAATAACTGCATCTCGAACTTGCCGCAATGATCTTATTTCCCTAAAAAGTTTTGATGAGAAAGCGAACTGTTATGCTGCGCAACAGTTCGTTTTTATTTTGATCCCATCCCAAAGGAATCGCACTATGCCCGTCAATCTTTCCCGCACCGACACATTCGTTGAACGGCACATTGGACCCGATGCGCACGATACCACCGAGATGCTGCGCACGGTTGAGTCGCCTTCGCTTGAGGCCTTCATCGCTTCGGTGATTCCGGCCTCCCTGCGCACCTCGCGGCCGCTACAATTGCCCGGCCCGCTCACCGAATCTGAATTGCTCGCCGAGCTGCGCACGATCGCGGCGAAGAATAAAGTCCATCGTTCGTTTCTCGGCATAGGCTATTACGACACCATCACGCCGCCGGTGATATTGCGCAACATTCTCGAAAACCCGGGCTGGTACACGCAATACACGCCCTATCAAGCCGAGATCGCGCAGGGTCGGCTCGAAGCGTTGCTCAATTTTCAAACGATGGTGATCGATCTCACCGGCATGAAAATCGCGAATGCTTCGTTGCTGGATGAAAGCACGGCCGCGGCGGAAGCGATGACGATGTTTCATAGCCAAAAGCCGGAAGCGCGGCGCAACGCCTTTTTCGTTTCGGAAACTTGCCACCCGCAAACTCTTGCCGTGCTGCAAACACGCGCGAAGCCGCTCGGCATTACCATTCACACCGGCGATCATCGCCAATTCGAATTTTCGAAAAATTTTTTTGGCGGCCTCGTGCAATATCCCGCGACCGACGGCGTGATCCATGACTATCGCGAATTTTGCAAACGCTCGCACGCGGCCGGCGCGCACGTCGCGGTCGCAACGGATTTGATGAGCCTCGTGCTGTTGACCCCGCCGGGGCAATTCGGCGCGGATGTCGCGCTCGGCAGCTCACAACGTTTCGGTGTGCCGCTTGGCTATGGCGGACCGCACGCGGCTTTCTTCGCTACACGCGACGCGTTCAAACGCTTTATGCCGGGCCGCATCATCGGCGTGTCCATCGACGCGCAGGGCAATCCCGCGTTGCGCATGGCTTTGCAAACGCGCGAGCAGCACATTCGCCGCGAGAAAGCCACTTCGAACATTTGCACCGCGCAAGTGTTGCTCGCCGTCATTGCGGGCGCGTATGCCGTTTATCACGGCCCGCACGGCCTCAAGAAAATCGCGGAGCGTATTCACAATCTCACCAAAGTGCTTGCTACCGGTTTGCAGCGCGTGGGTTGCCGCGTTTTGCACTCGGACCATTTTGACACTTTGCGCGTCGCCCCCGGCTCGCGTTCGGCAAATGCAATCCTTGCCGCCGCTGAAGCAAAGCAAATCAATCTGCGCAAATATGACGACGCTACGTTCGGCATCGCGCTCGATGAAACGTGCAGCACGCAAGAGTTGACGGATCTTTTGGAAGTCTTCGCAACCTCGCCGCGCAATTTCAAAGTGGAAGACTTGGCGGCGCAAACAAATTCCGGCTATGCGGGAGCCATGCAACGCAGCTCGACGTTTTTGCAGCACCCGGTTTTCAATACCCACCACTCCGAAACTGAAATGCTGCGCTATCTCCGCGCGTTAGAAAGCAAAGACCTTTCGCTCACCACGAGCATGATTCCGCTCGGCTCGTGCACGATGAAATTGAACGCGACCACCGAGATGCTGCCCATCACGTGGCCGGAGTTCGGCAAGCTGCATCCGTTCGCGCCCGTCGAACAAACGCGCGGCTATCAAGAAATTTTTGCGCAGCTCGAAGCGTGGCTGGCGGAGATCACCGGCTTCGCCGCGGTTTCATTGCAACCCAATGCCGGTGCGCAAGGCGAGTATGCGGGGCTGTTGGTCATTCACGAATATCACGAACGTCGCGGCCACAGCCATCGCAAAGTGTGTTTGATTCCTTCCTCGGCGCACGGCACCAATCCCGCGAGCGCAGTCATGGCGGGCATGGAAGTCGTCGTCGTGCGTTGCGATGACAAAGGCAACATCGAGGTCGCTGATCTCAAAGCCAAAGCCGAGCAACATCGCGAACGGCTCTCCGCATTGATGGTGACCTATCCTTCCACGCATGGCGTGTTTGAAGAATCCATCAAAGAAATCTGCGCGCTCGTGCATGCGAACGGCGGGCAAGTTTACATGGACGGCGCGAACATGAACGCGCAAGTCGGGCTGTGCCGCCCGGCCGAATTGGGCGCAGATGTTTGCCATCTCAATCTGCACAAAACTTTTTGCATACCGCACGGCGGCGGCGGCCCGGGAATGGGCCCGATCGCAGTGGCCGCGCACCTCGCGCCGTATCTTCCCACGCATCCGATCATCGCAACCGGCGGCAAAGAAGGCGTGGGCGCAGTCTCCGCCGCGCCCTGGGGCAGCGCGGATATTCTACTCATCTCGTGGGCTTACATCGCGATGATGGGCGACGAGGGCTTGACGCATGCGACGAAGCTCGCGATTCTCAATGCAAACTACATGGCGAGGAAGTTGGAGAAATATTATCCCGTGCTCTACAAAGGCGTGAATGGCCGCGTTGCGCACGAGTTCATTCTCGACATGCGCCAATTCAAAGCGAGCGCGGGCATCGAAGTGGAAGACCTCGCGAAGCGTTTGATGGATTACGGCTTTCACGCGCCGACCGTTTCATTTCCGGTGGCAGGCACCATGATGATCGAGCCGACGGAGAGCGAATCAAAAGCGGAGTTGGATCGTTTCTGCGAAGCGTTGATTGCGATCAAAGGGGAGATTGAAGAAATTGAAAAAGGCCGAGCCGACAAACAAAACAACGTGCTGAAAAATTCTCCGCACACGGCGAGCGCGGTGGTGACCGACAATTGGGATCGCCCATACTCGCGCGAGCAAGCCGCGTTTCCGAAGCATTGGGTGCGCGCGCGAAAATTCTGGCCCTCCGTCGGCCGCATCAACAACGCCCACGGCGACCGCAATCTCATCTGCGCCTGCCCGCCGATGGAGGAGTATGAAGCGTAGTATATTTGAATTCTCTTCGTTTGATTGCAGGAAGTCTTGGGAGAGTTTTTTACTTAAGCCTTTCCGACGAAACAAACTGTCGCAAAAAGTTTTAACCTGAATTATTCAGAACCGCGAAGACGCGAAGATCGCGAAGCATAAAAAACTCTGTGGTAGCTTGGTTGGGGCTGAAGGCAGCATTCAAACTAAGTTTCATGATAGCTTTTGTCGCATCGTGCTGTTCTTTGCGGACTTGGCGTCTTCGCGGTGAAGATTTGTGAATAATCCAGGTTTAGGCAATTTTTTCGAAATAGATCCTTTTGGCGCTTTGTGTCGTATAATGCCCGTTAAGCGAAACGGAATTCTTCAACTAACCTCCTTCCGCAGCGTTTGACATTGCCGGTACTCTTTTCCGACTTGATTTACCTTGCGAGCGCAGCCTGCCTGTTGTTTTGTTCACTGCCGGAGCGGACGGAGAATTCTCCGAAAAAGCGCTTGACTCTCAGAACTCGGATTTTTACTTTGGCCGCGTTCTAAAACAGATTATTCAATCTCATTGTTGGAGTTCGCCTATCAAACGTTCGCTAACGGGTGTGCGGTAATTAGCAATAGAATCATTTGAATTTTTGGAAGTGCATTTGTTCATACCGCATGCTGACGTGGCGTGGTTCGGTGTAGGCTGACTTGCAGAGACCGAAACGTTGGAACTCTTTCGTTAAGAGGAAGAGGTTCCAAAGGGCTGCGTTCATCAGCACCCGCGTTTTCGGTTTTTTTGTTTATGGACAAACCAGAAACTTTAACCTCGGAGGTTCCGACAATGAAAAAGCTCCTTTCTCTTCTCAGCCTGTGCATCGTGTTCGCGCACGTCGCTAGCGCCTTTGCGCAAGGCCCCGGCAGCGCCGGTGTGCTGTTCCTGCTCATTTCTCCCGGCGCGCGCGCCGCGGGCATGGGCGAATCATTCGTCTCCGTCGCCGACGACGCAAACGCCACCTATTGGAATCCTGCGGGCTTGGCGTTTCAAGAGCGCATGTCGATCTCGCTCATGCACGCCAATTGGCTCCCGCAGTTGGCGAATGACCTTTACTTTGACTACGCCAGCGTGGTCAAGCCGATCAGCGGCATCGGCACCGCGGGCCTTGCCGTCACTTTCATCAACCTCGGCGAGCAAATCATCACCGGCGAAAATGATCCGACGGAACTGGGCCGCTTTAGCAGCTATGAGCTTGCCATTGCCGGCTCGTTCGGAACGAAGCTCGGCGCGAATAATTCCGCGGGCGTGGCGCTGAAATTTATCTACAGCAATCTCGCGCCTGAGTTGGATAATACCTCGCAAAAGGGCGACGGCAACGCCACGGCCTTCGCGGTCGATCTTGCCTACCTCCACAAAAACTTGCTGATCGATTATCTCAATTTCGGCGTCAATCTCACCAACCTCGGCCCGAAAATTACCTACGTTGACGCCGCGCAAGCCGACCCTCTGCCCACGAATCTTCGCATCGGCTTGAGTTATCAACTCATTCGCCAAGAATTTAACCGCTTGGTTGTGGCCACGGAAGTCGACCGCTTGTTGATTGCCTTTGACGATGACGGCCGCGCGTTCGGCGTGATCCCCGGCATCTTCAAAGCGTTTTCCGATGAGCCGTCCAAAGACGAGCTCCGGCATTTCATCTATAACGTCGGCGCGGAGTATTGGTACAACAACTTCGTGGCGTTGCGCACGGGCTATCATTACGACCAAACGGGCCGCGTGAAATACGTCACCTTCGGCGCGGGCTTGAAATACTCCAGCCTCAATTTGGATTTCGGCTACATCTCCGCGGGCGAAGGCCATCCGCTCAGCGATACCATGCGTTTCTCGCTCGGCATTGGACTCTAAGATTCTCTGCCGCCTTGCGAAGGTTGCAAGCCTTCGCAAGGCTAGTACGCTCCGCACCCTCACTCCTTTTATATCCTGCTTATGTCACGTCGCGTTTGGCTTTGGCTCACGCTCTTGCCTCTGCTGCTTGGAAACTCCCCGGCTTCAGATTCGGCGCGCCGCGTTGGAGAGCAAGCCACAAGCTCTGCTCCTCGCGCCCAATATCGGATCAAGCAATCCTCGCTGCGTTTGCACGAGGAGATGAAGCGCGGTTTTTCTGCCGCGGCTGACACCATCAACGTTCTCGCCATTCGCGTGGAGTTCAAGCGCGACTCCTTGCGCCAAACCACGGGCGACGGGCGCTTTCTCCGCGAGGCCGATACGAAATACAGAATTGATCCGCCGCCGCACAATCGTTCATATTTTGTCGCGCAATTGACCGCGCTCGCGAATTACTATAAATCCGTTTCGCGCGGCAAAGCCATTCTTCAGTTTGAAGTATATCCCCGCGCGGAAGAAACGGCTTATGCGCTCGAGCGCCCGATGGATTATTATGGGCCCGGTTTAGAAGCAGAGAACAGCGACCAGCGCCTCGCCGAATTGCTGCAAGACGGTTTCAAGAAAGCCGATGAAACCGATCACCCTGATTTCGTGCGCTTCGACAGCTTCATTCTCTTCCATGCCGGCGTCGGCGAAGATTTCAATGAAGGCTTCGATCCCGCGCCGAACGATATTCCCAGCGCGTTTTTGGCGCTCGCGGATTTGCGCAAGGAATTGGGCAACAACGAGGCTTCCTATCGCGGCCTCAGCGTGCAAAACGGCGCGTTCTTCATTCCCGACGGCATCATTCTGCCAGAAACGCAATCGCGCGAATTGAGCAACGGCGAGTTGGCGGAGTTTGGCTTGCTCGGCACTTCGGCAATCATGTTTGGCAGCCAGCTCGGCTTGCCGAGTTTGTTCAACACGAAGAACGGCACTTCGGGCATCGGTTATTTTGGTTTGATGGATCAAGGCTCGAACAACTATCAAGGCTTGTTGCCGGCGCAGCCGGGCGCATGGTCGAAAATTTTTCTCGGCTGGGAAGATCCGATTGTAATCACGCAAGGCGAGAATCTCGAAATCGCCGCGGCTTTGCACTCCAACCCGAACAAGATTTATAAAATCCCCGTCACCGACGACGAATATTTTCTCCTCGAGAATCGCGCGCGCGACCTCAACAACGACCGCATCGCCATTGGCCGCGACGTGAACGGCGTGCGCATCGAGTTCAAGGAAACCGGCTTCGTTGCCGGCGGCAGTTCCCTCGGCGTGATCACTTCCGTGGATGAATATGATTTCGGTTTGCCCTACGCTTTGGAAACCGAAACGCGCGCCGCGCCCGGCGTCGGCATTTTGATTTGGCACATTGATGAAGCCGTCATCCGAGCGAAGTACGCGAACAACGAAGTGAATGCCGACCGCGAGCGCCGCGGCGTCGATCTCGAAGAGGCGGACGGCGCGCAGGACATTGGCAAGCTGTACGGCTTTCTCGATCCCGGTTCGGGCAGCGAGTTGGGCTTGGCCGAAGATGCGTGGTGGAAAGAAAACCCGGTGATCACGGAATTTTTGCGGCCGGACGATGAAGTCGCTTTCGGCCCGAACACGATCCCGAGCACGGCTTCGAACGACGGCGCGGCGACCGGCATCGTCATTACCAATTTTTCAAACGTCTCGCCGGTGATGACCTTCTCCGTGCGCAATCAATTCAGCGTGCCGAACTTTCCACAATATATCAGCGGCGTTGCGAATGCGCTTTCGCCGATGCTCGCCGATCTCACCGGCGATGGTAAGCTCGATATCGTGGTCGCGACGCGTGCGGGAGAAATTTTCGCTTGGCAAGCGGATGGCAGTAAAGTCATCGCAAATAATGAATCCGCTACCATCGCACAAGCGAACGGCTTGCAGAGACAAGTTCCCAAAGCGCTTTTTGCAATCAGCGGCGATGCGATAGTTACGCCGCCGGTCTTGGCGAATATCATCGCCGACAATCGCGCGGAAGTCCTGACGGTGAGCAATGACGGCGTTTTGCGGGTGTGGCATTCGCGCGATCAAAACAATGATGGCCGCGCCGATCTCGCATGGCAAGCGCCGCTCGGCGGAGCGAGTCGCGCCAATCTCGCGGTGCGCTTGGGATCAAACCGCATCTTTTGCGGAACGGAACAAGGCAAGCTGTTTGCTTTTGGAGAAGTTGGTAATCAAATTTGGCAAATCGATTTGAGCCGGCCGGTTCTCGGTATTAGTCTTCAAGCCCAAGGCTTGTTGCTCGCATTGCAAGACGGCATTGCTTTCGTGAATGACGACGGCCAGCTTTTGAGCACCGCGCCGAATTTACGCTTTGCGAATGAAGCCTCTCCGAAAAATGCTTTTGCCATTGCCGATCTCGACAACGACGGCGTGTTTGAAGCTTTAGCCGCGGAGAATGATGGGCGATTGCTTTTTCCCACCACAACAGCAGCATTCGCGCGCGACTTTAAACACGCCCTCAGCGGCTTGGCGATGGGCGATATCAACCGCGACGGCCGCAAGGAAGTCGTGCTCGCCTCCGGCAATGAAATATTCGCATTCAATGCCAATGGCGTGCTGGTGGAAAATTTTCCGTTCACAATCGGCAAAGCGAAGTCGTTTCAGAATGATTATGACCTCACTCCTATTCTCGCGGACGTGGATGGCGACGGCGCGCAAGACGTGATCGTGACCGGAAGCGAAGGCAACGTCCATGCGTTTCGCTTTGATGGCGCACCCGTGAATGGCTTCCCATTGGCAATGGCCGGAGCGGGCCGAGGCAGCCTCGCGGTTGGCGATCTCGATAACGATGGCAAACTCGAACTGATCGGCGTTTCGGGCAACGGTTATGTGCACACGTGGCGCTTACCCCAAAGTAGCTTGAAATCGGATTGGCCGATGTATCATCACGACGCCGCGCAAACGAGTTATAATTCCGTGATAGAAACGCCGGTAATCGTATCCGGCGATTTGATGCCGGCGCAGTCGGTTTATAATTATCCCAATCCCACGGAGAACGATGCCACGCGCATTCGCTATCGTTTGAATGCGAGCGCGCGCGTGAAGATTTCGATTTATGACGTTGCCGGCGATTTGGTGGCGGAGATGGAAGGCCCCGGCCTTGCGCAAGCTGATAACGAAGTCGAATGGCTCGTGAGCAACGTGCAAAGCGGCGTCTACCTCGCGCGTGTCGAAGCGGAGGGCGAGAGCGAAAAAGCGGTGAAGATGATCAAGATCGCGGTGGTGAGGTAGCACACAATGGCAGGTGGAAGTTTATGGAAGTCGATAGCCCGTGGAAAGAAATCCTCGAAGATTTGTTCGAAGAGTTTCTAGCGTTCTTTTTCCCGCAGATTTATCGGGACATTGATTTCAGCAAAGGCTATGAGTTTCTCGACCAAGAACTTCGGCAAATTCTCAAAGACAGCGAAACCGGCAAGCGCGTCGTTGACAAACTCGTCAAAGTCTTTCTCAAAGACGGCTCGGAAAAGTGGCTGCTGATTCACATCGAGATTCAAGGCTACGCGCAGGAAGAATTTCCCGAGCGCATGTACGTTTACAATTACCGCATCTTTGACAAATTCCGCCGCACCGTAATCAGCTTGGCGCTGTTGACGGATGAAAACCCAAGCTTCCGGCCCGAGGAATTTCGTGTTTCGCGTTGGGGTTTCGAGTTGTCGTGTCGCTATCCGCTCATCAAGCTCATCGACTATCGCTTACGTGAAGCAGAGCTGGAAAGCAGCGCCAATCCTTTCGCAATCGCGTCGGTTCCTATCTGAGAACTTTGGAAACGCAAGGCAATGTGCAAGCGACATACACGTGGAAAAAGCATTTCTTATTGGAATTGTACCGGCGCGGCCTGCCGCGCGAAACCATCTTGGCGCTTTACAAGTTTATTGATTGGATTATGATCCTACCCAAGGAGTTGGAATCCAATATCGTTGAAGAATTAAAAACCCTCGAGGAGGCTGAAGCCATGCCGCACATTACTACCGCTGAACGTATCGGAATAGAGAAGGGAATAGAGAAGAGCCTGGGAACTGTGCAACAAGCGCTCGAAACCATTCTTGAAGTCAAGTTCGGCGTTTTAGCGCAACATTTGAATGGACATGTTGCTCAAATCAAGAATTTGGAAACGCTGCAAACATTGATTCAGCAATTGAAGCAGACCCAAAGCTTGTCCGAAGCCGAAGCTCTGTTTGATCAAATCGAAACGCAGATTCATTGAGGAGCTAGCGAGAAAGCGTTGCGACGAATTTGAATCGTAACAAACTCTTTTCGCGCCGCCAGGCCAAGAATCACGCTGTTGACTTCCGGCTTGGTGTGGAATTTTAAAACCGAATTTTTAAATCATATTTAAGAGTAGATCGTGAGCTACAATCTCAAAGCCTTGCTGTTGGCAATGCTTATCTTCCTGCTGCGCGTGCCTCTTTTTGCCCAATTCGGCCCGGAATGGAATCATCCCGAGCTCAAGTGGAGCACCATCGAGACCGAGCATTTCTACGTCCACTTCCATAACGGCGCGGAGCACACGGGCAAGCTCACCGCGAAGATTGCGGAAGATATTTTCGAGCCGATCACTTCGCTTTACAATTACAAACCCGACGGCAAGATTCACTTCGTGATTAAAGACTACGATGACTTTTCCAACGGCGCGGCCTATTATCTCGACAACAAAGTAGAGATTTGGGCGAGCGCGTTGGATTTCGAACTGCGCGGCACACACAACTGGCTGCGCAACGTCATCACGCACGAGTTCGCGCACATGATCTCGCTCGGCGCCGCGCGCAAAATCACGCGCCGCATTCCCGCGTTTTACGTGCAAGGCTTCAGCTATGAAGACGAGAAGCGCCCGGACGTTTTGTACGGTTATCCCAATCGCATCGTCTCCTATCCCATTCCGATGACCGTTGTGCCGCCCTGGTGGGCCGAGGGCGTTGCGCAATATCAGCGTCCGCAATTGGAGTACGATCGTTGGGATTCGCACCGCGACATGTTGCTGCGCACCGCCGTGGTTGAAGACAAGCTGCTCACTTATTCCGAAATGAACAGCTTCGGCAAGAACAGCATCGGCAGCGAGCGTGTGTACAATCAAGGCTATTCGTTCTCCGGCTATCTCGCCGAGCGTCACGGTATTGAGTCGTTGCGCGCGATGGCGAATAACATGCGTAGCCTCTTGCGCTTCTCGTTCGATGGCGCGATCAAAAAAGCCACCGGCAAGAGCGGCTCTGATTTATATCGCGAATGGAAAAAACATTTGGAAGAAGACTACGCGCAACGCTTACGTGATATTCAAGCGCATCGCGTTGAAGGCGAGTTGCTGCAAAAAGAAGGCACGGCGAATTTTTTCCCACGCTGGTCGCCGGATGGAAAGTTCATCGCATATCTCACGAATGAAGGCGCGGATTATCTCGGCCAAACCGTGCTCGTAGTTCGTGAACAAGCCACGGGCAAAGTGAAGGCGATCAAAGGCGGCGTGCATTACAGTTTCGCATGGTCGTCAGATGGCAACAAACTCATCTACTCGCGCAAGTCGGATCACAACCCCTCACGTTCCGCGCTATACGATCTTTATCTCTACGATCTCCACTCCAAAAAGGAAGAACGTCTCACGCACGGCGCACGCGCGCAAAGCCCGGGGCTTTCGCCGGATGGCAAAACCATTGCGTGTGTGGTGAATGGCGACGGCACGCAAAACCTCGCGCTCTTCGATTTAGAAAGCCGTTCGCTCAAGCTGCTCACGGATTACAAAAACCAGGAGCAAGTCTTCACGCCGCAATGGGCGCTCGACGGCCAAAAGATTTTGTTCAGTTATTCGCAAGCGCGCGGCCGCGAGCTTTATTGGTTTGATATTGCGAGTGGTCAAGCGACTTCGCTAGCGCTCGAAATCGCAGAGCCGGCCTCGCGCCCGACAGACCAACGCGATGCCGTGTTCAGCGCCGACGGCAAGCGCATCTATTTCAGTTGGGATCGCACCGGCATATTCAATATCTATGCGCTCGATTTGGATTCGAAACAAGTCACGCCGTTGACGAATGTCGTGGGCGGCGCGTTCATGCCTTCGGGGAATGTGCAGGGCGAGTTGGTGTTCAGCAATTTCGTTGCGGAAGGCTACAAGATCGCTTATCTCAAAACGCCGCAACCCGTGCAACCGGAAGTGACGACGTATTATCCCGCTTCGCAAGAACAAGTGCGACTCGCCTCGAATAACGGCAATCACACCGCCTATGATGTCAGCGCGATCAAGCACGGCGCATACGATGATCGCAAGCTTCCCGATTATCAAGTCAAGCCCTATCGCGGCCACTATACTTCGATTGCCATCTTGCCGCTCGTGCGCCGCGACTACGGCACCACCAAGCTGGGCAGCTATTTCTATTCGAGCGACATGCTCGACAAATACACGTTCATCGGCGGCGTGGCCGCGAATCGCAAGAAAGATTACGATCTCTTTCTGTTGTTCGACTATCGCAAGTTCGGGCCGACGTTGTTCCTCGAAGCCTTCAATCAAGTTCGGCACAATTCCACGAACGATGAAGATTTGGGCGATTTGCGGTTTCGCTATAATCTCGCGGAAGTGAGCCTCGGCACGCGCTTCAGTCTTGGGAGCCAGCACCATTCCAAACTCAACTTCATTTATGATCGCTATAATGCGAACATCAAATACGAAGTCGACAACTTCCCCGTGAGTTTTGGCTACACGTACTTTCAAGGCAAGACCGTTGCATTCGAGCATCACCACGAAGCCCGTGTTCGGGCTGTTGACGGCGAGATCAATCCGCGCGCGGGCCGCGACGTAAAATTTCGCTATGCGCGCGAGTACAACAGCTTCATTCATTCCGACGCCGAGCAAGCTTTCACTTTGTCGGACTACGGCACGTTCGTGGAGAACTACGAGCCCCACAATTTGCACCGCTTTCAACTTGATTGGACCGAACGCTTCGGGCTTCCCGCGCGCTCCGGCCTCACGCTCTACGGCCGCGGCGGCTTGCTCAGCCGTGACGTCGACAGCTTCTTCTATTTCTTTGCCGGCGGCTTGGACGGCATACGCGGCTATCCGTTTTATAGCATGGAAGGCCGTTATCTCATGCACGGTCGTGTCACGTATCGCGTGCCGTTGTTTCATCACATGGATTTTTCGCTGCTGCACTTGTACTTCGATAAAATCGCGTTCGCGGCTTCATACGATTACGGCGGCGCGTTTGTGAAAACCGGCGGCTTCACCGGCAAGCTGCACGACAGCGTCAATCTGCAATTGCGCGCCGAGTTGTTTTCTTTCTATGGCTTCCCGACGCGCGTGTCATTGGATGCCGCATACGGTTTCGATCAGTTCAAAAATCGCGACATTCAATATGGCAAAGAATGGCGTTATTACGTCACCGTTGCGTTCGATTTCTTTGGTGATTGATTGAACCCTTGCGAAGGTTTAAAACCTTCGCAAGGGTTCTATTTTGTTTTGTGGAGATTTTTATGAAGCGTTTTTTTGTTTTGATGAACACGCTGGCTTTGGCCTTTTCTTTTGTAAATAGCCAGGGGCAGGAAGATTGCAATGCTCAAGAAATTCCCCCTTTGAAGGGGGCAGGGGAGTGTCATGGCTTAACTGCCAACCAACATAATTCGAATGAGTATCTTGATGGCATTGCAACAGCAACATCTCTAAGCTTTGAAGAACTTGCTCGTGCTGAAGAACACCCCCTTAACCCCCCTCAAGGGGGGAATGGTGAGTTGGCATATCCACTCGCAGAGATGCGCTACGAGTTGCAAATAAAAATGAATATTCTTCAAAGCAACGTCGCATCACCTTCTTTTATCATAAATGAAAAAGCCGGCATCGTGCAGCCGAAACGCTCGGTGAAGAAAGCTTTCCTCTTCTCGGCCATCATTCCCGGCACGGGCGAGCTTTATAATCGTTCCTATCTTTCAGCGTTGGCCTTTCTCGGTATCGAAGTCGGTTCATGGCTCCTCTATGCGAAATACAAAGATCGTGGCAACGAGTTGACGAGCGAATTCGAGCGCTATGCCAATATGCATTGGGACGAAGAACGCTATTGGGACTCGATCGCGCGTGACAGCGGCGGCAAATGCTCGGCGAACGATCGCGGTTGTTTGAAGGATTATGAGCGCGACAGCTTCAGCCATTTTCTTCCCGATTCTAAGAATCAAACGTATTACGAAAACATCGGCAAGTACGACCAATTCAACGCGGGGTGGGACGACAGCCAAAGCGGCGACGCCCGACAGCGCGATTCGGTTAAGCGCGAAGCATACACGTTCATGCGCCTCGAGGCCAACAAGCAGTTCAAAAACGCGACGCGCGCCACGACGGCCGTACTCTTCAATCACGCGCTCAGTGCTTTGCACGCGGCGTATACCACGCATCGCTACAATCAACAAGTCAAAGCTTCGGTGGGCATGAGACTGGAGCACGACAACAACGAGCTTGTGCCAACGTTGCGCGTGAGCATGGCGTGGTGAGGGATTGCCTAGAGGTTGTCATTCTGCAAGAAATCTTTTTGACAGCGAGTAGAACCTTAAAGCATCAACCAACTTATTTTCGCAAGTCTCAAATGAAACTTCACACTGGAATTTTTGCGATGTTCTCCGTGGCCGCCATCGGTCTTGTAGCCGGCGGCGCCGAGGCGCAGGTTGATCGCGATCAAATCGCAGCGCTTGCGCTATCACCATCCAGCGGCTTCGGCGGCGATTCCATTCAAACCGAAGCTCCCCAACGAAAAATTTCCATCGGCGGCGCGTTTTTGCGCTCTGCCGTCATTCCCGGTTGGGGCCAGCGTGCGACCGGTTCGCACGCTGCCGCGCGAAATTTTTTTGTTGCGGAAGCAGGTTTGTGGCTTGGGATGATCTCTTTCAACGTTCATGGCAATTGGCTGGAAGATGATTATCGTTTGCTCGCTTCGGAGCACGCTGAAGTGGATACACGTGACAAAAGCGCCAAGTATTATGTCGATATCGGCAACTTCGTCAATATCGAAGAATACAACCAGTCGCGTTTGCAGCGCCGCGACGTTGCCGCGTTGTATGATCCCGCCACGCACTATTGGCAATGGGACTCCGAACCCAATCGCAATCGTTTCGCCGAGCTGCGCTTGCGCAGTGATCGCGCCTTCTCACGCTCGGAATTGTTTGTCGCCGCGATTTTGGCGAATCATATCATCAGCGGCATTCATGCGGCCTGGCTGGCGCGGCGTCAAGGCGCGAACGAGAAACCTTCGCAAGAAGGCGCGTCGTCGTCACCGCAATTCGGCGTCACGAGTTTTGGCAATGAGATTCGTTTGACCGCACAAGTGAAGTTCTAAAACCTTGCGAAGGTTTCAAGCCTTCGCAAGGTTCTGCGTTGCCTTCCCGCCTATTTTGCCTCTCGAAATTTTATTTCTCCCCATTCGAATGCTTGCAAATCGAAGGATTTTCCGCTATATTCGCGGCGCTTGTGAAGAAGTGGAGTCGCGGCTATTCATTCCGCACGCGCGAAGACTTGTCGATCAAATCATCAATTCCAAACAGGAGAAGCGAGATGGGACGGACCGTCGTGTCAATCCAAACGCAAAACTACAGTGATTATCACCGCATGAAGGTCGGCGAGATACCGGAAGAGCAAGTCAGAGCGATTGCAACGAATGCGCTCGTTGATACCGGCGCAACCATGCTCTGCCTGCCCAATTCTCAAATTGCCCAGCTCGGATTAAGCCCGATCGAAAAAAGAAAAGTCGTCACGGCAAACGGTGAAGTCGAGCGCACTGTTTATGGCGGAGCATTTCTCACCGTGATGGGACGCTCCTGTACGCTTGACGTCACGGAGTTGCCGGAAACCGCGCCTCCCCTCGTTGGCTATCTCGCTTTGGAGGCATTGGATTTTGTCGTGGATCCAACGCGGCAACGGCTTATTCCGAATCCCGCACACGGCGGAAAGTTCATGCATGATTTGCTTTGAGAGCAAAACTTTCGGAGAAACGTTATGCAGGTTTCAATTCAAGCTGTTTACAAAAATGGGGTTTTTGCTCCCTTGCAACGCTCAAAACTAAATTTGCGTGAAGGGCAAAAAGTCGAGCTTGTTATTGCGAAGAACAATGAAGAACAGGCCCCGGCTTTTGCGTTGGCAGATTTGGCAATTGAGACTGGTATCCCCGACCTAGCGCGGGAGCACGATCATTATCTCTACGGAATGCCAAAGCGAGAAAAGCGCAATGCCCGCAAAACATGACAAACATTTTCAGCAAGCGGGATTCAAAATATTACCGTAAAAATCTTTTTGATTTTGGAAATGTGAGGAGGTTCTTTTGAAGATTCACGAATATCAAGCTAAAGAGATTTTGCGAAAGTTCGGCGTCGCGGTGCCGAAAGGAAAAGTGGCTCATACGCCGGAAGAAGTCGGTGTGATCGCGCACGAGTTGGGCGGACGCGTGGTCGTGAAAGCGCAAATTCATGCCGGTGGGCGCGGCAAAGGCGGCGGCGTGAAGCTCGCAAACGATGCGCACGAGGCTTATGAAGTTGCGCGGAAGATCCTCGGCATGCAGCTCATCACGCACCAAACCGGCCCGGAAGGCAAGCGTGTCAACATGGTTTTAGTGGAACAAGCCTCGAGCATCGCGCGCGAGTTGTATGCGGGCATCGTGCTCGACCGCTCCGTGTCGCAATTGGTTTTCATGGCGAGCACTGCGGGCGGCGTTGAGATCGAAAAGGTCGCGGAAGAAACGCCCGAGTTGATTTTGAAAGAACATGTCGAGTCGCTCACCGGATTGCGTCCGGCGCAAGCGCGCAAGCTGGCGTTCGGCCTCGGGCTCGAAGGCGAGGCGTTCAAAAACGCGGTGAAATTTTTTCAAGCTTTGTATCGTGCCTATGTGGAATCCGATTGTTCAATGGCCGAAATCAATCCGTTGATTGTGACAACCGAAGGCCAAGTGCTCGCGCTCGATGCGAAGATCAATTTCGATGACAATGCTCTTTATCGTCATGCGGATTATGCCGCGTTGCGCGATGTGAGTGAAGAAGAGCCGTTGGAAGTCGAAGCTTCGAAATACAATCTCAATTACGTGCGGTTGGATGGCAACGTCGGCTGCATGGTGAATGGCGCCGGCTTGGCGATGGGCACGATGGATATTATCAAGCTGGCCGGCGGCGCGCCCGCGAATTTTCTCGATGTCGGCGGCGGCGCGAGTCCGGAAACGGTGGAAAACGGGTTCCGCATCATTCTTTCCGATCCCAATGTCAAAGCGATTCTCATCAATGTTTTCGGCGGCATCGTGCGGTGCGACCGCATTGCCAGCGGCGTGATTCAAGCGGCGCAGAACGTTCATATCAACGTGCCGCTCGTTGTGCGTTTGGAAGGCACAAACGCGGAAGAAGCTGCGCGCATGTTGAATGAATCCGGCTTGCCGTTGATCGTGGCGAGCAATTTGAAAGACGCGGCGGAGAAGGTGGTGGCGAGTATTCGGGCGTAGCATGGTTGGCCCCACTGAAGTCCTATCCCTCCTATGTAAAAACGTGCTTCATTGCCAAAGACGGACTTGGCTATTTGCTAAGACAACCGGAAATCGAACTTATTTGGTCGCCAAAGTAGATTATGATAACAACCACTTCCACGTCGACTTCTAAAGTTCCCACCCGGCAGCGCGCCGAGGAGCTTTTGGAATGGCTGATTGATTTTCTGCCTGGGGCAATCCCTCGATCTGCCGAAGATGCGATTCTTGACGTCTCGGAAGATGTCGATGCGCTCTTCTATCATCGTAGCGAGCTACAAAAGATTTTAGAAACTTCTCCGGAAACGTTGCCCCCGATTCAAAAGTCCAAGTTAGCGAAACTTGATCGGGATATAAGAGCAGCGGCGTTGCTTTTGGTCGGCGCTGCGAAAGGAATGCTTCATCGTTGTCGCGAGGGTCGATATGATCGCTCGCATTGGTGGTGGTATTTGGAAGACATTCTGATCGAAGAAAATCTCGTTTGCAACCAACCGAAAGCAAAAGTCCGATATGCCGTTCCCGCAGAAACGGCGGCTTTGTCGAAAGTGGCAGAACCTCGAACGGCATACCAAAGAAAATCCGGTAGCAAGAAAAAATAAGCTGATTATAACCGAAGGAGGATGGATTGAGCGTTCTCGTTGATAAAAAAACGCGCGTGCTGGTGCAAGGCATCACCGGCAGCGAAGGTTCTTTTCATGCAACGCAGATGATGGAGTATGGTACGAAAGTCGTAGCGGGCGTGGTGCCGGGCAAAGGCGGACAGAAATTCAACGACACGGTGCCGATCTTTAATACGGTTGCGGAAGCGGTGCGCGAAACGGGCGCGAACGCTTCGGCGATTTTCGTTCCACCGGCGTTGGCTGCGGATGCGATTATGGAAGCGGCGGCGGAAGGCGTGCCGGTGATCGTGACCATTACCGAAGGCATTCCCGTGATTGATATGTTGCCGGTGAAAGCATTGTTGGCCAAAACCGGCGTGCGCATGATCGGGCCGAATTGCCCGGGCGTAATTTCACCGGGCAAGTGCAAGATCGGCATTATGCCGGGTTTCATTCACAAACCTGGCCGCGTCGGTGTGATCTCGCGCAGCGGCACATTGACCTACGAAGCCGTGAAGCAGCTTTCCGATCTCGGCATCGGGCAATCGACGTGCATCGGCATTGGCGGCGATCCGATGATTGGAACGAACTTCACCGATGCACTGAAGCTGTTCGAGGCCGACGGTGATACGGATGCCGTTGTCATGATCGGCGAGATTGGCGGCAGCGCGGAAGATGAAGCTGCAAATTATATTAAAAAATATTTTGGCAAACCGGTGGTGGCTTTTATTGCCGGCCGCACTGCGCCTCCGGGGCGTCGCATGGGGCACGCGGGCGCCATCATCGCCGGCGGACAAGGCACGGCAGCCGAGAAGATGGAGAAGTTGCGCGCCGCGGGTGCGCACGTTTGCGAAAGCCCGGCGGAGTTGGGAATGACGATGCAGAAAGCTTTGGGCAAGATGAAGAAAAGCGTTGTTGCGAGCAAAGGCAAAACTAGTGCGCGCAAAAACAGCAACACGAAAGCGAAAACAAAAACCGTAGTTCGCAAAAGACGATGAAAGCTTCGAAATAACGACAACATCATTATAGTTGGCCATTGATTGTTATTCTGAAAGGAGTTCACGCTTTGGAACGCACACTCGCGATTCTCAAACCGGATGCAGTATCCGCAAACAAGATCGGTAAAGTTATTGATCGCGTCGAAGCCGCAGGCTTTCGCATTCTCGGCATGAAGCTAGTGCGTTTGAATCCGCAAACCGCGGGCAAATTTTATGAAGTTCATAAGGAGCGGCCTTTCTATAAAGACCTCTGCGCGTTCATGTCCGGTGATCGCGTCGTCGTGTTGGCGTTGGAAAAGACGAATGCCGTCGCGGATTTTCGCAAGCTGATCGGCGCGACCGACCCGGCTGAGGCTGCGCCCGGCACGATCCGCAAAGACTTTGCGACGAGCAAACAGAACAACATCGTACACGGCTCCGACTCGCCGGAAAATGCTAAAAACGAAATCGCATTTTATTTCTCTGAGAAGGAACTCATAGAAACCCTTTAGGACGCGCTGATCTCACCGTTTTGCCGTGAGAAGTAGGAGCGCTCGTTCATGAAAGGCACTAAAGTTCTAGCCGCCGCTGCCCTCATTATCGTTTTGGCAGCGGCCGCTTTTTGGTGGATACAAAGAAAACGCGCAGCCGAACAAGCCACACGTTTGACATTGATCTTTAATGAGCAGCCAGCCGAGGCCTCGTCCCCTCCGCCGGAGCGTCAGCCTTTGCAAGCCGAGCCAAAGCTCGCGGTAGTTTCCGATGAGACCGGCTCGTTTACCGTGCAAATTTCTTCTTGGCGCAGCAGCGTGAAAGCCGAAGAGGAGGCGGAGCGTTTTCGGAGCGCGGGCTATGCGGCATATGTGCAACGAGCGCATTTGCCCTCGCAAGGCGGAGTTTGGTATCGTGTTCGCGTCGGTCAATTCCGCGCCCGCGATGAAGCCGAACGCCAAGCGCGTGATTTAGAAGTGCAATTGGAAGCGGGCTATTGGATTACACAAAAGCAATAGCGCAGGCGCGATTAACGGGGGAATTTTATCTTGACTTACAGGGGTTCGTTTTATACATTCGCATCCAATTCTTTCGCACTGATACCATCATGAAGATAGCTCTCGTCGGTCTCAGCCCCGGTATTCATCAGTTGCACTTCGATGAAAAGCCTGCGACGTGGGGCTTGGAGAATCATCCCAATTTGCGCACAAACATTCGTCTCGATGTGCATTTGGAAAAAACGCCGACGCATCTTTATCTTCGCAACCATGTGCATACCGTCGGCCGTTTCGAGTGTGATCGCTGTTTGGAACAATTCGACGCGGCTTTGGATGACACCGGCCGCTTGATGTTTTCGAACGATGACGAATTGGTGCAAAGCAGTGACGACGAAATCCGCGCCCTTGATCCGAAAGCGCGAGAGATCGACATCACCGTTGACGTTCGCGATCTTTTGTTGTTGGCCATTCCGGCGAAGCTGTTGTGCCGGGAAGATTGCAGCGGCCTTTGCCTCGGATGCGGCGTCAATTTAAATTTAGAATCATGTCGTTGCAGCCCTCGCACGGCCGATCCGCGCTGGCAGGCGCTACAAAAATTCGTAGATAATTCAAAGTGAGGTAGATTGTGCCAAATCCCAAAAGGCGTCATACGCGCACGCGCCGTGACAAGCGTCGCACGCATTGGAAGTTGAGCGCCGTGCAAACCGTAAAGTGTAGCCATTGTCATCAACCCAAGTTGCCGCATCATGTCTGTCCTAATTGTGGCTACTACGCCGAACGTTCCGTCTTCTTACCACGCGAAGCCTAACCATATTTCCTTCCACGAGCACTTAAAGGAAAGAGTTGGTTTTTCCCCTGATGTGTCAAACGTCGAAGAATTGACATGTTCAGGTGCCTGCTTTTACCGATTGCCCCCACGGGCGTGTGTTGGATTTGGCTGCGAAGAGGAAGCTATGCGAATTGCATTGGATGCTATGGGCGGTGATTTTGCACCAGCGGCGATCGTGCCGGGAGGCTTGGAAGCTGCCAGATTATTTCCACAATGTGAAATCGTCTTTGTTGGCGATCAAGCGAGCATTGAACAGGAAATTGCCCGCCACCCGCTCTTAACGCGCGGCCAGGCACTGCACTATTCGATTTACCACGCTTCGGAAAAAATCGAAATGTGCGACGTGCCCACGGTGGCGATTAAAAAAAAGAAAGATGCTTCGATCGTCGTCGCCAACCGATTGCAACAGGAAAAGAAGGTCGATGCCGTAGTTTCCGCGGGCCATACGGGCGCGGCCATGGCTTCGGCGTTGCTCATTTTAGGCCGAATTGCCGGCGTGAGCCGCCCCGGTATCGGCTCTTTAATTCCCAACGGCAGCGGCGTTACGATGCTGATTGATGTCGGCGCGAATGTCGATGCGCGCGCAACCCATCTGTTTCAATATGGCTTGATGGGCAGCATCTTCATGCAGCGCGTCGTCGGTGTGGAAAATCCTCGCATCGCTTTGTTGAGCATCGGCGAAGAGCGCACCAAGGGCACTGAAGTAACGCGTGAAGCCTATGAGTTGCTCGAAAAAAGCGGCATCAATTTTATCGGCAATATCGAGGGCCGCGACATCCTGCAAGCGAGGGCGGACGTCGTGGTGTGCGACGGCTTCGTCGGCAACGTCATTCTGAAATTTACCGAAAGCCTGGGCGGCGTTTTTCGGCGACACATCAAGCGCCAAATCGGCAAAAAGATTTTTGTTAATCTCGGCGCATTCTTAATGCAGCCGACTTTTAAGCGCCTGCGCAAAGTTTTTGATTATGAGGAATACGGCGGTGCTCCTCTTCTTGGTGTGGACGGCGTGAGCATTATTTGTCACGGCTCTTCCACGCCCAAGGCGATTCGTAATGCCATTAAAGAAGCGGTGAAAATGGTGAGCGAAGGTCTCAACCAAATTATCCAACAGGAGCTCGAATCTCAGCTACAAAACGGAGTCAAGCTCGTTGAAGAAGACGCCTAAGGCGATGATCCTCGGCACGGGCCGCGCAACCCCTGAGCGCGTGTTGTCGAATGCCGATCTCGAAAAAATCGTGGACACCACCGACGAGTGGATTCGCGAACGCACCGGTATTGAACGCAGATTTATTGCAGCCGACCACGAAACCAATTCACAATTCGCCTCACGCGCGGCGCAACAGGCCTTAGCCGCCGCCAATATCTCCGCTGATCAAGTCGACGTGATTATTCAAGGCACCGTCACCGGCGACGCCGGCTTTCCGGCAAATGCCTGTTACGTGCAAGACGCCATCGGCGCCACGAATGCGGCGGCTTTCGATATTTCCGCGGCCTGTTCGGGTTTCATTTATGGCTTAACACTCGCAGATAGCTTTATTGCCTCC
>Ga0247727_10007051_pt1 | contig 21676 bp, 28 predicted proteins | sample WisWelCaveWW1625_FD_202498 | JGI IMG/M metagenome (GOLD analysis project Ga0247727, IMG submission 202498) | Biofilm microbial communities from Wishing Well Cave, Virginia, United States - WW16-25 | ecosystem: Environmental > Aquatic > Deep subsurface > Groundwater > Cave microbial mat | place...
GCCTTGGTCACAACCAAAGCATTTTTTAAATCGTTGTCTTCTAGAGGCAATCAACCACAAAGAACAGTTACTACATGTATAAATAAAACAGACAGGCTTTCCGTTAGCTGTTTGCATTTTAGACATGTTCATAGAAATCTTTTTATCTGCGTTTTTAAAAATAACGGTATTCGATTCCTTTGCAAACCGCATGTCTTTTTTAATCTCTATCTTCATAATTTTATAAAGCCCACCTCATGTAGGACTCGAACCTACAACTCCCCTTCGTTCCCGTGGGGTGCGCTCATACACAGACGGGCCTGTGTATCGACAGATCTTCACCCAGCTTACGTCGCCTTCGTTGCGCCAATGAGTAGGCAGGCCTCTGAAACATATAAAACTTCTTTCTATTGTTTAAGAAAATTTTTTTCTATTTTAGAAACAGCGTTTAAACCTTTATCGTACCGCATTAATGTATTGCATTCGTCGTTGCCGCATTTAAAAATAGCGAAATAGTTCTTATCTAGCGGTATTAACCCCTGTAGGCGTGTTGAATCATGCAGAATAAAAAACCACTTACAGCCGCATGTCGGGCATTTAATTTCCATTCCTCCCTCCGAGAAAAAATTACTTAACCATTAACTCCAATACCTTTTGTCTGAATGTCTTATATATTATCTTATCTTTTAGTATCAGATCAATCAATTCATTTTGCGTTTTGGCTTCGTAGTTAAACGCAATCCATTTGCCTTTATCCTGCGTTATTATCGCTTGTTTTTTGGCGTGCGCTAAAAGCTGGTCTTCGTCATCAACTTCACCGGGTTTTCTACCTTCGTAATTATTTAAAAACAATTTGAATGACCCGCTTTGTCTGGGGTAACCAACTTTAGACTTCTTTATAAAGAAGGCCACTTCAACCCAATTCGGCCGCTCCAAGTCATTATTTGCTTGTGTACGCCCGTCTCCGAAATAATACTTCTTTTCCTGTAATCGTACCATAAGTGAACTATTGTATTTCTGACCCAAACCGCCCGGCAGTGCTTCCGGATCTCCGTATAATGCCATAGATTGGCGCACTTGATTTATAATAATAAGAGTAGGTCTTTTTGTTTTATCCATACTCCTATCAACTAAATTCGAATTCCAACGCCTAAAAGCTTTATTAAATATTCGTGCCCTGTCCCCCATTTGTGCTTGCTCGGCGGACTGTTCTAGTTCTGCCTTAGACGGCAGTTGGGCTAAACTATCTATAACAACTAAATCAGTCTCTTTAGCGCCTAAAACAAGCTCAACCATGTCCGCCGCTTGCTCCGCATATGTCGGGTGCACTAAATCTATCGGCTGAGTCACCCCGACATTAACCAGCCATTTAATATTAATAGTTCCTTCTACATCAAAATAAACACATTTCATTCCAAATTTAGTTTTACATTTGCAAAAACTAAATTCGTCTCTACATGTTTTGCAAGTATTTTGTGCTGTTGCTATTATTTTGGAGGCTACCGTGGTTTTAGAACTGGCAGTATTTCCGTAAATTTCTGTTATGCACCCAAGTGGTATACCTCCACCTGTAGCAACGTCTAGCGCAAACACACCAGTAGAAATACATTTAAGAGACGTCGCTAAACTTGTGTCTGTGTTGGAAAGACACTCTTCGCCATAACGTTCTCTCATTGTATCATACACTTCATTTAAGTGCAAAATGTCTGGCTTTTTTGTCTTGGTCATACTCAAAACGATAAGTCGTTTTCAATCTCCTCTTCTATGTTGCTTATTGTAGTTTTAATAGGCGAAGGGGTTGCAGCAGTATTGTTGTTTGTAGGTATTGCTTTTGGAGGTTCGTTTGCGTTTGTTGCGCACGGTATTAAATTATCTGGTAATATGGGAGGTGGATTAATAACTGGGGCACTTGGCGGTATTGTTACACTCTGAGGAGCAAACATTGTTTTTTCTATTTCAAGAACTTTCTTTTTGCAGAATGTTAATGCTTGGTTAAAGGTTGTTTCTATTTCTTCTACATAACAAGGAAGCGTGATACCTGTATCCATTTTAAACGAACCATAATTTCCGTCGCTTAATGTCCTGCCTAACATAACAGTCACTTTTGCTGTGGCCGTATTAAAGTACCTGATTTCAACAGTCTCTACGTCGCTTCCGGGCTTTCTTGTTTTTATAGTATCTTTGGTTTTAGTTTTAGTAGTCTTAATAAATTTAGGCGGGCGACCTCTTTTTTTAGCCGGGGCACTCGCTGTAATAGACTTCTGCTCTCTTTTGCTTTTATTATGTTGTATAAGCTTTTTTAATTTTTCAACTAATTCCAATCTTTGTATTGTGACTTGTTTAGCAGGGGAACGACCTTTGCTCTTCTTTACGACTGTAAGCTTAACGGCGCTTTTAGCAGGTCTGCCTCTTTTCTTTTTGGACGGTGTTAAAACCACACTCGTTGTACTCATAACTCCTCCTAATTAAAACTAATTTGATATAGTATAAATAAATCCTTTTGTCAAGAAATTATTTATAGTTGACAAAACACTCTTTAAATATTTGTTTACGCTTTTCGCCCAGCGCCCATGTTTCATACCGTCTTTTTATGGCGGATCTTAATCGGCGTATATATTCTTTTGAAAACCACCCTCGCCCTATAGAATCGCGCATATCAGGAGCCGGTATTAATTTGTTTCTTATTAAACTGTTTAATGACCCCGACGTTATATTACACGCTTGAATCACTATGTATGTAGGAAATAATACTTCTGCTTTCCCGTTTTTAAAGATAATTCTTGTTTCTTTTTGCCGCTTTGGATCTGTTAATTCTTTAACTATAGGTTTAGTTGTTTCAAAGGAACGTGCCTTTTGCCGTTGAAGTTTAACAGTAAGCCAACGCTTTTTAGCTCGTTTTATACAATCGTCCCGATATTCTTTATCTTGCGAATATCGGTCTTTTTTAGTAACGCTTAACCGTTCTTTATTGCGTACATACCAATCATGCATTTTTTTAAGGTTATGTTCCCTACGATTCATAGCCTTTTGAATTATTTTTGTTACTTTTTCCATTACCGTTTTACCCTCCTAGGCAAGCCTATTTTATATCCTCTCGATTTTTGCTTACCGTATTTTTTCTTGGCTTGTTGGTAGTGTTTTGCCCATTGTTTATATCTAGACGTTCCTCTATAACGTTTCATATATTGTTGAATTTTACTTTTGCGCTTTTGATAAGCTCTTTTACGTTTCATTTTCAGTCTATAGTTTACAGGTTTTTTCCTTATGAGACGAAAAGCCCCCGCCGCAGGCACCCCCCTACGAGCCTCGTCTAGCGTAAGACCAACAAAAATATCATAATCACATAAAAGAAGTTCTGGAATACTATCTAACGCTTCTAAAACTTCGGGTAAACTGCCCTCGTGTTTTACATAGATAACGATATTTTTCTGCGGAGTGTTAAAATCAATACTATCAATACCGTTGATAGTCGGCAATTTAAGCATTAGTTTTTTGTATGTATTATTATTCATGGATATAAATCAAAACTATTTGAATCTCCTATTACAATATTACTTCGGCGTTTAATTAGTTTAACTTCTTCTTTAGGCGCTTCTGCGGTTTCGGTATTAGGTTGTTCTGATATAACAGGCTCCGCTATTACAGGCGTCGGTATTGCAGAAGGCGTGGTCGTTGCTGGTACTCTTGCAACAACGGGTGTACCTAATAATTGTTCTTGACAGTTTTTACACATAGGCCTCCAGCCGTTAACTATTTGATAATCTTCTGAAAATTCTTTACAAATATGGCACAACATTTTTTTAGGCGCCATGTTTATTCCTCTGGACCCGAAGCGTCATTGAACGCTTTAATTTCTATTATTTCATAAATACTAGGAATCTTCATAAGCTCTCGACCTAGTTCTATTATAGGAGACCAATTAAAATCTTCTTTCTCCTGTTTATCTACCGCTTTTTTTAAAACCATTTCTTCTAGTATTTTATAATCAATAGTCATAGTCACATTAACATATATGGTTTTATTTGGTTTTGCGTGCATGGTAGGTAATATAAACTAAACACTGTTTTTTGTCAAGGTTTGCTTTCTGTGCTGTCGTCCATAAATTTTTCAAAGCCTTTACTATAACGCTGTTTTTTCTTTCTTTTTTCCGCTTCTTTTAAAATGTCTTTTTTAAATTGATTTATAGTATCTGCAGCTTTTTCTAACGCCGAACTGTTAGTAATACCTAAATCTACTTCAAGAGTAGCTCCATTATCCCACTCTTCCGGATCCAGCTTACCGCATTTATCGCACATATACCCGTCTTCCGTATAGCGTAAATTAATAATCTCACACGTTGTCGGACTATATTGTAATTGAATTGTTTCGCCACAAGTATCGCATGTCATATAATAATACATTATCTTAGCCTTTACCGCTGGTGGTATAGGCTTTTTTCCCCTTAACCAGTTATATAATTTCTTTATTAGCTTTTTCATTTATGTTGCTAAATTAACGATTTTTACAGGAAACTCCCGCTTTTTATAGTCAGCTAACCGTTTAGTCGAAAATTTGTGTAAAATAGGGATAGCATAATCACAGATATCAACAACAATCGGCGGCTTCTTATCTGGGTGTTCTCGTAGTATTCTGCCTACTGATTGTATTATATTATTAGATCTGGCCGCTAACAAAAATAACGTATCTATTTTAGGAATATCGAGCGCTTCCGAGGCGTACTGCACAGTCGCCCAAAGTATATCAGCACCTTCGCTTTGTTTTCTTTGTGCTTCTGTCATTCCCCCAATATAATAACCTGACTTATAAACGCCTCCAGTTCTATATTCAAACATTCTTCGAAGCTTTGCTAAATGTTCCCGCCTGTCGGCCAGTACCATTATTTTACGGCCTTTAGTTCCAGCCGCTATTATTTGATTTAATACAAACTCGTTACGCATAGCATTCTCTGATAAGACAGTATACAGCCGTCCTAGTATAATGTCACCAGAATATTTAGAAACATACTCACTTTCATTAATTCTTGTAGGCATTTGAATAGCATATACTAAAGGCTTTAATCCGTCTGATGTAGCGATTATAGCACTTCCAAAAGTATTAACAACTACTTGTCCTAAACCAAAAGCCTTGTATGGAGTTGCGGACATTCCTAATATGTATTTTGATTTTATTTTATATATAGCTTGTCCTAACAGCGGAGCCGAAACTCTGTGCGTCTCGTCGACTACAGCACATTGGAACACCTTGAATAATTCTTCTGGATATTCTCGTTTAGCTAATGAATGAATCATAGCAATAGCGACTTTTATATTTTTACCATATTCCATAGAATCGCTCTGTATTATACCTATTTCTTCATTCTTAATATTTGAAAATTGTTTTAGTCTCTCTCGCCATTGAGTTATTAGGAACTCTGTATTAACTACAATCAAAGTTTTGGCTTTTAATTCTGTTATAATATAAATTGCTAAAACGGTTTTCCCAAACGCAGGATCGGCTTGAAGAACACAACCACCCCATGGATTTGTTATCAGCGCATTTATTATTCTGTCTTTGACTTCTAGCTGATTCGGTCTTAATTGGCCTTTAAATTCTAACTGTATTTTATCTGGGCAGGCTCGTTTGTCTTGAAAATTAAAACTACTTAGTCTCCTATTAAAATAAGTAAGGCCAAATTTTCTGGGCATGCTAAACCATTGGGTATCCTCTTTATACATTATTACTGGTAACGGGTCTCCGAAACCCAAGTTAACAGGTGTGCTTGGATAGACCACTAGCTTAGATCTAATGTCGTCAACTTCTTTAGCTGTTAGTGCGCTTTTGCGCACATGCAGCATGTCGGATAAAATAAAGTCATTTGTTGCCATGCCACGCCGCTTCCGCTGTCCAAATTTTATTATTTTCGTCTATAACAGAACGAGCATTTATGTCAGAAGGAATTAAGCTAGAATCTTGCCCAGTAAAAAGCCCTAATCCTATATGTAAAACAACCAAATGCATAGCGTCAAGAGCCCCCGCAACTATTATAGGGTCTTTAAATTTCCCGTTAATTTTAGGAAAAACAGTAATATGAAGCGGATTATGTTTAAAATTTTCTGCTTTATCTAATTCAAAAAATTCTTTTACTAAACTATCAGGACCCCCGCGTCGTATTGTTTTAGCGCAAATATCTGCGAGAGCGGCAATATCTGTTTGATCTGCATTATCTATTTCAAGCCTCCAGCTAGTTTGACCAAGCTGTGTCGATACTTGAATTTGGTTTGAATCTTGTTTCATATTTTTATTCTCCTTCTAACATTTCGCATTTTCCCAATTCATACCTTCAGAAACTTCTGCTACTAACGGAACTCTTAGACCTTTTGTAATAGAGGTTTCCATACCACGCTTAATCATACTTTTTGCCTTGTCTTTAATTTCTACAGGACATTCAAATAATAATTCGTCATGTATTTGATTTATAAATTTAACATTGTTCCATATTAGGTTCGCTTTTGCTTTTTCGATAAAGCGGTCTTTAATTTTTTTCATTGAAAGTTGTATAATATCAGCCGCTGTCCCCGATACGGTGGCTTGTACAGCTTGTCTTAACGAAGCAGCAAACTCCGGAGTATGCATATTTTTTACGCCTATACACTCTGGAAACCGGCGCCGACGCCCCGTTAGCGTTGTTACATACCCTTGACTAACTATTTGGTTAGCTATTTTTTCGTGGTAGTCTCTAACGCCGGAATACGTAAGAAAAAACCTATAAGAAATGTCGCGCGCCTGATTGTAATCCATTTTTACTTTATATTGCGTCCACAAAGTTCTACAAAGTCGCTTGGGGCTTCCCATGTAAATAAGTAAGAAATTACAAGACTTTGCTGTTTGCCTGTTACATTTGCAAGCGTCGGCAGTTGCTTGGTGTAAGTCCATAGATTCCTTATTAGGACATTTACAAGTTATATACGCAGTCTCACATATTTTACATGTGTTATAAGCTTTTAACATTTCGTGATCACGGCTTATGTGCGCCATTATTCTCAACTCTAATTGACTATTATGGTTAACAAAACCATTCGCTATATAAGTATGGGTATCCTCAACCTCCAAGTCGTATGTAAATTTCTTCCCAATGTTTTTTATCTCTTTTATTTTCAAAAATACTAAACCAGATTCAGTAATTAAGCCAAGCTTTAATTTATTATAGATAGTTTTGTTCTCTAATAAAATTTTGCGCGCAATTAATGGTGTTATTGGCGTGTTCCTTATAGCAGTATTGTTTACCAATCTTCTTATCTCACCTGTTAATTTATATTCAGCTTTAATTTTTTTAATGTTGCCTTGTTGGTTGGGCAATCCCCCGATTTTCACATTATAACCTTTACTTAATAATAATGTTTGTAGTGCTTTATTTTTGCGGCGAGATATAAAGCCTATTTTTTTAGAAAATAACGCAGTATGAATAGCTGGTATAGTAAGCATAAAACCATATAAATTTCTTCCGTCTTTACCTTTAACGCACATTTTTTCTTTTCTTATTGTAGAAACAATTCCTAAGCTTAGTAATAATCTTTGTATTTCAATTATTAAAGCTTCTCGTGAACTCGAACAACTAATTCTTCCAAAATGTCCTGTTTGTACAGAACCGTCCGCTTCAAAAAATCCCCGCAACCACGCACACGCAACGTCTTCTCCGCAAGTCCAAACAAAATCCGGTAGTTGATCTTTATATATTCCGACAGCAGCAGTCCACTCAGCTAACGGTGTGCTACATATTCTAGTATCAAAGACACCTTTCTCTTTTATTAATTGCGTATTAACATTAAATTTGAAAAGACGGTTAAAACTATTTTTCATCTGTAACATTGTATCGAAATCTTTATAACACACCACCCAGCCTATATATACACTTTTCCCACTCTTATTCGTAGGTCTTGTTCCGTCCCCCGTCATATAGCCGCACCATTTTGCAAAATCTTGTGTAACATATTTGGGGACACGTATTTTTTTATTATTAGGGTGGCTAAAGTTTATTGAAGGTAACTTATAACGGCCCTTGTTTATTAATCCATGACCTGGGGCCACGGCTACAAAGTCTCCTGGTTTTAACTCTTTTACTTGTTTCCAACAGTAGTTGCCCATACGGTTTATACATCTAATTTTATGTGGATTTGTGGCTTGAAGAGTCAGCCCGTTATCTAGTTTTATTTCTTTACATTCCTGTTCGCCTTTCTTTATTGTTCGAAGCACATGACGATAACTTTTATCTTCTTGACTTACTAGATCGTTTGAAGTTAGTTCTTCAATATTTATTAACCCTCTGGCAGTAGAAACTTTAGTACCTTTTGCTAAACAAAAATCTGCGCAAAGCATAATGTTTCCGGGTTTAATAGTCACACCTTTTCTTATGCTGTTCTTTTCTCTAGGCAAGTTCTGAAAGTTTGGTGTTGAAGACCACCGGCCAATTACAGTACCAGTAATCCAAAAGTTGGTGTATATGCGAGACATTCCTTCAGACGTAGCTTCTATAAACGGGTTTACATAAGTTGTCAGTATTTTGTTTTTCTTTCGGTGGTCTAATATATAATTAATAACTTTATGCTTACCTTCTAACGCTAATAACGCTTCGTAATCAGTAGACGCTCCTATAGCTCTACTCGGTCTCGAAGCAGCGCTGTTAAATAAATCTGGTTGAACAGTCTCATTAAATGTTAATACTGGCTTGGTAGTTTGTTTTGTCTGCGCTTTTTTAGTTAATTTCGGAGGCTCTAAATCTAACTGGTCGTATAATAATTCTCCTAATTGTTTTGGACTACTTACATTTATCGGCCGGCCCGCAACCTTTTTGATTTTTTCTTCTAGTTTCGTTACGTCGTTCACTAATGTTATTTTATATTCTTTAAAATACTCGCGGTCTATTTCCATTCCTGTTAATTCCATTTCAGAAACTATTTTTATTACAGGCATTTCAACTTTCCAATAAGCTGACTCAAGCCCCTGCTCCTCTAATTTGTCGTATAAATAGTCGTGAATTTTTAAAGTATAATACGAGTCTTGTTGGCCGTATTCAGCCAAGTCTTTTCCGCCCATAACTGCCGCCGCAGTCTCGGCATAGTGTGTCATATCAACATTAAATATTTCTTTTGCTGTTTGTTTTAAACCAAGCCGACTGGTTCCGGCTTTGGTTTCGTCCAACAAATAAGCTATTATCATACCGTCAGATATTTTACCCTCGACTTCTATACCCCCCATTTTTAATATAGAATAATCGTACTTTGAATTCCAAAAAATCCATAGCTTGGTTAGATCGGCAAATACTTCTTTTAACGCACTTACTTTAGTTAAATAGTTTTCAGTCATATCTAACCAGCCGGTTTTTATTTCGTTGTCTTCGTACCAAGCAAAAGAAATTCCAACCATTCTAGCTACTTTCGGATCCAAAGACGTAGTTTCCGTATCAGTAGCGGCTGTTTGTAAAGTTTTTAATTTAGCTATTAATTCTTTTTCTTTTTTAAGCATTTTCTGCTTCCTTTTTAGAACTATAGAGGTCTATATTGTCCCTTATAGCTTGTTCAAAAATAGTTTGCTTATTAGACCTTTCTATATATTCTTTCATATCAACACCATATGTCTCAAACCAACACCTTAAATTGCAAATACCTGTGTTTTCTTCTACTGTATTATTATTATAGCTTATACACAAATTTCTGTCAGTAACAGTTCCATTCTTAAAATGTTCTTCTAAAAGAACTTGAACAATATCAGGCCTAGAACTAGAAAACATCATAGTCCGTGTTGTTTCAAATACTGTCATTTCCATATTTTTTCATATTTGCTTTAATGGCTTTTTCAAATTTTAAATCTATCAAGTCTTCTAAATATTCTTCAAGAATATCTTTATGTATTGTACTCCCTTCTACATAACCGCTAACAAAATACACCATAACATTATAATATCCATTCTCTGACATACTCTGCGCGCTAAAGCTGTGCAGGTTCTAGGGTCGATAGCATTTTTACCGTTGCCCCTTTAGCCGTATCAGTGCTGGCTTTGCATAAATCTCTGTCTTTATGCAATTGATCGACGCTTTCCAGAATTCCTGCCTTAGAGATATTGAATGCGGCGTTAGAATCAGCATGATCAACGTGTTTACAGGCTTCACACTTAAAAATTTTATCTTGCCTGTTACCTATAAGTCCACATCTACTACATTTCTGAGAAGTATATGCTGGAGCAATATAGGCTACTGGAATACCTTGCAGCTTGGCTTTGTACTTTATAAACTCTTGAAGTTGATAAAAAGACCAACTGTTCAAAGCATATCTAAACGATTTTCTTTGCTTCGTTGTTTTCCTAATGTCCGTTAGCTTTTCTAGTTTAATTCCTGAATTTGTGGCTTTAGCAGTTTCAACTATTTTCTTGCTTATCTTATGATTCAAGTCTCTTACAATCCTGCTTTCACGGTTTTTTATCTGTTTGACTTTTTTATATTTGCCTTTTTTCTGCATTTGTTTTCTTGTATTCTTATATTTTTTGTGGATATGTTCGGCCTTCTTGCCTAGTTTTAAGACCTTACCTGTATCTGGATTTGCTACTACCGCTACATGACCTGTTGTGTTTAAGTCTACACCAATCCAATTATTCGTTTGTATTTGTGGTTTATCCAATATGGTTACAGATACAAAGATATACTCGCTGTTTATCTCAATCTGATTTATCTTTTCAAAGTTATTGGGAAATTGATATGTCAATAGCAGTTTTAACGACGGTATCTGGATAGTTTTATGCGCCTTATCAAATTTAATACCTTGATTCGGAATTGTTAAATTGACGTTTCTGACTTGCTTAATATTTCTGTTTCTGGCATATTTTCGCAATATCTGATTTGATATTACAGATTTTAACCCGAATTGCTTAACGTCTTTAGATGAGATAGTTTTATTTTGGACAGCAAATTCGGCTATCTTTTTAGCCTTGCCTAGTTCAACAGAAAAATCTCTATCATGCTTTATCTTATATGTTAGTATCATGCGCACAATCGTTAAATAATAGATTAAATATTAAATCTGGATCATCGTGTTTTTGAATCAATTCTTCCATATCTTGTATGCTTATACAATAATTGCCACATCCTTCGCATTTTATATAAGATTCTATTAATTGATCGTCAGTAGTATTTGTAAGACAAGTAAGATACAGTTCTTCAGATATATTAAGTTTTTGTGATAATTCAAAACTTTTATTCTGTTGCCTTAAGCGGAGATATTTTGCGTAATCAATTTTTTTCATACGTTCTTCTGGTTCTCAATATATTTTTTTACAACATCTAAGGTTACTGCGCCTACAGTTGAAATAAATCTTGATCTAGTCCATAAAGTCGGAAGCCTGCTTCTTAATTCTGCAAATTCTTTTCTCAATGTATGAGAAGTATATCCCTTTATTTGGTTGATAGTAGTTTGAATTCCGATCTTCGGATTTACATCTAATAACAAATGGACATGATCGGGCATTATTTCCATTTCCAAAACTTCATAATTATATTCTTTTTGTTTAGATTTTATAAGTTCTTTCAACCTAACTTCAATTTTATCTTTTAGCACAGATCGTCTATATTTGGGGCAGAATATAACATGATATTGACAGCTATACACTAAATGGCTGTCAGTTTTATACTTCTTATCCTTATTTACTAGTTCCATATATATTGTCTTTATTATGTATTTATGCTGTATCGAAAGCAAGCAAAATTCATCCCCGTTCTAAAGAAGCGGGGCTTTCTTTTGCCGAGGCTTGTAATAACGAACACATTACGTGCCGTACCTTCGGATTACGGCTCTCATATATTTCTGTATATGGATAATTACTGCTCATAAAAAATAAGGGCGGTATTGAGCCGCCCTTATCCGCGCACACTTCCTTAATACTCTAATTCGTCGGTTTCAGGAACAACGCCGGCTGTCTGGGTCTTTGGAGTTGTTATATTGGTTTTCTTTTTGGTAGAAGCTTCCGCTATTGCTGCGCCAGAACTAAACAGGCTTTCGAATTCATTTCTGGACTTAGGCGCAAACAATTTCTCGTAGTTATACGGTGTAATTATAGGAACATTATTTGCGTCTTTGACGCCCCTGTATTTAGCTTCAGTATCTATCGGATCCGGTAATTTGCTAAACACGTCGCCGATTGCGGCGGCAGTAGACGAAGACCGGGCAACCTGCCAAATCTTGTTTCTTAATGTGCCTGCCAAATCTTTTTCAATTCTGAGTTTGTTTAATGACTCGAATTTAGCCATAAGAAGTTTCTTAGTAAACGCCTTGGTTCCGCCGTCTCTTGTTGGATATGGTGTCAAGTCTAGAATTGTAAAGGCGCCTACATAATAAGCGTAGTATTTACGGTCACACAGGTAACACGGATCTATGCCTTTTGTACACGTGTAGAAATTCCCGAAACTTCCATTAATAATTAACGAGTGCTCATGGAAAGTAAAAGGCTCGTCGTCCAGAAAAATAATCTTTTTCGGGTTCTCGTTGGCCTTCATATTAAACCTAAAGACATTCCCCCGCTTCCTCTCTTCCATTGCGGCTTTTTCTTTATCCATGCCGCCATAACCTTTCTGATACCAGCTCATAATTTCCTCAAAAAATTAATAAAAAATTTATCTTCTCTCACGAGATATACTATTATTATACACTATTTTTCATTCTTTGTCAAAGAATATTTCATTTACTGTCTTAAACGGGCAGTTGCAATATTTAATAATATTAATATGGTTGATGTAAAATAAATCATAATACTACCTCATGCTCTTTGCTAAACAATTCTTTTAATTCTATATCAGTTAAGTCGCCCGGGTCTTTACCCTCGGGCATAACAACTTTAATTAGTATAACTCTGTGTTTCAAGTAATATTCAAACTCTTGTTCGGCTTTCTTTCCCGCTTCGTCGTTATCCATAGCAACTATTACCTTAGTAAATCCGAAGTTTAATAGTTTTTCTATTTGAGTCTTGGAAGGGGCGGTGCCTAAAATAGCTACAACGTTTTTAAATCCGGCAGTATACATACGAAGCGAGTCTATTATTCCTTCTACACAAAAAACGGTCTTAGAACTTATAGGATCCAGAACGTCTTCGCCATAAAGGTATTTAGACTTTTCAAAGTTCCAATAATTGTAATATTTCGAAAGCGCCTGTCCGGTAATATCCCGCCCGACTAAACCAACAAGTTGTTTATTAATATCAAATACCGGAAATACAACCCTTTGATTCTGCTTGTCGTAACCTACCAGTCTATTTTTTAATATATCTAAATTTATTCCTCTGTTTACTATATAACGCGGAACCTTACCAATAAACGGCTCTATTTCTTTCATACTAAAAGCAGCCCGTTGCTTACTGTCTTTAGGTTTTTTAAATACATATTTTCTATAAAAGTCTTCTTTACACATAGCGACTTTAGCCTTCAAGTCATTTTTGAAAATAACTCTGGCTTTGTCTACAGCGTTTTTATATTTACCTCCTGATAACGTATTTATTTCTTCAACTATCCAACGAAGTTGGCCATGTTTGTGACAGCCAAAGCAAAACGCAGTAACTTCATAAGGACTAACATATACATTAAAACTTGGATTATTGTCAGTACCCTCTCCATGTGTAGAAAAGCTATATGGACAATTCGTTAAGATCTGTGTATTGTTTTTATGTGACCGTATTTTGTCGCAGCCTAATTCTTTTAAAAGATCTATTATACTTTCGATATTATAGAAACTTTCACTCATATAGACCTCTAGACCCAACAGGCTAAAGGAAGACCATAATCGTCATATTTCGCAACCATTTTCTTGTGGCCTTCTTTGGCCTCTTCGAGAGTATTATATCTATCCATATCAAGCTCTTTTCCAATTTCTTTATTCTTAAAAACCATTGTCTCGAATATCAACGGTTCTCCTTCGGAATAGCAGTGGTTTAACCCTAACCATACAGTTGAAACCCATAGGCCGTTACGTAATTCTGTTTGTTCTATTACTTTATACGACAGGTCTTCAAACTTTTTAGCCCACTCGAAAAGATCTATAGGCTTTCCGTCTTTATCGAAATATATCATATCAATATTCTATTTTATCTGTAGTGTCATCTGACGGTACTATTTTATCAATTTCTTTTATTTCTTGCGGGGCGTCTATAACTTTCATTTCAGAGAAATCCATATTGTTAAAATCCCAATGAGTTTGAATTGCGCAAGGCGGATAGTCTCTGACTTCGAAAACCCTTATTATCATTTGGTTATTCTTAGCGCGTTCTTCGTCTCTAAACAAACCAATTAATACGTCAGCAGCTCTGCCGATCTGATAACTATAACCTATATATTCTGCCGAAGCATTAATCGACTCTTTAGTCACACTCCTATTAAATTGGGTTGTGACTACCATAGGCACGTCGCACGCTATGGCTATTCTTTTTAAATCGTCCACAACGTCCGCTACGCGCTCAGCTCTGTTAAAATTTCCTTTTGACTGTAACAAATAAAAACTATCAACCAGAACAACATCAGGTTTTTCTTTTTCTACTATAGCCCTTAAGTGTGACGCATATTTACAATCACGCCCTTCTGTTATTAATAACGGCGCAGCGCCTCTTAATTTTTCTAATTCTTCTGTAAATCTCTTTTCTAGTTCAGTTCCAAGCTGACCCTTAGCGTAATTGCCGTAAGGCAGTTTTAAATGTAGCGCAATCATACGGTCAATCATTTTTACATAATCCATTTCAAGAGTAAACAGAAGAACCTTCTTTTGAACTTTCCACGCGGCTAATGCAAACATTAATAGCGAAAATGACTTTCCGGATTTTAATCTCGCCGATATAACCCAAAGCTCTTTCTTCTTAACTCCGTTTAATATTCTATCAAGTGTCGGCCACGGAGTCGGAATGCCTTCCAACTTACCAGACGCTTTTAATTCTTTTCTTGTGTTATATCTTTTGATAATATTATCAACTTCGTCCGGCATATTAATAATATCTTGAAATTTGTCTGTTGTTTGAACTAAATTTGGCTTCTCTCGCAACGAATCTATTGTCTGCGCTAAATTCTGCGCTTCCTGCACAGCGCTTACATAATCGTCTTTCTTTAAATAATCTACGGCCTGTTCAAGTTTCTCTTGTGTTATTTTTCTGTAGTAGCGTTCTTTTAATGAATCTATAAAGTACCCTATAGGCGACACAGGTTCCGGATAATTATTGTCCAATTCAAAATCGGGGAACGCTTCTACTACGTCTGACCAAGAGAGTAGTTGGTTATATTTTTCATAGTGGAATAAAAGAAAATCGTATAGTGCCCGGCCGACACCGAATAACATTTCAGGGTTTACTGTTTTAATTACTTTATCGGGCTTAGGAGTATTAATTAATTTGCGGACAAAATCTATATCTTTATTTATTTTTAGATTTTGTTTATCCATATCCTATTCCCGGCTTAATATGTCTGACCAATTTACACCTCCAACCAATACCGGTTTGGCAAAACATTTTATTACGCTAACTAGACTGTCCCCGTATTTTTCTTTAGCTTTATCTAAATCTAAATTAGACGTTATTATGGTAGAGAGTTTTTCGTTATATCTTGTTCGTATAAGCATTTCAATAAAATCTAATACGTAAGCAACATTTCTGTCCATGCCTAAATCGTCAAACACTAACAAGTCACAAGTAAGAATCTTATGTTGTATGTTTTTATTATGAACTGAATTACTGTCCCACAATAGTTGCGGTAAATGCATTTCTGAAACCATGTAACAACTGGCGCCTTTTAAGCAGGCGTCTTCTAACATAAGCGCCGCCATACAAGACTTGCCGGATCTGTAATCCCCATGTAAATATAATCCTTTACCTTCCAGCAAATTAGTTTTCATGTTGTTTATATAATTAAGAAGATCTGTCTTATGCGCTAAATCAGGAATCAAATCAAGCAAGACTTCTCTATAACGCTCAGGAATATTCATACGTTCCCAATCATCATAGTCTGCTTTTGGGCGTAACCTAGTTTCGGATAATAGGACTTTCATTTTACATCTATTGGTTTAATTTTCTTTTCTTTAATTAACTCATTAGTTAGTTTCCAAACATTTAATATATCAATATTGAGACGTTCTGATATATCATAGTCACTAATACCTCTATCTAATTTTATTAGGTCTCTTACAAAAAGTTTCATAAACGTCTGTTCGTATTTAATATAAAATGTTTTAACTTTCTGGGCGTATGGGAGCAACTTTTTGTCTGTAACACCTTTTAAATGTTTTGTCGTACTGCAAACAACCTTACTTAAATCTGCTAACGCATCTATTTTGGTACCGCCGGTACCATAAAGGAATTGTTCGCAATTCGGTAATAATGCGGCTTCGTATAATTTAGACCGGTTATTGTTTATATATCTATAAGAAACCTTAAAATTAATATTTTTCTTCTTAAGTATTTTATCCATTGCTTTCATAAACTATTTCTTACAGTTATATTTAATAGGTAATACAGAGCACGAGCACCAATCTTTCAATAAAAAATTAATTCGACTCTCTTTGTTTACGCTTATACTCTGTAACAATATTTTGAACCAAAGGTTCTAATACTTCATTAGGAGTATTTATTATTTTATTTAATATATTATAGGCCATAGCCGCAGCTTTTTGTCGTTCCTCTTCAGAAGCGCTTTCATATAACTTATTAAATTCCGGTTCTAATTTGTCAGGTAGTTTTTTCATGACTATTCCTAAACATAGTAAGTCCGAAAGCCTATTTAATTCTTTTTCTGTCATATTCTCCATGTGGATAAATTACTTTTCTTTCTTCAAATCTTTAATCTTATTATACAACATATCATTGTTTTTGTCAATAGTTTCTTTGCTTTCATTTGTTTGAAAATTAGATACACGGTGCTTAGCGTCGGTCGGTCCGTGGCCTTGCGCAGCCCAAGCTATCAATTCGTTCCTAAGGTCATAAAATACTTTTATAGACGGCATTATACCTTTCTTCCAAGCTAACGTAGTACTGGCTATGTTAGTCCAATCTTTTGCGAATACCTTTACCATGTTATCAAACAGCGCCTCGTCCACACCAGCTAGTTCTTTAAACCATTTTAATTCTCTGGGCGTTGGCTCATAAGACGGAATTTTATGGTCTTCAAATAAAGCTGTAGCTACTTTATTAAGCATAGACCTAAGACGGTTCCTGGTCCAATCCGCCGGCACTTCCCACCAATATTGTTCAAAACCCTTGCCCTGCGGTACGATAGGAACAGGTTTAGCCTTCTTATTTGCCTTAGAATGCGCCTGTTTTGCTGGAAGAGTATCAGATAATAGGCCATTCTCAGCTAATTGTTCCTGGCGAATTCTAGAGGCTGTTTTAGGTTCTTCGGTTTTATGACCGTTAATAGTGCCATTTAAACCGGCTTTAATAGCGTCTAAACGGGTTGTTTCTGACGCAATTTTATCTATAGTTTTTTCCGTATGGATAAGCTCTTTCGGGTTGCCCGGTTCGGTCCCCCGCTTCGCTTCTCCGGGGCCCCCAATAGGCGTCGAACTTGGTGAGACGCCGGTTTCTCTATTTAAAGAATTCTCTATTAAAGAAGCCCTCTCTATTATATCGGAAGTTTTCTGCCGCACTTTTTGTTCAGGGGTCGGAAGTTTTCTGCCGCACTTTTCTTGACCCTGGAAGTTTTCTGCCGCACTTTTTTCATGTGACCAGAAGAAGTTTTCTGCCGCACTTTTTAATTCTTCATCTGATATGTCTTTGTCTTTTCGTAGGTTATTAATTATAGAAACGTTTTCATAAAATTTACGTAATTGGTCTTCAGTATATACTGTTGTAATAGCTTTTATATGTATATGGTTTGGACTTCCTAAAGACCTTTTAACAGTTATTAATTCAATCTTTTCTAATTCTTTTATATGGTCATGAAAAGATCTGACAGAAATATTTAGCATTAGTGCAAACAATCCTTGAGAGTAATGATAAATATCTGAACGTATGCCCTTTAAAAAAGTATATGTACGAAAGGCCGGGGGCGATAAATGTCCGTCTGTTATTAATGTCATATAAGCCATTGAGTATGGGTATTCTTTTCCCTCGTCTGTTATTTTAATATTAGGTTCTGTCATATTTTCCTCTTAAAATTATTGCCCTAACGCTTCGCGAAAAGCAGTCCAATGCGGACTTGTTAGAGCTAGTTCTTGTAGCTTTTCTAACGACGTTCCATTTTTATGCGCTGCCCGTAACCAACTTATGGTTAGATTGGGGTTTATATAATTTAATCTATTTCTTAATATTCCTCGAATGTAGTAAAGTTTGGCGTCTGTCGGGTCTTTAATTTCTCGTTGTTTATTAAAACAAATTCCAGAGATTTTGTTAAACGCTTCATTAATAGATTCTGGGGTTAAATTATTTTCTTCGTTATATTTTAAATAATGCGCAGCTGCTATATCTATCGCAGCCATAATATCTTCAAAAGAAAATTTCTTAAGCCATGTTTTTATGGTTTTAATTCCATTTTCTGTGGCGTGATATCCCGGGGTTTGTTTAGTCCAATAGTCTGCAATTTTACTAGCTGTTTCGGTTTTTATATCTTGGAGGCCTTCGTGCCATTGAACTAGTAATTCTAGTTGCTCTCGGTGTTCTTGGAGTTCATCTAATTGTGCTTTCTTTTTATTAATGACTGCGTGGTCTTGTAACGGCGTATCTTTTTTACCTCTGTTACATTCTTTGCATGCAGTTATTAAATTTAAAATATCATTTTCTCCGCCATTAGAAACCGGATTAATATGGTCTATTTCTAATAAGACGTTAGGAGCTGCTGCACCACAATATTGGCATTTAAAAGAATCTCGTTTAAATACTTCAAACCTTGTGCTTTTTGGTAAGGAAACTCTTTTTGGTTTTTCTGTGTGAATATTGTTTTCCATATTTTATTTCCCCCTTTAAATAAAAGGAACTATTTTTTCTTTTTAGGTGTATTCCAGTATGGGCTTTTGCACCGAGCGCAGACAGTTATATATTCTTTAGTAGGAATCCAAATATGCCCGCACCGTAGGCATTTAATTTTTGTTACTTTAATTTTCATGTTACGTCCTATATTATACTCCGCGTAAGTTTATTGTCAACCTATTGTCAACTAATTTGTTTTTCTAAATTTATTTGTATAAGCCGTTCAAGCCATGAATATTTATAATGATAATGCGGATACCGGCGGTCGCCGTCAGTATCCATATCAATAAAATAAGTATTCCATGTTATTAAATATAATATTGCACTATATACAAATTCTGCTGTACACTTTTTACAGAAAAAAGAATAGCCCTGTTCGTTATCGTGTAAACAAATAGGGCAGACTTTAAAGCTTGAATTCACTTTAGCTTGGCCTGTACAGACGGCGCATGTAGTGCCTAGCGACATTTATTTTCTCCACGTGTATAAAGGTTTTTATAAACGGCCTTTTCTAATTTTGATACTATTCTAATATCCTTTAGGCGCACAACCGGGCACGTACCATTAGGGTATGCTAATTGTACTTCGTCTGGATCCAAATTTGGACAAAGTACTTTTATGCAGGCTATACCTAATTCAGGGTAGCGTTTATCTATGACCGCATGATAAAAGTATTCAACATCTATGCGCGGACAATATTTATTATTACACATTTTTAGTTAAGTTTTTATATACAGCCGCTTCGAATAAAGACAATATCCTAACACTATCAGCATAAGTTTTGCTTTTGGATCCGTCCGGATAGTATATTACGAACTCATAGAGTTCGCTTCTGGAGTTTCTTCTTGCTACGTTTTGTGCGTATCCAACACTTATGTCTGGCGGTAAGAACTTGCCATAAGAAATGAGAGAACTATCTATTACGTCTTGTATACACCCAACGCCTAATTCTGGTAGCCTATAGTCAATACAAAAATGGTTAGGACTTGAGGCGCTTCGGGTACAATATTTATTAATACACATAATAGATCGTTATTTATTTTTTAGCTGTCATAGTACAACCACAACAATTTGTACACAAGCCACAGTCATTTTGTGCCGGTTTGTTGCAACTTGGATTTCTACACTTCATTTTACAGCCTCCTTTTTTGTTTTGTAACTCTTTTCTATTTTTTTAAATATCTTATCTTTAGTTCCTGCTAGCTTGGTTAGTAGCGTAGCTTTACATAGTGCTAGTTCTGGTGTATTTTCAGTTACAGAAGCTATTGCTGTAGCTGTTCTATCGGAGAATAAAAGCACTTCGCATTGAGTACCTTCGCTTGAAATAGATAGATTGCAGACATAGCCTTGTTCGATAATCCAGTCTACTCGTTTCTTTATTCATACTAAATATCTTTTATGTTACTATGCGGCAGATCTCACTTCACAAGTGCCCCGCTAAAAGCGATTTTAGAGATTTAATTCATTTCCAGCCTCCTTACAGCAGTTCAAGAAAAGTGGCTTTTTTGTTTCTATATTCCTCACCCGCACAGGGCTCATCTATCACATAGTTGATGCCATGTTTAGATATAATTGCGAACAATACGATTTTGCAATTCCCGCATTCTTTCATCCTGACAAAAATATCACCAGATACACTAGATGAAATTTGAATTTCGCTGTGCTGACACGACTTTAGTATCTTTTTCATTTTCCAGCCTCCTTAATCCGCACTCTGCCGCCAGCCTTTTAGAGTGTTTTCTTGCTGGCGACGCATCTCGTAATAATAGCCTGATGTTAATGTCATCGTGCTGTGATCTGGTTGAGTCCCGCCTTGAAACCCATGTTTCAACTGCACATCTTGTTTTGTCTTTACAACTAAATTTCCATTCTCGGCGACAAAAATATCAATCTTGTCAAGGTCGTATATGGCGTGCTTATGACCTGTTGTTTCGCCTAATGCAACTTCCAAGCAATCTGGTTTTAATTGATCGCCAGAATACTTTTTGAGTTTTGAAATGTCGCCTGTGTACGGCATAACAAATACGTCGCCTTGGTGACCTAATGTCGGTTTGTTCATAATGTTCCTTTCTAAAAATAAAAAAAGATTAACTTCTAAAATTCATTTCTTCAAATACTTCTGGCTTCAAACCCCATGTTGACATAACGCCTTCTTTTGCGGTTGTGCAACTATCTTCAACAAACAATAGATATTCTTTTTTATGTCCATCTGGTTCTGGAGTATTATTCCAAACGCTTACGAATTTTAATTGACGACCATCATAAGGTAAGTTATACAGCTCACCAGCATTATCTTTTTGCAACATGGTTGCGTTCATGTCATCTAGCCATTTTTGTATAGTGTATTTTTCAAGCATAACTCTGCGTACTTCTTGGTTGGGTTGTAGCATTATATCTTTTGCACTAAACTTTCCCGTAACAACTTCTTCTGATACTCGCACGCCAGCGATGGAGTACAAACCATAACCGTCACTATACTCGACACACTTGCCATTTGGGTTGTTGAGTCTACCGCTTTTGTCGATAAATAATTTCTCTGGTCTATCGGAAACTATACAAAATTTTTCAAAAGGCAGCCACCATCCGCATGACTTAACTAGTTTATCTATGTTGTTTAAAGATCGATTATCTAATTCTTCGTATTTCAGTCCAAAAATATCCCGAAATAAAATATAATAACATACCCAGTATGCAGAATGTTGCCCCCATAGTGTTTGCCCGATGTTTTGCTCGATGTTTTGCTCGATGTTTTGC
>Ga0247727_10007052_pt1 | contig 21675 bp, 16 predicted proteins | sample WisWelCaveWW1625_FD_202498 | JGI IMG/M metagenome (GOLD analysis project Ga0247727, IMG submission 202498) | Biofilm microbial communities from Wishing Well Cave, Virginia, United States - WW16-25 | ecosystem: Environmental > Aquatic > Deep subsurface > Groundwater > Cave microbial mat | place...
GTCACAATATGGTACGGTTTCTTCACGGCGGTTGGCTCCTTTTAGGATTCGTGTTTGGCAACCGGATTCTATCGAAACCGGCGCCACCGCCGTTTACCAACCTTCAACTACGTCCGGGACGCCCTCCCGGAACGGATGCTGGACCTCTCCGGGGTCTCAGGCGGTGGCACGTTGGGACAGAGCGATGCGGAACAGGAGAGGCCCTACCTGGCAGCCTTGTCGGGCAAAGACCGTGCGTATAAGGCCGGATGGCTGAAGTCGTGCGGAGCCGGGAGGGAGTCCGAGGGGTTCGTAGTACCTGGGAAGGCGCGCAACAAAACGCTTTGGAGGGAAGGGACCCTGCTTTGGTCAGGTCGGCGAGGAGGTAAGCGTGAGGGCATGCCGGAAACGGCCAACCACCTCAATGTAAGAGCGCGACAACTCTGCGGTTCGACTATAGGTGTGAGCCAAGTACGTTCCAACCCTGTGGGATTCGGCGAAGGCGGTTACAACCGGAGTGACGCCCCGGTGAAAGGCCGGATGGCGCTTGGGAGTGGGCGGCGCGCACGCCACATCAAGAAGATCATCGGTAAGCCGTATGCGGGAAAACCGCACGTACGGTTTGAAAGGGGGTTGATGGAAACGGTCCAGCGGTAACGCTGGTACCGCGCCATAATCTACCAATGACCGCGACTGAGCTCTACGACCGCGATTTCTACGAGTGGACCCGGTGCAACGCCGCGCTCCTGCGGGCCGGCCGCTTACAGGATGCCGACATCGGGCACATCGCCGAGGAGATTGAGGACATGGGAAAGAGCGAGCGGCGCGGGCTGGAGAGCCACCTGGAAGCGCTGCTGGTGCATCTGCTGAAGTGGCGATTCCAACCGGATCGCCGCAGCCGGAGCTGGACGGCAACCATCCGGGCGCAGCGCCTGAGGATTGCTAAGCTACTGCGCGAAATGCCAAGCCTGCGAAGGTTGCCGGCTGAGAACTTGAACGACGCATACGAGCAAGCTGTCTTGGACGCGATCGGAGAAACCGACCTGCGCGAGGAGGACTTCCCGGCGTCCTGCCCGTTCGGCATCGACGAGATTCTTGACCCGGCGTTCTTTCCCGAGTGACGGCGCGAGGACTGCCGGACTAACGCCCCTGTGCTGCGATCCTAGCATTTCGTTGCGGCCCGCGAAGATTTCTCGCCTCCGCCCCGGCCCCCATCCCCCAGTCCCCAACCCCGCGCGGCGAGCCGCGTTTGGTTGCGGCTCGCCGCGCCATGGTATAGTCGTTCCTGCATGGAAAAGTTCTTCGACGCCGTAAAGCCGGACAGCCGCGAGGCGCGTCTGGCGACGGAAATCGATCCGCGGCGCCTGCCGTCGCACATCGCCATCATCATGGACGGCAACGGCCGCTGGGCGCGGCGGCGGCGATTGCCGCGCGTGGCGGGCCACCGCGCCGGCGTGCGCCCGGTGCGGGAGACCATCGAGAGCTGCGCGCAGCTCGGCATCGGCTGGCTCACGCTGTTCGCCTTCTCGGTCGAGAACTGGAAACGGCCGCGTCCCGAGATCGAAACCTTGTGGGGCCTGTTGCGGCACTACCTGAAGCGGGAGCTGCCGCGGCTGAAGCGAAACGGCGTGCGCTTCCAAGTGATCGGCCGCATGGAGGCGTTGCCCGAGGAAGTGCAGCGCGACCTCGACTCGGTGATGGTCGAGACCTCGACCAACACCGGCCTGCGGCTGAGCGTGGCGCTCAACTACGGCGGCCGCGCCGAGATCGTCGACGCGCTCAACGGCATTCTCGAGCGCGCCCGGCGCAACGGCTTCCCCGACGGGCCGCTCACCGAGGAGAGCGTCTCGGCCAACCTCTACACCGCCGGCATGCCCGACCCGGACTTACTGATACGCACTTCCGGCGAGATGCGCGTCTCGAACTTTCTGCTCTGGCAGATCGCCTACTCGGAAATCTGGGTGACCGAGAAGTTCTGGCCCGACTTCCGCCGCACCGACCTGCTGCGCGCCATCCTCGATTTCCAGAAGCGCGAGCGCCGCTACGGCGGCCTCGCCGAGCCGGTCGAGGAGCTCGAAGAAGTTCCCTCCAACCCGTGAAGCGGGTTCTCACCGCCGCCGTCGCCATTCCGGTCATTCTGGGGCTGATCTTCTGGGGCCCCGGCCGCAGCGTGCGGTTCGCGCTGACCTTTGTGGCGCTGCTGTGCCTCAGCGAGTTCCTGAAGCTGGCGGCGCAACAGGGGGCGCTGCCGATGCGGCTGGTCGCTTACCTGTCAGGGGCGTGGATGGTGGCCGCGGACGCCGCGCCGGGAGCGCCGTTTTTTCTCGGAATCGCGCTGCTGCTGCTGACGCTCGCCATGCGCGGGGGCAGGGAACTCTCCGCGGCGCTGCCGAGCGTCGGCGCGACGCTGCTCGGATTGGTCTATACGGCAGTGCCGTTTCGCCTCGCGGCCGACCTGCATACAACCAATCCCCACTGGCTGACGTACACCTTCCTGGTGAACTGGATCGGCGACGCGGCGGCTTATTACGCTGGACGCGCCCTCGGCCGCCATCCGCTCGCCCCGCGGATCAGCCCGGCGAAGACCTGGGAAGGCGCCGCAGCATCGTTGCTGGTAGGTACAGCCGCGGGCGCCGTATACCTCGGGCTCGCCCTACCGCAGAGGCTGTGGTTTTCGATGGCGCTCTCCGCGGCGGTGAGCATCACCGCCCAGGTGGGCGACCTCGCCGAGTCCGCCCTGAAGCGCGGCGCCGGCATCAAAGACAGCGGCGCGCTGCTCCCCGGCCACGGCGGATTTCTGGACCGCCTCGACGGGGTGCTGTTCTCGGCGCCGCTTGTTTTCTGGCTCGCGCCAAAGGCAATGTAACCGCAGATGAACGCAGATGAACGCCGATAAACCAGGATGGGCCTTATCCGCGTTCATCTGCGTTCATCTGCGGTTTCATTTGGTTTTCCCCTCGTGCTATCCTTAGAAACTACGCGCGTATGCCGGCCCGGGAAAGCGAGGCCTTGGTTCTGCGCACGTATCCGTTCCGGGAAGCCGACCTGGTAGTGAGCTTCCTCTCCCGCGACCAGGGCAAGCTGCGAGGCGTGGCCCGCCGGGCCCGGGGGCTGAAGAGCCGCTTCGGGGCGGGGCTGGAACGGCTCGCCCACGTGCGCATGTTTTATTTCCAGCGCGACAACCGGGAGCTGGTCAACCTGGATAGCTGCGAGATAATCGACTCGCAGTTCGGCGTGGCGGCGGACTACGCGTTGGGCGTGGCCCTCGATTTCCTGGCCGAAGTTTCCGACCAGCTTCTGCCGGAGCACGAGCCGAACGATCGCTACTTCCGGCTGCTGCTGGTGGCGCTCGATCAGCTTCGAACGCGCGGCGCCGAAGCGATGTGGCCGGCGGTGACGTACTTCGGGCTGTGGGCGGTGAAGCTCGGCGGATGGCTGCCGGACCTCGACCGCTGCGCGAGCTGCGGCCGTGCGATCGAGGCTGGCGGCCGGGCGTTCTTCATCCGCGAGCTGGCGGGCCTAGCTTGCGAGCGCTGCCGGCCGGCGAACGGCTGGACGCTCGCGGCCGGCTCGCGCGAGATCGCCGGCGAGATGCTGCGCGCCTCGCTGCGGAAGCTGGCGCCGCGGACGTGGGACGGCAAGACCGCCGCCGACCTGCGGCAGTTTGTCGTGCAGCGGCTGGAGGAGCACCTGGAGCGGAAGCTGGTGACGGCGCCGATGCTGGCCGAGCTATGAACTTTCAGGACCTCGTCTTCGAGCTGAAGCGCTACTGGGCGCGGCAGGGGTGCCTCATCCAGGAGCCCTATGACGTGGAAGTAGGCGCCGGGACCATGTGCCCCGAGACGTTCCTGCGCGTGCTCGGGCCGCAGCCTTACCGGGTGGCCTACGTGCAGCCGAGCCGGCGCCCGGCCGACGGCCGTTACGGCGACAATCCCAACCGGCTCTACAAACACATGCAGCTCCAGGTGATCCTGAAGCCCGCGCCGGATGACGTCGTCGAGCTCTACCTGAAGAGTCTCGAGGCCATCGGCATCGATCTGAAACGGCACGACCTCAAGCTAGAAGAGGACAACTGGGAAGCGCCGACGCTGGGCGCCTGGGGCATCGGCTGGCAGGTGATGCTCGACGGCCTCGAGATCACGCAGTTTACGTACTTCCAGCAGTGCGGCGGCCTGGAACTGGCGGTGGTCCCGGCGGAGCTGACCTACGGGCTCGAACGCATCGCGGCCTTCTTGCAGGACGTCGACAGCGTTTACGACCTTCGCTGGAACGACCAGTGGAGTTATCGCGCCGTTCGCTTCCAGGAAGAGTTGCAGTTTTCCCGGTATAACTTTGAAAAGGCGGATGTTGCGGGCCTGCGAGCGACGCTCGATCTGTACGAGGCCGAATGCCGGCGCCTGCTGGAGGACGGCGCCGCGCCGCTCGCTGCCTATGACCAGGTCCTGAAGTGCTCGCACCTTTTTAATCTGCTCGACTCGCGCGGCGCGATCAGCGTGACCGAGCGCGCGGCGGTGATCGCGCGGGTGCGGGCGCTGGCGGTGGGCGTGGCGCAGGCCTGGGTGAAACAGCCATGAAAGCGCGCGATTTTCTGCTCGAGGTCGGCGTCGAGGAGATCCCCGACCGGATGATCGGCGCGGCGCTCGAAGATTCTCGGCGGCTGTTCCTCGAGGTGTTCCCGGGAATCGAGGTCGAGACGCACGCCACGCCGCGGCGGCTGGTGCTCGCGGTGCGGCAGATTCCGGTGAAGGAGCCGGATCGCCGAGAAGTCGTCACCGGGCCGCCGGTTTCGGCCGGCGAGAACGCCGCGGCGGGCTTCGCGCGCAAGATGGGGGTCGAGGTGGGACAACTGAAGCGGGCCAAGACGCCGAAGGGTGAGTACTACAGCTACAAGCGCAAAGTGAAGGGCCGCCGCACGCCGGACGTTCTGAGCGAGAACCTGCCGAAGATCATCCTGGGCATTGCCTGGCCAAAAGCGATGACCTGGGCGGGCGGGTCCGGCCCGCGCTTCATTCGCCCCATCCGGTGGCTGGTGGCGCTCTACGGCGGCAAGGTCGTGCCGTTCGAGATTGCCGGCGTCAAGAGCGATCGCTACAGTTACGGCCACCGCCGGCTCGCCGCCGAGAGGCGCATCCGCGTCGCGGATTTCGAGAGTTTGCGCGAGGGCTTGCGCCGCAACTTTGTACTGCTCGACCGCGAAGAGCGCCGCCGGAGAATTCTCGAAACCGCCCAGCCGGCGCGTGTACGTCCCAACGAGGCGCTGCTCGACGCGCTGATCAACCTCACCGAGTATCCGACCGCGATCGCCGGACGCTTCGATTCGGAGTTTCTTTCGCTGCCCGAAGAGGTTCTGGTGACGGTGATGCAGCATCACCAGAAATACTTCTCGGTGGAGGACGAGGCGGGGCGGCTGGCGCCGCAGTTTGTCGCCGTGATGAATATCGACGCCGATCCGGACGGCGCGGTCCGCCACGGCCACGAGCGCGTGCTGCGCGCCCGCTTCAACGACGCGCGGTTTTTCTGGGAGACGGACCAGAAACGACCGCTCGCGGCGCGGGTCGACGACCTCCGGCAGGTTTCCTTTCACGCCAAGCTCGGCAGCTACTACGAAAAAACGCAGCGCAACATGGAGCGCGTGAAGCAGCTCGGCGGCAGCGCGGCGGCCGTTCGCGCCGCCGAATTGGCCAAGTGCGATCTGACCACCGAGCTGGTGAAGGAGTTCACCGAGCTCGAAGGCGTCGTCGGCGGGCTCTACGCCCGCGCCCAGGGCGAGCCCGAGGCCGTCTGGGGGGCGATCTACGATCACCATGAGCCGGTCCCGCGCACCGTGGAAGGGCAGATCGTCGCGCTTGCCGACCGCCTCGATACGCTGGAAGGATTCTTCCGCCTCGGGCTGATGCCTACTGGCTCGAAGGACCCCTTTGCCCTGCGGCGCGCGGCCTTTGGAGTGGTGCGGATCCTGGTCGAGGGCCGGCACGCCTTTGCGATTCCGCCGGAGCTCCGCGAGTTCGTCCTGGAGCGCGCCCGCCACTATTTCCGCGAGGTTCGCGGCCACCGCTACGACGAGGTCAACGCCGTGCTGGCCGCCGGATGGGACAGTCTGACCGACGCCGCCGATCGTCTGGAGGCCGTCTCGCAGGTTCGGCCGACCGACAACTTCGAACCGCTGGCTGCGAGCTTCAAACGGATCCGCAATATCCTGCGCCAGGCCAACTGGGACTCTGACGCCGCTGCCCAGCCGGACGATCTCGAGCCGGGGCCAGAGCGCGAGCTGTATGACGCGGCGCAGAACGTCAGTCAGCGGACGCGGGGCGTCGGATACCGCGAAGCCCTGGAGGGCATCGCCTCGCTGCGGCCGCGCGTCGACTTGTTTTTCGACAAGGTACTGGTAATGAGCCCCGACGAACATCTCCGCCGCAACCGCCTGGCGTTTCTGTCGCAGATGCTGCGGGAGTTCTCGACGATCGCCGAGTTTTCCGAAATCGTAATTCCAGGAGAATCCTAAGACGATGACCAAGCGCGTGTACTCCTTCGGCGGAGGCGCCGCCGACGGCGACGGAAGCATGAAGGAAATCCTCGGCGGCAAGGGCGCCGGCCTGGCCGAGATGAGCCGGGCCAAGCTGCCGGTGCCGCCCGGGTTCACCATCTCGACCGCCGTTTGCAACCTCTACTTTCAGAACGGCAACCGGGTTCCGCCCGAGATCGAGCAGGAAGTGACCGGCGCGCTGGCCGGGCTGGAGCGCAAGATGGGCCAGAGGCTCGGCGCCGCCGCCAATCCCCTGCTGGTGAGCGTCCGTTCCGGGGCCAAGTTCTCCATGCCCGGCATGATGGATACCATCCTGAACCTCGGCCTGAACGACGAAACCGTCCGCGCCCTGGAGGCCAAAAGCGGCAACGCCCGCTTTGCCTACGACTGCTACCGGCGGTTCCTCCAGATGTTCGGCAACGTGGTGCTCGAGATCCCCAAGGCCGAATTCGAGCATATCTTCGAGGGCCGCAAGAAGAAGATGCGCGCCAAGTACGACACCGACCTGACGGCCGCCGATTTGCAGGCCGTCATCGGCGACTACAAGAAGCTGGCGCAGAAGAAGACCGGCCGCCAGTTCCCCCAGGAGACGCGCCAGCAGCTCGCCATGGCCCGCGACGCGGTGTTTCGCTCCTGGCACAACCCGCGCGCCATCCACTACCGCAGGATGAACGGCATCCCCGAGAACCTGGGTACGGCGGTGAACGTGCAAGCCATGGTGTTCGGGAATCTCGGCGACACCTCCGCCACCGGCGTCGGCTTCACGCGCAACCCGGCGACGGGGACCAAGGAGTTTTACGGGGAGTTTCTGATCAACGCCCAGGGGGAGGACGTGGTGGCGGGCATCCGCACGCCGGAGCCCATCTCGGAGCTCCACCAGCTCATGCCGGACGTCTATCGCCAGCTCCGCGCCATCACGTCGAACCTCGAAAAACATTACCGCGACGTGCAGGATTTCGAGTTCACGGTCCAGGAGAACAAGCTGTACATGCTGCAGACGCGCAACGGCAAGCGCACCGGCCCGGCCGCCGTGCGCATCGCGGTCGACATGGTGAACGAAGGGCTCATCGACAAGCGCGAGGCGGTGCTGCGCGTCGACCCCAACCAGATCGAACAGCTGTTGCACCCGGTGATCGAGGACGGCTCGCGCCGGTCGCTGCAGCTTCTGGCGCAGGGGCTGAGCGCCTCGCCGGGCGCCGCGGTGGGCACGCTGGTGTTCACGGCCGACGACGCCGTCGAGAAAGCGAAGTCCGGCCCGGTGGTGCTGGTGCGCGGCGAGACCGTGCCGGACGACATCCACGGCATGGAGGTGGCGCGCGGCATTCTCACCTCGCGCGGCGGCATGACCAGCCACGCCGCCGTGGTGGCGCGCGGCATGGGCACGCCGTGCGTGGCCGGCGCCGGCGACATCGAAGTCGACGAACATAAACGCCAGTTGCGGGTCGACGTCGACGGCAAGACCGTGACGTTGAAGGAAGGCGACTGGATCTCGCTCGACGGCTCGACCGGCGACGTCTTTCGGGGACAGGCCAAGACGAAAGATCCGGACCTGACCTCCGGCCACTTGGCGACGTTCATGGGTTGGGCCGACGGTTTCCGCAAGATCGGCGTGCGCGCCAACGCCGACATTCCGCGCGACGCGAAAGTGGCGCGCCGGTTCGGCGCGGAAGGCATCGGCCTGTGCCGCACCGAGCACATGTTTTTCGCCGAGGACCGCATCCCGCACATGCGCGCCATGATCCTGGCGCGAACCGAGAAGGACCGCCGCAAGGCGCTGGCGAAGCTGCTGCCCATGCAGCGCAGGGACTTCGCCGGGCTGTTCGAGGCCATGGACGGTTTTCCGGTCGTGATCCGCACGCTCGATCCGCCGCTGCACGAGTTCCTGCCCAAGCGCGAGCAGCTCATGGTCGAGATCGAGGTGATGAAGGCGCTCAAGAAATCGAAGAAGGCCATCGCTCCAAGAGAAAAACTGCTCCGCCGAGTGGAGGAGCTGCACGAATTCAACCCCATGCTGGGCCACCGCGGCTGCCGGCTGGGTATCACTTATCCTGAAATCACGGAGATCCAGGCGCGGGCCATCTTCGAGGCGGCCGTGCAGGTGGCCAAGAAAGGGATCAAGGTAATCCCCGAGGTGATGATCCCGCTGGTGGGCAGCGTCAACGAGCTGGCGCACCAGAAACAGATCGTAGTGCGCGCCGCCGAGGAGGTCTTCGCCCAGGCCGGCCGCAGGATCGACTACCTGGTGGGAACCATGATCGAGGTGCCGCGGGCCGCTCTCACCGCCGGCCAGGTGGCGAAGGAAGCCCAGTTTTTCAGCTTCGGCACCAACGACCTGACGCAAACCACATTCGGCTTTTCCCGCGACGATTCGGGGAAGTTCCTGAAGGATTACCAGGAGCGCAAGATTTTCAAGGACGATCCGTTCGCGGTGCTCGACCAGGAGGGCGTCGGCGAGCTGATCCGAATGGCGGTCGAGCGAGGCCGCGCGGCGCGCCCGGACCTCGAAGTGGGCATCTGCGGCGAGCACGGCGGCGAGCCTAGCTCGATCGGATTCTGCGCGCGCGTGGGCATGAACTACGTGAGCTGCTCGCCCTACCGGGTGCCGATCGCGCGCCTGGCGGCGGCGCAGGCGGCGCTCACCAGCTCCAAGGACGAAGCGATGCGGACGGCGTAGGCGGCCGTGGGATAATCGGGATGAGCCAGATGGTCGTCACCGCGTTCGAGCGCCACGTGCAGCAACAACTCGATCTTCTGAACATCCTCGCGGCCGCCTTTGGTCAGGCCGGAATCGAGTACCGAGTAGTGGGAGGCATGGCCGTGTTTCTGCAAGTCGAGGAGCGCGACCCGATGGCGGCCCGCGCAACCAAAGACGTCGATGTCGCCGTCGATCGGCGGGATCTTGCTCGGATCGCGGACGCTGTTCGGCCGTTCGGCTTCGAGTACCGGCACGCCGCGGGCGTCGACATGCTGGTGGTGGCCGAGCAGCCCCGGGCGCGCAGCGCCGTTCACTTGCTATTCGTCGGAGAGAAGGTGCGGCCCGGGGACCCGGAGCCGGTTCCCGGCTTCTCCTCTCCGGCGCGAACGGCGAGCGGCATCCTGCTCGCCCCGGTGGCCGCGTTGGTGCTCATGAAACTGACCAGCTACCGGCTGAAAGACCGCGTTCACCTGAAGGACCTGGACGGCGTCGGACTCATCACCCCGGAGATCGAGGCCGGCCTGCCCGAGGTTCTGCGGGAGCGCTTGCGCGAGGTTCGCGCCACGGAATGACCGAGGTTCTCATGACCATTACCACTACACATTCGGTGGACGGGCGCCGGATCAAGGCGTATCTCGGCATCGTCTCCGGGGAGGCCATCATGGGGGCCAACATCTTCAAAGACCTCTTCGCCGGGATTCGCGACATCGTGGGCGGCCGTGCGGCGGCTTACGAAAAAGAGCTGGTCCGCGCCAAGGAGATCGCCCTCGCGGAGCTCGAGCAGAAAGCCGCCGCGCTCGGCGCCGACGCCGTGGTGGGCGTCGATCTCGATTACGAAGTCCTCGGCCAGGCCAACTCCATGCTGATGGTCAGTGCCAGCGGTACCGCGGTCCGGCTGGAGTGACCGCCGGCCCGATCCGCGCCTCTCAGCGATACACCCTAGTCGAAATCAGGTCTTGACCTGATTTGGAACGGCGATTGCTCACCCGCAAACTGAGGTTGGCGCGTACTCAGTTTGGCGATGACCCTTCCGATCGGCGACATCGTTGGGTCTTACCGCGTTCTCGGCGTGCTCGGGAGCGGCGGCATGGGGCACGTCTACAAGGTCGAACACACCATCACGCGCCGGTTGGAGGCCATGAAGGTGCTGCTCGAGGCCGGACCCGGCGCCGAGGAAGCCGCCGAGCGCTTTCTGCGGGAGATCCGCGTGCAAGCGGCTCTCGATCACCCGAACATAGCCGCGGTCTACAACGCGTTTTGGGCGGAGGACCGGCTGCTGATGGTGATGGAGTTTGTCGAAGGAGATTCCCTGCGGGCCCTGCTGCATCGAGGAAGCCTCACGCTGGCGGACGGAATCGTCTACGCCCGCCAGGCGCTGGCGGCGCTCAGCTACGCCCACGCCCAGGGCGTCACGCACCGCGATATCACGCCGTCGAACCTGATGGTCACGCCGCAAGGTGTCCTCAAAGTGACCGACTTCGGCCTGGCGAAGGGTCCGTCGGACCCGCGGCTGACGCGCTCCGGTGCGATGCTGGGTTCACCGCTCTATATGTCGCCGGAGCAGGTAAGGGCCAGCCCGGCGCTGGACGCCCGCGCGGATCTCTATTCGCTCGGCGCGGTTCTCTACGAGCTGGCGACGGGAAGCAAGCCTTTTGACCTGGGCGACACTTTCTCCATCATGGTCGCGCAGGTGGAGCAGTCGCCGCGGCCGCCGATCGAGATCCAGCCGGGCCTGCCGGCGGCGCTGAACGAGATCATCCTCACCGCGCTGGCGAAGGATCCCGCCCAACGGTTCCAGTCGGCCGACGAATTCAGCCGCGCGCTGGAGACTGTCGGGCAGCCCGTTGGCCGCGCCGGCAGGATTTCGCGGCTTCGGCGTCTCGCGCCAGGCTTTGCGGCTGTGGCGTTGGCGGCAGTGCTGGTAGGCTCGCGCGGTCACACCTCGGTCAGTTCCACAACCACCACTCCGGCCGCTCCGATCGTGGTGGCGCGCGGCGCGTTGCTCCTGCCCGCCGGCACGACGCTCCAGGTTCGAACCACTCTTCCGCTTTCGAGCACCACCCACCGGCCCGGTCAGACCTTCCTGGCGCGTCTCGCCGAACCGCTGGTTGCCGAGGGCCGCGTCGTGGCGGCGCCCGGGTCCGGGGTGGATGGCGTGATTGTCGATGCGGACCGAGGCAGCCGCTTCGGCGGGCGAGCGCGACTGGTCGTGTCCCTGGTCCGTCTGCGCACCGCCGACGGCCGCGTCGTGCGGATCTACACTGACCCGGTGGGAATATCCGGCGGAGCCCGGGCGATTCTGGTCCGCCGCGGCGGCCCGGCCGTGATCACCGGTGATACATTGCTACGCTTTCATCTGCGGAGGGCGGCGAGCGGCCTATGATAGACTGGTCGCGGCCACGGCGAGACTAGTCGAGGAGAAAGCCGGGTGCGCGATACAAGAGTGATGGGCCGCGCCAATCGGCGGCAGCTGGCCCCCACCACGAGACGTTGCCGCCACTTTTATGTCGCGCACCCGAGAAAGCCCTCCCATGATTCGTACAACCCTTTTTCTGCTGTTGCCCGCGGCGCTGCTGCTCGCCCAGGGCAAAGCCCCCCAGCGATTGCCGGGGGTCGCGCCGCCGGGGCCGTCCGCGATAACCACTGGCGCTACCTACTTCCCGGGCAAGTGGGACGACTGGCAGCGGAAGCGCCCCGAAGAAGCCGGCCTCGACGCCGCCCGCGTCGAGCAGGCCGTGGTCTTCGCCAAGCAAAGCGAAACGCCCGACGAGCGCGACCAGGAGCGGCGCCTGCGGATCAGCATGGCCCGCGAGCCCTACAACGACCTGATCGGTCCCACCAAGGAGCGCGGCGGACAGAACGGCATCATCCTGCGCCACGGCTACATCGTCGCCGAGTGGGGCGAGACCGACCGCGCCGACATGACCTACAGCGTCACGAAGAGCTACGTTTCGACCACCGCCGGCCTGGCCTTCGACCGCGGCCTGATCCGCGACGTTCACGACCGCGTCCGGAGCTACGTCCACGACGGCGGCTTCGACTCGCCGCACAACTCCCAGATCACCTGGCACATGCTGCTCAACCAGACCAGCGAGTGGGAGGGGACGCTGTGGGGCAAGCCCGACTGGGCCGACCGCTGGAACGGCAAGATGCGTGTGCTCGCCAAGCCCGGCACACACTGGCAATACAATGATGTCCGCGTCAACCGCCTGGCCCTGGCCCTGCTCGAGGTCTGGCGACGCCCGCTGCCGCAGGTTCTCAAAGAACTCGTCATGGATCCCATCGACGCCTCGCCCACCTGGCGCTGGCACGGCTACAACAATTCCTGGGTGACGATCGACGGCGCGCAGATGCAGTCGGTCTCCGGCGGCGGCCACTGGGGCGGCGGCCTGTGGATCTCCACGCGCGACCACGCCCGCTTCGGCTATCTGTACTCGCGCCGCGGCAAGTGGGGCGACCGCCAGCTCCTGTCGGAAGATTGGGCCCGCCGCGCTTTCACGCCGACGCCTCAGAACCCGACCTACGGCTACATGAACTTCTTTCCAAACACCGGCCGCAAGCTGTTCCCCAGCGCCCCGGCTTCGAGCATATTCCTGATGGGCAACGGGACCAACACCATCTGGATCGATCCGGAGCACGACCTGGTCGCCGTGCTCCGCTGGATCGACCGCCCGGCCATCGACGGCTTCGTCCAGCGCCTGCTGGCGGCCGTCAAGAATCCGTCTTCTACTCCGGGCTCCAGCGCCACCGCAGCCCGGCCGTGAAGTTCCGGCCGAGGGCAGGGAAGCCGAGCGACTCCTCGTAGAACCGGTCGAACAGGTTACTCACCCGCGCGGTCAGGGCGATTCCGCGGCGGAGCTCCCATTGGCCTCCCAACTCGAAGTTCGCGTAGAAGGGATTCAGGAACTGTCCGCCCGAGACGCCGCGGCTCGGGTCGATGTCGAGCGTGCGGCCGCGGAAGATGGCCCCGGTCGAGACGGTCGCCCGGCCGCGCTGCCACACCGCGAGGCAGGAGCCGGCGTGGCGCGGCCGTCGTATGAGTTGCTGGCCGAGCCGGAAGAAATCTCGCACCAAGGTCGAGGAACCGTCGAGACCCAGCACGGCCGCGTCCAGGTAGGTATAGGCGCCGCGCAGGCGCAGGCCGCGGGCGGGCTGCAAACGCAGCGTGATCTCGAGTCCTTGGGCCTCGGAGTTCGCGAGGTTGTCCGACCGCCAGCGGCTCAGTCCCGTCTGGCCGGTGGAAAGCGTCACGATCTGGTCATGGAAGCGGTTGTAGAACCAGGTGACGTCGGCCGCCACGCGGCGGTCCCAGAACGCCTGCTCGAGGCCGGCGTCGAAGCTTCGGGTGCGCTCGGGCTGGAGGGCCGGATTATTGGTGAACGCCAGCTCGAAGCCGTCGGGCGGGCGGAGGCCGGTGCCGCCGCTGGCGTGGAGCCGTGTACCTTGTGACACGATGTAGGCGGCGCTCACCCGCGGGTGAACCTGGGTCTCGGTCGACGCCGCAAACCCCGGCCGCGAGCCGAAGGCGTCGGCGGGAACTTCGCCCAGCCTCAAGTGCTCGACCCGCGCCCCCGCGTTCAGAAAGAACTTGCCGGCGTGCTCGAAGTGATGCTCCACGAACCACCCGTAGATGTTGCGCTGCAGCGGAAACTGCGCGGACGAGGGGTCGGTGAGAAAGCTGTTGCGAAATCGCTCGCTGTGCCATTCCATTCCGAAGACCGTCAGGTTCCGCGGGGCCAGCGTGACGCTCGTCGCGGACGTGAACGCCTGGCGGCTCTGGCGCGTGAACGACGGCCCAAACGCGCTGCGGAAGTCGAGGCGGTCGGAATAGATCGCGCCGCCCAATCGCTGGCGGACGCGCGCCGCCAGCTCCCCGTCGTAGCGGAAGGAGTGCACGTTATAGCGCTCGTTAGTCCGCGTGACGCGGTCGATGCCGCGAAACCGCCGCCCGGGATCGGTCCCGAAGGCGCCGGGGTTGCCCGACTCGTTCGAGTTCACCAGCCACGAATACCGCCAGTCGTGCCGGTGGCGCAGCGTGTAGTCAACCTTGAGCCGGGCGTTGTCGATGCGGCTGTCGTCGTTCTCGACGGCGCCGCCGGTCTGCAGGCGCGAGGCGGATCCGTGAACGCCGAGCGGGCCGAAACGCTCGCCGCCGCCGGCGGTGAAGCGGCGGGTCGAGTAGTTGCCGCCCTCGGCGGAGGCGAAAAAGTCGCGCCGGTCGCGGCCGCTCGGCGTCGCCACGTGCACCGCGCTGCCGATGGCGTAAGAACCATAGGTCGCCGACTGCGGCCCGCGCACTAGCTCGACGCGCTCCGCCTGCTCGGCCGCCAGGCTGGTGAAGTTGTAGGCGCCGCCGAAGTCGTTGACCTTGACGCCGTCGAGCATCACCAGGTTGTACTTAGACTCAGCGCCGCGCACGAACAAACCGGTGACCCCGCCGCGGCGGCCCGTCTGGTTGACCTCGACGCCCGGCAGGTAACGCAGCGCGTCGAGCAACTGCAACCCCGGCATCGCCGCGAGGTCCTCTGCTGTGAGGACGGAGACCGAGGAAGCGACCGCCGCCGCCGGCAGCTCGGTTCGCTCGGCCTCGACGACGATGGTTTCGGTGATCGCCGCCGGCCGCAGCGTCAGCACCAGGGGGTCGGCTCGATCGCAGGGGATCTCGACGCGGTCGCCCGCCAGTCCCGGCGAGGCGGCCAGTATCGTGCACCGCCCCGAGCCCGCGTCGCGAAAACGAAATGCGCCGGTGGAATCCGCGATCGCCGTTTGCGCTGCGAGCGGCGCTTTCAGCAGGTATATCCGCGCGCGAGGTACGACCGCGCCGGTTGCATCCTGAACGGTTCCATGGATGGCGCCCCAAAGAGCGCCGGGGAAAATGCAAAGGAAAGCGGCGAGGCCGCCCGGACAGCGAAGGCGTTTCATGTCTCTCTCCCTACCCGCGTAGGAGTTTCCGAGAGAGCATTCCAGGCCTGTCTCCTGACTCGCGCATCAACGGGAGCGGCGCGCCTTCCCATCCCGATTGCTCGGGACAGTGGCTTGCCTGCGCCGTCCCTCCGCGCTCACAGTGGCGGGGCCGTGCCCGATTTTCACGGGCTTCCAGTTAACCCAGAATGCAAGTTCGGTTTTTGCAGGCTCTTCCACCTTAAGCGAGGTCCGGGCAGTTGTCAAGATCCAATCGCGCCCCTTGCGCCAGGCCCATCTTGGGGGTAACTATGGAGGGGTAAGCTCGCTACTGAACAGGGGGTTGTAATGTCTCGTCTCGCCCGGATGGCCGCCTTGGCAATAGTTGTCATGCTCCGAACTCTGCCCGCCCAGACCACCTACGCGGGCATCACCGGCTCGGTCACCGATCCCAACGGCGCCGTCATACCCGGCGCTTCGATCGAAGCCGTCCACGTGCTGACCAATTACCAGTACAAGGCGACTTCGAACGAAGTCGGCGTCTACACGCTCGCGCAGCTCCGCGAGGGCGAGTACCGGCTGCGCGCCCGCGCCGCCGGCTTCCAGGAATTCCTCGCCCAAGATATCCGGCTGGTCGCCCGCGACCTTCGCCGCATCGACATCCAGCTTCGCGTCGGCAGCGTCGAGACCGTCGTGGAGGTCACCGCCGGCGCTACCCTCATCGAGACCGAAACCGCCCGCATCGGTGACACCAAGACCGCCAAGACCCTCGCGTCGTTGCCGCTCAACACGCGCTCGCTTTACAACTTCCTGGCGCTCTCGCCCGGCGTGGTCGGCGCCGGCGGCGGCCAGGCCACCCGCCGTTTTGCGGGCAGCCGCGTCAACCAGTCCGAGCAGTCCATCGACGGCATCACCGTCTCGAACGGCTACGACGGCACCCAGATCTCCCCGCTGGTCAGCTACATCGGCAGCTACCAGGAGGTGCGCGTCGACATGGCCAACAACACCGCCGACGTCGGAACGGTCGGCCAGGTCACCATCATCTCGAAGTCGGGGACCAACGATTTCCATGGGCTGGTTTCCCACTACTATGTCACGCCCTGGTTTCGCGCCCGCAATCCGTTTTCGCCGGCGCGCGGAACCGGCGTCAATCATGCGCCGGGGTTCCAAGTCGGCGGGCCGGTGGTGCTGCCCAAGCTCTACGACGGCCACAACCGCACCTTCTTCTTCTATTCGTTCGAGACTTCCCGCGGCAGCGCCGCCCGGCAACTGATCAATCCGACGGTGCCGCTGCCGGCCTGGCGCGAGGGCGATTTTTCCCGGCTGGCGCCCGGCGTTGTGGTCCGCGATCCGGCCTCGGGCACTCGCTTCGACAACAACCGCATCCCGCCGGCGCAGATCAACACCGTCTCCCGCAAGATTCAGGACCGCTTCTACCCGCTCCCCAACTTCGGCGACACCGGCGTGCTGGCGAGCCAGAACTACCGGGAGCTCAAGACCCGCAACTTCGACCCCAATACCTACTACACGGCGCGCGGGGATCACCGCTTCTCGGAAAAATCGTTCATCTTCGGCCGCTGGACCTGGGCCCGCGAGCACAACCGCGACCATGAAGGCAACCTTCCCACCATCGGCCAGCTTTGGAACACGCGGGACACCCGCGCCTTGAACGTCTCCTACACCCACGCGCTCCGCGCCAACCTGATGCTCGAATCGCGCTTTGGCATTACCTACAACGACAACCCGCGCCACGGAGCCGTCATGGGCAAACAGATCGTCCAGGAGCTCGGGCTGGTCGGCTTGGCCGACAATCTCCCCGACATCAACGGGATCCTCAAGCTCAGCTTCTCCGGCGTCGGCCTGACCGGCCTCACCCAGACTGACTGGCGGCATCCTGGTTTCTGGAACTACGTCCAGCAGTATCAGGAGCACCTCAACTGGTTTCGCGGCCGTCACAGCCTCAAGGGCGGCGTCATCTTCACGCGCGTCAGGTTCCAGGACCACCAGGCCCCCGCCGCCCTGTTTGGCGATGTGCGCTTCTCGGAGCGTTTCACCGGCCATCCCTACGGCGACTTTCTGCTGGGCATTCCTACTACCGCCGTGCGCAACTTCCCCTCCATCCCGATTGATCGCCTGCGCTGGGGACACGACTGGTTCCTCACCGACGATTTCAAGGTCACCCCGCGCCTGACCCTTAACATCGGCGTCCGCTACGAGTGGAAACCCGGCTACGCGGAAGCCCTCGGACAGCAAGCGGTCTTCGATCTCGCCTCCGGCCGGATCGTGGTTCCCGACGGCGCGCTCGGCCGCGTCAGCCCGCTGATGCCCCGCGGCTATGTGGATGTCGTCGAGGCGCGCGAGGTCGGCCTGCCCTCGAAGACCTTGCAGCGCACCGACCGCAACAACTTCGCGCCGCGCCTGGGCATCGCCTGGCGGCCCTTCGGTCCCCACACCGTGCTGCGCGCCGGCTACGGCATTTTCTACGACGTCACGCCGCTCCGCGTCCCGGCCGGCGGCTCCCCCTTCGTCGTCAACGAGCCCAATTACACCAACCCCACCACGGCTCCGACCGTTATCTTCCCGCGGGTGTTCCCGGCCAGCCCGGGCGGGCCGACCACGGTGGGCCTGCCCCAGGCCGTCCGCGCCGACCTGCGCACTACCTTCAGCATGCAGTACAACTTCACCATCGAGCACCAGCGCTGGAACAACGGCTTTCGTATCTCCTACATCGGAACTAATACCCGCCAGGGCGAGTGGGTCTACAACGCCAACCAGCCCGTCCCCGACACGCGGCTCTACGTTGACAAGCCGCGCCCCTTCCCGCGCTACCCGGGCGTCAACTACCTCTCGAACGGCGCCGGCCACCAGTACCACGGCATGACCGTCGAGGTGCACCGCAATATGCGGCAGGGCCTGCACTACCAGGTGTCCTGGACCTGGGCCCGCGACATCGGCGACCTCGATCGCGGCGGCTCCCCCGAGAACGCCTTCGACCGCCGCCGAGAGCGCGCCGTGTGGCTCGACATCCCCACCCATCGCCCCACCGGCAACCTCGTCTACGAGCTGCCGTTCGGCAAGGGCAAGCCCTACCTCGCCTCCGCCGGCCGGCTCGTGAATGCCCTCGCCGGCGGCTGGGAGATCAGCAGTATCTACAGTTACTACTCGGGTCAGTTTCTGACGCCGCAGTGGACCTTGGCCGACCCGACCGGCACGGCCGTCACCTCCAGCCGCACGCCCGCCCAGGTCACCATCCGTCCGAACCATCTCCGCGACGCCAATCTCGCCCCCTCCCAGCGCAGCGTCGACCGCTGGTTCGATCCCGCCGCCTTCGCCGCGCCGACCCCGGGCTCCTACGGCAACGCCGCCAAGGGCGTCATCAAAAGCCCCGGCTCGGAAATCTGGAACTTCGGCGTGTTCAAAACGTTCCACGTGGAACGTATCCGGTTCCGCTGGGAGCTGACCGCCGCCAACGCCTTCAACCATCCCAATTACGCCCTCCCCGGCGTCACCATCACCTCGACCACCGCGGCCGGCGTCATCAGCAACGTGGCCGGCGTCTCGACGCTCGACCCCTCCGGGGCGCGCGGGTTCCGCATGGGCTTCCATGTCGAGTGGTGAATCCGCGCCATGATGCAAGGAAATGCCATATAATGAATATGGTGATCGCATATGGCCAAGAGACGAACCACTCTTTTGCTGGAGCCCTCGCTGGTGCGAGCCGTGCAGAAAGCCCTGCGCGCCTCCACCATCAGCCAGGCGGTCGAGATTAGCCTCGAGGCCGCGCTAAAGCAACATCGGCGCCTGGCGTTGCGGCAACGCCTGGGCACATTCGACCTGGACCTGGATCTCGGACAACTGCGGCGCCTGCGGCGTCATGGCTGATCTCTGGGTGATCGATTCCTCGGCCTGGATCTTTGCGCTGCGGCCCCGGCCGTTTGAGCCCATCCGGCAGCGCGTGGACGAGCTGCTGGCCGAAGGGCGTGTTCTGCTCACCGGCATGATCGAGATGGAGATTCTGACCGGCACCCGGACGAGCAAGGAGCTCGCGGAACTGCGCGAGCTGCTCGGGGGCCCAACGCGCATCGACACGGTCGAGACCGACTGGGCTGCGGCCGCCGAGATGGCGTGCGGTCTTCGCCGGGCCGGCTACACGGTCCCTTCCAGCGACGCGTTGATCGCACACCAGGCGAGGCGGCTCGGGGCGGGCATCGTGCATGCGGATCGGGATTTTGTCGCGCTCTGCGGCCACTACCAAATCGAGCAGGAGGACTTTTCGAGCGCCGTGGCCGGCCGGAATGCTCGCTACTGAATTGCACAGGCCATCGCCAGTACGTTACACTGGTTCCATAGAGAGGTCAGGCAAGATTTGAGGACGATACTGGCGCTGGCACTAGCGGCGGCTGTCGTCTGCGCCGCTCCGGCGCGGGCCGCCGAGAAGGGTCAACTCGACTCTGACATCGCGCTGTTTACCGTCCTGGCCGCCATTAATGTCGCCGGCTACAACGCCGGCGCCGAATCGGCCTCGGCCAACCCGGCGCGGGCCGCGTTGCGCAAGGATCTGGAGAGCTTCCAGGGTCCCAGCCTGGCGCTGCTCAAGAACTTCTACCAGCAGCGCAAGCTCGCCGATCCCGTCCAGGATCTGGCTCAATACGTCTCGTTTGCGCTGCAATCGGCCGGCCCGCCGGACTTCAAGTTCGGCGTGCCGTTCGGCGAAATCTCGCCCGACGCGCAGCCGTTGCACGGCCTGGCGGAGATTCTGGCGGCGTTCTATCGGGAGGCGCAGATCGAGAAGCTCTTCGCCAAGCACCAGCCCGCCCACGACAAGGAGATCGAGCGCTACCACGAGCCGATCACCAGGGCGGTGCTGGAGGCCAACGGATACCTGCGCATCGCGACGTCGGGGTATCTCGGCCGCCGGTTCCAGATTTACATCGATTTGCTCGGCGCGCCGAACCGCCCGAGTGTGCGCGGTTACGGGACCGACGTTTTCGTGGTGGTGCACCCCTCCGCGGAGCTCCACACCTCCGAGGTCCGTCACGCCTATCTGCACTATCTCCTTGACGGGTTCGCATCCAAGAACGCCGCCGCGGTGGAATCGAAGAGGGGCCTCGGCGGACTGGCCATGTTCGCCCCGGCGCTTGACGAGTCTTATAAGACCGATTTCGCGCTGCTGCTGACCGAGTGTCTGATCAAGGCGGTCGAGGCGCGCACCCGGTACGGATCGGAAAAGCAGAAGCAGGCGCTGGTCGACCAGGCGCTCCGAGAAGGCTTCATCCTGACGCCGCACTTCTACGAGCAGCTGTTGAAGTACGAGGTCCAGGAGCAGAGCATTCGTTTCTACTATCCGGAGATCGTGAACGCGATCGACGAGAAGCGGGAGAACCAGCGCCTGCGCCAGGTGACGTTCGCCGAGCGGCCGCCGGAGCCCAAGCGACGGTCCGAGCCGGCGCGCCCCGTGCTCACCGGTCTGGCCAAGGTATTCGACGACGCCGAGACGAGTCTCCGCCGCAACCAGCTCGAGCAGGCCAAGAAGCTGTTCGCCGAGGCCCAGCAAGAGAGCGGCGGTAAAGACGCCCGCGCGCTCTACGGCCTGGCCCGCGTCGCGGCGCTCGAAAAGGATCCCGAGCGGGCCAAGGAATTGTTCCGCCAGGCACTCGACGCCAAGCCGGACCCCTACGTCCAGGCGATGACGCACCTTTACCTGGGGCGCATCGAGGACCTGTTCGGCAGCCGCGAGCAGGCCATCTTGCATTACAAGGAAGCGTTGGCGGCCGGCGATACCACACCGGGAACTTTGGAAGCCGCCCGCAAGGGTTTGCAGGAGAGTTTCGCAGCACCCAAAAAATAAGTCCATGGAGAGAGCATGATGCGCACCTCGCGACCTGGTAGCAGATCTGCTACGCGTAACCCTTTGATTTCATTGATGGTCGCTGCCGGGCTTGCGCTTGGCGCCTGGGCCCAACAGGCGCCTCCCAAGCAGCCCATGGCCAAGTCGCAGAAGGAGCTCGACGCTTTCATGGCCATCCAGAATGCGGTGGAAGCGGATTCCCGCCTCAAGGCGATCGAGAACCTGCTGACGAACTTCGCCGACACGCAGTTCAAGGAGTTCGCCCTCCAGATGCGAACGTTCGCCTACCAGGAAAAGAACGAGTTCGACAAGATGCTGATCGCCGGCGAACAGACGCTCGAGATCAACCCGGACAACGTAGCCGTGCTGATCATGCTGGGGCAGGCCCTGGCGCAGAACACCCGCGAGCTCGACCTGGACAAGGAAGAGAAGCTCGGCAAGGCCGAGAAGTTCGCCAAGAAGTCGCAGGCCCTGATAGTCAACCTGGCGAAGTTCAACCCGCAGATCACCGAAGAACAATGGACGGCGTACAAGAAAAACGCGATGGCGCAGTCGCACGAGGTGGTGGGCATGATCGCGTTTGTGCGCAAGGACTATCCGGCGTCGGAGAAATCCTTCCGCCTGGCGGTCGAGGTCGCGCCGCAGGCGGATCCCACCTCGCTGTTCCGGCTGTCGATGGCGCTGGGATCGCAGAACAAGTTCGACGAGGCGATTGAAACGCTGGACAAG
>Ga0247727_10007053_pt1 | contig 21675 bp, 21 predicted proteins | sample WisWelCaveWW1625_FD_202498 | JGI IMG/M metagenome (GOLD analysis project Ga0247727, IMG submission 202498) | Biofilm microbial communities from Wishing Well Cave, Virginia, United States - WW16-25 | ecosystem: Environmental > Aquatic > Deep subsurface > Groundwater > Cave microbial mat | place...
CCGGCAGCCGCGTCAAAGTCAAAGTCGTGAAAAATAAAGTGGCCCCGCCGTTCAAAGAAGCCGAGTTCGATATCATGTACGGCAGCGGCATTTCCACCGAAGGCGATCTCGCGGATATGGGCATCAATCTCGGCTTGATCGAAAAAAGTGGCACGTGGTTCACGCTCGGTCAGGAACGCATGCAGGGCCGCGAAAATCTCAAACGCTTTCTGATCGAGAATCCCGAAGTGCTGAAAGAGCTCGATCAAAAAGTTCGCAAAGCCGTCGGCCTGATCAAAGACGCTGAAGCTCCGGCGACGAATGCCGCGCCGAAAGAACCGGCGAAAGAAACGAAAGCCGCGCGCCCGGCAGCGAAGGCGTAGCCCAGTCGGCCCGACTGGTTTTTGACGAGTGCCTCAAATGTCTGATGCCGCGCAACAATCATTCTTTGATGACGCCGAGCCGCAGCAGCAATTGCGCTCGACGTTGGCCAAAGCGTATCGCTTGCTCGCCGTGCGCAGCCGCAGCGAGACAGAGTTGCGCGACGCTTTGTTGCGCAAAGGCTTTGGCAAAGACGTCATCGACGCTACGATTGCCGAGTGCAAAGAACAGCGCTTTATCGACGACGCCAATTTTGCGCGACAATTTATTCAAAGCCGTTTGCGCAATCGCCCGAAAGGCCGCGAGCGCCTGACATTGGAATTGCGCCAAAAAGGCGTTGACATGGCGACGATTGCCGCAATGCTCGATGAGCTTTTGCCGGCGGAGCATCAAGCCGAGTTGGCCGATCAACTTGCGGAGAAATTGCGCAAACGTTTGGCGAATCTGCCGTCGTTAAAAGCGCGCCAACGCCTGTCCGATTTTCTCCGCCGCCGCGGGTTCGATTGGGAGATGATTCAGGCGACGAGGCTGTGGAAAGAGTTAGAGGAGATATCATCATGACGCAGATTGTCGCTGAACGATTAACCAAATGAAGGTGCACAATGTCGATGACAATTGAGCAATTAACCGTCGAGCTGTTGGGTTTACCGACGCAATATCGAGCGCTTTTAGCTGAAAAGCTCATTGCCAGTTTGGATGACAAGGTCGTACCGGATACCGAGACGCTTTGGATAAAAGAAGCGGAAAGGCGGTTTAAGGAAATTCAGGATGGCATAGCTGTTTGCAGACCGGCCGAAGATGTGCTTCGTGACGCGCGTGAAAAGTTACTACGACGGCAATTTTGAAATAGAACTTGAGGCGCATGAATCGATAATGCGCCCGCTGTGAGGGAACATGGCAAAATCAAGCAAAAGCTATCCTGATAACCAAAAAGATGTTTAAAGGAGAAAAGATGCTGATTTACGACATTGCTTTTGTTGTTGTTTTGCTGGCGTTAGGGTTCACCGCTATTTATGTTGTATGGTGGACGAGCAAACAGGAGCGCGAACAAGAGCGTAAACCGGAAGGCCGATAAACTTGATTCGGCTGTGCGCTCCGCTTCTATAATAAACGGCAAAAATAGTTTGCCATTTCTTCCGTTTTTCGCCGGTGTGTGAAGCTGTAGAATAGGGGGACGGTTTTGTTTTGCCCGGCCAATATAACAATCTACTTCAATCGCAAGAAGATGAAAAGCCATGACCAATGAAATCGCTTTTACGTTAATGCTGTTTATCGCCGTGCTCGCTGTTCTTTATATGGCATGGTGGACGAATAAGCAAGAGCGCGAGGAAAGGCGTAGGAATTTGCTTCCATAAATTTTCGTCTCGTGCCTCATTTAATATACCCAACAGAAAGCCAACATGAAGTCAACCGAATTACGCCAATCGTTTCTTGATTTTTTCAAGAGCAAAGGACACACGATTGTACCCTCGGCGCCGGTGGTGCCGTTGGGTGATCCGACGTTGCTGTTTACCAACGCCGGCATGAATCAGTTCAAAAATATTTTTCTCGGTTTGGAGAAGCGCGGTTACTCGCGCGCGGCAGACACGCAGAAATGCATTCGCGCCAGCGGCAAGCACAACGATCTCGAAGACGTCGGCTTTGACACCTACCATCACACGTTTTTCGAGATGCTCGGCAACTGGTCGTTTGGCGATTATTACAAAGCCGAGGCCATCGAATGGGCTTGGGAGCTGCTCACGAAAGTCTGGGGCCTGCCGAAAGACCGCATCTACGCCACGGTTTATCGCACTGACGAAGAAGCGGAGAAGCTGTGGAAAAAAATCGCGGGGCTGCCGAGCGAGCGCGTGCAGCGTTTCGATGAGAAGGATAATTTTTGGGAAATGGGCGAAACGGGGCCCTGCGGGCCGTGTTCGGAGATTCATATCGATCTGACGCCGGATAAATCCGGTGCCACATTGGTCAACGCGGGCGACCCGCGCGTGATGGAAATTTGGAATCTCGTTTTCATTCAATATAATCGCGAGCCGGATCGCGCACTCAAAGAATTGCCGGCGAAGCATGTCGACACCGGCATGGGCTTCGAGCGCGTGTTGAATGTGCTAAATGGCAAGCGTTCGAATTACGACACCGATTTGTTCACGCCGATCATCGCGAAGATCAGCGAGCTGAGCGGCAAGGATTACGATTTCGATGGCGGCGTCGGGCATCGTGCGATCTCCGATCATTTGCGCTGCTTGTCGTTCGCAATTACCGACGGCGCGATGCCTTCGAACGACGGCCGCGGCTACGTATTGCGCCGCATTCTCCGTCGCGCCGCGCGTTTTGGCCGCAAGCTCGGTTTTCAAGAGCCGTTCTTTTATAAACTCGTGCCCGTGCTCGTTGACATCATGGGCGAAGCGTTCCCCGAATTAAAAGAGAAAAATAATTACGTCGCGCGCGTTTTGAAAGCCGAAGAAGAAAGCTTCAACAACACGATTGATCGCGGCCTCGAAATTTTTGAGAAGATCGTCACGAATGTGCAGAATAAAAAAGCGACGACCATCGCGGGTGAAGATGCGTTTCGGCTTTATGACACGTATGGCTTTCCGATTGACCTCACGCAGTTGATGGCGCGTGAACGGAACCTCGGCGTTGACGAAGCCGGTTTCAACAGCGCGATGGAAAAACAGCGCGATCAATCGCGCGAAGCCGGCAAATGGGAATATCAAGTCGATTTCAAACCGGAGCAATGGCGGCAGCTTTCGAAGGGCAGCGAGTCGCGTTTCATCGGCTATACGGACTCCGAAATTCAAAGCGAGATTCGCCGTCTCCACCTCGACGGCGACCGCGTCGTGATGACGTTGGCGGACACGCCGTTCTATGCGCAATCCGGCGGGCAGGTCGGCGATGCTGGAACGCTCGAAGGCGATGGTTTTGTCGTCGAAGTTTTGGATACACAGAAGGTCGGTTCGCACATCGTACACGTCGGCAAGTTGGTTGCCGGCAAAATCGAAACGCCGAAAGTCACGGCAAAAATCGACATGGCGCGCAGGCTGGCGACGGCGCGGCATCACACCGCGACGCATTTGCTGCACAAGGCGTTGCGCGATAGCGTCGGCACACACGTCTCGCAGGCCGGTTCGCTCGTCGCGCCGGATCGTCTGCGTTTTGACGTGACGCACTTTCAAAAAATCGAAACGGCGCAGCTTGAAGATATCGAGGGCGCGGTGAATGAGCATATTCGAGAAGATCTGGAAATCGAAACTTTTCAAATGCCCTACACCGAAGCGCGCAAGCTCGGCGCGATGGCGATCTTCGAGGAGAAATACGGCGATGTCGTGCGCGTCGTGAAAATCGGCGACTACTCGCTCGAGCTGTGCGGCGGCACGCATCTGCGCCACACTGGTGAAGCCGGTATGTTTACGCTAATCGGCGAGTCGTCCGCCGCCGCCGGTATCCGCCGTCTCGAAGCGCTCGCCGGAAAAATGTCGGAAGATTTGTTGCGCACCGAGCGTCGCGTTGCCGAAGAATTGCGCGCGTTGCTGAATTGCGAACGCGATGAATTGCCCAACAGAGTTCGCGAGTTGATGGACAGCCGCAAACATCTCGAGCGTGAGATTCGCGAGATGCGTTTGAAACTGTCGAAGCAGGAAATGTTTGATCTGGCGAATCGGGCCGCTTCACTGAATGGTTGGCGTTTGGTTTCAGCCAAGGTTGAAGCGGCCAATGTTGACGATTTGCGCGCGATGAGCGACACGCTGCGCGACAAGCTCGGCAGCGGCGTCGGCGTGTTGGCCGCGGTGATGGATGAAAAGATTAATTTCGTTTGCGTCGTCACCGATGATCTCATTAAACAAAAAAATATGAAAGCCGGTGACATCGTCAAAAAAGTTGCTGAAATTGTCGGCGGCTCCGGCGGTGGACGACCGCATCAAGCGCTCGCGGGCGGCAAGGACGTGCAACGCCTCGACGAAGCGCTGCGTCAGGTCACCGATATTGTTCGGGAGTTGAGCAATCGCGGATAATATTTCACAATCTTTCTCGACGGGCAGCAAAGTCTTTGATTATTTGCTACAGGTTCGAGCGCAGCGCGGCGCCGGTTATTTGGTTTTGATCGATCCCGACAAATGGGAGCTGAAACAATTGCCGGAGATCGCCGCGGCCGCAAGCGAGAACGGCGCGGATGCCATTCTCATCGGCGGCAGTTTGTTGATGCGCGCCAGTTTTGATGACATGGTCAAAACGATCAAAAGCGCGTCGAACGTGCCGTGCATCGTTTTTCCCGGCAGCACGATCCAGATTTCGCGCTATGCCGACGCGATTCTTTTTCTCTCGTTGATCAGCAGCCGCAACGCCGACTACTTGATCGGCGTGCAGGTGCTCGCGGCGCCGGTGATTCGCCTGCTCGGCATCGAAACGATTCCTACCGGCTACATGCTGATCGAATCGGGCCGCGTCACCTCCGCCGAATTTATGAGTAACTCGCGCTCGATTCCGCGCGACAAAAATGATATCGCGCAGGCCACCGCGCTCGCCGCCGAATTTTTGGGCATGCGTCTGGTTTATCTCGAAGCCGGCAGCGGCGCGGATCATCCCGTGACCCCGGAAATGGTCGGGGCGGTTTCGAGCTTTGTGAATATTCCGGTGATCGCCGGCGGCGGCATTCGCACGCCGGAAGAAGCCGAAAAGCGCGTCAAAGCCGGAGCGTCGTTCGTGGTGACCGGCAACGTTTTGGAAAAAAGCAGCAACCGGCATTTGATTCGTGAATTCGCGCAGGCGATTCACGCAACGTAGTTTTTTATAAGTTGCAACGAAAAAGGAACCGCAACGAATAGAGCTTTTTTGTTGCGGTTCCTATTTCGTTGCAAAAAATAATGTGGTTTAAAAATTAGATGATTGATTTACACTCACATTTGTTGCCCGGCATTGATGACGGCTCCAAGGATTGGGACGAATCGTTGGAAATGGCCCGGCAGGCCGTTGCCGATGGCACCACAGAAATTCAGATTACCCACCACGTTCTCGATAACTCGCAATACCGGCTTGAAGCGGAGATTCTCGAAAAGTATGCTGAGATGAAGCGCCTGCTGCAGGCGAAGCAAATCAAGTTGACCTTGCACCTGGCCTGCGAAATTTTTTATCAACCGGATATGGAGCTGCATCACCAAATTTCCACTTTCGACAACAACGGGCGTTATTTCCTCGTCGAATTTCCCATGCAGGGCATTCCGCGCGGCGTCGACGAGGTGTTTTTTCAAATGATACTTGACGGCAAAACGCCGGTGATCGCGCATCCGGAACGGAACGTCGGCTTTTTGAAAAATCCGAATCGGGTTTATGAATTTGTCCAGCGCGGCGCGCTCTTTCAAATGAACGCGGGCAGCCTGAGCGGCAAATACGGCGACGGCGTTTCCGCGCTGGCGCTGGCGCTGATGAACAGCCGGCTCATTCATTTCTTTGGCAGCGACGGCCATAATATTCGCTCGCGCAAAGTTTGCATGGGCGAAGATTACAAAATGGTTCGCGACATGTGGGGCGACCGCACGGCGCATCGTCTCTTCTACGAAAATCCACGCCTCGCGCTGGCCGGTCAGGAAGTGAAAATCCTCGAGCCGCTGCCGGTCGAAGCCGTGAAGAAACGCCGCTCGCTGAATCCGCTGCAGTTTTTGCGGAAGTTGACGTCGTAACGCGAATACAATCGTAGCGCAGACTTCCAGTCTGCTCGTTGGGAACGTAAGTAGTTTTTATTCAGTTCAAAGTATTGAGCGAGAGCAAGTTTTCGTCTCCACGTTGTTTCTGGCGGAAGTCCATTATGATTTTGAAAAGCTGATCGAGCAGTTGTTGGCGCTCTTTGAGCGCACCGAGGATAAACAGGCCGTTTCTTTGTTTTTGAATTGGCTCAAGCAAATGGCCATTCACGAAAGAATCGATGAGTCCCATTATCGGGAGTTTGAACGAATTTATCACGAACGTACGGAGGTCAATATGTTGGAAAACGCCATTCGCGAAGAAAAAAAACAAATTCGTGAACAAGGGTGGAAAGACGGTTTGGCGGACGGTAAATCTGTTGGAAAAATGGAAGGGCGAGTGGAAGGGCGAGTGGAAGTCGCCAAAATGATGTTGCAAAACGGCGAGCCGCTGGAGAAGATCAAGCTTTATACCGGACTTTCCGAAGAACAGATTCGAGAAGCGCAAAAAGAGCTGCAAGCTCTGGCCAATTGATTGATATCACACGAACATCCCCGGAGGGAACGCGTGAAAGACCTTGATGATCGCGGCTACAAATGGCTCTTCTCGAACAAGGAGATCTTTCGCGAGTTGATCACCTCCTTCGTGCAAGAGGAATGGGTGAAGGATTTGGATTTCTCGAACTGTGAATTGGTTCCCGGCGCCTTTGTCTCCGAGAACTACGAGAAAACTTTCAGCGATCTGATGTACAAAGTGAAATTGCGCGAGCGGGATTTTTACATCGTGGTCTTACTGGAATTCAAATCCGCGCCCGCGCCTTTCGTGGCGGTGCAGGTTCTGGGATATATTTTAGATTTTTACCGCCACCTCATTGCCGCGGAGAAGGAACTGCGCAAATTGCCGCCGGTTTTTCCGATCATGCTGTATAACGGCGAAAAACCGTGGACGACGACGCTTGACATTTCCGCGTTGATCGAAGGCCATGAAATCTTGGGCGATTTCGCGTTGCACTTCAAGTGTTTCCCGATTATCGAATACGCTTATGCGGAAGAGCTGTTGCTCAAGATCGGCAATATCGTTTCCACGTTGTTTCTGGCGGAAGTGCACTATGATTTTGAGACGCTGGCAAAACAGTTGTTGGCGCTCTTTGAGCGCACCGAAGATAAACAGGCCGTTTCCCTGTTTCTGAATTGGCTCAAGCAAATGGCCATTTATGAAAGAATTGATGAATCCCATTATCGGGAGTTTGAACGTATTTATCACGAGCGCACGGAGGTCAATATGTTAGAAAACGCTATTCGAGAGGAAAAAAGAAAGATCCGTGAACAAGGACGAGCGGACGTAGCTAAAATCATGCTGCTGAACGGCGAATCGCTTGAAAAGGTCAAGCTTTACACTGGCCTCTCTGAAGAACAGATTCAAGAGCTACAGAAAGAACTTAAAATTTTTCACAACTGATTTCCTCAATGAGTTCTGGCCAAACGGAAAATTAATGTTCGGCTTCATCAATACCACTTTGCTCTGGGCCCTCGCGGCCATCGCCCTCCCGCTGCTGATTCATTTGTTGACGCGCCGGAAATTGCGCGTCGTCACCGTCAGCACCATCGCGTTTTTAAAACGGCTGGAGAAAGAAAAAATTCGCCGGCTTAAACTGCGGCAATTGCTCCTGCTGCTGTTGCGCATGTTGATCGTCGCGTTGTTAGTGTTGGCGTTCACACGTCCGACATTGCGCCGCGAACATTCGGCATTAGCCCAGCGTGCGGCGGCTTCGGCGGTTTTTATTATCGATAATTCATTGAGCATGGCTGCCGCTTCAGAAGGCGCTTCATTGCTGGCGCAGGCGCGTAATCAAGCGCAGCGGCTTGCCACGTTGTTTGCGCCCGGCGACGAGATTTTTTTGATTGCCGCCGCAAAACCCGCTCGGCTGATTTCTCCGTCCGCATTTCTCATGCCGGAAAGTTTTGGCGCTGCGGTCGCCGCAATTCCGCAATCCGCGGGAGAGACTGATCTTGTTGGCGCGCTGGCGCTGGCGCGGGAAAAGTTGGCAAATTCACGCAACGTCAATCGCGAAATTTATGTGCTCTCCGATGGGCGCGCGGAACTGCCGGCTAGTTCGTCGTCAAAAGAACAGGCCAACGCCGAAACGATTCACGGCCTGCGCGGTTATGTCATTCGCTTCGACAAAACGCTCACGAATAATTTGCTGTTGCAGGGCGCGGCGTTGAGCAATCAGATTTTCGAGCGTGGCAAAACGTTCGAAGCGGTCGCGACAATTGCGAATAACGGGCAGAACGACGTCAATAATCGTCTCGTGCATCTTTTTTTGAACGGCAAGCGTGTCGCGCAACAAACCATCGACGTGCCGGCGGGAACCGAGCGCCGCGTGACGTTTCGCGCCGTGCCGGACACCACCGGTTTCATGTTTGGCCGGCTCGAATTGGAAGATGATGATTTGATGCTGGATAACACGCGCGGCTTTGTGTTTTTCATTCCGCCGCAGCGCCGTGTGCTCGCCGTCGGCGGCCATCCGGAAGATTTGACTTACATTCGCCTCGCTTTTGATCCGGCTGCCAATCAAACCGCGAATACATGGCATGAAATAAACGCCGATAATTTCGCCGCTGAGCGTTTTGAGAATTATGACGGCATCGTGCTGGCTAATGTGCCGCGCCTTTCCGAAGCGGTGGCGCAACGCCTGATCAATTATCTCAATAACGGCGGCGGCATGATGATCTTTCTTGGCAGTGACGTGGATTTGCGCAACTACAACGAGCTTTTGCTCGCGCGCCTCAATGCCGGTGTGTTCGGCGCGTCGATGGGACAACTGGCGGTGAATGGCGCACCGCCTGCCGGCGACAATTTTATCAAGCTGGGCCGCATTGATTTTTCGCATCCCGTCTTCTCCGGCATTTTTGAAAAGAGCGACAAAGCGCCGCGCCTCGATTCGCCGGTGTTTCGTTTCGCCGTGCAAATGCGCGTTGAGAGCGGCACGCTGCCGATTATGGAATTTGCCAACGGTTATCCCTTTCTCGTCGAGCGCCGCGCTGGCACAGGTCTGCTGCTGATTTTCACTTCGGCGGCGACGGAGCAATGGTCGGATTTTGCGTTCAAAGGTTTGTTCGCGCCGTTGACGCATCGCTGCATTTCCTATATGACGCAAAGCCGCGACAACCAGCGCGAATCGCAATTCGTCGGCGAAGAATTGGTGACCAACTTGCGCGTGCCCGCGACCGCCGTTGAAATGGAACTCCCCGCCGGTGATCGCCGCAAAGTTCCCGTTAAAATTGCGGGGCAAAATTATCAGGCGCGTTATTCGGAAGTCGAGCAGTCCGGCCAGTATCGTTTGTGGCAAACGACGAGTGATTCATCGTCGCGCGGCGGCAAGCTTTTGCAAACGTGGGCGGTTAATTTTAATCCGACGGAATTGAAACTGCCGCCGCTTCCCGATCAAGCGCTGCAAACCGCCATCGGCGGCGCGGTCGCATTCATCTCGCCCGAGGTTGATATCGTCGAAGCCGTGCGGCAGGCGCGCTACGGCTCGGAGTTGTGGCAATACTTTTTGATCGCGGCAATTATCGCGATGCTCGTTGAGATGTGGCTGTCGCGAAGCGCTCAACAATCAAGTACCAGCGTGAATAAATCTTCTTCGCAAGAAGTCGCATCTGTAATGACGCAGTAAACGTTGAAAGTGCTTTTGGGAATCGTTGTTTGAGTTGCTTACTCCGATCTCGGCTTCGGTTATGGCAAACAAAGCTTTCAAGTTTCGCCGCATCGGTTTCGGGTGTGGCCTTTTTTCGATATTGGTTTGCGCGGCATCTTGCGTGATGACGGCAACATTGATCGCTATGCTTGTTGAAGAAGGAAAATTATCATGGCAGACGACAATCAGCGAAGTATTTCCTGATCTGAAAGGTGAGATTCTTCCACAGTACCGCGAGGTTATTGAAACGTTTTTCGTATCGCCTCGGAGTCTCGATAATTAATTCTCTCTGCAAAGTTTTGAAGAGGAGAGGGCAATTCTAATTTTTAATTTTGCTTTATGATCGAAATCCCCCAACCTCCCATTCGGGAGCGCGCGCTGTTGATTGGCACGATGGGCCACGGCGTCACGCGTTATCAATCTGAAGATTCGCTGCGCGAATTGGCGCAACTGGCTGATACCGCCGGCGCCGAGGTCATCGATACCATCATGCACAATCGGCCCCGCGTCGATCCGACGTTCTATATCGGCAAAGGCAAGGCCGAGTTTATCGCGAATCTTGTGCAGGAACAGGATCTCGACGTTCTGATGTTTGACGACGATCTCTCGCCGGCGCAGGCAAAAAATTTAGAGAAACTTTGCGACACGAAAATCATCGACCGCAGCGGGTTGATTTTGGATATTTTTGCGCGCCGCGCCAAAACTCGCGAAGCGCGAACGCAGGTGGAATTGGCGCAATTGCAATATCTGTTGCCCCGCCTGACGCGCCAGTGGACGCATTTCTCTCGGCAAGACGGCGGCATCGGCACGCGCGGCCCCGGCGAAACGCAGCTTGAATCGGATCGTCGCCTCGTGCGCTATCGCATCAGCCAATTGCAAAAAGAATTGGAAAAAATCGAATTGCAACGCGCGGAACGCCGCCGGCACCGTGATGATGTTTTCAAGGCGGCATTGGTCGGTTACACCAACGTCGGCAAATCCACGCTGCTCAACGCGCTCACTTCCTCCGAAGTTTTTGTCGAGAATCGTTTGTTTGCCACGCTTGATTCCACTGTGCGGCATTTAAATGTAAAAAACGATTCGACGCCCAAAAACCACACGGGCATTTTGCTCATCGACACCGTCGGGTTCATTCGCAAATTGCCGCATCATCTCGTCGCCTCGTTTAAAAGCACGCTGGAAGAAGCAGCCGAAGCCGATTTGCTCTTGCACGTCGTCGATGTCACGCATCCGCTGTTTGAAGAGCAGATGGCCGTGGTCAAACAAGTTTTGGAAGAGTTAAAGCTCAATGATCTGCCGATTCTGCACGTCTTCAACAAAATTGACGGCTTGCAGGAGAACGGCCTGATCAAACGTCTGGAAGAAACGCACGCGCCGGCGGTTTTCGTCTCCGCCAGCCGCGGCATGTTTCTCGACGAGCTGCGCGTCCGCATTTTGGAATATGCCCGCGCCGATGAAGAAGAGCTCGCGGTTGATTTGCCCATCGCGAACTCGGCGTTAGTCGCGCGACTCCATTCGCTCGCGCAGGTGATGGAGAAAAATTATGAAGATCACACCGTGCATCTTCGCCTGCGTGCGAGCCATGCGACGGCCGAGAAAATTCGGCGGTTGCTGGCGGAAAATAGAAATTAATAATTCATCACCACGTCGGCACAAAGCTCACAAAGAAAAGTTTGGTGTCCTTTGTGCCTCGTTGTGGTGCAGCCTTGATTTGTTAAAAAAAAGTGCAGCATGAAACGTTGGCGTCTTTTCGTTATTTGCTGGGCAATGATTTCCCAGACTTGTGGCTATCTTGCCGGGCCGGAAAACTTTGGTGAAGTGCAAATTAACCTGCGTTTTGCGAGTGACGGCAATGGCGCCGCCTCAGCAATGTTGTTGCCAAAACAAAATTCACCGGCGTCGTTGCAGGCCGTTGATCGCGTCGTCGTTATCGTGCGCGAAAACATTGAATCCGCCGCGGCGAATCGCCTGCTTGCTCGCGAAGTCGTTCGCAAAGAGTTTCGTCTCGGCAATAATCGCACGTTGCAGGCCGTGGTCGAAGTGCCGCTGCAAAATTCCGGCATCAATTATTTTGATCTGCAGATTCAGGCGTTTCAGGGGCTCGCCCTGTTGTATGCCGGCCAGAACTTTATCGTGTTCGACGAAAAAATTAAGCGCGTTGTCGCCGAGATTCAGCTCGAGCCGGTCGCGTTCCGCCTGTTTATTCCAACCATCATTCCACCGACGAGCAACCGTTTGCTCACATTGACCGGACAGGCGCAGGACACCAGCGTGACGGAGTTTGAAATCATCGCCGACAGCGTAAACGTGAGATTTCCGGTGCAGCGTGGCGGCGCGTTCGCGAATCCGGTGATGCTGTTTGGCAACAACACGCTCGTGCGCGCCATCGCGTATCGCGACGGGGAATTTTACGGCGAAGTGTCCAGGCAGGTGACGTACACCGGTCGAAAAGCGGATGTGCTCGTTGCGCTGGTGTGGGATCAGGCCGTCGATCTTGATCTTGAAGTTTTGAATCCCCTCCAGCAAATCATTTCCGCCGCAGCGGCCGGCGATAGCGTCGGCGGTTCGGGACGTTTGCAGATGAGCGACAACGGCTACGGCCCGGAAGTCTATGAATGGCGCAGCGCGCGAATTGCCGCCGGTCCGTTTCTCATTCGCGTGGCGCGCCCGCGGGCGAATCTGCAGCCGGCAAGCGGCAGAGTTTACGTTTATTTCCGCGAAGGCCAGCTTGTGCAGAGCCGCCGGATTTTTCGTTTTGAATTTAAGCCGCAGGATACGCAGCTCGCGCAAACTGTTTTTAATTTTATCTGGCCAATTCAATAGACGGATTTTATTGACAACACATCTACAATTTATCGTCGAATCGAGGAGGGAATATGGCTTTCAAAGATCGCAGCCCTTTTTATCCCGGGCGCCCGGCGCCGTTCGAGCTATTTACCGGTCGTCAAACGGAGATCGAAAGAATATTGCGCTCCGCCCGGCAGGCAGCAGCGGGGAAACAGGAGAATCTTTTTTTGCAGGGTGATTATGGCATTGGCAAAAGTTCATTGGCGCACTACGTCCGGTTGATCGCTGAAAGAGAACATCATCTGTTCAGCGTCCATACCTACGTCGGCACAATGACGTCATTGGAAAACGTGGTTAGAAAAATTCTCGAGGAGCTGATTCGTGAAATCGCCAAAAAGAATCTCTTGTCGAAATTCCGCGAGTTTTTTAAAACGTTGCTCTCGAATCTGCAAGTCGATCTCTTTGGCCTCTCGGTGGAATTTGACATCGAAGACCGCAAGCTCAAAAATCTCGTCGACAACTTTCTGCCGCTGCTCCGCGGCATTTATCAGCAAGTGCAAGACGAATATCGCGGCATTTTGCTGATTTTGGACGATCTGAACGGCGTGGCCAGCCTGCCGTTGTTTGCCAGTTTGATCAAGAGCATGGTGGACGAAATCGCTACCAGCGATCAGCCCCTGCCGCTTCTGCTGTTGCTCACCGGTGTGGAGCAAAGACGTTTCGACATGATAAAAAACCATCCTTCGGTCGGACGAATTTTTGACGTGGTGGAAATCAAAGGCTTGAGTCCGGAAGAGAGCGAGCAGGTTTTTAAGAAAGCCTTTGATTCGGAAAAGATCGTCGTTGATGGCGAAGCGATGAATGCCATGCGCCGTTATGCCGGCGGCATGCCCAAATTCATTCATGAAATTGGCGATGCGGTCTTCTGGATCGACCGGGACAACCATATTGACGCCAACGATGCTTATCAGGGAGCGCTCTTTGCCGCTGAAAGCATCGGCAAAAAATATCTCGACCCGGAAGTATATGCCGTCGTGCGGAGCGCCAAGTACAAATCCATTCTGCGCAAGCTCGCGCAAGCGCCGGTTGGACAAATTTTTCAACGCAGCGCCGTCAAAGATTTTCTCTCACTTGAAGAGAACAAGGTGTTTGATCAATTTCTGCGCAAAATGAAGAGGCTCGGCGTCATCAAAGCCGGCGAAGATCGCGGCGAATATTTGTTTGGCAATGAGCTGATACGGCTTTATCTGTCATTGGAAGGCAATTTGACGGCGGCAAAAATTAAAACGTAAAAATTAAAATGTGAGGAGGAAAGTTGAATCGTATTCGTGTGGTGCAATTCGGCCTCGGCCCCATTGGGCAGGCCTGTGTTAAAGTGCTGGCTCAAAAATCCCGCGTTGAGCTGGTCGGCGGTATCGATATTGACGTGAATAAAATCGGCAAAGATCTCGGCGAAGTTTGCGGGCTAAAAAATCCGCTCGGCGCCGGCGTGCGCGGCGATGTAAGCGCGGCGCTGGAGGAGTGGCGGCCGCAGGTTGTGGTGCACACCACGTTGTCGTTTTTAGATCGCGTTGAAGATCAACTGACCGCGATCATTCTGGGCGGCGCGCATATCGTTTCTTCAACGGAAGAATTATTTTATCCTTATCAACGCAACGCGGAATTTTGCCGGCGTATCGATGCGCTGGCGGCGCAGCACGGCGTGGCGGTCGTTGCCACCGGCGTCAATCCCGGCTTCTCGATGGATATTCTGCCGCTGTGTCTCACCGGGGTTTGCACCGAGGTGGAAAAAATCACGGCCACGCGCGTGGTCGATGCGAGCCGCCGGCGCCTGCCGCTGCAAAAGAAAATCGGCGCGGGCATTTCGCGCAAGGAGTTTCGCGCGCGCGTGGCGAGCGGCACGTTCGGCCACATCGGTTTGCGCGAATCGGCGCTGGCGGTGATGAGCGCGATGCGCTGGCCGGTGGATGAAATCAAAGAGAGTCTCAAACCCATGCTGGCGGAAAAACGCGTGAAGACGCCGTTTCTCACCGTCGAACCCGGACAGATCACCGGCATTCATCAAATCATGCGCGTGAAAAGCGGCGACAAAGAACGTCTCAAACTCGAATTGCAAATGTACGTTGGCGCGAAAAAGCCGCATGACAGCGTCGAGATCGCCGGCAATCCGCCGTTGTCGATGCGCATCGCCGGCGGCATCTTCGGTGACACCGCGACGATCGGCGCGCTCGTCAACGCCATTCCAAAAATTATCCACGCCCGGCCCGGCCTGCGCACGATGCTGGATTTGCCGGTGCCGTTTGCGTTTTTGTAAAAAAAAGATCACCACCTGGTCTTTGGAGTCAGGAAGAAACGTTGGAAGCGGGAGGCTTTATTATAGACAAACATTCCTGATCCTGAAGCAACTGAAAATGGTCTTGCAAATCAAGCCCTGTTTTTGTATTTTATTGAAAATAAATTCCTGTGAAAATAATACAACTCGACTTTGTATGTTGCCATGAAGACTAACTCGGCTTTTCCAACACAACGGTACTTTGTTGAGCGCCTAGGTGAAATGAGTCCGGCCAGATTATGGGCGTCCTTCTTCATCAATCCGGCTATTGCACTGATGGATTCTTATCGTCTCAAGCCGTTTCCTTTTATAGTTGCTTGCAAGAATATCTTGTCATCCTTGTTGAATTTAAATCGCGAAATCAATGTAGAATATGACTGGCTTGTAGAAACCTTCCCAGACTGCCACCGCATCTTTCGGACTTTACAACGGGCGGCCATTGTTGAGCATGCGGCTATAGCGGCGGCGTTTTTGATTGTTACAAACCTCGCACGGCGAAGTATCACGGAAGTGACATTACGCGGTGACAAAGCGGATTACTTTCTGGATGGGCGCAAGTATCTCCTGGAGATTAGTGGCACGGAAAGTACTATGCTTTTCGCCTGGAGGTATCGTAAAAAGATCCGTCAGTTGCAAGCAAATCCCCATCGCAGGGATGGCTACGTTTTTGTCTGCTGTTTTTCCAATCAGCGAGCCAGGTTCTCATTTCATCGTAATGAACCGGCGTAAACAGGGTGATTCTTATGAACACTAGCTCTCAGCGCCAGGACTATGTTGATGGTCTGTTGCAGCGGAAATCTTTGCTGATTATTCAGGCCCAATTTCAAAAAGCTCTAGAGCAGAATGACGAAGCGGTCCGACTGTTTTTAGAAGCAGCGCTTCTGGAAGAAAAAATTGTTGTCCACTTTCAGCAAGAAGGCAGGGTAGATGACGCAGCCATCAGTCTCTTCAGTGCAGCTTCTTGTTACAAGAGCGCCGGCCATATTTCCAAAGCGGTCGACTTGGCGGAAAAGGCGCTGGCTTTGAACAACTCTGTGGATTTTGCCAGAGAGATTCAACAATTTCTCGACAAATGTGGGGAAGCGTCAGTTCCGGTTGACCGGCGTATAATTTATGAAACCGTGCAAGGCCGGGCAAATCAGCAAATTCCTGGCAAATATGCCTTAAATCCACTTGTAGCGGCTTTCGGATTGTCACTCCTGAGTGTCGTCGTATACTTTGTTCTTCTGTTTAATCATGATTACACCAATCTGTTCGCGGGAAAAGAAAAAATGTTTGTCGAGGTGTCAGGAATGCATTTCCTGATTTTTGCAGTCGGCAGTATTGTCATGATTGTACTAATGGCTGCCGTTGTAAAAAACATGCGCATCCAGCGAAATTTTCCACTTCGAAATGTATTTTCTGCCAGGCGATAAAATTAAAGTAATAAGCCGGCCCGTTATGAATTTTAAGAGATTGTTGACGACTCTTTGGTCTGCCCTAGGCCTGCTTTTTTTCCTTGGCCTTGTCATAATCTCCCCAGGCATAAAAGTTAATGCACCTGACAAGGAGCTTATTGGCAATTTCATTCAATGGTTTGGCCTTCTCTTCAGCATTTTGCTGGCGCTTGTGATCGTTCAAGCTTGGCGCAAACACAACACCGTGAATTCGCTGGTTGACAAAGAGGCCGATGCCCTGATCTCTCTTTTACGGTTCGCTCGCTTTCTGGAAAACCTCGAAATCTTCGACAATTTGGCCCGCGCGATCTATGACTACTGTGCTTTTCTTTCCTCTGCAAAGGATGGAAGCAAAGACTCAAAAGAGACATTGGAACAAGTCTTTCACGAAGTTCTCGACGCTGTCAGATCGAGCAAGCAACCGTTTCTTGCCGGGGAAATGATCAGAGGTTTTGATGAGGCGGCTGATGCGCGGGGTGACCGTTTTGCACTGGTTCAGGAACGAATTCCGGGCGCTTTATGGTTTATGATGGTTTTTACTTCGATGATCTGGCTGCTGGGGCTCTTTTGGCTATCTTTTCAGGATGTTAATGTATATGTTGCCGGATTTGTGTTGTTTAGCACCATGTTCACGGTTTTGGGACTCCTTTTTATTGCCAAAGATATTGACAACCCCATGTCCGGCGTTTGGAAAATCAGCTTTGCGTCTTTCGACGAGGCCTGCAAAGAGATTCGTCACATGCAGAGACTCGTGCCGAAGACCAAAGAGAAAAAGCAAAGTTCAACAACTGAAAAGCAAGACGAATTTTAAAAAGGGCAAGTGCTAAAATTTGACTGAGGCGAATTAGATTGGAAAATATGCGAGACGATTAATCCATTCATCCGCTTCCGTTGCCATTCAGATGAGGATCAAATCATCGACAACGATATTCGCGGTGAGAAGCTGAGGAACAATGATAACACCGGAGCTTTTGTTGGCTGAGATAAATTTTTTAAAATGGAAGGGCATTGTTCGGCGATCGTGGGTTACCAGCACGCGTCCCGATTTTCAAAAGGCTTCCACCTTCTTTAATTGTCTTTTCGCCTCGGCAAGCCTTTGATAAAACATCGGGGCTGCATCACAGGCAGCTTGCCGTTGCGCGGTAAAATCGAACTGCGCGGCGTTTAAATAGGCATCGATTTCATCTCGATTCGCCAGGTAGAAAGCAATTGCACCATAGACCTGCTCCAAAGTCAGCACGGGAAAAGCTTGGGCAATACTTTCTGCCGAATCACCGTTTAAAAAAGCATAAACAATTGAATCGAGCGACACGCGGCTGCGCAAAACCCAATAACCATCATCGTGTTTTTCAATATATAAGGCAATTTTCAAATTAACACCCCCCCCAATTTTTTTCTTGCATCTGCGCCTGCAAATGAATAAATTGAAGCGTAATATTTAAGTGACGAGAGGGAGAAATGGAAAAGCCGTGGCTGGCGCATTACGAAGAGCAGGTTCCGAAAGCTGTCGACATCCCGGATCAAACAATTTTCGAAGTTTTTGAAGCGGCGGTACGCCAAGATCCCCGGCATGCGGCGTATATTTATTTTGGCCGTCGCTTCACTTACGCCGAGATGGACCGAATGGTCGAGCAGGTTGCGGCTTTTCTGCAACATCTGGGCGTTAAAAAAGGCGACCGCGTCGCCATCATTCTGCCGAATGTGCCGCAGTATCCCGCGGTGCATTACGCCGTCATGCGGCTCGGCGCGATTGCCGTGCCGACCAATCCGCTTTATGTCGAGCGCGAGCTGGAATATCAGCTCAACAACAGCGGCGCGGAAGTGGCCGTGGCTTTGGATCTGCTTTACAATCGTGTTGAGGCGATTCGCGCCCGCACGAATTTGCGCGCGGTGATTTACACGCGTGCGAATGATTACATGCCGGCGCCTCTGCGCTGGCTTTATCCGCTCAAAGCCAAACGCGAAGGCAAATGGGCGACGATGCCGCCGCAGCCGAACACCTATCAGTTCCTCGACTTGATGACGCGCGCGGCAAAAGGCGAGTTTCCGGTCGCGCCAAAAGCGGAGGTGAAACCGGAAGAAGTGGCGATTTTTCTTTACACCGGCGGCACTACCGGCGTTTCCAAAGGCGCGGTGTTGACACACCGCAATCTCGTGGCGAATCTCGCGCAGTTATGCGCGTGGAATTACGCTTTGCGCGCCGGCGAAGAAATCATCATGGGCGCGCTGCCGTTTTTTCACAGCTACGGCATGACGACGTGCCTGCACCTGGGCGTTTTTATTTGCAGCACCGTCGTGCTGGTGCCGCGCTTCGATCTCAAGATGATTTTGCCGGCGGTGGAAAAATTCAAGGTCACCTGTTTTCCCGGCGTGCCGACGATGTACGTCGCGATCAATAATAATCCGGACACGCCGAAATTCAATCTGCGCAATATTCGCGTCTGCAACAGCGGCGGCGCGCCGTTGCCGCTCGAAGTCGCGTGCGAGTTTGAACGGATCACCGGCGGGCGATTGGTTGAAGGCTACGGTCTCTCGGAAACCTCACCGGTTTCCCATTCGACTCCGATTTTCGGCGAGCGGCGTGAAGGCTCCATCGGATTGCCGTTGCCCAACACCGAGGCGATGGTGGTCGATCTGGAAACGCGCCAGCCTTTGCCGGCCGGCGAGATCGGCGAGCTGGCGGTGCGCGGGCCGCAGGTGATGCGCGGTTACTGGCAGATGGAAGACGAGACGCAAAAAGTTTTGCGCGACGGCTGGCTGTACACCGGCGATATGGCGAAGATGGACGCCGACGGTTACTTTTATATCATCGATCGCAAAAAAGACATGATCATCGCGGGCGGCTTTAATATTTACCCGCGTGAAATTGAAGAAGTTTTGTACAAGCATCCGAAGATTAAAGAAGCGGCGGTAATCGGGGTGGAGGATTCCTATCGGGGCGAGACGGTTAAAGCGTTCATCGTTCTGCGGGACGGTGAGGCGGCGAGCGAAGGGGAGATCATTGAATATTGCAAACGGGAAATGGCGCGCTACAAATGCCCGAAATTCATCGAATTTCGCCGGGAATTGCCGAAGAGCCTGATCGGCAAAGTGCTGCGCCGGGTGTTGGTGGAAGAAGAGAAAGCCGGAGCTCACAAGTAGCTGCGTTCACCTCAGCATAAAAATCATACCCGATGGACGGAAAATTTTTCCATGCCGAGACCGTCGAAACGCCGGTCCGCTGTGTCAAAATTCGTTTCGAAAAAAATTTTGTTGCCTCCGCCGACGAGAACGGCGAAGAGGCGGTGCAGGCCTTTGAAGATTTTGTCAATCGCCATCTCGCCAAAGGGTATGTGCATTTCAATCTCGACCTCGACAACATTGCCTTTCCGGCCACGCGTTTGATCGCGCTGTTGATTGCCTTAACCGTTCGCGTCCGCCGCCGACAAGGCGATATTAAACTGCTGAACGTCGCGTTGACCGCACGACAGAGTTTTTCCGCTTTCAGCGCGTTAAATTTTCTGACGGTCGCGCTGCCAATTAAAAACCTGGCCGAGGCGCCGCCACTCGTACCCAAAGCGCTGCCGGGCGGAACGCCGGCAAAAGCGACGCGTCGCCGGCCCGTTATTGCTGTTCCTGTGCATAACGAAACGACGCCGGTAATTCGAGCCAGCGTCAATGATATTGATTTGACCGAATTTATGCAAACGCTGCCGATAATCTCCGTGACCGGCACGGTTGCTGAGATACAAGCGTCGGCGCCGCACAAAACCGGATTGCCCACTGATGAAGCGGTGGGATTGACGGAGATCGCCGAACCGCCGCTGGTCGAGGAAATTGCCCGGAAAATCGAAGCGCCGGCAGCGGCAGAAGACGAGAAGAAATTCGAGCTGCGCGTCGAAAGCCACGCCTCGAACCTGTATCGGCTCTGCGATTTCGTCACCGCGCATGCGTTTGCCGCGGGCGTGAGCGAAAAAGACATCGCCAAAATGAAAATCGCGGTGTACGAGGCCTGCCTGAATGTGATCGAGCATGCCTATCATTCGCGCGCCGACGAATGGATCGATCTGCACGTGCGCTATTCGCCGGCGCATTTCACGATCATCATTCAGGACTACGGGCTGGGCTTTGAAATGAAACCGCCGAAAGATTACGACGTACAAGAAGTGATCGACGAGCGCCGCAGCGGCGGCTTCGGCTTGCACATCATCCGGCGCGCCATGGACAGCGTCGAATATATTCCCGATCTGCTCAACGGCAATCGGCTGGTGATGGTTAAAAGCCTGATTTAAACGCCAGGTTTTAAAGAATCATTTTACCATTTTAAGGATGAAAGATAATAATGGTTTTGCCGGAAAACTCCCCGGGTGAGGATGGCGTCGTCAATATAGCGAATGAGCCGTCGCACGCACAGACCGAATCGGAATCCCGGCCCTCATGGCTGGAAAAGATTCACACGATACGGCATCGTTTGCCGCTGGTGGTGCGTCTGCCGCTCGCCGTCTTTTTTTTAGCGTTGGGAATTATCGGCGGTTTTATCCCTATTTTGCAAGGCTGGATTTTTGTGCTGGCAGCCTTCTGGCTGCTCTTTCCGGATCAGGCGGAGCAGCTCGTTGACAGAGTCCGCGCCTGGTTTCGAAAGTTTAAAAAGAAAGCGTAAAATATAAAACGTCAGGCGTAAAACGTAAATTACGCTTCACATTTTACGCCTGACGTTTTAAAATCAAAAACAGGATAAAAGGAGAAATCATAGAGATGAACAGTCTCAGAACCGTTATGTTAATGGCGGCGCTCACGGCGTTGCTCGTCTGGGCCGGCAACGCATTCGGCGGGCAAAGCGGCATGTTTATCGCGTTCGGGGTCGCCATATTGCTGAACTTCGGCAGCTACTGGTTCAGCGATAAAATCGTGCTGCGCATGTACAACGCCCGCGAAGCGACCGAACGGGAAGCGCCCGAGCTTTACAGCATGGTGCGCAGTCTCGCGCAGCGCGCGGAATTGCCGATGCCGAAAGTTTACCTCATTCCCGGCGATCAGCCGAATGCTTTTGCCACCGGACGCAATCCCGAACATGCGGCGGTGGCGGCGACCGAAGGCATCATGCGCATGCTCAGCCGCGAAGAGTTGTCCGGCGTGATGGGACACGAGCTGGCGCACATCAAGAATCGGGATATTCTCATCGGCACCATTGCGGCCACGGCGGCCGGCGCCATCAGCATGCTCGCGAACATGGCGCAATGGGCGATGATTTTCGGCGGCGGCCGCAGCGACGACGATGAAGGCGGCAATCCCATTGCCGGTTTGTTGATGATCATTCTCGCGCCGTTCGCCGCGATGCTCATTCAAATGGCGATCAGCCGCTCGCGCGAATATATTGCCGACGCCGACGGCGCGCGCATCGCCGGCAATCC
>Ga0247727_10007054_pt1 | contig 21674 bp, 18 predicted proteins | sample WisWelCaveWW1625_FD_202498 | JGI IMG/M metagenome (GOLD analysis project Ga0247727, IMG submission 202498) | Biofilm microbial communities from Wishing Well Cave, Virginia, United States - WW16-25 | ecosystem: Environmental > Aquatic > Deep subsurface > Groundwater > Cave microbial mat | place...
CTGGTGGAAACCTTTGTCAAACACGGTCGCTTCACGGGCGTCAGTTATCGCGCCGCGAACTGGATTCATGTTGGCCTCACCAAAGGTCGCGACCGGCAGGATCAGGCGAATCAATTCTTTGAGGAAGCCGAATGGAAAGCGCTGATGGCCTATAAGACGCAAAACCCCATCCCGCCGGAAACCCCACCGACCTTGCGCGAGGCGGTGCATATGGTCGCCAGCCTGGGAGGTTTTCTCGGCCGCAAGAGCGATGGCGAACCTGGAACCAGGTCCTTATGGTTGGGTCTCCAACGCCTCGATGATATGACCGCGATGTGGAAGATCACGATGTCCATGGCGTCGCGACAAAGCCATGATCGCCCTGTGTCCAGTAAGGATAGATCTGGGTAATGGTCAGATCACTCACGGGGGAAAACGTAGCGCAGACATCCCGCCTGCAGACAAGATGTCTGCGCTACTCCCCCATCACTTGTATTACTCTGAGCATTCAGCCCAAATGTTTTGCGGCGAATGCCCCGCGCACAAGATTTACTTTAATGAAACTTCGTCAGAAGGAAAGATGTTACAATTTCTCACCTCGCGAACTCGACCCATCGGACTTTCGCGGCGCGGCCTCGGCAAATTGCAGAAACCCGCCAGCGAAAGTCCGATGGGCTCACCATTATTTCCGCGCCACTTCACTCATCAGCGCCAGCAAATTATTTTCCGAGTCGCGAAAGAACGCCATCCACAGATCGTGGGTTTGTAATTTCGCGATGAGATGCGGCTCGCCATCGAATTTTACGCCGCGGCCGGAAAATGTTTGATTTACTTCACCAGCGCCAGCTTCCGCGACGCCGAAATCGCGCCCGCTTGCAAAACGTAAAAATAAATTCCCGCCGCCGCTTTGGCGCCCAGATCGTTCGTTGCATCCCAAACCATTTGATGCCTTCCCGCTTCAATATCGCCGGCAAATAAATTTTTGCTCAACTGCCCCTGCAGATTGTAAATTCGCAGCGAAATCCGGCTCGCTTTCGGCATTTCAAAAGCAATCGTCGTCTCGGGGTTAAATGGATTCGGATAATTTCCCAGCAGCCGAAACGTCGCGGGCACTTCACTTCCAGAATTATCTTCCACAGTAGTCGGCGGCGAGAGATTGCGCAAGGCCCACACGTCGTTAAAAAACGCGCCGCCGCGTCCGCCGAAAGCAATCATGCGGCCCTCGCTGCGAATATAAATCGCCGCGGCGCCCTCGCGTGCCGCCGGCGCCGTGCCGGAGGGCGAAAGCTGCTGCCACGTGTTGTTCGTCAAATTGAAGGCCCAGGTTTCGTTCGACTGCGACGAGCCGAGATTCCCGCCGAAGATGATGGCGCGATTGTTGGCCGTATCAAAAATATTCGTGGGAAACCACCGCCCCGCCGGACTGCTTGCCGGCGTCAGATCTTTCCACGTGTTGGTCGACAGCTCGAGCGCCCAGATATCGCCGCGCGGGCCGTTGGTCTGGCCGCCGTAGATGATCATGCGATGTTTCACCGCGTCGTAGCTGGCGGTGTGCAAACAACGTTTCTCCGGACGCGTCGTTGAGGAAACTTCTCGCCAGGTTCCGCTATTGACGTTGAATCGCCACGTGTCATCAAAACGTCCGGCGTCCGTAAAGCCCGCGAACGTGACGAGCTCTTTCGCCCTCGGATCGAAAACCGCGGCGGCGCCGTAACGAACGTTCGGTTTGGGATTGGGCGGATTAAACGGCGACCAGCTTTTGGCATTCAAATCAAATGCCCACACGTCATTGAAAAGCGCTGCACCCTGTCCCGACCAGATCAGCATCTGCTGTTTGGCTAAATTGTAAACGCCGTTCGCCGTAAATCGCGGCGCGGGCATTGAACCGGAAGCCGGCGTCAAATTTGCCCAGGTGTTGTTGCGCAGATCAAACGCCCACACGTCATTGCGATCGCCCGCGGCCGATCTGCCGCCGGCAATCACCAACCGCTGATTCAACGAATCGTAAATCGCGGCCGCATTCACGCGCGGCGCCGGCGCATTGCCGGAAGCCGGCGTGAGTTGAACCCAGTTTTGCGCGCGGCCGGAGGTTGCGAAAATAAAGAGCACGGCAACCGCGCTGATGGCTTTGGCTAAGGTTTTCATAATTTTCTCCATGCTAACGATTGAAAGTAAAATCACGCTTTTTTTATTTCCCCGCGGATTGAATCCCGCCGCGGCGGGATTCAATCCGCGGGGTTTACTTTTTTCTTTGCGAAATTCTCCTCATCACCTCATTTCTTTTCGCCACTTTTTCATGTTAACAAATCTTTTGCGAGCGATATTTCCAGTACGCCGGTAAATTTTTACGTTATTGCAACCTCTATCGAAATATTCAGTAAAAGCATTCATGTCCATCCAAATTCGCGGTTTGCACAAAACATACACGGGCGGCGTTCAGGCGCTGCAGAACGTCAACCTGGAGATTGCAACCGGCATGTTCGGGCTGCTCGGCCCGAACGGCGCGGGCAAAAGCACGCTGATGAAAATTTTGGCGACGCTCGAAACGCCCACCGCCGGCGAAGTGTTGATCAACGGCGCGGATATTCGCGCGCAGCGGCAATACATCCGCTCATCACTCGGTTATTTGCCGCAATTCTTCGGCGTTTATCCGCCGCTCACCGGCGCGGAGTTTTTGACCTACATTGCCAAATTAAACGGCGTGCCGCGGCGCAACCTTCGCGATACGGTGCATCAAACTCTGGCGAATGTCGGATTGCTCGACGCGCGCGACCGCAAAGCCAAAACGTACTCCGGCGGCATGATGCGGCGGCTCGGCATCGCGCAGGCCGTCATCGGCAATCCGCGCCTGCTGATCGTCGACGAACCCACCACCGGCCTCGACCCCGAAGAGCGCATTCGTTTTCGCAATTTGCTCACGGCGATTAGTCGCGACAAAGTCATAATCCTTAGCACGCATATTGTCGCCGACATTTCCAGCACCTGCGAAGACATTGCGGTGTTGGCCAAAGGAAAAGTGGCTTATCGCGGCCATCCGGCGAATTTAATCGCGCAGGCCGCCGGCAAAGTCTGGCAAGTGCTCTGCGCTGAAGCGGAGTTCCCGAAAATCGCCGGCCGCATGCAAGTGATTTCAACCATTCCCAAACCGCCGCATCTGCTCCTGCGCGTCGTCGGCGAGCCGATTCCCGGCTACGATATGCAAAGCCTGCCGCCGAATCTCGAAGACGCTTACATGTATTTCATGGAATCGGTGGTGGGACAACGGGTGGAAGAAGAAGCGAATGGAGTGATGGAGTGATGGCGTTTTGGATTGATGGATTGTTGGAGTAATGGATCGTTGGATTGTTGGAATCCAAAAATCCATCAATCCAACGATCCAACGATCCACCACTCCTTTTTAAAACGGGTTACTTCGCAAAAATCTTCTTGAAAAACGCCTGCATGTCCTCCCACGATTTTTTATCTGCGTCGGCGTTGTACGCAATGGGCATCCCAAATTGTTTGGCGTACTGATCCGCGTCGGGATTGGTGAAACTGTGCTTCGCACCAGGATACGAGTTGAATTGAAAATCCGCCTTCGCGTCCGTCATTTCTTTTTTGAATGTGGCGATTTGCTCCTGGCTGATAAAGCCATCATCAGCGCCGTTACAAACCAAAATTTTCGCCTTGACTTTTCCCGCTGGCGCTGGTGTTTGCGTTCCGAGGCTGCCATGAAAACTCACCACGCCTTTTAGATCGGCGCCAAAGCGAGCCATATGTAAAACCACGCCACCGCCAAAGCAATAACCGATCGCAGCGAGGCGTTTCGGATCGGTGTTCGGATTTTTCTTCAGCAAATCCATCGCCGCCAGAAATCGTGCTTTGGCGCCTTCCACATTTTGCATCACGGCGCCGGCAAATTTTCCAGCGTCATCGGGGTGCGCGGCCTGCTTGCCATCGCCGTACATGTCGACCGCCAGCGCGACGTAACCCATCTCGGCTAACAGGCGCGCGCGTTTGCGGGCATACTCGTTGTGTCCCCACCATTCGTGCACCACCAGCACGCCCGGACGTTTTCCTTTCCTGGCGTCGTCATATGCCAAATAGCCTTTCATGGTCACGTCACCAGCGGTGTAGGTGACTTCCTCATTTTTAATTCCGGCCGGTGCGGCAGGAAAAGTTGCGAGCAGCATGGCGATTACGAGGTGAGTGAATCTCATTTCATTCTCCTTGCGGTTGATGCTGAGTTTAAATTTTATTGAAGTTCGGCAACATTTAAAACACCCTTGTAATATTGATATTTTTATCATCTTTTACAAATGAAATTTGACTTTCTCTCCGGCCTTCATTATATTTCATTTTCGCATGTTTTGCGTTTTTGTAATTGTACGCTTTCTTTGTTTTTTTGTAAAACTTGAATCCGTAACCGAGTTATCAACCGCAATGCCCGTTCGTTTTGCCAAACTCTCCGCCACCGGCAATGATTTCATTCTTTTTGATAATCGCGAGAACCTTTTTCGCGGCGATGAAGAACGTTTGTTTCGCGCCCTGTGCACGCGCCGCGTCGCCATCGGCGCCGATGGAATCCTGCTCATCGAGCATGGCGCAAAGCGCATAGCGCATAGCGAGTCGGAGCGCCATGCGCCATGCGCTATGCCCTCTGCGCTTTTCACCATGCGTTATTTCAACCGCGACGGCCGCGAATCGGAAATGTGCGGCAATGGCGCGCGCGCTTCGGCTTATTATGCGCTTCATCACGGCATCGCTCCAGCAGAGATGCATTTTGAAGTAAGCGGCGATCTCTATCATGCCGTCGTCACCGGCAACCGTGTTCGACTACGTATGCAAAAGCCGTGGGACCTGGATTTAACGCCGCGCGCGCTCGAAGAAAACGAAATCGAAGAAGGTGGGTTCGTCAATACCGGTGTGCCGCACTTCGTTTTGTTCGTGCCCGACGTTGAGCAGGTTGATGTCCCCGGCCTTGGCGCCAAATATCGCCGGCATAAAAATTTTCAACCTGCCGGCACGAATGTCAATTTTGTGGCTATTGATCGCGCCTCGCATTTTTACCTCCGCACGTATGAACGCGGCGTCGAGGAAGAAACGCTCGCCTGCGGCACGGGCACGGTCGCGTCTGCGATATTCGCCCATCTCAAAAAACAAATGCCCTTTCCGATTCACGTCACCACGCGCGGCGGCGAGTTAACGGTGTATGGCGACACGCCTCTCGAAAAGCTCGAACTCGAAGGCGAAGTGCGGCTCGTGTATTACGGTGAGTTTGAGCTGAATAATTTTGTTTAAGAGGTTGCTGGTCGCTGGTTTCTCGTTGCTGGTTATTAGATGAATCACGGGCAACCAATAATCGGCGACCAGCAACCAGCCACTTGCAACCAGCAACAAGACCATGACCGACTCCCTACTCAAAAAAGCTTTGCTCGGCGCGGCGCTCGGCCTGCTCGCCGGAATCATCGTTTTGCTCGTGACCGACGTTGGGTTCAGGAAAGCGTTTCGCAATTTTGAAGCCAAGACCCTGGATGCGCGATATTCACGGCGATTGAACGCTTTGGAAGACCAACGTGGCGAAGAGAAGATCGAGGAGGTCACGATCGTCGATATTGACAATCGCAGTCTCGAAAAACTTGGCCGCTTTCAACAATGGCCGCGCAGCTATCATGCCCGCGTGATCGATTACTTGCGCGCCGGCGGCGCCGCCTGCATCGCGTTCGATATTCTTTTTTCGGAACCCGACACCAAACCGGCGGAAGACAGTCTGCTCATCGTGAGCACGGCCAATGCTGAGAACGTGGTGCATTCGTTTACGCTGGAACAGGAATATTCCGACGCCTTTCTGTATAAGATGGATAAACCGCCGGCAGGTTTTGCGGCGGATCGTTTCACCTTGCCGCTGCCCGCCGAAACGGTAAATGCCATCAATAGTTTCGATCGGTTTGACGGCAAACTGATTGATTTGTACAATAGCAGCGCCGGCCTTGGCTTTGTCAATTTTCTGCCTGACGATGACAACGCGATTCGCAATATGCCGCTGGTGCTGAATTTTGCCAATCAGGCTTATCCCTCCTTTGCGCTCGCCGTCGTGATGAAATTTGCCGGCCTCTCAAACCGCGAGGTTGCGGTTGAGCTATCCCGGGAAGTGCGGTTGGGAAATTCCGGCAATGGCGGCAGGGCGTTCCAAATTCCGATCGATGAAAAAGGCCGCGTTATTATTAATTACCTGGGCAATAAAAGAACCTTTCGCTATATTTCCTACTATGACGTTTTTGCGCAACGCGTTCCGGCGGAAATGTTTCAGGATCGCATCGTACTCATCGGCACTTCCGCGCCCGGCCTCGCCGATTTGCGCCCCGTGCCGTTTGAATCGGCATTCCCGGGCGTCGAAGTTCACGCCAATGTCATTTACAGTATTCTCACGCAGGATTTTATCACCCGGCAATCGCGAACGGTGAGCATTATCGTCATGTTGATTTTCGCGATGATCGCCGGCGTGATCACGATGATCTGGAGCCCGTGGCTTGGGATTCTGTTCGTCATCCTGCTCAGCGGCGGTTACATCGTGCTGACGACGTGGATTTTTATCGCGCGCAACGCGTGGGTGCCGCAGGTGCAGCCGATGCTCTCTTTTTTCATCGCCTTCATCAGCGTTATGGTCTATCGTTTTCTCAGCGAAGAGCGCCAGAAGCAGCAGATCAAAGGCATGTTCGTGCACTATGCTTCCGAGCTGATCGTCAATGAATTGATTCGCGATCCCAGCAAGCTCAAGCTCGGCGGCGACAAAAAATATGCGACGGCTTTTTTTTCCGACATCAAAGATTTTACCACGCTGTCCGAAAAGCTCAGCCCCGAGCGGTTGATCACCCAGTTGAACGAGTATCTGTCGGCGATGACGGATATTGTGCTCGAATACGGCGGTTATCTGGACAAATATGAAGGTGACGCTATCGTCGCGGTTTTCGGCGTGCCGGTCGATCAGCCCGATCATGCCGAACGCGCCGGTCTCGCGGCGCTGGAAATGCAAAAAGTGCTGGTGGAGTTGCGCAAAAAATGGGCCGCGGAAAAGCGGCCGCCGTTCGAAGTGCGCATCGGGCTTAATACGGGCGAGATGATTGCCGGCAACATCGGCGGCAAGAATCGTTTTAATTACACCGTCATCAGCGACTCGGTCAATCTCGCCTCGCGCCTGGAGGGCGCCAATAAAATGTACGGCACGAAAATCATGCTCGGCGAGGAAACCTACAACCTCGCAAAGAACCAGATCATCGCGCGTGAGTTGGATTTTTTGCGCGTCAAAGGCAAAGCCAGGCCGGTGCGCGTTTATGAATTGCTGGCGCGCCGCAGCGACGGCTTTGCGGAAAGTTTGAATACGGCGTTCACCCATTTTGCGCGCGGCCTCGAGCTCTATCGTCTGCAGGAATGGCAAAAAGCCAACGCCGAATTTCGGCGGGTGTTGGAATTTAAACCTGACGACGGCCCGGCCAAAGAGTTTTTGCGGCGTTGCGATATTTTCATGCAATCCCCCCGCCCGCCGGACTGGGACGGGGTGTTTGAGATGCGGACGAAATAGATCGATGCCGTTTAGTGCCAGGATTTTCAGCGCCAACGGATGAAAAGCGGCCAACGGATTTTTCCCACGGATTGAATCCTAACTGTTGGAAAAATTTTAACAGCTTTTTCGCGAGGAAGCAAGCTTTCATCTTATCAATGCAAACTATCGCCGACTTGCAAAAGGATCGCATTCGCCACATCCTGCTCAGCCGCCTGCGTTTCATGGGCGACGTGATTTTGACCACGCCGCTCATTCGCCAGCTTAAAAAAACATTTCCTGAAGCCCGGCTGAGTTATTTGACGCAGGATACTTTTGCGCCGTTGTTGTTGCATCACCCGCAACTCGACGAAGTTATTCCTTTTTCAATTCGCGGTAGCCTCGTTGAACAGGCGCGCTTTTATCAGCAGTTGCGGCGGCGCCGTTTTGATCTGGCGATCGATCTTTTTGGCAATCCGCGCACGGCGCTGATGACGTGGGCGACCGGCGCAGCGATTCGCGTCGGCGGCAATTTTCGCGGGCGCGGAAAATTATATAACGTTCGCGTGCCGGCGCCGGCGGTCGAGCCGAATGCCATCGCCTTTCACTGGCGCAGCCTCGCCGCGCTCGGCATTGAAAAAGGCGATGATCGCACGGAGATTTTTATTGCGCCCGCAGAAAAAAAATGGGCGCGCGAATGCTTGAACGGATTCAAGATCGATCTCTCACGCCCGGTGGCCGGCCTGCATCCCGGCGCCACCTGGCCGAATAAACGCTGGCCGGAAAAATATTTTGCCGAGCTGGCGCTGCAACTGTATAAAAAAGACATTCAGATTTTAATCACCCAGGGCCCCGGCGAAGAAAACATGGCGCAGGAAGTCATCTGGCGAATCACGGCGCTGCAGCGTGACGCCGCGATTGTTTTGTTGCCCGTGCTGTCGTTGCGCCAGCTTGCCAGCGTGCAGCAGCAAATGCGCGTCTTTGTTTCAAATGATTGCGGCGTCATGCATCTCGCCATTGCGGTCGGCACGCCGACGATTGGCCTGTTCGGCCCGAGCCAGCCGCACATCTGGTTTCCGTATGATCAATCCGGCGGCCATCTCGCGCTGTGGCAGCCCATCGAGTGCCGGCCCTGCCATCAAAATTTTTGCCCGCTCGGCCATCTTGATTGCCAAAACAAATTAGAGCCGGAGCGCGTCGCCGCCGCGGTGATGGAAAGGTTGTCGGTGAAGCGGAGTGATGGATCGTTGGATTTATAATATTACAGTATTACCCTGAAAAAGCTATCATGACCGCGAAGCCTGCCCTGCCGCAGGCCAGGGATTTTTTTACCACAAACACAAAGGGCACAAAGAAAAATCTTTGTGTTCTTTGTGCCCTTTGTGGTGCAGTTTTGGTTGCGTCCAATGCCGCGTTACGGATTGACGGGTGACTGGATTGGTGAATGGCTAGAGTTGCGAAAATTTTTACTATTGGACATGGCGCGTTGAAACTCGAAGAGTTTTTGCAGCGGCTGCAAATGCATCATATTCGCGCGCTCGCGGATGTGCGGCGATTTCCGGCGTCAAAACGGCATCCGCATTTTTCACGGGCAGCTTTGTCCGGCGCATTGAATAAGTGTAAAATTAATTATCACTGGCTCGGTGCAAAACTCGGCGGCTACCGCACTGGTGGCTACGAAACATACACCGCGACTGATGGCTTCCGAAATGGCTGTGAAGAATTGTTGCGGCTCGCGCAGGTGCAGCTGACCGCTTTCTTATGTGCCGAGCTGGATTATCGCGCCTGCCATCGCCGTTTCATTGCGGCATATTTGCAGCAGCAAGGCGTTGAAGTCTGGCACATCGATAAGAGCGGTGGATTATTATCGCCTGTTGAAGCCGAATCAGGAACAACCATAGCGATCTCATTTTAGATGGAGTGTCGGAATATTGGATTGTTGGATCGCTGGGTGGTTGGATTGATGGAAGTCCAAAAGCCCGGAACTCCAACAATCCATAAATCCACCAATCCAACACGCCATCGCTCCAACTTTTACGCCCATGCGTTTTTCATCGATTCAATCTTCGCATACGCGGATCATCGTCGTCAGCATGATGATCGTCGGAGTGCTGGCGGCGTTCTATCTGGGCAGTTGGCTCTTTCTCAATCGTCTGAATCGCACGCTGGATGAAGAGCTGGAAAACCGGCTCAGCGCCATCGCCGGACTGGTGGCGCGGCAGGTGCAAACCACGGTGTTTCCCGATCTTGTCTCCGGCGAACAAAGCTTGACGGCAAAATCTTATATCGATCCGCTCATCGACAATTTGCCGGGCGAAGTGAATGTGCAAAATATTTTTTTAATCGACCGGCGATTTCAAACGTTGAAATCCAATCACGATGTTTTTGCGCCGGGCGAAGAAATTTCCTATTTGACCGGGGATAGCAGCGAAGTGCAACGCGCGTGGAAGGGAGAAGTGGCCAGCTCGCCGGTCGACACGCTGGCCGGCAATCGCTTCAAAGCCGCGTATGCGCCGGTGCGCGATAGTCGCGGCGAAATCGTTTGCCTGGTCGTCGTTGAGGCGAGTGCGGATTTTTTAAATTTGCTGCAACCGGCCAGACGCCAACTCGTTATCGGCGGCATTGTCGGCGCCGCTGTGGTCATTGTGTTTGTATTCTTTTTGTATAAAACGCTTTTGGATTTTTTGCGCACGCAGGAAAATTTGCGCCGCTCCGAGCGGCTCGCCACCATGGGCCAGATGGCGGCGACGGTGGCGCATGAAATTCGCAATCCGCTCGGCATCATCAAAAGCACGGCGTATGTGTTGCGCCAGCGCTACGAAAATTCTGCGCAGCCGGACGAGCTCTTCGAGTTTATTCCCTCGGAAGTGCGGCGATTGAATCATCTCGTAAATGATTTTCTTAGTCTCGCGCGCGATAAGCAGCTCAACTTTTCACCGAGCGATCTCGTCAAAACCGTTGAGAAAGCCATCACGATGGTGCGCAGCGACGAACAGGCCAACGGCGTTACATGGAATTTTAGCAGCGCGACGCCATCATTGATATTACCGCACGATGAAGAAGCGATCACGCAGGTGCTGCTCAATCTGCTTTTAAATGCGATCCAGGCTTTAGATGGAAAAGGCAATCTGGAAGTCGCACTGCTGGAAAAAGTTGAAAAGGGGAAAAAGTTTGCGCATATTGTGGTGACAGACGACGGCCCGGGTTTGCCGGAGGAAGCGGAAAAAATTTTCGAGCCTTTTTTCACCACCAAAACCAAAGGTAGTGGCCTCGGACTGGCGGTTTGCAAACAACTGATCGAAAAACACGGCGGCCGGATTGCCGCGGAAAGCGAAAAGGGCAAGGGGACGGCGATTCACCTCTGGTTGCCGATGTAACTCATACTCGTACTCTTACTCTTACTCTTACTCGTACTCTTACTCTTACTCTTCCATCATGAATAATAGCGAGTAGGAGTAAGAATAAATTTCAACCATAGATTTCTTATGAGCGAACGCACACTTTTAATCGTTGATGACGAAACCCGCATGGCCACGGTGTTGAAGGCCGCATTGGAGCCGGAAGGTTACGCCATCGCGACGGCGAACAACGGCACGACGGCGATGAATGCGCTGGACACACACGCTTACGACGTTGTGCTCACCGATCTCAAAATGGACGGACCGGACGGTTTGCAGGTTCTGGAATTTGCGAAGAAGCGCTATCCGCATTGCGAAGTGATTTTGATGACCGCGTATGCCACCGCGCAAACCGCGGTCGAGGCAATGAAGCGCGGCGCTTATGATTACATCATCAAGCCGTTTGAAATTGACGAACTCAAAGTCAAGCTGCGCCACATTTTTGACAAGAAATCGCTGGCCAGTGAGAATCGCACGCTGAAGCAGGAATTGAAGCAGCGTTATTCGATTGACAACATGGTGGGTCAGAGCGGCGTCATGCAGGAAGTTTACAAAATGGTTCACAAAGTTGCGCCGAGCGATGCGACCGTGCTCATTCGCGGCGAGAGCGGCACCGGCAAAGAGCTGGTCGCGCAGGCGATTCATTATTTAAGCCCGCGCGCCGAGAAGCCGTTTGTCGCCATCAATTGCGCGGCGCTGCCGGAGACGCTGTTGGAGAGTGAGTTGTTCGGTTACGAAAAAGGCGCGTTCACCGGCGCGGATAAACGCAAAGTCGGCCTCTTTGAAACCGCCGGCGACGGCACGATTTTTCTCGATGAAATCGGCGAGGTCTCGACCTCGATTCAGGTCAAACTCCTGCGCGCGCTGCAGAATCGCCAGGTCATTCATCTCGGCGGCCACGAGCCGATTGCGGTGAAAGCCCGCGTCATCACGGCGACCAATCGCGATCTGGAAACCGCGGTGAAAGATGGAAATTTCCGCGAAGATTTTTATTATCGCATCAATGTCTTTCCGATTTCCGTGCCGGCACTGCGCAAACGTCTCGAGGACTTGCCCGACCTCGTGAGTTTTTTCTTGAAACGCGCGGGCAGAGAATCTTATGCCATCACTCCCGAGGCCCTGGATAAATTATGCCTGTATCCGTGGCCGGGCAACGTGCGTGAACTGGAAAACGTCGTCGAACGCTCGCTCATCATGGCCGGCAACCAACCCGTCGACGTGGCCGACTTGCCGCCGCACATTCAAGGCATTCAAAGATTGCCAACGCAATTTGACCTTCCCGACGAAGGCATCGTGCTCGAAGACATCGAGAAAAAACTCATCCACCGCGCCATCGAAAAAGCCGGCGGCAATAAAAGCCGTGCGGCGAAATTGCTGGGCATCACGCGGCGGAAGTTGTATTCGATGTTGGAGCGCTTGGGGTGAAGTGAATCGCGAAAAAATGCGCCAGAGAATGGGACAACGCGGCGGTGGCAGGCCTTCAAAACGTGGCTGTGTGTCACGTTGGCCGCAAGCGCCGAGGAAACGCGTTGACTTTAACAAAAGTCAAACTCCCATCATTTTTATCAGGAAAGATCAAGCACTTTCTTCAAACAGTTCTCGACCTCGGTGATCACCCGACGCTCCGCACGCGCGATTTTTTTGAGCAATTGCGAGCTATTGGGTTTGTAGAATCTTCGGTTATCAACGGCGCGAATCTGATCGATCATGAGATCCGAATCAACTTTAAAGCCTGCGGCGCCGGCTTTGATACGAACGCGCAAAGGATCAGCATTGGCTTGGATATTCGTGGTGACGGGAACAATGATCGTGGAAGGATGCCCATGTTGATTCAGCAAATCGGTTTGCAGGACCAGAACGGGACGAGTTTTTCCCGCTTCGGTTCCCTGTGGAGGGTTCAAATCAGCCAGATAAAACCATCCGCGTTCAATATCCACAGAGCCGTCTCCTATTCCGGTATGCGATCGATGCGCTCAAATTCCTGGCAGACGCGCAAGCTTTCGGCTCTGCATTTCTCCGAGGCGTTCTTGAATTTTTCGGCAAGGATTTCGCGTTCCACTTGCCTGTTGTAGTTATCAATGGCGCGACGAATATATACACTACGATTAATGCCCAATAACGAAGCAAGATTTGTTGCTTGCGCAACTTGCTCTTCCGGGAGATTGAGATTAATATAAGGCATGGCATATTTCCTTTCAATACGATTTTATATACATAAATAATGTACATAAAACAAGTATAGGCTGCAAGCATTTTTTCTAAATCTGTGTTGCCGCTTCGCTGTTCGGGTGAATTGTTTGCAAATATTGCCTCATAAAATTCTTGCTTTCATTTTGGCGGTTATGGGAATAGGGTATTTCACCCAAATTACGTATTCCTAATCAGGCCAATCGTCACGCGGCCAGCAGTCAAACTTTATCATCCTTTGCTCGTCCAACGAATATGATCAAATAGAGAGAATGCACGATGAAACCAACGCTACGGCTCATCTTCCTGGGATTTATCTTTATCGCCGCCGTTTCCCGTGCGCAAACGCCGGCGTTTGATTCCCTTCGCGTGAATCTGGAAGCGAAAGATATGGCTTTGCGGGAAGCGCTTCAGCAAATCGTCGCGCAAACGAAAGTGCAACTGGTTTATCACGATGCGCTGGTGGCCGGCGTGAAAACGAGCGTCTCATTTAAAAATGTCACGCTGCGCGAAGCGTTGGCAGAAATTCTCGCGCCGGCGGAGTTGACCTACGGCGTGATGGAAGACGGGCAGATTGTGATTATGTGGCGCGGTTGGCGGGAGCGGCGTGGCGTTTCTAACGAGCAGCCTCCGCCTTTTGGCATGGCCGGCCCGCCGGATTTCATCGCCACGGCGTTGCAGGAACTCGCGCTTTCCGAAACGCAAAAAATCCAAATTGATTCCATTCAACAAATGCAGCGTGAAAAAGCCATTGCGCTTTTCCGCCAGCGCCAAAACGGCGCGCTCGGTTTCGAAGACTTTCGCTCGGCCCGCGACCGGATGAATGACGACATGATGAAACAAATGCAGGGCGTACTCACGAAAGAGCAATACAAAAAATTTAAAAAAGAGCTCGAGCAAAATCACCCAGCGCGCGAAGGCTTTCGACCGCCTCCGCCACAACGTCCCGAAGGCGGTCCACCGTCGCGCGGGCGCCCGCCGCGGAGAAGGTGAATTGACATCCTGTTCGATGTCATTCCGTAGGAATCTTTTTTAAAATTTAAGACGAACCCGGATAACAAAAAAGATTCCCTGGCCTGCGGCACCGCGTGGCGCGGCGGGCGCCAGGGCAGGCTTCCAGAATGACATTTTTCTTATATCGAAGACGAAAAATTTTATGAGGCTCAAATGAAACGAAACGGATGCCGCGTTTTTCTGTTCTTGCTTATTTTAAGCGCGCCAAGCTTCGCCGACATCGGCACCGCCGGCCAAGCCAACCTCGATTCCATCCGCGTGAGCTTCGAAGCCAGCGAGGTGGCGTTGCGCGAGGCATTGCAAAATCTTATCGCGCAAACCCGGCTGCAAATCGTTTATCATGACGCGCTCGTCAAAGGCTTGAAAGTGAGCTGTGCGTGCAAAGATGTCACGTTGCGGCAGGCGCTGCATGAATTGCTCAAATCGACGCCGCTCACTTTCGAGGCCATGCCGGATGGGCAAGTCGTCATCGTTAAACGCAAGTATGATTTGAAAGGCTACATCAAAGCCGCCGAGAGCGGCGAGACCTTGCCTTACGCGAATGTGATGATCAAAGGGACGCGGCATGGAACGACATCGAATGTCAACGGTTATTTCGTGCTCGTGAATGTGCCCGCCGGGCTTTGCACGTTGCACGTGAGTTATATCGGCTATCAAACCATCGAGGCGCCGATCACCAGCGCGGATTCGAAAGAAACGATCATGATCAATCTGCGGCAGAAAACTTTGCTCGGCGAAAAAGTCACCGTGACCGCAGATAATTTGCAGACGATGGAAGTCGTGCCGGAAGCGGCGCAAATTCGCCTTTCGCCGCGCCAGATTGCGACGCTGCCCTCGGTCGGCGAAGTCGATATTTTTCGCTCGCTGCAATTGCTGCCCGGCATCAGCGGCGTGAATGACGGCTCTTCGGGGCTGTATGTGCGCGGCGGCACGCCCGATCAGAATCTGGTGTTGTTCGACGGCATGACGATTTATCACGTCGATCATTTCTTCGGCTTCATCAGTGCGTTCAACACCGAAGCCGTTAAGGACGTGCGCGTGTTCAAGGGCGGCTTTCCGGCGAAGTTTGGCGGCAGAACTTCGAGCATTGTCGAGCTGACCGGCAAGTCGGGCAGTTTCGATCATTTCCAGGCCGGCGGCAGTTTGAACTTGTTGAGTGGCAGCGCCATCGTACAGGCGCCGATTTCCGGCCGCGGCGCGTGGCTGCTCTCGCTGCGGCGCTCGTATACGGATTTTATTAAAAGCGGTCTTTATGATAAAATTTATGCTTCGATTACCGGCCAAAATAAATCTGGCGAAGGAACCACGACGCCGAACAATGCTGGGCCGGGCGGCGGCCCGCCGGGTTTGCAATCCATCGCCGCGACACCGGATTTTTATTATTATGATTTGAACAGCAAATTGACGTATTCACTCTCCGGTCGCGATCGCGTCGCATTGAGTTTTTATAACGGCCGCGACAATTTGGATCAATCGCAGGATTTGGGCAATCTGCAATTTCGCCGCGGTGGCCCGCCGAATGTTGGGCAAGCGCCGCAGCGAGTTGGCTCGGAAAATCTCACCGAGTGGGGCAACCTCGGCGCGAGCGGCAACTGGTCGCGCGTGTGGAGTGACCGGCTTTATTCCAGCCTGTTGGCGGCGTACTCGAATTATTCCAGCGATAGCCGCCGGGGTTTGAACGCCGGCGGCGATAACGCGAACGCGATCTTCCGCGCGTTCGGCTCGTCGGAAAAAAACGACGTTCGTGATTTGACGCTGCGTTTCGATAATGAGTGGCAATTGCACCGGGCGCATCGTTTGGAATTTGGCACGTGGCTCTCGCGCACGAATGTGAAAGTCGCATTTACCGCCAATGACACGATCGATATTCTCACGCGCGACAATGAAGCCGGGCAAGCAGCTTTTTATTTGCAGGACAAATGGCAGGTGTTTCGCCCGCTGGAGCTGACGCTCGGACTGCGCACGACCAATTACAAACCGACGCAAAAGACTTACTACGAGCCGCGCGCGTCTTTGCGGTTAAATCTGCGTCGTGGTTTGTCGCTCAAAGGCGCGTGGGGCGAATATCATCAATTTGTCAATCGCATCACAAATGAAAATGTTTTGGAAGGCAATCGTGATTTCTGGTTGCTGGCAGATGAACGGTTGCAGCCAGGTTTTGCCGAGCACAAAATTCTCGGCGCCACGTATGAAAATTTTAATTATATTTTCGACGTCGAAGCGTATCACAAAAACCTTGACGGCGTCGCGGAATTTTCGCAGCGGTTTCGCCGCTCGCCCGAACAGCGATCGGAAGATCTCTTTTTCCTCGGCACCGGCGTGGCGAAGGGCATCGAATTTTTAGCGCAAAAGAAAAGCGGCAAGCTGAACGGCTGGGCGAGTTACACGCTGGCGAAAGTGCAATATCAAATTTTTCCTTTTAATAACGGCGAGCCGTATCCGGCGAATCAGGATCGCCGCCACGAAGTCAAGCTCGTCGGCAACTACGGTTTCGGCAAATGGAATCTCGCCGCGACGTGGGTGTTGGCGACCGGCGCGCCATACACCGCGCCGGAAGCGCAATATACGATTAAATTATTGGACGGCAGCACGCGCAGCTACATTCACGTCGGCGATAAAAACGGCAATCGCCTGCCGGCGTATCATCGCATGGATTTAAGTTTCTCACGCAAATTTATCAGCACGTGGTTCGATTGGAATCTGGGGATTTCCGTTTTCAATCTTTATGATCATAAAAACGTGTGGTATCGCGAATATCTGTTGGACACCAACCCGGTGATCGTGCGCGAAGTGACGACGCTGGGTTTTGTGCCGACGGTAACGCTGCAGGCGAATTTGAAATAATAGAACGGCTTGATTTTTAGACGACTAAAAACTGAAACCTGCGGATAGCTTTAAATTCCCCACGGATTGAAGAAGCCCGCGGATGAAATGCTTTATCGGTGGGCTTCTTCAATTCGCGGGAGGTTTCTTTTCGGTTTTAAATTTGCAGAATTTTTTTCTGTAAAAATCTTCGCGATTATGATTGTTTTTTCAGGATAATACAATATTAACAACAATTGAGGAGTAGCATTTATGAACAGACGAGACCTGTTAAAAAAAGTCGGCGCCATCGGGCTTGGCTCAATGCTGCCATTCGGCAAAGCGTTGAGCGCCGAGGAAAAAGCGGAATTTTTGCAGTCGGCCTGCATCTTGACGCCGCAGGAAACGGCAGGGCCGTTCTATTTCAATCCCAATCTGCTGCGGCAGGATATTACGGCGAACACGCCGACCGGCGCGGTCAAAACGGGCCTGCCGCTGAATATCGTTTTTACGGTGGTGAATACGAATTGCGATCCGATTCGAAATGTGTTGGCGGATATCTGGCATAATGATAAAGACGGGATTTATTCGGGCTATGCCGGACAACCCGGCGGGGTCAACACGATGGGACAAAATTTTTTGCGCGGCATTCAAATGACGGGCGCGGACGGCAAATGTGCGTTTAAAACGATTTATCCCGGCTGGTATCCCGGCCGCGTCACGCACATTCATTTCAAAGTTCGTCTGACGGCGACGACGTATGTGACGTCGCAATTCTGCTTTCCCGATAGCATCAACACCGCCGTCTATCAGACGCCGTTGTATGCGACACGCGGCCAGAATTCATTAACGAATGCGACGGACAACATTTTTCGCAGCGCCAATCCGGCGGGACAGATCATTGCCCTCACGCCGAATGCGGCCACCGGCGTTTATGATGGCGCTTATACAGTCGTGGTTAATGCCCCAACCGGCGTCAATGACTCTGAAATGAATCCGGAGGGATTTGCGCTGCATCAAAATTATCCCAATCCCTTCAACCCGACGACGACGATCGCATATCGTTTGCCCGTGAGCGGCGCGGTGAAGTTGACCGTGTTCGACGTGCACGGCAGCGAAGCGGCGATGCTGGTAGATAAGCAACAAGCGGCGGGAACGCACGAAATTATTTTTGACGCGACTAAACTCAGCAGCGGTTTTTATTATTACAAACTGAGCGCAGAAAATTTTGCGGCAACGAAAGAGATGTTGTTGATTAAATAACGGAGTGTCAAGCTTCAGCTTGACGCGGCTTGTGTCAAACTGAAGTTTGACGCTCCGGAAAAGCTTCAAATCCTGGTGTGAAAACGGAGTTGCAAGCTTCAGCTTGCAGCCACCAGTGTCAAACTGAAGTTTGACACTCCTGCAAAACTTGAAAGTATGGCGTGCTTAAAAATGAGAAAACTTTTTCCCTTATTCATCGCCGCGAGCTTCGCGATATTGAGCGGCTGCGAGACCGACTCATCGCTGCTGCCGGAAAACGAATTGCTCGTCGTGCGCGCCTATCTTTATGCCGGCGAGCGCGTCGCGGATGTACAGGTGACGACAACTTTCGGGCTGACATCAGATGACAGCGTCGGACTTCCCATAAACGACGCAAAAGTCTCGTTGGAAAAAGCCGGCAAAGTTTATCCACTCACGGCGAGCCGCGGCGATACCGGTTATTATCACTATGCCGGAAACGATCTCCTCGTAAATACCGGCGATCTCTTTAAAATCTCCGTCGCGCACAACGGCCAAACGGTGACCGCAGAAACCATTATCCCTTCGCCGCCGCGCCAACTCACGATTTCAAAAAGTGAGCTACTGGTGAATACGAGCACGCCCTTTGACACGTCATCGCTCACCCTCAGTTGGGAGGCCGAAGATACATTTTATTTTGTCGTGGTGGAAAATCTGGAAGCGTCACCCACGCCCATCAATCAGACACCTTTCCCCGGCGGGCCGCGCGGGCAGTTGCGTTCTTTCCGTTCGCGTCCGATTCGCGAAAGCCGTTACACGATTCGGCGTTTTGATTTGACCTATCTTGGCGAGCATCGCGCGAAGGTTTACAAAGTCAATCGGGAGTATGCCAATTTATATGCATTCGGCCAGCAGGACTCGCGCAATCTCAACGAACCGGAGACGAATGTTAAAAATGGCTTGGGCGTGTTTGCGGGGTTTAGCAGTGAGGAAGTAAAGTTTCGGGTGGTCAAACAATAAATAGGGCTCGCCAAAATTATTTTGCCTCACACTTCTTTGACCAACATTGATTTGGCGTATAAAAAAGTTTAAAAATCCGTTGGCAGCTTTTTATCCGTTGGTGACAAAAGTTGGAAATTTCTAAAACTTAAAATCTCATCCCGATCCCCATCGCCAGCCCGCCACGCAGCGGTTGGATTCCCATCTGCAATTTTTCGTTCTTCTTCTGACGTGGATAAACCAGATAACTTACCAGCGTGCCGCTCGCCGCGCCGACGATGACGTCGCTGAGATAATGTTTCTTGTCGTGAATACGCGAGAACCCCACATAACCGGCCCAGCCGTAAAGCGCGCCGAATGAAACTCTTTTCCAGCCCGTTGGCGAGAGTAGCGGCAAACGTCCGCCGCGGCGTGCCGCGAGGCCGTCGATAAAATCGCGCGCTTCCAGATAAAGAAAAGTCGAGGTGGCAAATGCCGTCGACGTGTGCCCCGAGAAAAAGGAATAGGTGTCCGAATTGTCCGGGCGATAGCGTTGGATGTTGCGTTTCGCCAGATGCGTCACGACTTTGGTATAATAAAGCGCCTGATGAAAACGAAACATGCGGCCGTAGCTCGCCGCTGAATAATCGTGAATCCCGAGGACGTCGACCAGCATCATGCCGCCGAAACGCCACGTGGCCGTCGCGCCCGGATAAAAAAGCGGGTTAACTGCGCCGGGCGATTTTTTCCCGTCCGTTCGCGCGAGACTTTCGGAGATTTCCTCATCCATTTCAGATGGCCCCAGCTTGAGCCCCTGCGCCGGTTTCTGCTGATCGAGAAAAGCGCTGGTGGCGAGGCTCGCCAGATCCCAGCGCGTAAAGCTCATTCTCGCGCCTTCATAGAGATTCTCGTAAAAACGCGGCCCCTTTGTCGCCGTCGAATTTTGTGCTGGTGCGATTGAACGATATGAGGAAAAATCCGGTTTGCCGGAGGAAGATTGTGAAAGGATCGGTTGATTGCCCAGCGCCACGAGCGCCAGAACGGTTGTTACAACGCCGCCAGAAAACCGCATGGTCTCTCCGTCGAAGAAAAATTTACAAGCTGATTGGATTAAAATTCAGTAACGAATTTTATAAAACCTCTCCCTCAACAGAGTTGCTAAAAACCATCTGAACTGCGAAAATTTTGATAAACGGCAAGTCGAATGATGACTTGAATCTGGAGTCATGCCGCTGAAGGGATGAATAAAATACTAATCTGCGGCAACAAAAGCAAGCAAAAGTTTCTGAGAAAAAGATTGCTTTTCTTTGTAATTTGTGCATATTTTTGTAACACCTGTTTTGAACTGTCGGCACCCAAAAAAGTTCACCCGTGACAAGAATATTTTATGGCTATTTTACTCCTGGTTTTATTCCTGCTGCAGACCGGCGGCGAGAATTTTCCGGAAATTAGCGGTTATGATTTCGGCAACAAAAAGATTGCCTCCATCACGCTTCCCAAAGAGCTGAACGAAGCGTCGGGGCTGGCCTTCACGAGCGACGGGCGCCTGCTCGGCCACAATGACGAACAGGGAATCATTTATGAAATCGATTATCGCGCCGGCGCCATTCGCCAACGTTTTTCTCTCGGGAAACTTGTCGTCTACCGCGACGATCTCGAAGACATCGCGACGAAAAAAGACACCATTTTCATGGTCAACAGCAGCGGCGTGATTTTGCGTTTTTTGCCCGGGAAAGACCGCGAGAAAATTACTTTTCAAACTTTCAAAACGCCGCTCTCCATCCGCAACGACGTGGAAGGGTTGGCGTATGACCCGGCGACGGATTGTCTGCTGCTGGCCTGCAAGGGCGAAGCGGGAATCGAGTTCAAAAATACCGTGCCGGCGAATCATCGCGCCGTTTACGCTTTTTCCCTCAAAACGTACAAACTGTTGCCGAAACCGCGTTTTCTGATTCCGGTCGCGAAAATCACCGCGCAGATCAAGGAGAAGGAATTTGCGCCGTCAGCGATTGCGCGCCATCCGCGCACCGGAAATTTTTTCGTGATGGCGGCGCGCGGCAATGCGATCGTGGAAATCGACGCCAGCGGCAATTTGCTCAACTTGTCGTCTCTGCCGAAGTCTTTGCACCCCCAGCCGGAAGGTCTCGCCATCGCGGCGGATGGCACGCTGGTAATCTGCAATGAAGCGCCGAGTCCGGGCAAGTCGGGAAGAATCGTGGTCTATTCACCGCGATAAGGCGAAGTCGGACTTGGGCAGGGGGAGTTTTCAAATTTAGCAGAATCCCGCTGCCCAAGTCCGACTTCACTTACTCAGGAGATTTTATGAAAAGCAAAAATGTCGATCGCGCGACCGACACGATGTTTCGTATTGTCATGCAAAATCATATGCAGCTTAGCGCGCTGGCCGATCAAAAAGCGAATATGATCATCACGGTTTGCTCCATCATTATCAGCCTCGTGATCCCGCGCATTTTTGACGAGCAATTGCGCTATTCCGTTATGGCGTTGGCGCTGACCTGTCTGCTCACGATCCTTTTCGCCGTCTATTCGTCTTTGCCCAAATATGCCGGCAAGCGGGA
>Ga0247727_10007055_pt1 | contig 21672 bp, 40 predicted proteins | sample WisWelCaveWW1625_FD_202498 | JGI IMG/M metagenome (GOLD analysis project Ga0247727, IMG submission 202498) | Biofilm microbial communities from Wishing Well Cave, Virginia, United States - WW16-25 | ecosystem: Environmental > Aquatic > Deep subsurface > Groundwater > Cave microbial mat | place...
TACGGCGGCTGAGGAGGACGCATGGGCACGTGTACGTTCACGGAAGCGTCGTTCCCCATCCCGCCATTCCTGCTCTCTGCGCGAAGGCGTAGCGGCGGGAAGATGAAGATCCTGCTCGGGGAGATCGCCGGCAGCGCCAGCTACGCTGCTGGTGGCGACAACATCCGGCCCGGCGACCTCAAGGGCCTGAGCGAGATCCACCGCATCTGGTTCTTCGAGGGGGGCTGGGCCAAGGACGCCAGCAAGTACGCCATTGCGGCCGGCACGCCTGGCGCTGAGAAGCTGAAGGTGTTCAGCGCCTTCAACACGGAAGAGACTGCCACGACGAACCTCACGACCAAGTCCTGGAAGGTCGCGATCATGGGCGTGGGGTGAGGACGTGGCCAACGAGGCGACCGTCAAGGACGAGGGCATCTACCGCGGCGTCGTCATCGCCAACGTGACGGCTTCTGGCAAGTCGACCGGCGGCGCGACCGAGGTCGAGCTGCTGAGCCCATCGGTCATCGACCTGGGCTCCGACATGGTGGGCGGCACGGCGGTCATCACGGCCAAGGAGGCCAACGGCCAGGGTGTCGACCTGCGGGTCTACTCCAACAAGAGCATGACGGCCTCGGACCGGGCGATCATCGGCTCGAAGCAGACCATCGCGGCCAGTGGCGCCGCCAACGTCATCGCCAATGTGGGCCGCTACCTCTCGGTGACGATCCAGAGGACTGGTGGGACGGACGCGACCGTCGAGATCCGCATCGAGGTCAAGGGTCCCGCTCGGTAGGGGGCCTGCTCGGTGCTCACGCTGGCGCTGCTCGCCATCCTCTACGCGTTCCTGGACCTCCAGGACCGGCGCTGGCGCTGCCACGACAGAGCCTACAGCCACCGCCAGGCCGTGCGGCAGGTCGGCGCCGAGCGCGCGGCCCACGAGCGTATCCGCATGGGCAGCTCGTGGGACCGCTATGTGGTGCGCATCGATCCAGAGGGCGGTCTGTCCATCCAGAGCAAGTGGCAGTACCGCATCGTCCCTTCGGCCAAGGCGCTGCCGCGCAGGCTCTGGCGCTGGCGGCCCAAGGACCGCAAGCAGAAGATCCTCCTCCTCATGGCAGCCGCAGCATTGGCTCTCGCCACCTATTGGACGCTGGGGCTGCCACTCCCGCTCATCGGAATTGCAAAGACCTGGAGCAGCGCCGTTCCGAGCAACTGGAGCACCGACCTATCCTGGGGCGGCACGAAGCCAGCAGCCGGTGATAGCGTCACGTTCGACGCTACCGGTGTCGGCAGCTGCACGGTCGATGAAGCGACGGCTGCGCTCATCGGCTTCACGGTGACGACCGGTTACACCGGCACCATCACCGTCAACAATGCCATCGACACCGACGATCTGGACGTGGACTTCGGTGGAGCTGGCACATGGGCAGGAACCGCCGCGATCGTGCTGACGCCGGGCGGCGCGCAGACCATCACGAGCGACCAAGCCATCCCGGCCCTGACGCTGACGCCGACGGCAGCGGCCACTATCACGCTCGGAGGAGCCATCACGGTCACGGGCGCTCTGGTCATCAACACGAATGCCACGCTGGACACGAGCGCGGCCAGCAACTTCGCCCTCACGGTATCGGGCGCGACCACCATCACGGGCACGCTCCTCTGCAACGGTTCTACGGCATCGTTCGGCTCGGGCATCACAGCGTCGTTTGGCATCTCAATGCAGTCCGGCGGAGTCTTCACGGGCGGTTCGGGCCCCCACACCATCGGGTCTATCCGGCGCTCCCCGGGCGCCACCGCCCATACCATCACGCTCTCCAGCGGCACCACGACCATCAATTCGGCCAGCAGCAATGTGGCAATCTTCACGAACTCCGCGACCGTCTGGTCGCACAGCAGCGGGACCGTCAACTTCACCCGCGCCGGCACCCAGGTGCTTTCGGACACGGAGAACACGGCCAGGACGCTCTTCTACAACTTCACCGTCAATGGGGCCGGGAACGTGACGCAGTTCGGGGACGCGGCCGGTTTCGCCCTCACCATCGCCAACAACTTCACCATCACGGCCGGGACCTTCGACACCGCGGACATCACGAGCGGGACGGACAGGAACCTGACCGTGACTGGTACGACCATCGTGCAGGGCACGCTCGATTGCAACGGCTCCACGATCTCGCTGAACAGCGCGGGCACGCCAGCGACCTTCGGGCTCGACGTGAACGGCGGTACATTCACGGGCGGGAGCGGCCCCCACACCATCGGGTCGCTCGACATCAGGGGCGCGGCGGCCTACACGGCGACGAGCGGCACCACGACCATCAACGGCCGGCAGAGCGGCGGCACGTACTTCCGCTGGAGTGCCTCGGGCGCCCCCACATTCACCCACAACAGCGGCACGTTCAACTTCACCTACACGGCCGCCGGCGCGACCTCCGAACTCTATGCGGCAATCACGTTCTTCAACTGGACCTGCGCCCACAGCGCCGTGACCCACACGCTCTACACGACAACCTCTGCCAAGACCATGACCATCGCGGGCGCGCTCACCGTGACGAGCGGCACCCTTGACTGCGTCTCCGGGGCCCAGCCTGTCGTGAACCTCTCGGTCACGGGCGCATCAAGCATCACGGGCACGCTCACGCTGGACAATTCGGCCCCGACCTTCACGGGCAACGTGGCCATCAACAGCGGGGGGATCATCCAGAAGAACAGCGGGACCGGTGTGGTGAACACCAACGGCAACTGGACCGTCGCTGCCGGAGGGACGCTCAGCCTCACCGGTGCCGGGCAGGTATTCAATCAGAACACGGCCGCCAAACAGATCGACATCAACGGCACATGCACGCTCAATGGCGCCAGCGGCAACAATGTCGTCATCAACATTCAGTACGCCTTCCTGCTCCAGACCGGCTGCACTATCGACTTCCAGTACGTGACGTTCGACGGAAGCGCTGGCGCGACGACTGACTTTGCATTCCAGTCCAATGCTGCCAGCCTGACGATCACCAGGATCGACAACATCACCTGCCAGGCGCGGCCGGCCATCGACCGAGCAGGGCTCTACGTTGCGGCAGCCGGGCTGCTGACCATCACGAACAGCACCTTCGACGGCGGCACTGAAGCCACCTACATCGGCAAGGACATCCTCATCGGCACCAATCGGACGTTGCAGCTGAGCGGCTGCACCTATTCGTCTGTGGGGATGGTCACGACGGGCGGCTGGATCTCCTCCATCGCAGACCAGGGCGTAGCCAACGCCCATGTGTTCTATGGCATCCTCAGTGCCAGCAGCCCCACCGCAGCGTATCAGGTCGCCGATGCCGACAACGTGACGCTCAAGCAGGCAGATGCCTACGAGGCCAGCTTCAACTCGGTGTTGACCATCGACCAGGCAGAGACATTCGCGGCCGGCACGGTCAGTGCCAGCACGACGCTGAGGGTCAATGGCAACGTCACCCTGACCTTCACGAGCATCGCCAACAGCGGCGTCATCGACTTCGCTGCCAACACCGTCAATGCAGCAGTGCTCTCCGGGGGCACAGTCACGGTCACGGCACCCGACATGGACAGCGGCGGTGCTGGCAGCAAGGTCACGCTCACCGGCGTCACCATCACACCAGCGCTCACGACTGGCGGTACTGGCGTCACCATCACCTACACCGGCACCTGCGTCCAGACAGGTGCGATGGTCGTCAGTACAGGCGACAAGATAACGACCGCGACGGCCACCATCACGTTCAGCGGTACGTTCACCTGCACTGGCGAGGTCGAGAGCACGGGCGCCAGCGGTATCACGTTCAAGAACACCTACACTGCCAACGCCGGGACCGAGGACTACCAGGCAGGGACGGTGACGATAGACCTTGGCACCACCGCTTACACGGTCACGAGCGGCACCCGCAAGTTCTTCAACCTCACGCTGACTGGTGCCAATGCGTTGACGTTGGGCGCCAACAACATCGGCTGCGTCGGCACGTCCTTCGTCGCCAGCGCCTACACCGGTACCATCGGGAGCGGCGCCAACAACTACCGCTTCGACCTCTACCTGACCTCTACATCGCAGACCGCCACCTTCGGCGCGCAGACTTGGAACAACGCGACCGCTGGCAACTACGCCATTGCCATCCTGTCCAGCACTGCCAGCGCCACCTGCACGCTCACATGGGGCGGAGCGACCATCACCCGTGGCATCCTCATCACCCCCAACGCAAACTCATGGACGGTCAATCCGACCGGTACGCTCACAGGCACCGGCGATATATTCCAAATCTCGCCGCAGGCAGGAGTGACCGGCATGGTCTACAACCACAACGCATCGATTGTGACGGGCTTCGGCACCACCGTGCTCAATGCCGCGACCGGCACGACCGCATCTACCTTCAATATCACCACAGGCACGTTCAGCGGCACGACCATGACCATCAACGACCTCATGACCGTCAATGTCACGGGCGCCGCGACCATGGCCTGGACGACCATCACGCTGGGCGAGGCCGGTGGCGACGGCGCCACGCTGTCCATCACGGCAGCGCCAGCATCGCTGACGGTCGGAACACTGGCACTCAATGCGCTCAGCGCCGCCACGTTCGATGCCACGTTCACGCTCGCGCCAACGACCGCCATCTCCGTCGCCGCCACGGCAACGCTCACGGTCAGTGCCAGCCGGACCCTGACCCTGACCTTCGGCGCCGGCTTCACCTTCACCAGCAGCGGGACCGTCACGGTCAATGGCAAGATCCTCATGATCGGCCAGGCACCGGCAGCCGTGGCACTCGACGCCACCAGCGGTCTTGGCGAGGCCAATCCAGACCGAGCCCAGATAGCGGTCACGGGCACGTTCGCGGCCGGCGACATCGTGAAGGTCTACGAGAGCAGTGGCGATGCGGCGCATCTGGCCGGCGAGAGCAGGTCGGTCGAGAGCATCGCGGCCAACGACTATCTCGACCTGGCAAGCAACCTGAGCCTGACCTACCTCGTGGCCAATGGGGGCAAGGTCATCAGGACCAGCGAGCGGTCGCTGCGGATGAACAGCTCCAGCGCGCAGAACGGGACCATCGGCGGCACGGGCACCTGGGAATGTACCGGGCCCAGGGGCGAGGTCTGGGCATCGACGCTGGCCGTCGATGCCAGTCTGGCATTCATCAACTGCGACGTGTTCGTGTCGGCCGCTGCCGGTGGGACTGTCTACGAGGTCCGCAAGGGCTATCTCAACAAGTGGCTCCACCCGATCATCAACAAGGAGCTGAACTGATGGCGTCCCACACCATCCGCAACAAGCGCACCAGTGGGACGCTCCTGCTCAATGTCGGCGGCCAAGCGGTCAAGGTCGATGCCGGCAAGACCGAGCGCGTACCATGCACGGCCTTCCCAGGCCAGGGCGGCTGCGACTGCTGCCGTCTCGAGCAGTGGCTGACGGCCGAGCGCAAGGCTGAAGTCGTGCTGACGCTGGAGGCACGCTGATGTCCAAACAGTTCCGCACACCTCTCGATGTCGAGGCCATCCGTGCCAGGTACCTCAAGATGGGGGCGAAGGCGGCCCTGGCCGAGCTGGCGGTCAGCCATCACCTGCATCTGCTCTATCACCGCGAGGAGGAGGACAGGCGGCGCAAGGACTTGCGGTTCTGGTCGCCGATCCTCATCAGCATCGCGGCAATCGTCCTGGCATCGGTCCAGGCCGTCCACGGGTGGTTCCCATGATCACCGGCAACCCCATGCTGGACGCCGCCCTGCTGGCAGGGCTGGCGGGGGCCGTGCGGGCCCTCATGGCAGCCTGGAGCCAGCGCGCTGCCGTCGACCATGCCAAGCTGGCCAAGAACGTCCTGTTGGGCTTCGGCGTCGGGGCTGGGGTGGCCTATACGGGCCTGCCGGCGGCCGAGGTGCTGGGCGCCCTGGCGGCCCTGGGGGTCGTGGACATGGCCGAGCGGACGGCCAAGGGTGTGGACCGGCGGGTCCGCCAGGGCAGGCTGTACGGCCCTGCCAAGGCCATCAGCGACGCTCTGGACGACCTGAGGCTGGCGGCCCTGGCCGGCCGAAGTCCCCGCGAAACGGCTCTGGGGGCCTCCTGGGACGCTGCTCTGGCCGGCGGGGGCCATGAGGCGGCCTTGCCGGTCTGGGAGGCCTTGCCGCGCAACGCCAAGGTCCTGTGGGCCGAGACGCTGGTGGCGGCAGATGCTGACCGCCCGAAGGGCTGCTCGCGCCCATCCGACGAGGAGGAGTAAGGCCACTTTCGGCCTGCTCCACCATGGGGGGAAAGTGAAAGTGGACTTCGGCGATGCGCTCAGGGCGCTGCGCAACGGCCAGGCGGTCAGGCGGCTGGCCTGGTATACGGTCCAGTCGGTCATGCTGGGCGAGATTGCCAGCGCCCAGGGCAGCACCATCCCGGCCCTGATGGGCAAGGGCCTCTCGGGCTCCGCGCTGTTCTGGCATCCGTCTCCGACGGACCTGCTGGCAGAGGATTGGGAGGTGGTGCTGGATGGCTGATACCAGGACCATCTACTATGCCGCGCCGGCCGAGGAGGAGTAGGTCATGGTAGGGACGCTCGCCACTCCAGAGCAGGTCGGCAAGCGCCTGGGCCTGGGCTTCGTGTCAGCCGATGCCCTGACCGGCACGCCGGCCGGCACCACGGTCCCGCTGGCCAGTTCGGCCACGGCCAAGTACAAGGCAGCCATGGTCGTGAGGCTGTACGACACCGATAGCCCAGACGGCGAGCTGCGGACCATCGGCTCCGTCACTGAGGGCGTCAGCCTCACGGTCACGGTCGCGGTCACGGGCACGTACACCGTCGCGCAGACCGCCAAGGTGCAGATCCAGGCGCCGTTCAGCAAGACCTCCTACCCGGATTGGGACACGGTCGACGAGATGATCGAGGATGCCGAGGAGGAGCTGGAGAGCGACCTGGGCGGCGTGAGCTTCGTCCCGCGCAAAGTCCCCGACGCCGGCGACACCACGTACAAACATCTGTACTTCGACGCCCGCCCGACCCGGCACGGCTTCTACCTGCCAGGCGACACCATCGACGAGGTCGTGGTCGACCTGGGCTACAGGGACATCGTGCCGCTGCTCAGCGGCACCGACATCCTCGAAGTCTGGAATGGAGGGTCCTGGGTCAATGCGCTCAGCGGCTACACGATCTCGCGCAGCGGCGCCTGGTGGCCCGACTATCCGGCCGGCCACATCCATTTCCTGACGCTGCGGCCGTCGCTCGGGACCGGGACCGTCAGGGCCAGCTTCCGCTACGGCGACCTCAACGTGCCAAAGTGGGCGAGACGGGCGGTCATCGCGCGGGCGGCGATCATGGTGATGCAGAGCGACCAGTACGCCCAGCGGTCCGTCGATGCCGACGGGCCAGGCAGGTTCGGCGCAGAGGCCATCGTGAGCCGCCTCGAGGACGAGTACAGACGCATCGTCGAGGCGAACCAGCGCGCGCCGGTCGCGGTCGCGTATGTGTGAGGGACCATGCCAGGCCAGTATCCGCAGCCGATGAAGGCGCTCCAGACGCTGCTGTCGTCGGCCAACTGGTCGACGGCCAGGACGGCGCTGGCGCTCCAGACGCCCTATCCACTCGTCTCGATGGTCGTGGACCGCGACCTCCAGCGGCCAAGGGTCAGTGACAGGACGCCGGCGGCTGAGAGCCACGACAGCATCCTGCTGGTCGGCCTCGAAGGCGGTGGCAAGCTGCGGTCACAGACGCTGGAGTTCGAGGACTACGAGAACCCGGTCGAACTGGTGATCCGCACCGATGTCAACCAGGATAGGCTCGACGAGCTCTATTGGGTCGCGGCGAAAGTGCTCAAGACCTACGCCCGAAGCCCTGGGACCGGCTACGACACCATCACGTGGGACAGCGCGCCCAAGAATCTCTCGCGCGGCAATGCCTGGAAGTACGCCTGGACGGTCAGGCTCAGCGGAGACTACCGTGCCGCTTAAGTGGTAGTGTTGAGTTGGAAGTGTTGAAGATGTCGACCGTGAGCCTCGTCGTGCGAGATACCTGCCGAACGCCCGGCCATCAGCCGGCCAAGCGCGAGTTCGTCTTTGCCGGTCATCGGATGCAGGTCCATCCGAACGTGCCGTTCAGCATCGACGACGACGTGTTCGTGCTCGACCTCCACAGGGTCAGGTGCGACGGCTGCGGCCGTGAGGACACGCTGCGGCAGGCTGAGCGCAAGTTCGACAAGGGCCTGGACGAGACACCGATCTGCAAGGTCTGCGGCGCGGTCGGCCAGGTCCGGCTCCAGCTTCCGTCCGAGGTCATGCTGGCGGAGGACTTCGACGCCTGGTGGGAGGACCGCCGGCAGAAGACGCTCCGAGCCGAAGCTGCTGAGCGGGGGGATGCCTGATGGGATCGTACCACGCAGCGCGCTCGCAGATATCGTTCGGCTGGGACCTGGCCGCGGACCATCTGACGCTCACTGGCGCCACGTTCAGCGCCAACGTCATCAGCGCGCTGGCCGGCCTGACGGCGGCGAAGTACGAGCGGCAGGAGATGTGGGTCCGCAACGGGACCAACGCGGGCAAGGTCTACCACGTCGTGACCAACACCACGACCTCCATCACGCTCGAGGAGCAGACGACCGGCTTTGCCGCTACCGACAAGGTGGCCTTCACGCTGCACGGCAAGCGTCCGACCGTCACGTCGCTCTTCCTGGCCAGCGACGAGGAGCAGGGCCTGCCCCACACCAAGCGCACGCTCATGCAGAAGTGGTGGCACGGCCAGGGCGCCAAGCCGGCGCAGACGTTCCAGCTCAAGAAGGAGTTCACGTCGCGCGGCCTGAAGTTCGACCTCCAGCATCCAGCGCTGCTGATGGGCATCCTGGGCGGCATCTACGACACCGGCACGGACGTCGGGGGCGGCGGTGGCTCGACGCTGTCCGCTGCCTACAAGCGCGGCGAGAACATCATCACGGTCGCCAGCGCCGCCAACTATGCCGTATCCGACTTCATCCAGGTCGGCGTCGGGACGGCGCCGCCGGCCGAAGGCACGGCCGAGATCCGCAAGATCACCGCTATCGCGGTCAATGACATCACGCTCGACGCGCCGCTCGACTATGACCATGCCAGCGCCGAGGTGTGCAACGAGGTCGCAGCGCCCTTCACGCACGTCCAGAGCGCGCTCGACCGCAATCCGCCCAACATGGTGCTGGAGGCCGCGTTCGACGAGGCGACCGACGTGGTGTTCCACTGGACGGGCGGCTACATCGGCGGCGTGACTGTCGAGGGCAAGGCCGATGGATCGGTGACGGTATCGCTGGATGAAGCGGTGTTCCTGGACGAGCTGCAGGACGATGCGGCCAGGTCGACCGTCACGGCGCTCACGACCCAGCCCTACCAGTGGTCGCACATCGACGGCGGCATCACGTTCAACGGCATCAAGTACGCCAGCGTCGAGAGCTGGAAGCTGACGATCAAGCGTGCTGTCGACATGCGGTGGCAGCACACCAACGCGACTTCTGGCAAGCCGACCAAGGGCTATCCGGCCGCCTACGAGTTCAGCTTCAGCGCGACGGTCGTGCCACAGAACGCCAACTTCCTGGCGCTGGTCCGCAACGGGACCGAGTTCACGACGACGGTCAAGTACATCAGGACGGCGACCACGGACGAATGCACGTTCTCACTCACGAACTGCAATCTTGAGGAAGCACCCCACCCGCTGCCGAAGCAGAAGCACGTCGAGGTGACGGCGACTGGCATGGCGGAGGCCGTGACCGTCACGACCGCCGACAGCTACGGCCACTACTGGCTCATGGCGACGTGACCTGCACGCAGGCCATAATCGCCCGCGACCATCGTTTGGAGTTGAGTTGGATGGACAGAAGCGACGACAGCGGCCAGTGGCCGCCAGGCGACCTGATGGCGCATAAGCGCCGGATGTACGACCGGACCGGCCTTGCCAAGGTCCAGTGGGACGGCAAGCTGTGGGAAATCGAGTACAGGGTGCCGGATTGGGAGGAGTACCGCGTGGTGCTGCTGCAGGCGCTGAGCGCCTGTGCCAAGGCCGGCGCCGACGGCATCAACAGCGCGATCTTCGACCGCATGCTGTTCCAGCGATGCCTGCAGCGCATCAACGACTACCACTTCGTCGAGCGCGCCGGCGCTCCGTTCGACCCCACGCGCTTCCTCGGGCTGCCGGTCGAGCTGATGGAGCGCGCGTTCCTGGCCTGGGGACTGGAGCGCGGTGGTGAGCTCCCTACGAAGGGCTCGTCCGTTCTGTTCGCGCCGCGAAGGGCGGAGGGGCCGAAACCAGACCCGACCATGGAGAGCGAAGTGGAACTCCCATCCACCCGTATGTCTGGGTACTCGTCGTCGAGCGACGGCTCCTCAAGTGCGGCTATGCCTACGAGGAGTTCTGCCGCTGGCCAGAGCCCGTCGTGATAGCGACCTACCTGGTGCTCGACGAGCTGGGGTGATTGGCCGTGCCTGCGAGCATCAACGCTGGCTCCATCTACCTCACGCTGGAGGCCAAGAGCAAGGCGTTCTTCGCAGACATGGGCAAGGCCGACCGGGCATACTCCAGCACGACCGGCGCCTCCGACCGCGCGCAGCTGCGCATCAACGCCAACGAGGGCGAGATCGGCAGGATCCGCGGCAGCGCCATCACGCAATACAGGCGTCTGACCGACGAGGAGAAGAAGCGCATCAGGGCGCTGGAGGAGGAGAACTCCGAGATTGGCAAGGGCCGAGACGCCCTCAAGGGCACGGGGCAGGCGGCCAACACGGCCGGCAAGCAATTCAACTTCATGGCGGTCGCTGGCATCGGCGCCATCGTGGGCCTGGTGGCGGCATCGGGCACCGGCTCTGCCGCCATCGAGAGCGCGACGGCCGTTGCCACAGGCTTCATCGACACGACGCTGGAAGGCTATGAGGAGATGCCAGAGAAGATCCAGAACATCGGCGGAGCGTTCAACGATGTCAAGCAGGACCTGCTTGCGGGCGACAATGAAGGTCTGAAGAAGAGCGGCGGCGACATGGTGACGTCACTCATCGAGGGCATCCGCTCCTCGCCCATCCATTCGCAGGTCGAATACATTGGACAATCGCTCGGCGTCGATACCGACAGCATGTACGCGCAGGGCGAGGCATCTGCGCGTCAGATGGTCGTCGGCCTCGTGGATGGGATGGTCGGGATCGATACCTGGCTCGACGATACCGGCCGCACGCTCCAGGTCGGCTGGGACGGCATGGTCACCGGAGCTTCGAAAGCCGGCGGCGACATCATCGGCGCCATCGGAGGCGCGGGCCAGGCAGCGCAGGACGACTGGAACACCGCATCCACGAACGTCACCACTTACCTCACGGACCTCGGTTCGACGGCCGTGACCGAGGGCCTGAAGTTCGCCGACAGCCTGGGTCTTGACGATCTCAACAGGAACGTCCAAGACTTCGTCGACAACCCCGGCAAGGAGATCACCGAGTGGGCCAACGGCCTGGGGGACGCGCTCGCAGGAGCGGGCAAGCGCGCTGGGGAGTTCTGGGACGCCCTGCAGAAGGAGAGCGGGAAGGCCAGCAAGGGCGCCGAGGACGCATGGAACAGCTTCTGGGGGAAGAAGTGATGAACCTCACGGATCTGCATCAGAACCTGCAGGAGGCCATGGGGCCGACGCGCATCGACGGCCAGTCGGTCAATGGCGTCGTGCTGGTCGACGGAGTGCCGGGGCCGCTGCTGTGCGAGTGCGGCAAGGTGATGGCGGAGGTACAGGACTGCCTCGTGGTCGGCTTTGCCAGCAAGCAAGATGCGCTGCCATGGCTGCGCAGCTTCGTCGTCGGACGCGTCTATGCCGTGCAGGGCCAGCACGGCACCAATCCGGCGCGCTTCGTCGGCCAGCGGATCTCCAGCCTCGACGCCCACACGTGCCTGTGGGTCCTGAGGTTCGCGCTCATCGACCGCCATGGCAAGAAGGTCTGGCCGCCGGCTCCGCCGGTCCTGTGAGGTGATGGTCCTTGGCAATCGACATGGCGATCCGCGACAACGCCTCCCCCAGCCCGAACCGCCAGCTGCTCAATGTCACCTCGTGGACGCGCTCGCTGGGCCGCGAGGTCAAGCAGCATGCCCGCAAGACGCCACCGGCCGTCGGCGCCAAGCAGGAGCGCCTGACCGACCATGGCGCGAGCAAGACGCAGTGGACGTTCCACGTCACGTTCGAGAGCTGGGCCCTCTACAAGGTCGCCTACAACAACTTCAAGACGACGTTCTTCACGAACCGGCCGATGTATCTGGAGTTGTTCCACAACACCGGCAGTGAGGAGGAGTACGAGGGCGCGGTCCTGACCTTCACGACCGATGCCGTGCGCACGGATACTGGCGGCGAGCTCAAAATCGACGCCACCATCGTGTTCCAGGAAGGCTCGACGTTCCAGCTGCTGGGCGGGTGAGGGTCACGTACAAGTCCATCTGGTTCGACAACTTCTTCCAGCCCAACAGCGCCGCCAACACGGTGCTGCACTGGCGGACCGTCACGGGCACGTGGGCCGCCAACACGGGCGAGTTGCGCCAGACCGCAGCAGCGACGCACTCCGTCATCATGCCAGCCGACCGGGACCGGACGGCATTCCGCGTGCTGCAGCAGGACCGCAAAGTCATCTACGAGTTCAGGATGAAGCTCGTCGATGTGGCGGGAGCGGCTGAGCGCGGCGGCCTGATCTGGTGCGCCAGCACCACTGCAGGCGACTATCTCGGCAACAGTTACGTGCTGGAGCAGACCGCGGCTGCGATGAGCATCTACAAGTCGACGGCCAACGTGCTCGGCGCTGCCATCGACACAGACCCGACAGGCGCCACGCTCGGCACCTGGTACTACTACAAGGTGGTGTGGGACCCGACGACCGGCTCCATCATCGTCTATCGCGGGACCTCCTACCCGGCCGCGACCGAAGTGCTCAACGGCACGGACGGCTCGCTGACGAACCAGGCCTATGCTGGCCTGTGGTCCGACGATGCAGAGGCGCACTTCGACGAGGTCGACTGGCACTTCGATACAGAGACGGACCTCATCGACTTCGCGGTCGAGCGCTCCTGTACGTTCCGGCCCGGCACGCTGAAGTTCGTGGTGCCGGCCGAGAACGACGGCGGCCTCGACAAGTACGCCTATGGCGACTGGCTCCGGGTGGTGCTCAGCGACGGCACCACGGCCTACAAGGATTTCCTCGGACGCATCACGCAGATCCTCCAGACGCAGGACACGATGTCGCCGGCGGAGAGCTTCGTGGCGCCGGGCGAGGTCGAGGTCACGGTGACCGAGTTCCATGGCTTCGAGCTGCGCGACCTGGAGGTACGGCGGACTGGTGGGGGCGCCGTCGACCTCAACGGCCTTGCCACGGCCTACCTGGCAGAGGCCGACTTCGTGACGGCCAAAGACGTGGCGACCGGTGGCAACACCAAGAACACGACGACGCGCGGCCGCTATGCCCAGGACCTGCTGCGCCAGCTGGCGTTCGAGACAGGGACCAGGATGGTGGGGTCGGCCGACGGCCAGTTCAGCATCGACACTACTCACCCGGCCTCAGGCGTGACGTTCGACAACGACAACATCCGTAGCGGCCGGCGTATCATGGGGGGCTGGAATGTCGCCAACCGGGCGCGCGTCTACACCGCCGATGGCGCCGACAGCAACGCGGTCGTCAACAATACCACGCTCCAGCGCAGCACTGGCAAGGGACCGGCCTATGGCCCGCGCTCGATGGTGGTGGCGGACCGGGCGCTGACCAGCGTGGCGGCCGGCGGCGATGCCGAGGACCTGGCCAACTACTGGCTCACCCGCTACGGCACGGCGCCGGACCTCTACGAGCTGTGGGTCTATGGCGGGCACGGCGTCGAGCCGTCCGAAACCGTGACGGTGACGTGCGACCTGCTGGGCCTGTCGGCCGAGGCCATGATCGTGATGCAGAAGTCCTACAGCGCCAGCCTGTCGCATCTGGGCATCCGGTTCTTGCTGGCCAAGAGCAGCGCAGGCGAGCAGTGGCCGCGCGAAGGCCTTGTCGATAGCCTCATCGAGGTCGGCAACGGGGCTGTGCGCAGCATGGCCGACAACATCTGATGGCTCGCGCGGCAGACACGACCCATGGACCGCGCGGCCAAGCCGCGCTGGCCTACAGTAATACCTGAGCCCTCAGGCCTCGCCCGGGCAGACCGAGCCTGCCGGCAGGTCTTCGGAGACCACGTGCCTGCGGCCCCTGGGCGGCCGCACGACCATCAGGCACACGCGGCAGATGTAGGTACGGCTGCTGGCGCCGATGACCCACCGATGCTCGGCCATCAGCCCTCCCTGGCCCGCTCGGCCTCGTGTAGCGCCTGATGCAGCGCCAGCACCGCGTCGAGATAGGCGTCGATGGCGGCATTGGCGGCCTCCTGCGCCTGGGACCGTGCGGCCTCGGCCTGGCGGCAGCGCTCCTGCGCGCGGTCGGCGCCTGCCCGCGCCACGGCCACGGCGGCCCGCAGGTCGGCGCGCTTCTGTGCGTCGATGTCCGAATGCGTCATGGCCGGCTCCTGCGCATCAGCTGCCGCCGTCTGATGGCCCGCTCGCCCGCCGGAGAGATCTTCGAGGCCCCGTTGGTGCTGCCGCAGGGGCAGGATGTGATGTACCAGCCGCAGCGGACACAGAGAGTTGTACTCCCACCCCAGCACAGCTCCAGCCCGCATGAGTGAGAGTAGCTGTTGTCAGGGTGCCACTGATGCCGGCCGTCCCGGCACGGCCATGCCAGCGCTGGCCGCCGACCCGGCCTCATGGCCTCGGCCCCCCCATGCCGCAGTACGGGCAGCGATGCACGGGCAGCCACAGGGGCGCGCCGCAGCGGACGCAGGATTGGGTGGTCATGGTCAGCGCCTCAGGTACAGCGCATCGACCTCAGCCTCGCTGAGCTGCACGGCCGTGATGGCCATCAGCGGCATGGCCATCGCCAGCAGTTCTGCCCGCTGGAGCGTGCGGCAGACCGTGGTGCCGTGGCTCTCGGCCTGCACCAGCCACGGCATCAGCCATCACCCCCGCGGATCGGTACCATCTCATACTCCGTCAGGCCAGCAAGCTCCAACTCGAGCGCCCTGATGTAGGCCAGCGCCTCCGGGAGCGCGTGCGCGGGGCAGTAGCGGTGGCTGCCGATATAGGTGGTCCCGGGCTGCCCGCAGATGCAGCAGCCATCGACATCGCCGCTACAGCCCATCCTGGCTCATCTCTATCGTCGGCTCACCGGACCGGGGACGCGGCCCCGGTTTCGGCTCCTGCCACGGAGCCTCGTCAGCGGTGATCGGCATCGCGGGCCGGTGCGGTCGCGGCATCATAGGCCTCCCATGCCTGAGCGTCAGCGGCACGGTACGCCTCCCATGCCTGAGCGGTTGCGGCATCACGGGACACCCGGGCCGGCGCGATAGCGACATTGTAGGACGCCAGGCCCCGAGCGATAGCGGCCTCATAGACCGCCCATGCCTGGTCGACAGCGGCATCACGGACCGCCTTGGCCGTTACGAGAGCGGCCTCGTGGGCCTCCCGTGCCTGTTCGACCGCGTCAGACATCACTCATCGCCCCCGGGTGGTGCGGAGCGGGTCGCGGCAACGTAGGCCGTCCGAGCCCGCGCGATAGCGGCCTCGTAGGCCGTCCAAGCCTGCGCGATCGCGGCATCGTAGGCCTGCTCAGCCCGCGCGGTCGCGGCATCGTAGACCGCCCATGCCTGAACGACAGCGGACGGCATCAGGCGTCGCCCCCGTCAAAGATGGCGCCGCGCAGGTTGGCGTCGCTCAGGTCGGCGCCACTCAGATCGGCGTCGCGCAGGTCGGCGTCGCGCAGGTTGGCGTGGCTGAGGTTGGCGGATCTCAGGTTGGCGATGCGCAGGTCGGCACACCTCAGGTCGACGTAGCTCAGGTTGGCGTGGCTGAGGTTGGCGACGCGCAGGTCGGCACCCCTCAGAACGGCGTCGCTCAGATCGGCGCCGCGCAGGTTGGCGCCGACGGCTACGATACGGTCCCAGCGCTCCTCTGCCTGCGCGAGGAGCCGCGCCACGCCCGATGAGCCGCAATAGAGCAGGTCCCGGACAGCTCCCTCGGGGATTTCCTCCACGGTCGGAGGCCTCCCGATGCGCTCAGCACCAGCGAGCGCACGTCCCCAGCCGATCAAGCATCTCGACCATTCCGACTGATCATAGCTCGCCGGTGGGGCACGAGCGACCTCGAATACGTCGAGAGGGGCCATCAGGCGTCGCCCCCGAGGGAGGCACGAACCAGGGCCCAGTCCGCATCCGTCGGCCCCGGGTGGTCGGGGTCCGCGTGAGGGCCACCGGAGATCAGGTGGCGCGATAGGTCGTGACATGTCTGGTCGGCGGTATGACCCCCCTCCATGCATCCATCATAGCACTCACAGTCGCAGGGTCCGTGGATGCTCCATCCATCGGAGGTCATCTCTACGGTCAGCTCATCCTCGTTTGTTGTCATTTTTCCCCCCTCTAATCGCAGTCGAAACACCGGCAGTCACTGCGGCCGCAGCACCGGCCCCCGGGCTCGCCCGAGCACCGGCAGGCATAGGTCCGGCGGGCAGGGCGCCATGCGCCATCCACCGGGGGCGACTGGACCGCAGCGCGCGCCGCATCCGCCGCCGCGGCCGGGGAGGAGTAGACCCACGCGCGGGCCTGCCCATCCCACCGCCCGCCAGCCGCGCGCAGCTGCGCCCGCACGGGGTAGGTGTCGCCCGTGACCTCGGCCCCGTGGACCTCGAGTCCGCCGATGGAGGTCATCACGCATCGCCCCCGGCGGCGCGGACGACATTGGCCTCCGCCTCGGCGCGCTCAGCCACTGCCTCGGTGCGCTCGGCCTCGGCGATGGCATGGTCAAGGTCGGCCCTGATAATTTCGACACGGCGTGCGGCGAAGACGGCCTTGATTCTCGCGCGGTCGGCCACGACCGCGGCCCTACGGGCGGCATCGGTGTGGGCCATCAGAGGTCCCCCCCGACGCGGTCGTCCTCTTCCTCCATCTCGGCGCAGGCGCGGGCATCCGCAGCGCGGAAGTCGGCGAGCGCCTTGGCCGCGCGGGCCTGCGCCCGCAGCATGACACGCTCCCGGTCGTCGCATGGGCCCGACCAGTACCGCTCCTCGGCCGCCTCGGCGCGCTGTCGGGCCAACATCTCAAGGTCCTGGAGGCCACGAATGTCCTTCGAAATCTGCTCGTATCGCTCGCTCGTCATCATGGTCGCTCTCTCCACCACCCCTATACGCTGCCCGTGTATATGTATGTTTGGTACATGGGTGCTGAGCATAGGTATATAGGGGCGGCCAGCCATGGGGAGTCATGACCCAGATCAGCCTGGAGCTCACGGAGCACATGCTGGTGCAGGTCCAGGCAGCCGCTGAGGCCTCGCCAGAGGGCTCCCGCAGCGCCTGGATCCGCATCGCCATCATGGAGCGCCTCGGCCGTACCCACCCGCAGATCGCCCAGGATGGCCCCACAGAGGCCGCCAGGGGGCGGCAGGCATGAGCGTGCCCCCCGCCGAAGTCCCAGACCCAGGCCGGACCACCCGGCTGGGGGTCCTGGTGGCGGCAGGCGCCGCCATCTCGGCCACCGACCGTCCCGACAGCCTGACCATCGGGGGCACCGGCAAGGGCCAGTGCCAGGTCAAGATCTATGTCGACGCCGCCGACCCAGAGGGCGCCCGCGCCATCGTCGACGCCGCCATCGCCCTGGCCGCCTACGCCCAGCAGACCGCCGCCGCCGCGGGGGTGGGGCAGTGAGCGACGACCGCCTGCGGCCTGGGAGCATCTACCGGCTGCCGACCTGCCTGTACGGGTACGTCGAGATCGGGCTGGAGGGCCTGCGGCCCGACGAGGCCGCGGCCCAGGTCCAGGCTATGAGGGCCGCCCTGGTCGCCGCAGGCCTGCTCGTGCGCGCCGATGGCGTGCTGCCGCCGGTCCCGGCGGGTGTGGCAGCGCCCGCCGAAGTCCCGGCCGCGGCCCCGTCCCCGGCCAGCGGTTGGCCCAGCCTGCATGCCCTGCAGCTGCGGGAGGCCGACGCTGCCGCCGCCGCCAGGGCCGTGCCCCCGCCGACCATCCCCGCCGCTGCGACCGCAGCGCTGCCGTCGACCACGATGCCCATCCGCGCTCCCAGGACGCCGCCGCAGACGACGGCGTTCCGCAGCCCATCGGCGAGTATCACCGACGCCCAGGTCGGCGCCATCAGGGCACTGGCCCGCCGTGAGGGCAGGACCGCCCGCATGCGCGCATGGCTGGGCGCCGAGGGCCGACCAGAGCGGGTGGAGATGCTGACCCATGTCCAGGCCATCGAGCTGCTGCGTCTGCTGGAGCGCGAGACTGCCTGAGCCTATGCTCAGCATATGTTTACCATAGGTATATATAGGGGGGAGGACCATAGGGATGGTGGAGAGAGCGACCACGCCTGCCCGTGCGGACCGCGATGCCGCTCTCGCGCGGGCTCAGGCGGCCTATAATGTCGTGGCCACGCGGGCCTGGGCGACCTACCAGGCAGCCCTCAAAACCACCGGGGGCGATGAGTGATGTCTTCCGCCATCGAACATGCATGGGCGGCCTACGATGCAGCGCTGGCCCGGGCTGGGGAGGCACACGGTGCCGCTATCGCGCAGGCTGTGCGGGCTCGGGCGATCCACGATGCCGCGACCGCGCAGGCACGGGAGGCCTACGATGTCGCGACCGAGCCGGCATGGTCGGTCTACGATGCCGCTATCACGCAGGCTGCGCAGGCCTACGAAGCCGTGACCGAGATGGAATGGGCGGCCTGCGATGCCGCGACCGGCTCCGCACCACCCGGGAGCGATGCCTGATGTCGTCCGATGCGGAGGCCTTCGATGTCGGTGTCGCCCAGGCATTGGCGGACTACGATGCAGCGATCGCACTGGCCGAGGCGGCCCGCGATGCCGCTTTTGACTGTGCATCGGGGGTCTATAGGGCTGCGACCGCATCGGCCCAGGCGGCCTACGAGGTCGCTTTCGACCGGGCATCGGAGGCCTATGAGGTCGCTCGGGGCCGGGCGTCCAGCCGCCGCGCTGTCCGCAAAAACCGTCGGAGGCGATGAGTGATGCCGCCGATGGTCGGCCTGCTCGACGCGGCCCAGGCGCAGGAGCCGTAGGAGGCCCGGCCATGGACCTGGAGGACCGCATCATGGAGCTGGAGGACCAGCTGGCCGAGCTGCAGCGCCGACAGTACTATGGCGACCGGGACCGTCGGCGGATCCGCCACTGGCTGACGCTGCAGGCGCGCGACCTGCCGTCAGAGCCCGACCGCCATGGCAGCACGCAGGTGACGCTCCAATGAAGGCCCGCAACCTCCGTGAGCTCGGACTGTCCGGCGACCTCATGGTCGTGGCGCTGGATGGCGATGTCGTGCTGCATCAGGTGTGCTGGGACGAGGAGGACCGGCGCTGCATCGTCGAGCAGATCGTGGTGCCGCTGCCCATCGCCGACGACGATCTCGGCCTGCTGCTGCGGCGCGGCTGGGCGGAGGACTGACGCTACTCTCGGTGCAGAGGCCTGCGCGGCTGCCCTTGAGGTCGTCCCCCGACCTCTGCCGCGCAGGCCGCCCAGGATCCCGGCCGCTCTCTCCAAGTCCTGCCGGGGTCCTGGGTTAAGGGGAATTGCGGGGATTGAGGTTGGAGGCGATACAGTGGTAAAGACGAAGCGGCCATCCCTTCGGGCCTACACGCTCGACCGTCCACGCGTGCGATGCGCGCACTGCCGCCGCATCCAACCGCAGCCGTTCCTCGCCAAAGGCCCGTGCATCTCCTGCGGCCGGGAGTTGGCCGGAGCGCCACAGATCGCGGCGCAGGAGCTGAAATCGTGAGGTACGAGACACCACCGCTCGAGCGCTTCACCCAGTTGCAGGCCGATGCAGCAGAGGTGTGGATGGCTCAGTGCCCACGGTGTGAATCCATCCTCTCCCAGATCATCCATCGGGTCGACGAGCTGCCGAGCACCTGCAACCATCCTACAGGACCGCCAGGGCTGTTGCTGTGGGTCCCAGAGGTCGCGGCCGTAGGAGATCGGCCACCACCGCCCCATACGCCAGAGGAGCGGGCGCAGTGGCTTGCCGCCCAATGACCCCAAAGTGCAATGAAGATTCAATGTTCAATATTCTGGGGCCCCCCCCCCTCTTCTGCCCCCACTTAGTGATTCCACCCAGCTCCATCTACCACCAGTAGCAAACTGCATTGAACATTGAATCTTCATTGCACTTTGAGGTGGCTGAAAATATTATAAGGATGCAAATCCTTGTGGTGCCATGGCCGAGGATGAGGACCCGTATGTCTCCATCGCCATCCGCCAGACCACCAAGGGCCGAATCGAGGCGTGGGGACGGAAGGAAACTTGGGACCAGCTGCTAAATCGCCTGGCCGATGAGGCCGGGGTCGAGGACTGACATGGCCAATCGCCGCAAGCCTGCGAACCTCAAGCGGGAGACGCTGTGCATCACGATGCCGCACAACATGGTCCAGTGGGTCAGGGACCGCGGCGGGGCGCCCAGCACATACCTCGGAAAACTCGTGCAGGTCCAGATGGCCGACGATCTCCGCATCGCGGAGGAAGAGGCCGCCGACCTGCACGCACGAGCAGCGGCCGCGGACCGCCGCGTCGAGTCGATCAGGAACCGCCGGGCACCGGTGTCCGCGAAGATCGATGCTCCGCCGCCGCTCTTGGTCATCAGAAACGGAGCGACCGAACCTCACGCAGGGCCACAGCCCCCCAAGCCGTCCGTCGCGATGCGGTGAGGACCATGGGGTCTTGCCACAGTTGCGGCAACGACGCATCTGCGCCGACCATGCGAACGCGCGGCAACGCCGATCTCTGCGGCCCGTGCGCCCAACGCTACGACATGCTCGTTCAGCTGGAGGAAATCCGCGGCCTGCTCAAGCAGATGCTGGAGAAGTGAAGTCATGCGCCGCCGCTCCGAGGCCCAGCTGGCCGACGTCCGCAACAACCGCCGTCTCGACGAGCGGCCAGCGGTCTGCGCGCTGCGCTGTCCCGAGCATGGCGACCTGTGCGCCGTCGTCGGTCGGCATTCCCGGCACCCATGCGCCGTCGGCACGATCGAGACGCCGGCAGGGCTGGTGCGCGGCCATCACTGGAGCAGGAAGGCATGACCGCCGCCCGCGCCGCCGAGGTCGACCGCCAGCAGCGTCGACGCGTGGCCGCCAGGATCTCCAGCCACGTGCTGCATTTCTGCCGCTGGCGCCTGCGGCATGGGCAGGCGCAGTTCAGGCTCCAGGAGCTCACCGACCATGTGCAGGCGGCGTTCGGCGGCAAGCTTGCGCCCGATAGCCCGCGCCGGATCCTCTGCCTGCTGCGCCGGCAGGGCCTGTTGAAGTACGAGGTCGTCAGCCGGGCACAGTCGTTGTACCGGCTGATGCCGCCGAGCAGTCAGGCCACGCTCCGCACCTGGGAGGCTGGGACGCCGTGAGGCCCGACCAGACCATCTGCCATCGGGTAGAGCAAGAGGCCTGGAAGGACCTGTGCGCGACGCATCACCGGCCCTGGCTGGAGTGCGTGCGCAAGGCCGACCGCGAGGTGGGACGGTGACGGCTGAGAAATGGTCCTCACCGGCCGACCGCGGCCTCGTGGTCGTCGATGTCGAGACTACGGGCCTCGGCCATGCCGCCGATCCACCGCGGCGTGACGCCATCGTGCAGGTAGGGCTGGCCTGGCGCAGCGCCGGGGAGCTGCGGAGCGCGCAGTGGACCTGCCGGCCGTCGCCATCGTTTTT